>Ga0100378_1001204_pt1 | contig 27695 bp, 39 predicted proteins | sample CryGeymeta201502_FD_81535 | JGI IMG/M metagenome (GOLD analysis project Ga0100378, IMG submission 81535) | Groundwater microbial communities from Crystal Geyser aquifers in Utah, USA - Crystal Geyser metaG 2015-02 | ecosystem: Environmental > Aquatic > Deep subsurface > Groundwater | place: USA... | reverse complement strand
GAACTCATGGCTATGAATAATTGATTAAAATATTAAAAATGAATATTTAGAGCTCTAAGCTACAACACAATCACGAGGCGGGAAGCCTTCTGCACCATTGATTTAAGTGCCACCCGCTTGACTTATTTATAATTATAAGTCAAATCTGGCAAATGGAAGAGAGCAACAAACATCGAGCTGAAGGCAAAGTCAAAAGGAACTAGGACTCTCCCTCTGAGGAGGAGGAAGAGTAGGTTCAAGGTGGAGAACACTATGAAAGCAGTTTCGTCGTAAGCGAAGACTAAGAGGGCGAAGGATACTATGGGCACATGACCTACAGAGACAGAGACTCAGATGAAGGTTCAGAGGATCGAAGACTCTCAAAGAAAGAGAAGAAAAAGCGTAAAAAGAAGAGTAAGAAGCACAAGAAAGAGAAAAAGGCAAAAAGGGTGAAGGAGTTAGATGAGGATGACTTTGACTAAGACGACCTTGATGTCATCGACAACAACGAAAACAAACTCACTCGCCTTAAGAAAAAAGTCAAACCTCACTAGAGTGAAGATTAGTTCGAAAACTATAGAGATGATGATGGGGATGTTGACGATTTTGTCAGTGAGGGAGAAGAGGCTGAGTAGTACTCAGCCCAAAGGCAGGAAAGCGATTAGGAATACTCCTCGATGAACGAAATTCTTGAAAGACCCATGGATGTTCTGGATCCGAATGATATGAAACATCTCAAGCCAGCAGATTAAGCTGAAATTTTGGAAACAGATCTCCCCGAAAGATACATTAATCTCTGCAAAAGCAATTTCCGAGGAGGTATCAGGAAAGTTCAGCAAGTGAAAGATTTATTCGAAAAGGAAGATATGTCGCTTGAAGCCAACTGGATCTTTCAAAGGATGAAAACTCAAGGCTCTTTTGAAAATTACTACGATGAGCAGCACTGCAAAGACAGAATAAAAAAAATATTGGAGTTCATTCATAAGGACCATCTGGAAATCATGTATATCTACTACTACAGAAAAAACATCTACTCTGACTACCTCAGTATTGAACATCTCTGGAAAATTGAAGAGCTCGACCAAGAGTGGCATTCCTTCAGAGAAAAGCAGAAGAAATATTAAAATCTTCTTGTAACTTTCTATTCGTCCTACACTGATCTTCCTGGAGAAATCAAGGAAATGCTCCTAAACTTGCATGACTTCAGATCTCTCAAATATTTCGAAGATTATGACAGATTTATGAAGGCCAAGCATGCTTCTGTTGAAAGCTTCGACTAGAAACTGGGTGATAAGAGTTTGATGAGCAGACGATAGAGACAGAAAAACAAGGCCAAAGGAAATATCAGACTGGATTTTTTGGAGCAAATGGTGGCTAAAAGAGGTGTTATTGATGCTCTGGAGTACAGTCAAATATGCTTGACCCCTCAGATGCTTTGCCACAATATGAGCAAGAGAGGCCAAGAGAGAAAGCCTACTTCACCTATCAATGAACCCAAGGATGAATTCCAAAGAATCATTGGCTCAGATAATCCTGAAACTGATAAGATCAGGTTTCCCTTGTTAGTCGGTGAGAATAGATTCAAAACAATCACTAAATATCTGAGCTATGAACTCTTTACCTATCCTGAGCTCCGTAAAATTCTAAAAGAAAAATACTTCAAACGACTTGTCATCAGCTCAAATCCCACAGAGTCAGGTAGCAAGGATATCGATCTTTACCATCCCTATTTCCCTATCAAGAGATTGAAAGATAAGCCCATTCAAACTCTCAAACGTTAACTTTGGACTTTGGCTAGGAAGGCGGAGAGGGAAGGTCTGATAAAACTTGATTTAAAGTTTTAGTGGTAAATCACAGCTACTGAAAAAATAGTAAGTGAAAGGGATCAAGTCTACATGGAAATCATCAAAAATTACTATGACCTCAACAACACTAAAAGTTCATAAATCTGGAATTTGTTCAGAAAAAGAGTTATCTCAACTCTCCTAAATTAGTATTTTATCCCCTCCTTTATGAAATAAGTCAAGGAGCAGCTCTCTCAGGAAGGCTAAAAGGAAATCATCTCCTCTTGCTGTGTCAAACTGAGACAACAACTCAACAAGGGACCCAGCATGAAGGAAGGAAAGCCAATCAAAATATTGGCCCTGGTGCTTGAAGATACAAAGCTAGGAGTCGCATTTGTTGACTAGACTGGCAAAGCCCTTCACTCCTTCCAGACTATCATTGCCAATGACCAAATGCTTAAAGATTTTGTTGGTGGATAAAATCTTAAATTCAACATCAAGGAATACAAACCAGATATGATTCTGATTTCCGCCAACTGTAAAAAAGCTCAAACTTTGAGGAAAGAGCTCAGAACTCCAGACCTGTTCCCTGAAACTATCTTCTGCGCTTTTGGATAATACTAAGTTCCTAGGCTAGCTGCAAAGAAGAGAATTATTTCAGGCTTGGCAGAAGAAGAATCAATTCTAGAGGCAATTTCAATGGCTAGACTCAAGCAAAATCCGATGGCAGAAATTATAGCATTGTGGAGTCCCTAGGAGCATAAAAATGGTATCTTGTCAATGAACTTGCACCCCTATCAGAAATTTGTGAATCAACAACTTCTGACTGAAGCTCTTGAGAGAGTGATCATCGAAATAGTAAATTTGGTTGGAGTCAACATCAACGATATCAAGAAAAATGAACATCTTCAAGCACAGTTGAGGTTTGTTTGTGGATTAGGTGATATTAGAAGTAAAAATTTACTGGACAGTCTTCGCAGCAATCCGAGCGAAGTACTCAACAGAAAGTACCTTGGCCGATTCCTGAAAGGGTAACTTGTGTGCAAAAACTGCTTCCCTTTCCTTAAAATATAGTCATCTTTCCACAAACATTTGTTTGAAAAGCTTGAAAAAGAAAAGAAAGGCCACTCTATTCTTGAATGTACATATTGTCTTAAATAGACTAACATCTTAATTTGCTCGAGATGACTCGTATACCCGAGTAATGGCACAAGTATATCTTCCGCAAACTGAACGACAGTTTCAAGTCGACAACCATCACCGACATGGTAAGTTTGTAATAATATAGAGGTCAAGAAAGACATACGCAAAATTATCAGACGAAAATATTTTCCTACTTGAAATTTTCAAAAACGGTGATAAAGTAAGGTCGATAGACTGGAGGGTGAAGGACAACAATTATTTTGACGAGGAACTAGTGAAAAGTGAGCTTGTGAGCCGATTTAAAAACACAAGAGACCCTGAAAGAGTAATGGAAAACAGGGAGATATTTTACAGCCTCCTAAAAGAAACTCCTGATACTCTCAAACGCTACTCGCTGCTTTCGGTAAAAGTGCTAAGCATCAAAAAGAACTACCTCAATGTTATCATTCCCTAAAACGGCCTCTTTGGGTACATTCGACTTCAGTCCAACAAAACTGCTGAAGAATATGAACAGATCTACGAAAAAGGTCAGTACATCAAGGCTGTTCTTATTGGCTTTCCTTTTGACGAAAGAAGTTTCAGAGAATAGCAACCTACAGAGGAGCAGGAGTTACTGAAAGTTGAAATGGCATTGGATTTGCCTCATAAAGATAACGTCGACAGACATGAAAACATGCGGCATGATTGTATGGTTTCCTGCTTCCCAACCATTGTGAAGGCGATTCACCCGAACATTGACCTGGAAAAAGATAGGTTTTAGCTGAAAAAAGAAGACAAGCCTGTTTTGGAGAACAAGGAAGACAAAGAAAAGGAAAGGTTTGTTGTCAGAAATATCAAGCCTGATTTCAGAAGAATATCTCATCCAAAATACAAGAACATTGATGCTAGACAGGCCGTCTAAATGCTCAAAAATTAACCTGTCGGTGATTTTGTAATCCGGTCAAGTTCTCAAGGCCCTGAATATCTGACGATCACTTGGAAATTCTTTGGAAAGGTCATGCATCACATTAAAATTCGATGCGAGCACAAAAGTATGAACACAATGAGCATGACTTATCGCATCGAAGACAGGGACAACAGAAGCTACAACAGTCTCGAAGAGATAGTCTAAAAATACATAAAGCCCATGAATGCTTTGGTTCAGGATGTCACTTCAAATAGAAAATTCCTCGATCGTACAGTAGAAGAAATATAAAATACTATCAAGACGGAAATGAGTGCAGACAGCAGTCATATTTACTACTTCTTTGGAGTGTCCGAGTAATTCCCTCAGTTTTTCCTGCTCATCTACATGTATCGAGAAAAGAAACCCATCAGAGAGTTGATCAAAGTAAAGAATTCAGGCTTGTACTTCCACGAGCAACAGTTTGCCAACATTCGAGACCTGACCACCTGGTTTAAATAGCATCTAAAAGAAAAGGAGTATCAGCGGTATGTAAAAACGATAAATGCTCAGCTTAAACCTCGGTGATCCAAAATATATTTGATTAAATCATTTGAATTAAAACTATGATTGAGGCGGCTACATCCATGGTCCTACAAATTCTCTTTCTTCGCTCTCGCAAGTCTTCACCTTCTTGTTCTTCCTCATTGTTTTATTATTCTTTTCCAATCCCATGATTTCGCTAACTCGTTTTTGTTCCATTTATAGTCGATCCTTTTTTATCATGTTCTTTATTCTATTTTTTATGACAGACTGATTTACATACTTTCTGATCTCGAGAGTGTTGTCTTGGCTTGCAGTTGGAGAACTGCTATTTTTATGAAAGAGCCTCTTATTAATGTTTGGCTTCTTTGGCGTATAAATTTTCTATTTCAACTATTTTTAAAATTGAAGAATGCTCAAAGGTTCAGTGTTGAATCGAATACAAGGCAATTCTTCCCCTTTGCTATTTTGCCGGGTTAGCTAATGTTCAAAGCGCTCTATTTGTTTGAGCTGTTCACACTTTCTCAACATTTTGTGAATGTTTAGCTGTCTGCCTTTTTCAAAAAGAGGTCTAGGTTCTCTATGCTTGGTGTGCAAGAGATAAACGTCATTTTATTGAATTTATGATTTTTGTGTTTTTTTTTACTCGAAGCTAAATTGTTTTGTTTTTCTTTTTAGTGATTCCTGTACTGCTTTTTTCATCGATTCTTCCTTCTAAATGAGCTTTGTGATGGATTCTAACATTTTTTCTGTCGAGTGCCTTTTTTTGCCAGATTTTGCTAAAAAGTATATTTTTTCATACTATTTTTGTTTCTCCTCATTACTAAAAATCGGTTGGATCTTGCTGATTGAATTTTACTTTGAAATGACAGGGGATTTATTCAGCCGATCTGTCGAATGGGGATTATTGATATCAAACTTGATATTGAAGAATGTGGAGAGGGCGCTTTTGGGCACTATCTTTGTTTGATTGAATGACTTTTGAATCTGATCGATGCTGAGATACGGATACCGACGTTTTTTCCAAGACATAAAGATGATCAATCACGATTTATTATAATTGATTGAAGATGAGGAAATTATGCAAATCAGTTCGGGCGTTTCAAATCTATGGTAGCTTCTACGCAAAAATGATCATAAGGGTGCTCTTTGTGAGGCAAGAAGGAGCTGAAATTGTTCCTGAATTTTTTGATATCGGCTATCTAGCCCACATGACTCTTATTGAAATCCAAATAGTAGTTTGTGATAACCTGATCAATACACTTTTCAGCTAGATCGTTCACCTTTCTTGTTTGAACCTGCAGAATCGTTCTTTTCTTTTTTGTTGTATAAATTTTGGGATGTTTGGGATAAATATGGACTGTCCTGAAGAGCAAATTGCTATTTTCAGGGAACAGATATCTGACAAACTCAAAGACGCATAGAACCTCGTCTTTATCTGAAAGAGTTATGTAAGAGTTGAAGTCTCCTGAAAAGATGAATTTGTAGTCTTCCTCCACAACCAAATGATAAATCATGAGACCCATCAACTGTCCTTATATTTGTCCTATTTCTGTTTTGGAGCTCAAATGAAAACCTCCAACTATCACTTTGGTTTATTTAAACCTAACCAAAGTAATGTCATCTGTCCAGAAAAGGAACCCTTTGGTGTTGAGGTCTTTCAGCCATTTTTCAGCTTTTTGTAACTGCTTCTCTTTCAAGGTTTTTTTCAATCTTCTTTCCCAAAATTCAATGAATGCCTTGGTATGCTTCTGTAGCTTTTATGCTAATTATGCTTTCAAATTTTATTGCTCAGTTGTGCGAGGGTCATAATTTGCTGGTATGAAAGGTAGGGTATTTTTCAGCATGATCAGGGTTTGTTTCTTTTTTTTTTCGTTTGTTGGCCCAAAGAGATAGTAATCTTCCACGTTATTGATCAGCTGTTCTCTAAACTAGGCAGTTGCTTCCACAAAAGAAAGGGCTTCAGGTTTGTTTTTTTTGAACAGCCACTCAATCGTGAGTTTACGCTTTTTTTACACGTTGATTCCTTCGAAATAATGTGCCATAAGTTTTTTGTATCTTTCTATTACTTTAGACATATCATATGTCTTGGTGTCTTCTGCTAATTTTTCGAATTTCCAATGGTTCTGCTATCTAAAATTGAATATGGTATCGGTAAAATTTTCAACGTGATTGACATAAAGAGCTATCGATCGATAGCACAAAAAATCGAACATACGACAATGATATTTATGCATATCGGTGGCTTTCTATGATATTTTAATTTGTACTTTGGCAGTTTAGTGATCGACCGATCTGAACACTCTGTCCCACTCATCATAAAACTAATTTTGATTCATGAAACATTATTTGTTATCGACAACGATGATGCCAGCATAGTGATCATTAGCGATATTTTCTTCAGAAGTGTAGATAGGAGTATAACGTTTTATATGGATGTCTTTGTCAATATCTCCAACCAACCATTCGAAACCTTTTCTATTGTAAGTTTTTTATTTATAGTATCCTTTCTTTTCAGGGTCCTTTTCTGTGAATTCTTTGATGTTCAGATACTCCTTCTTGAGCTCTTCCTCAAAAATGCGTCCTATCTTCTCGAGCTATTGCCAGTTATCCATGCCGTAGTACTCGAAAGGAGATAGATAGATGCCTGAATAGTTGAGAGTGACTGCTGATATGTCTGAATGCTATCCGCCCATCCTATCTTTATATAATTATAGCACACAGTGATATCAGTATAAGTTATTGAGTCTGAGTATAAAGTTCATAAATATCAACGTCTGTCCTTCTGGGCTGACTTTGAATTGCTCTGAGAGTTCCTGCGCCTGTTGATTCTAACGCAATCCTCAGAATTCAAGAAATCTTTTTTGCCATATTTCTTCACTATCATCTTTGCCATTTTTTGAGTTATTGTGATGCCATTCGTCTCACCCATCTTCATGATGAACTCGAAAGTTAGCTTGCCCTCAGCATTGGCAAAACCTTGGTAAACTCTCTTCACGCTCTCATCAGACAAAGGCTTCCCCTTTTCGTGGTATTCACTTGAACTCAGAAGATCGATCAATGAACTGGTAGGAATGTCAGAAGCATTTCCAGCTAAACGTTTAACTATTTTGTCATCCTTGAGAAGAGGCTTGCCCTTTCCGAACATCTTGGTAGCTGCAGTGATCGCAGCGATTGGAATGCGTTTTGGGTACTTTTCTTGGAGGTACTCGACAAGCCCTCCTGAAGCAACTTTTGTCAGTGACTTGCTTCTAGTCCTACCTTGGGGAGAAACTGATGCTCTTTTCATAGATTTGTTTGTGAGAATAATATCAATATAATTTAACAGACCTCATAAAAAATCAGCTGTCAGCGCCCTCCTCAACATCCATCTTTGACACCTGAATGATCGCAGTTTGCTTAGCAGCCAATATATACCTCTTACTGAGCAGGAGAGAACTGTATTCCTATAAAATGCTTAAAGATACATTTTGATATTGAAGTAAACTTTAGTAGCTAATACAATGAATATTGGTATAGTTGTTTTTTAAGTCATTCATTTTTCTCCACCACAGCGGATGTGGAAAGAGAATTAGAAGTCTGAGAAGTTTCGATCTGGTTCATCTTGGTTCCTACTTGCTGAGCCTCTTTTAAGAGAGTGAGAGCATTCGACCAGAAGCCAAGATCCTTGTTCCACTCGGGAAGGGGGAAGGTCTGGAAAGTTGATCTATCTTGTCTTGGAATCTGCCAGTTTTCAAAAGCCAAGGCGAATTTCTTCTTGTTGAGTCCAAGAACGACATTATCGAAATCATCGTTTTCTGATCGGAAGTAGTCCCTGTACTGAGCGATCGATTCGTTATCAAGCATCTTAAGATAGGCTGTTTCGTTGGCCTGAGGATCTTCAAGATAATTTTGGATAACATCCATGTATTTCTCCTCTTAGAATCTCTTCTTCTGGCCCTCGATCATACGCTGGTTTCTTCTCTAGTAGTCCTCTTTAGAGTCAAGAGCTCTTCTGAATTTGAACTTGAAGATTTTCTTCTCGACGTATGAGGTCTGATCATCCTCAGGATTGCTAGTGTACTATTATTGGAAGTCGAATTTGTTGAGGTTATATTTGTAGTCAGTCAAAAGTTCTTGCCTGTCCAAGTACTGAATAGATCAAGAGTTACTTCTTCCACTCTTTCGTCTTCACGGTAGTTCTGAAGATCAGTTTCAAAATAGTCTCTATATCTTTGCTCCTCCTCAGTGAGGTCATCAGAAAAAACGGTGTATGAGTTATCCCATCTCTTGTTGGCTCTGTCAAGCATTCTCTTCTCTCTTCTGGCGTGATTCTGAGGATCAACGTATTTTCTAAATCAATATGATCTTACCTGCTGTGGAACTTGGTGAGTTGTCTGAACTGTCTGTCGAGCTTGCGAATGACAACTTCAGCATTGATGAGATTCTCATAGGTGGTTTTGCTGAGAGGTTCTCTCCACTTTGAGTTCATAATTTTTTCCTTCTCATAGTCCTCCATGGCCATAGTATAAACTCTTGCCTTCATATCGCTTTCAGCCTTTCTCTGCATACGATAAGCAGGGTCAACCAATACTCTGTCGTGCTCATCAGCGCTGATGAGGGAGTAAACTGTGTTTTCAGGACTGTCGTAAACTGTATGCTCGTAATGGGTATTAGCTTTAGTCAAGGACATCACGTTGGGAACGTCACTTTCTCCAAGATCAGGGAAAGGTAAAGTGTTGAAGTTAGATGCGTAGTAATCCATCTATGAAGAGTATTCATTTCTGAGTCTCACCAGTTTAAACACTTGACCACAGTACATACATCTCTGGAGAGGACCTTCTCTCAACATCAACCAGAGCAGTTCGTGAGATTCGTAGTCATCTTCGTTGGTGGGTCCTGAGCAACCCACAAAACGGAAAGGGGCATCTGCAGTGAAGACGACAGTGGGATTGTCAACTGTACCGAAGTTAGTGAGCTGGACTCCTTCGAGATAGTTGTAGGTCTGCATATCGAAGGGGTTTCCACCGAAGTGAGCCTGCCACTCAGAGGATACCTAATCAAAACCTTAAGCTGTCAAGTTAGTTTGCTGACTGTACTCATTACCAGATGACTCGATAGCAGCCTTGATATGCTTTTTGGGAGCAAGAACAGCCTCCTTGACGTTGCGAAGCGAGTTGAGGATGTTGAAGCTGAATCCGCACTTCAGCCTGTTAGCGAGAAGCATCATCAAATAAATAATAAGATAACACCAATCCAATCCAACAATATCTCAATTATACAACTCAACCTGCGAGAATATGAGAATCGACTATCATAACTTATGGTGCTCTGTAAAGTAGCTGGTGGGATCCTGAGAAGTGCCAAAAGGAGCATTTTGAGACACACTTCCTCCCTTGACCACATATCTGTGGTGATCTAGCAAATAGCAATCCTTTGGAGACTCAAACACCTTCCTTGATCCCGCATATTTCTCACTTATATTGACTGATGACTCTAGCCTCCAGAAATTCTGGAGAATTGATTCATAAAGCTTGTCGTCAATGATCGAAAGACTCAAGTTTTATAGATACTCATCAAATTAAGCCTTAGAGATAGTGTCATTGCGAGGTGCTCCATTGAGTTCCTGAATTGTGAGGATAGTCTCTTGAATTTATTTCCAAATGTCCTATTGATATTTTCTTCCATTTTGGACATCAGGATGGTTCCTGAAATTTAGAATTTTCTTTATTTTCCCAAAGTTAGTCGCTTCTTCAGAAAGCTTCACTTGATGCCAAAGCCGATCTAATTGCTACCTCCTGTTTTAAGGCATTTTTCCTCTGATGGTGAACATAAATTCAGGGAAGCTGATGAGATTGGTGCTCTGCTCATCAAACACATTGAAAATGTGGTCGATTTCAGTGTTGGTGATGTCAATACGTTGATCCTTTATTACTTGTCTGAACTCTTCATAATTCAAAAGAGTATCTCTGTCCAAGTCAGCATTTTTCATAGCTTTTTCGAACAATAGGAAACCTTTCGTTCCTTTTGTGGCTAACCTTTTCTTTATTCTCAAAATAATTGACTCAATATCTCTCAGTTGATTCTGATGAGGAGCATCCTTTGTGTCCAAATGAGAGTATCGAGAAACTGATTTTTTCTCATCTTTCTCACCGACATCTTCATGAAACTCTTAGAAGTTATCGGCTTCACTCTTGACTGAAGATTGCTCAATAGGGCTTTCTTTGTTTTTTCTAAAATCCCCTTGCGCCTTTAAGATTGGCTCTTCTCTAATTTGAGATTTATTCTGGAAATCTCTTGACCTGTTTGATCTTTGAGAGCTGACAGATTGTCTGTCTTCTTCATAAAAAGGTCTAATCACGTTGCTATTAAAGGCTTCAACTGAGTCATAGTCAAATGAAAGGAAGCCAATGCAGTCATGGAAATCATCCTCTGTAAAGACTCCATCATCAATTCCCTGGAAACGAGCATAGAGATCAACTGATGTTTGGAAATTCTGCTTTTGAGATTTGCTCATGAATCTGCTGACCATATAACTGATAGGAAATTATCCCTCTCTTCTATCATCAAGCAGGTTGAATGCTGCCTCAATTTATTTAATTCTTTACTCTTCTGGTTGCCCCTTGAGATCATATACCAAAACAGAATAGTCAATGTCGACTTGATTTTCTGACAGCTCTCCAAATATAAGCTCGAGATGTTCATTCTACAAAAATGGAGCAATTGACTGTAAAGTTTTTCTATTGATTGTATGGGTTTTCTTCGGATCAGTTTGTTTTGCCTTTACTGCAAAAGTAAGCAAACTTGATGGCCCTTCTGAGTGAAATTCACGCTTGATAAAATCAAGAACTTATGAATAGGTTTCGCATTTAGTGTAAATTTTATCTATCTTGGACTCAGCCAGTTGTTTTTTGCTTGAACTGACCCGACTGCCAGCTGCCTAGCTTTTATTATCGTTCGGGTCTCTAACAGATTTCTGATGACTGACTCTGCTGGCATTAGAGGTCAGATCCTCCTCCCTGAAAAGCAGTTGCTATATGAAAGAGCGATAGTAAATCTTATTATCTTCACCTGCGTAATGTTTAAAAACAGCGTCCATGTCCTGAATGGTTATCTGGGTACGTGAGTGTCTATGACTACACCGCATTTGGCGATTCCTTTGAAGAAGTCTAACTTAGAGAGATATCCCTTATCTCCAAGGTCAAAGAACCGCATATTTTTGAAGAGAAAAGCATCCATGCTGGTCTTCGATGAAGCCTTGTACTGAATTTTCTGAATCAGCTCTGCTTAGAATCTAGGATAGGCTCGAAGTTACCCTGCGATTGACTCGGCCATATTTGAATAATAATATTGTTAAACAGTTGAAACTAATAAACAGAGAAGATCTAGAGATGATATTTAGGATGATAGGGCTGATAGGAATTGAGGGTTCATAGAATCATTTTGAGGAGCTAGACTGCTTACGAGTGAGACATTTTAAAATATTTCTCAAAAAATTTCTTAATCATGCTTTTTATGTAATCAAATACGTCATTTCGAGGCCTGAGACGAAGATACTTCAGACAGTTGATAATCCCCTCCCAAAGAGGATACTTTTCCAGCACTTTCAGATACTCCTTCATCAGCTCTACTTCTTTATAGCCTTTCACAAAAATCAGGTTCCACAAGTAAAACAGACTCAGCTTCTCAAAACCAATGTCAACGCATTCACCCACTTCGTGCTTGTAAAAACTGTAAAGAAGCTAACCTGAGCGGCCTTCCCAATCCATGTCCCATTACCATTTACAAAAAGCACATTCACAACTGATTCCCAATTTTTCCAACATAATTGACTCACGTCTGTTGATCTCCCAGTTCAGAAAGTCGATCGTAAGAATATCTCCTTCGGGAATATCTTTGACTGCAAAAACAGCAAGTCCTCCGCGAATGTGAATGTACGTGCAGTTGGATAGACAGTCATGTTTGAACTTGTATAGCTCCTTCCAGATACCAAGAGATTATTTTTCTCCTTACTTGAGAGTAAGGACTTTTTCAAGTTCAAGACACCTCAAGCATTTAGCATGAATTTCATTGGTTTCAACCAAACAGTTGTTTTTACTGTACTTGATCGAGTGACCTTGAAAATGATTCTGACTGGGTAGCTCCTGGAAAGGTCCGATAAACTATTCTTCAAGCACTGAGTATGACTTGATCTAGCTGATTAGAGATTGATAGTTTTATCCAAATTTGTCTTGCTCGGAGCGACAATAAATCATCGGTTTGGCAAACAGCAAAAGCTCAAACTGATTTATTTTCTTATCCGCTACATAAATGGAGTTTGTGAAGAGTTCAGTTTCAGGCACAAGCTTGATGTTGCTTGAATAGTATTAGCTGAAGTTGAGAGGAGCCCCACTAAAAATATCTTTCCAATCGAACAGGCCATGGCTATGAATTGAGGCTCGATAGAACATTTTCTGAGCTTTTTGAAACTAAGAAGGAGTACAAGTTTCGTGTATAGCTCTCAGTGCTGTAGCTGCCTTGGAAAACTAGTGAAGTTCCAGGTAACATGTATACTTTCGATAGATCCCTTTTGCATATTTTTTATCTATGATGGCGGCATTGTCAGCATAGAGTACAGCTGACCAGTACAGGCGCATTTCGAATAGACATTGCGATGAGTTTGCGTATAATATTGCTCTTTAACGTTTGTTCTCTGGTGACTGAGCCAGGCCCAGACCAAATTCGTACTGATATAACGCTTAGATATACCTTCTCTATCGAAATTTTTCATTTCCACTTGCTCTTACTTTTTCTGTGGTGAAGCCTTCGAGAGTGAATCGAGCCTGAACTTTCAGATTTTCAGGTCTGGTTACAAGAAGAGTAGTTGACTCATGCATACTAACTTTATGAGTGCTGCGATATGGTTCTGCAATTTGAATGAAGGTGAGAAAAGAGTATTAAGTACGCCATTCGGTTGCTGTTGTTGGACTTGAAAAAACTATAGCTAGGTAGATGAATTATAACTGGTTTCCATCGCCTTACTGAGACACGCCGAGACATAACAGTGTGTGCTTGTACTGAAGAATTCTGATTAGATGCAGATTCAGGATCATCTTTGCCTCAACATCCTTGAATAGACTTGCGAAAACATATTTTTCCTGAGGAGTCGGCAAATTGGTCTGAAGGGGCACTTTGTCGAAGGAAAAATCCAAAAAAGGAGCATGACACTCGCCAATGGCTTCGTAACGCTGGCTTTGCTTGAAGAGTGAGGCTCCGAGGTAGGATTGTATGAGGGGAAGCAGATCGGCTTCCCCAAGTTCCCGTTAACCTTTGCTATTAATAGTTGCCATGTAATTTGATTTGATTATAAACCCTCTTAATTTTATTATGGCCCTCCTCCAGTCCCAAATGACTCGCTTCCATGAGGATTCTCGCCCTCGTATTTCCAATCCCACCTTGTATCTATTTTATGACTTAGTGCATCAACCAACATCGGCTCTACTCTTGGAATGTACCTTCCTTTCATTTACCGATCTCTGCCACAATAGGCTTCTCCCGGCAAGCCAACCTCTCGTGATGCCAGATTAGTCTCTAAAGAGGATATAGCACAGACCTCCCCGATGTCGTCTCACCGTCGAGGTATTTTTGTTGATATTGAGCCTATTCTCAGTTATCGAATGTGGGGAGCAATTCTCTGAAGACCTTAAATCGCTATATTTCTGATAGATAGGTATACGAGAAACAACAAAAAAATTACAACATCATTTCTGTTCAACCCAGACAGTATCAAGACACCATCAAACTTTTCCCAAAATATCGTTTGGAAAATCAGGACCAAAACTACTTCCGAAAAATGCAAATATAAAAGGACCTTGCATCAAAGCTCAACGTCAACAGAATAAGCCAGCCTCAAACACAATCACCGAAGCCAGAAGAAAGAAGAATCTTCAACCCTGAATAAGCTCCGAAGGTTGTGCCGATCAGAGGCAAGTACCTAAACCACGTTGATGAGGTCGGAGCTGTAATCTGATTCATTTTACCTTTAATAATTCAACATACTCATTCATATTATTCATATTGATATTGGCTTGTCAGTATGCATCAGAACCAACCCACAACTCTCTTGTACTGGGCAAAGCGACAGAATCGGTCTAAGAAGTAGGTCGACAGGGTCAGGAAGCCAAAGGCTGCAAGCATCTTGATGTTGGCCTCATAAGGAACTCCTTCGAATTTGAGGTCAAGGTAGTCGCTGATATCTGGGAACAAATTGGCGGTCAAGACAAAACAGATAAGAAGAGGAATGACAAGGAATTTGAAATATCTGGGTAAACAATATATTACTTTGAATTTTTGATAAGGCTCTCCATGTGAGGTTCACCACCATGATTGACAATGAAAACAACAGATTGTGAAATTGCTGAAAATAGCATGATTGTAGTATTGACAAATGATTTCTTGAACTAGGCATCAGCACTTATATCCTTGTCTTCCTCAAGCACGTAAGCCAGTCCAATGTAGTTGAGAGCATAGTAATTGACCCCAAGGAAAATAATGATCTGTCCAAAGAAAGATATGCCAAACCAGGGAGTGAATATTGTGTGAGGAGCCCTGACGTCTGATATTTTCTTGAGAGGCTTGGCGTTCGAGAAAAAGTAGAAATTGATGGAAGCCAGAACACCCAAAACGAGAGATTGCTTTTCTGAATACTTCAAATTTGTCAGGTTCATCTCGGCTAAAGAGTAGGCTTGAATCATTGAGGAAATTGCTAAAATCTTATAAGTCTGGATTGTGGTCACTAGAGTGGCAATTGCCTGACGAATAATAATAAGAACGCACCTTATAGAATTAGAGTGTTTGGAGGTGAAAGGAGCTGCGATGCAAGCGTCACCAAATTTGATCTAGTCATCCCCAACACCAAGACCAGCAGGACCACCTTTCTTCTTCATGTGCTACTGACTCATTTGAGTTATCAACTGCATCTTCTTGGTCAGAGGAATTCCCAAGTCATTTCTTATATCTTTTATCTTCTTCTGGAATTGAACTTATTCATCTTTGCGTTAGTCCTCTTTCTTAACAATTTCGCTAATGTTGGTGGTACCGACCACAGCAACTCCCACATCGGCATTTCTCAACCCCCCGACATCATTTGTACCGTCTCCAGCATATACAATACCTCCTTGGGTGTCTTTGAAATACTTGACGATGACCTCTTTGTCATGAGGAGATGCTCTTGCAAAGACTGAGATGAAAGGGAAGTAGTCATGTGGTATGTCTTTGGCTGAAGAGGTAGCTACAATCGAGAAAGGATGCTATTTAATCTGATGGGTAAGGTCTCTCAAACTTTCTACTTTATGCTTGGTTCCATCTTACAATTCAAGGATGTTGGAGTTTTATTGTCTTTCAAGGAAAAGAACAGTAGAGCCCAACTTGAGATTGAGAGCTACCTTAGCAGCTGTGAGAACATTATCACCAGTGATGATTAATATCCTGTAGGCTGCTTTTTGAAGGTGTTGAATATTCTTCAATGTGTCTTCTTTCAGTGGTGAGCTGCAGATGAAAAATCCGACAAAGCTCAAGTCCTTTTCACAGTATTGCCTCTCTTGGTCTTTGTTTTTGATTGATTTGAAATGCTCATAGTCAACTTCCTTTGAAGCTAGGGTCAACAATCTATATCCCTGCTTCGTGTAGTAACTATATGCTTCTCTATATTGAGGAGGAACATCCTTCATCAATTTTTATAATGCCTCTGGAGCTCCTTTCACCAATGCTTTCATCTTTCTTGAGCCTTGCTCACTGACATGCTCAGCCAAACAGCTCATCCGTTTCAGCTATGCCTTGAACGGATAAACCTTTTGTATCAGAACCTTTTCGAGAACTTTTTTTGCCTCTTTGTGCTTGGAAGTATATTCCCATTTGGAAAGTTGGAAGAACATAAGTTCGATGGGATCCCCTGTCAGCTACCTGTCAACAGATATAAGACTGTGGCAGCCAGCAAGCACAACATTGTTCTCATTCTTGCAGCTCTTGAAGTCTTTGAGCTCTTTGTAGTTTTTACAGTCGTCGACAATGCCTTCAAAGATGAACTTGTCTTCAGTCAGAGTACCGGTCTTGTCAAAAGCCACAACATTTGCTCTTCCTCCAAGTGGAATCTTTTTGGGCTCACTGACGAAAATCTTTTTCTTCTGAAGATAGAGAATCGAATTGTTGACTGCCAAATTGAGAATCATGGGAAGTTAAGGAGGCACGACAGTTGTAAGGATCAGTATGCATCTCAAGAATAGTTTTTCCTTGCTTCTCTCCTTGTTGTCAAGACCCTGGTTGAGGACATAAATCGATGTGATAATGGAGCAAATAAGCAAGAAAAGAATGATCCAAAGTCCATCTTTCTGTTATATTTTTGGATTTTCAGCATGAGCTACAACTCTTCTGATCAGCTTTCCTTTGGAAGTGTCGAAACCTGTTTTAATAGCCAAACCTATGCAACATTTAGCAGGAGCCTTCGGTATCTTAGTTGACACTTAACTTGCTTGCAGCATTTGATGGATCTATTCCTCGTTATATTCCTCGTTGATCTGGAGAATTTCAGTTCCACAATACAACACATGGCTTTTTTCGTAATTTTCATGAAATTTCCTCTACATGTCAGCAACTGATACTGACTCTTTAATTTGTGGAATAGCCTCTCCAGTTAATATGGCCTCATTAACCACACAGCTTCCTCCGAGAAGCAGTATATCACATGAAACATTTCTAAAAGAGGTATTGTCTTCTTCCTTCTTGGGCTGGACGGTCGGCATCTTTTTACTAAATTTGCTAAACATAGGAATGGCTTGGGCTAGATATTATTGATCGCTCAGCATATCGAAATCTGATTTTTTGTGTTGGTAGCCTGGTTGAATAGCTAGAATGTCTCCAGGTAAAATATCATAGGAAGATTTAGAGATCCACTGCCCCTTCTCCAGCACATATATTTGGTGAGGAGCCAAAGTCATCGATCTGTATCCGACCAAAGCTCGAATTCTTTGAACGGAAATCATGAATGAGGAGCCTACCAACATCACTAAAATGAAAAAGCTGAGCATTTTGTTTTAGTCCATCATCCAGAGAAAGACTGAGAAAAGCTGGAAAAATGCGAAAGGGTCGATGAGTTGATCCCTAAAGATGCTTCCAAATGGCCTGATTGGTACTTCAAGGATGTTGTTATCAAAAAAATCCTTTTCTTCTCTTTCTCCGAATGAAGAAGCGATTATGCGTCCCATTGGCTCATTTTCAGTTTTAGGCTTGAGGCGAGTGAATTTTTGAGTACTGTTATTGAAGTAGAATTTTCTCTGCTCAAAGGTGAAGATGTACAATATATGCCCGCTTTCAAGTTCTTGCTTGTACAGGTCAGTGATACCATATACTGTTTTTTATCCCTCGCGTTGTTCGATGATATAAACGTGGCTGGCGTTCTCAAGATTTGCCTGAATTTTACCAGACAGTGAACGGTACTGAATAAAGGACTGCGCTTTCTTGGACCAGTGCCCAAATATGTATGTGAGTGCTGAGTGTCAATAGTAGTACAGTGAATGAATGCAGCGCCTATAATTGCTAGCCTGAAATACAAGTTGAGACTCTCGTCATCGTAGTTTTCGTGTAGTAAGTACCCCAGGAGGCCGTATATGAGGATGAAGGGGAAGACGTCGAGCCTGAGAAGCTTGAATCTGGGGACCAGAAGAGCGAAGCTGATGGAGTATGGCATCAACTGTGATAATAATAGAACTTGTTATAGATGAATAAAACCTCCTACAAGCTCAACCGCAATTTGAATACCCAGAACAACGTCCGAAATAGAAGTTCCCAGTCACCCTTCAGAAGCCGGAAATCCTTCTAGGAAGGTTCAAAAGTAGACTCGGTTAAGATGGAAATGTTGCTCAATCGTCAGCATGGTACTCGATGATTAACCCAGGAGTCACCAGCACAAGTTGGTGCCTTTACGACTCAGATAGCAAACAGTGGCTAGGAGTGAGGGAGGATCAACAGCGGGAGGTGGCTTCTCTCACAAAGATGATGACCTGCATCGTTAGTCTGTAACTTTTCCAGCGATACAACATGGAACCAGGTAATTCTAAAACTATTTAGACATCATGATCAAGATTAGTCCGAACTCCTCAGCACTGGCAGGAACCACAGCTGAGCTCAAGGAAGGAAAATACATCCAAATTTTCGACCTGTTTTATGGAGCTATGTTACCTTCAGGAAATGATGCTGCCTTTCTTCTGGCAGAAGTATTCGGACTCTTGTTGTTTTACGAATCAGTCAAACCTGAAAACAAGGACTATTCATAAATCGAGTCAATCGATCTTTCTTGCTATGAGTCGACCACCACCTTCATTAGCAGATTTCTCAAAGAGATGAATCAAAAAGCCAAAATACTGAGAATGAGTAAAACAGTATTCACCAATCCTCACGGTCTATCCAACATTTTGAATGTCTCATCAGCACGAGACATGATCAAGTTGAGTAAGTATTGCTGGGAAAGCAAGGTGTTCAGATAGATTGTGGGATGCTAGGAATACAAGGCTCACTTTTATCATGAGGACATGCATTCAGTCTATTGCAAAAAAGTATGGAGTAATACCAACAAATTGCTTGGCATGGGATGGGAAGGCCTCAAGACAGGAATAACCACTCCAGCCGGTGCTTGCCTCGCCAGTATCAGAGAAGGAGTCTTCATTGTGGTGCTTAACAGCTCCAACCGCTAGGCAAGATTCAACGATACCCTGACTCTCTGGTAGTGGCACAAAGAGAGTCAAAGCGACAGAAACTGATCACTAATATATTTGCTGCCATATTTCACACAATCACTGACTCAGCAATTCAATGACCCTCTTCTTTTTCTCGTAGGTCAGCTCATCAGGGAACTCAATGTCGAATTTGACAATAAGATCCCCTCTTTGCCCTTTCCAGCTCTTCATAGGCATGCCTTTGCCGGTGACTACTCTTCTGGTTTGGGGGCAGATGATTTCATCAAAGTGAAGACTGATCAGCTCTCCATCCAATTATTTCTAAATAAAGAATTCCATACAACAGTGATGGCTTTGGAGTCAAGAGCATCCATAAGAGAAATTTTTGCTGTGTAAATGAGATGGTCTCCTTCCCGCCTGAACTGTTTCTCATTTACCTCTACTATTTTGAATATCAGCATTGACTGAGGATAACCTGGCTCACAGTTTCCTTGGCCTGGGAAAACAAGAGGCTCCTTGGCGCTTTCTCCTGGGTTGATCGTTAACTTGCGAGTCTACTTGACAACTTCAGTATTTTTGCCATCCTTTGTCAGAACTTTTTTGTCGTAGCATACTTCTTTAGTGCAGCCGTTGAACAATTCTGATAAAGTACAGTGGACAGGAACAATTAGATTTGGGACCTGATGGCCATCATTCAGATAGGGATACTGGGCTTTGAAAATTGGATGAGACTGTCCATCGTCACTCACATCCAGCAAATGTTAATAGACATTCTTTGAGCCGAAAAATTTCTCAAAAACTTCTTAAGGATCGGTCGTAAATTTGTATTTGCCGATCAGACTGGGGTCTTTGAGGACTCCTTCTTTGAGATATTGTTCACCATGAGCATCGTAAATTTTCTTTTTTTCGGCTAAGTTAACAATCAAATACGATCGAAGAGCACATCGAAGGCCTCCGCAGCTTGAGAAAAGATTCTATAGGCTTCGTTCGGGTTGTTATGTTGGAGGGCCGGATGATTATTGAGAGCAATAGAACGATACCTGAATAGACAAAATGGAACCTTTAGCAGATGTTTTGAAGAGTACAGTTGCGATCAACTCCAAGGATTTGGTAGTAGTCCAGATCAGCGTATTGCTCCAGATTGTTCATTAATATAACTTCCATAGAAACAAAATTTATATAAGCAGCCAAATCAAAAGTTTTGAATCTGATGTCTGAACAGAGCTCCCACAGACAACGATTGTATTTCTCTGCAAGTTTATAATAATTGTATAACTTAAATGGCGAGTAATATACTCTTCAATAGTTGCATCATCAACCCACAACATAAACACACCCAACTACTCTTCCTCATAAGCAGCCACCCCTCCTTCAGAACAAAGGTCAAGGATTTCTACCAGGTTCTCAATCAGAATCTGACATCTGCCTCTCTAGCTCATCTGGGAGCTCTAGCTTTCACCCTTCTCTTGCCAGAATACCCTTAGAAATACCTCAAACATTTGGCTTAGGAGCAGATTGAGAGTATCCAGAGCCAGGAAGGTCGAGTCACTTTTAATACTCTTTCATAGTATTTGCTCAAACTATGTTCATATGCAGTCGAAAGTATAGATGTGAGAAGTGCAATAGGTTTCCTGGATATGTTGAAGTCCAGAATAACAGATACCTTCATAGTAGATGCCAAGGACCCTTCCAAAAGGATAAAAGTAGGCATCGAATATCGATTGGATATAGGATAGAATGAATCTGTGCTTAACGACAGCGGTTTAGCCTAAAAGCATCACAGGGAGGAAATGAAGCATATTTACTATTAATAAAAGGTTAGCCTGAATGAAGAAGAACTGCTAAAGGCCAACGAGCACACTGTTGTGCTGACTGAGCTGAAGAAGGATCTTAATGATGTGATTCCTTTGGGATACATCTGTGAAGACTTCATCCATCAGTTCAGCAACGGCAATTTTGAGGTTAAGCACAGCTATAAGTTGAAGAAAAACAGAAAATTGAATTTTGATCGAGTCAACTACATGGCAACTAGCAACGAGCCGACCAACAATCTCATCAGAGATTACACTGTCAATCAGGAAATATTCCTGACAGTCGCCATGTTGTCTCAAAATCATATGCCTCAAGAAATTCATCCTCCCATGACTAAATATCTTCCTATCGCTAGGATCAATCAAACTTTTGCAACCAAAAATTATCTTCAGAAACTCAAATTAATAGCTTCAGGTGATAACAAGTTCTTCAATATCCTTTCGCTGTACTTTGATAGAGATTAGTTCGATATTGATGAACTCGAGCTCACAAGGGAAAAATTAATCATGAGAAGAAAGGAAAGTTTGCTGGGTATTCCCAGCAAGGAGAGCATCAAGAAAGAGCTTAGAAATTTTGATGAAGAAGTCCTTAATTTCGGACTGTTAGTGAGCAGAAACATGATGAAATTTTATGACGAAGCAAGAATTACTGCAAACATCAAAGAACTTCAGGCCAACCTCAGATTCATCCAAGAGTAGGACAAGAACATCAATAACTTCATTTAGAAACATATGTCAATGGATGACCACATCCAGAGAGACAACGCCAATCCATTCTTTGAAGACATTCTCATGTATGCAAAAATGGTTCCTCTTCAACTTCTGATGATCGGAAGACCTAAGTCTGGAAAGAGCAGCCTGGCTCGTGCTATTGCTGTCAAATACAACTTGGCTCTTATCAGCTTTGAAAAAATGGTTGACAATTTGTTCGAAAGGGTCAAATTCTTTGAAGAAAACCCACCTGAAGCTGACGAAGATGGGAATATCAAAGATGGTCTCCTACCAATTGAAAAGTATGTACTCGGCCAGCTTCAGAACGGAAACGCTGTCGAAGATGAAGACATGTTGGATCTTCTCAACAACTAATTGGAAAAGGACTTGACGAAGTCCAGAGGTTACATTCTTGACCTTCCTTTTGAGTACAATAAATTTTGGATTGATGTGCTTGTCAGCAACCGGCTCTATCTGCCCAAAATATAATGCCGGTTCTTTACCCATGTTATTGAGATCGCACAAACATAGGAACAATGGAAACATTTTGTTAGCACAATCATGGAAAAACCTGAAGATAACACACTCACTTCGGGGCTTGATCGATACCTACTCAAAAAACCTAAGCCACCCACTGAAGAAGGTGAGTAAGAATAGGCTCAGGAAGACGATGGTGAAAAACCTCCACCACTCATCGAATCCAACTTGCTGGAAGTCAAATGGAAAGATTCTGCTTTTTCACTGATCGAGCATGTAACACAACACATGAACCCTCATCGGTTTATCAAGGTTCATAATAGCTATCAGAGTGTAGCTGAATGCTTGGACCTGCTTGAACATAATTTTTATCGAATTCCCCTCCCTAAGAAAATTGAAGGCAATGAAAAATAACTGCTGGGAGTCGGATTAGAGGAACTGAAGATATTCAGGAAATGGAGTCCGTGGGGGTTGATTGACTGTGTATAACTGAGCAAAGGAAAGCAAATTGCTGGCAAATTCTAATTTGCAGCATAATATGCAGGCAGAGTATTTGTCTTTGATAACTAAAACAACTTGAACTCTTTCTTGAGCCTACCCAGATAGCATTTACTCAAGTTCCCTGCTTTGCCTAAACTGACCAATCTATGTATCACAGGCCCAAGGAAATCTGGTAAGAAAACAATAGCCAAATTGTTGGGTGACATCTATGGACTACAGGTTGTCAATATTCAGGAGATCATTGAGTGCATCATTGAAAGGCAAAAACAGTTCGAAACACACATTCCTTCCAATTTCGATAAAAGGTCAGCCTCTGTCCATCTCTCAGAGCAGGAGTATAAATAATTTGCCAAAGGAAACCTTCTCAATGCTAAGGATATTCTGCCTATGGTTTTGTATCAAATCGGAGTTAATCTTCAGAAGAAACCACCTGGCTGGGGAATTTAAAAGAATGAAGATGGCGAAGGGGGCAACGCAGAGCCAGAGGAAAAGAAGCCTGCTCCGAAAAAGCCTAAGAAGAAAGATAGAAATGCTGAAGAAGAACGTCCAAAAACTCCTCCGCCCGAGGATCTTTCTCTAAAAGACATTTTCCCAGAAATAAACCACTTCGGAAAGTTGAACGAAATCAAAGGCTACATCATTATAGGATATCCAAACAACGAAGAACAGCTGAATGCTTTGAAGCTGTTCAACATTCCTATTGACAAGCTCATAGTCCTTTCTGACAACTCGGAATAGAATCCCAATAAAAATCTGGCAACTAGACTCAATGACGCTGAACTTGAGCAGGTGGCATTGTTTACGGCAGCAATCGGACCCGTAAAGGAAGCCGTAGGAGAGTAGGTTTGCAAAGAAATCATGATTGATAAATCTCCAGAATAGATAGTCAACAAAATAAGACAAATCATCGATCCATTCTACATGAAGCCAGATTAAGATGGTCTCAACAGAGTTATTGCCGACAAGCAGGAAGATGGTGATCCTATTCCTTTGGGTTTCAGTGGATAGTATTGTCCTGTCAACCTGAAGAATGGATGGCTGATCAAAGGAAAAGAGTAGTTTGAAGCAGGAATCTAAGGACGGAGATACAGATTTGCTGGAGAGAAATAGATCAATGACTTCAAAGTATAGCCAGCAAAGTATCTCAACAAATCGATCCCGATCATACCTCCCAGAATCATGTTGATGGGTTTGAGAGGAGTGGGACTAAAAACTCAACTTTTAAAGCTCAACCAAAAATATCGTATTCCCATCCTTGGGCTGAAGGACACTCTGCTTCAGCAGTTGGAGAATTAGAAGAATAAAAGGAAAACGGAAAGATACTATAGCAAAGGATTCAAAAAACCAGAATATGACTAAGATGGTAAACAAATCGAAGACCCTGAACTACTTGAAGAGGCAGCTGATTTCGACCGCAAAAATCACGAGATATAAGTCATTAAGAATATTTTTGAAGGAATCAATGAAATATTCATCAATGGAAACTTTTTCGATGTTGAAGAGGATAAAGTATCAACCAATATTGTCTAATTGTTGGGAGAATCTAGAAGATTACCGGAAGTCGTTTTGATGCTGACAAGTGATGAACAAAAATGGCTGGAAAGAGTTCTTGACCGCAAAGTCATTGAGATGGAGCTTGAATAGATCAAGGAGAAAAGGAGAGTCGAAAAGGTAAAGGAAAAGTAAGAAGCTCGTCAAAAAGCTATTGAAGCTGGAGAATAGTACAACTAGCCAGCCGAAGAATAGGAAGATCCAGAAGTTCCAAAACTTGAAGAAATGATAGCTCAGAAAGAAGAATCACTCAAAGCACAAAGAGAAGCTGATAGTGCTAAGCTCGAAGAGTACACAGAGGCCTTCAAAGCATTAGGAGTTGATGTGATCACAATAAAATGCGAAAGAGAGGTCAAACACGTCACTGACAGAATCAACTATGTGATCAAGCCCTTCATTGAAGATCGAATCAACAGATGGGAAAAGAACAATATGCTTCCGATTGAAAGACACAGAGCCAAGGATTTCTTAACACATTATATTGCCGCTGATAGCAGATTTGGTAAGCTGAACCCCTACACTTTGATTGAAAATCCTAGACCTTACCCTCTCATCTACAACGATAGAATTTACTATTTCAAGGATGAAGAATAAAGAGATAACGCTATGAGAAATCCTAAATCTCTTTGGCAAAATGAGGCCACTCCAAGAGAAGTTAAGTCAACTCCTATAATTTTCATCCAAGGAAAAACCAAATCAGGAAAAACCACTTTGGCTCAAAAGATCAAAGAAAAGCTTGGGTTTAAAATTATTGACATTGAGGAGTTACTTTGTTAATTTGTGAAGGAGCATGAAGACGCAGACATAAAAGCAATCGTTTCTGAAGTAAAAGGAGGAAAATGTTTAAGTGATGAATCTCTGGTAACTCTCATTGAAAAGAGGAGTGGAATGTCCGACTGTAGCAGAGGTTGGATTTTGGATGGTTTGCCTCTTAACAAAAGACAATGTGAACTTCTCAATAAGAAAGGAATTGTTCCAACTTTACTATTATCCCTGAAAATGACTGAGCTAGACATAAAGAAAAGAGTGCAAAAGATCAACGAGCCAGAATATGACTACTACTCTGAAGTGGTTCACCATAGGCTTGAAGCAACAAGAAAAAGTCTAATTGAAATTGAAATTTATTACACCAACAAATACAATAACGTCAGAGTCATTGAAGGTCATCTCTCCAAATGGGGAATTTTTGAGCAAGCAAGGGCTGAAATATAAAACAAGGTCAAAGCTAAACGAATTTTCATTAAAGATCTCATTACTCATGCTGCCACTGACATCACTCACGTAGGCCTTAGTAGTAATTGCATCATGCACAACCTCTCGGACTATCTCAATTTCTGCCCGATAAGCTACAAGATCAAAAGAGAGTACATAAAGGTATGTCTTAAAAATTATGAGAACCTTGCCCTCTTCAACAAAAAAATATATGCTTTCAGGAGCCAAAAAGAGCTTCAAGACTTTGTCAAGAACCCTGACACTTACACCAACAAAGGTGAAGCATTTTCTCCACCTGAGGATATCCCCTTGGAAAGTATCTACAATTCTCAAGCTAAATTTGAGAATAAAGGGTATGGAATGGTATAACTATTGAAGAAAAATCTGGTGAAAGGAAATTATCTTTATGGAGTAACCTACAAAGGAAAATGCTTCCTGAACTCTTGTCCCAAAAATCAAAAATTATTCCAAAGAAATCCAGCTCTTTATGAAATGCTGAAACTTCCGGATAAACTTCCTGTTGAATTTGAAAAGAAAAGCGATTTGAAGAAGATAGCAAGAGCAAAGGATTGTTCAGCGTTCCTTGAGCACCATCTCAGCAATATCATGATGAAATCGCTAGCCAAGCTTGGCTACAGAAGACCCAAATACCCTACTTTAGGCTCTAAGGAGAGCGCATTGAAGTTCCTAGCCATCAACTTGAAAGCCAACAATCCAAACAAAGATGACTAGTACAGACAAAAATATACTGAGAGGTTGAACCGTTTCATCAAGGAAAGCAATTATTCACAGTAGATCAGAGAGGAGGTAGATAGGAAGGCAAAGGGACCATGGGATGAAGAAGATGAGGAAAACTTACTAAAACTATGCGAAGAATATAGTTAATTCAGCAAGGAGCTGGACTCAACGGACAAAGTGACATATTTCTCGAATTTCATACGTTGATGATGATTCATAAAAACATAGCATAAAATCATTTATTTGTACAGTTTTCTGTGTAATGATTGTAGAAAGCGTCTCTGAGGTACTGGCACTCCTCCTCCACCATCTTCAGTCGACTGATTTCAGCCTGACATTTCAAAAGCTACTCTTCGTAGAATGTCAAGAGCTATCGAGTTTGTTCGTTCTCTACAGTTGTATCAATCGATTTCTTCATGAAGGAATCATTTCCGATTGGCTCAGTTGACTCATATTCCTTATGAAATTACTCCTCCAATATTGAACGAGCCATGAAATTCTGGGAAGGGAATTAGTGCAGATGGCGCGCTGAAGATTGTCGATTGGCATAAATGTCACTCGTTTTCATTTTTTCGAACTCATTAAAGGAAGAGACTCCTTCATCTCCTTCCGTTTTCATCTTTCCACCATATTTTCCTTCAGGAGTGACAAACTCATATTATTTTCTATGGCCAATCGAAGTGTTTGAAAGTACGTTTGTTTCACCAATCTGGCTTGATCTCATGTCTTCAGGGAAATAGTAGTGGTAGTGAAGATGGACCTAGTCGGATGAGCTGCTGTGTGTGGATTGTTTGTGCATTATAACTATTGCAGTGCTAGCAAATATTTATTAACCGATCAGTTCAAGTAAGTAAATTTTTAGACCAAACGGTCTAAACGCTAACTAAGGACCTTCCATCTTTCATAGGACTTGACCCATTTCTCCTCCCTCTCTCTTCTGAATTTATCTTCTCTTCTCCTCCCTTATCCATTTTACTTACTGGCTTAAATGGCCTCCGGGGATTCATGGTCGTCTTTCTTTTGCAACTCTTCACAAACTGATAAAAATTTATCAAAGAATGTGACACTGACCTCCTTGGGCTTCTCCTCCTTTGGCTTTGAAGGAGATAGAGGGGATTGAATTGCTAGCTTTGATTTCTTTTTCTCAACTTTATCAATTCTGGTTGATTTGCCAGAGCCTACCACTACTCTCAGCCCTATCATCTTTCCTGAAGGAAGTAAACACCTCAAAGGTTTGTTGGCCGAGTTCCGAGTCTGTGGCTAAGGTGCCAAGGGAAAGTCTGAAGTTTTATTGCCGCGAGATCTCTTCGTGATGGTGGCGTAATTCTGTGTGGATTCAGAGATACACTCTTGAAGTCAGCGATTTGGGAAGCATATTGAGAAGGTGTTCTGCGGCGCTTGGGAGGTTCCTGTTCATAACTGCTACCCTCCTTGCCAAATTTTTGTTCTTCACTCATGAATTAAATATATCGAATTATGGAAAGGAACCAATCTTGATTTTGGATCAGCATTTGTCTTTCACGCTCACTTACACAATTCAAAAAAACTATTTCCGCGGTAACTCTACCCTTCATTGGAGAATCTGTATCTTGAAACACTGATATTCATGCCTCCTTTGCACCACTATATATCTGATAGATTATACTTAAAACGAACACATATTTGCAATTGATATAGT
>Ga0100378_1001176_pt1 | contig 28052 bp, 29 predicted proteins | sample CryGeymeta201502_FD_81535 | JGI IMG/M metagenome (GOLD analysis project Ga0100378, IMG submission 81535) | Groundwater microbial communities from Crystal Geyser aquifers in Utah, USA - Crystal Geyser metaG 2015-02 | ecosystem: Environmental > Aquatic > Deep subsurface > Groundwater | place: USA... | reverse complement strand
TCGGCGTCACGACGGCGAAGACGTGACGGTGCCCGCCAGCGCCGAGGCGTGTGCGCAACACCACCGTTCGGCTCGGGCGATGCGCGAGCTGCCAGTTGACGTTCGCGGCACGTAACTCCGCCGAGCACAGATCCTTGAGGTAGCGGGAGCCACCACCGAAGCCGGCCGAGGCGGCGAGCTGGTTGAACGCGTTGACCTCGAGCCCGAATTCGTCGCTGTTGCCGACGAAGAGTGAGCCTCGGGGTGAGAGGGCGAGGTCCTTCAGACGGACCTTGTGATCCTCGCGTTCCTCCTTTCGGATGCTGTCGATGATGGAGTCGGCCGCGTCATCGAAGTAGGGCATCTCCTCGATGCGACGACGCTCAAGGCGGAAGTTCTCCTCCCCGAGGGCATTGACGCGAGTGCCAGGCGCGTAGATGGGTGGGGGCACCGAGAAGCCGCTGGCCGAGAGCCAGCGTTCCTGCTCGGAGATTCGGCCCTGGGCCTGCTTGGAGACCACACCGGCGGGGACCGGCGGGAGCACCTCAGGAATGAGAGCTCGCACGTCGCTCGGCGGCGGAGGGGGCGGAGCCGGGGGGGAGTCCTCGACGCGAACGAGCTGGGCGGTGAGGTCGCCTGCGGACTTGGCTTCCCAGTAACGACGCAGGGCGTCGTCGCTGTCGGACTCGGACAGGTATTCGACCTGGCCGTTCAAGGTGAGCTTGAGCATGGTTGTTCTCCATGGAGCCGCGTCGTACGTGACGAGCTCGCGCTGGGGTGGAAGATCCCGGTGGGGCAAGAAGACCGTCACCGGCCCGTGCGCTCAGCAAGGTCGAGCGCACGGGCGGAGGGCGGTTCGAGGTGAGGAAGGGCGCAGGGGGCGCGGGTGAAGCTACCCCCTGACGAACGATGTTGGCGTTGGTGGCGGGCCGAGAAGGACGTTGCGTCGCGCGAGGTCGAGGCTCTCGGGTTCTTCGCCGTCGGCGAGTGAGATGACCTCGTTCTGAATCGCGTGTGACGCGAGGAGGGAGGCAGCCCGCTGGGCGCCGTCTCGTCCGGCGTCGTCGCCGTCAAAGAGCACGGTCACGCGTTTGGCGTCTTCGAGCAGCGTTGCCTGCTCGTCAGACAGGTGACAGCCAAGGGCTGCGACTGCGTTCGGATAGCCGGCCTCGTAGAGTGCAAGGACCGAGAAGATGCCCTCAACCAGGATGATGGGCTGCTCGCGAGCGAGGGTTCGACAACGGTGCCATCCGTAGAGGACGAGCTCTTTGTGCAAGCCGCGCGGGAAGCGGTACTTGCCGTAGCGCACGATGGACTCGCGGTCGAGTCGTCGTCCCGCGTACGCAACGAGACGTCCGTGTGCATCGTGAAGCGGGACCGCGATCATGCCGCGCAGCATCCCGTACCTCGCAAAGCCAACGCCGAAGCGACGACAGGTGCTGACCGCCAGGCCACGCGTCTCCTGAAGGTGGGGATGGTGGTGTTCGACAGTCAGACGAAACGACAACGGGTGGTTCACGGCTGCCGTCTTCGGACTTGGAGGCGGTCGTGGTCGGTTGGGTGCGCGGTGGGTGGCGTCGAGCGAAGCGTACGCGGCGAGTCGTGCGGCTGCCTCGGTGAGCGAGACATCTTCGCGCAGGGCGACGAGCGAGAGCTGGTCGCCACCTCGCCCACAGCGGCTGAAGCAGTGCCAGAGGCCCGTGGTGAGGTTGGCGTGGAACGCTCGTGGGTTGTCCCCTCCATGGACGGGGCAGGGGCCGACGAGGCTCTGGCCGCGGCGCTTGAGGGTGTCAAGGCCGTAGTAGTCGAGGAGCACGGCCTCGATACTGACTCTCTCTTTAATCGTGTGGAAGTCGATCCAGGGTGGCATAGGGGCTCCAATGGATGAAGGTGGCTGGAGGGGCGAATGGCCTGTCCGGGTTTGCAGGACTCAAGGCGAGTTCGGTCGGAGCTGCTCCGCGCCCGGCGACGTGCGAGTGCTACGAAGCCCGGACGAGGGACGCGGGGACACTCGCCCTGCGTCCTCAGGTGGCGGTGGCCGCGCATCTCGGAGCAGCTCCGACCGAATCTCAGCCCCACGCGTAGGGATCGTGTGGGGCACGCTGCGTGCCGCGAGTCCCCTCCGCACTCGTTTTCTCCGAGCGGGTGTCTTGAGCGAAGCGCGACCGTGACTGGGCGATGATGCGTCGAACGCGTTCGTCCGCGCTCGGCGGGACGAGGAGTGGCGGCATGGTTTCGGCGACGAAGGCCGGTAGATGAACTCCCTGGGCGAGCTGCCGAATGGCAAAGTGGTGCGGGGGGAGCATCTGAAGGACGCCATCGCTCAGCTCGGGCGCGAAGACGGAGCCAACGACAGCCGCCGCATCCGGCCCGATGCGAAACGCCAAGGTGGTGCCGACGTTGCCGAGGAGCGCGTCTTGGGTGTCGCGCGGGAGCTGGGCGAGATACTGGTGCGCGATCACGAGGGGCAGGTTGAACTTGCGGGACTCGGCGAGGGCGCTTGGCAGCGCGTCGCTGGTGAAGCGATGGAACTCGTCGAGGTACACCGTGAACGGACGAGCCGGACGTTGCGCCATCGCGGCGAGTCGGAGCATGTTGACGAGAAGCCCTCCGAGGAGCTCAGCGGCGTCTTCTCCAATGCTTCCGACGTTGAGGTCGGCAAGCAGGATCCCACTTCGGTCCATGAATCCGCCGACATCGACACGGTTTGCGACGCAGCCGACGAGGCGACGCACGATGGGATTGCCCACAAACGCGCCGAGCTTGTTGAGAACGGGGGCGAGGGCGTCTCCTTGAAGCGTGCGGGAGTAGCTCGGCCACTCCTGAAGCCAGAACTGGCGGACGGCGATGTCCTGGCTCCTCTCCGCGACGCGGGCCTGGACGGTTCGGTCGATGAGAAACGTGTACAAGAAGACGAGCGTCGCATCAGGGTGGGAGGCAACGGCGAGGATGGCGTTGCGGAGCACGTGCTCGAGCCTCGGGCCCCAGAAGGCTCCCCACCGGGCTTTGAAGGTCGAGATGAGGCTGGCGGCCAGGAGCGCACGATCAGGGTAGGGCAGCTTGCCACGGCGAAAGACGTTGAAGGCGATCGGAAAGTCCGTGTCGGCCGGCCGAAGAAGGAGCACATCGTTGGTGCGGGACGGAGGGATCTGAGTGAGCACGCTGTCGACAAGTGCACCGTGCGGGTCGATGAGGGCCGCGCCGCGTCCAGCGAGCGCATCTTGTACGATCAGACGAGCGAGCAGCGTCGACTTGCCCGTGCCGGTCTTGCCGATCACCCAGATGTGACGAAGCCGGTCGTCTGGTAGGAGGCCGAACGCGACGGGAGGGCGTGACCGGACGCGAACCTGGCCGAGGACGAGCAGCGTCTTCGGTGGGTAGTGGTTGGCGAAGAGGCGCTCCTGCAGCGACGTGCGGGGCGACGGATGCATCATACGTGTCAGGTGTGAAGTGGACGAAGCAGCGAGCGTAGCGCGCCGTCCCCGTCGCACCAACAATCATCGAGGACGGTCTCCCGACAAAACGCGCTCGTGATGCTTCCTCCCGCCGTCGGCGCCAGATACGGCGCGAACCAGAAACGATCGCGGCAACGATCAAGGCGTTCGGCGAGGGTGCGAAGACGCTCGGCTCTCTCAACCGTCGGTGCCACGATGAGCACCGCGGCCACACGTTTGTGGCTCCACACGGACGGCATCGTGGCGCGGGTCAAGGCGTCGATGTAGCGAGCGAGTTTGTCGTACACCGCGGCTCGACCTCCAACTGGCAGAGAGCGAACGACCTCCACGTAGAAGGTCACAGGGGCATCGCCGTCACGAAGTCGGAGGTGAACCACGCCGTCTGGAATGAGCCAGGGACGAGGGACGACCGCGTGCATGGCGTGGGCACCGAGCCGAACGCGCAGCTCGTGTTCTCGCTCGAGCCCGGCGAGTGTCACGGAGGTGGCGGGATTGTTCGTGAGCGCTGCGCTGAGTGCCACCATGAAGTCCGTGACCACGAGGTGGTGCTGAAGCGTGACAAACCCTCGTCGATTTTGTGCGTCCGTGTGCGGGATATCGCCGAGCGGACACTGCAGAGAGTCGGCGAGCTGTCGGGCGCCAGCGATCGCGAGCGCGTAGAGGTATTCCGTGGGTGGACGGAGGCCAGGGCGTGCCCAGTCTTCACGGACATTCACGCGCCGGCTGAGGAATCCCGCCGCCCAGAGCCGACGGAGTCGAGCTTGCACCACCCGCCTGGTTTGGTCTCGAAAGACGAGGGCGTGGAGATGACGGACAGACAAGTAGCGGTGGACGAAGAGCGCGTTGAACACGTGGAGGTCGCGAGGTTGGATCACGACCTGGACGAACTTGTGGGGCACTTGGCGGGATGACATAGGTACGAGATGACAAGGTCAAGATGTTGACGTGAACGAAGATCGAGCAGTTTGCGTGCGCGCCGGCTCTCCCCGCTGCGGCGACCGAACGCACCGCTCATCGTTCACCCCTACTCGCTCCGGGTGATGGGCGGATGATGAGTCGGCGGCGGGGGTGAGCGATGAGGCCGTTTCACACGTCACGGCTACTTGCCGAGAGGCGGTACTGCCACTGGTACGCGCTGACAGGATGAGGGCGCTTCTCGATCTGGTAGCCTGCGTTGACCAGCTTGAACTTGGCGCACGCGAAGGTGTGGCCGACACGGCGAGCGAGCTCGCGGGTGGTGTGCCAGTTCCCGTCGGAGAGGACGAGGAACAGGCGTTGGGTCTTGGTCTCGAGCGATGAAGATGACATAGGGGTAGCGTTAAAAATAGCAGTTGATCAGCTGCGTGATGCGCGCTGGATGTAGGCAAGACCGAGCGCGGCGGCAATGAAGGGAATGAGTCGCCAGCGGTCCGTGAGGCGAAGGTCGTTCGTGTAGGGCGAGAATCGAGCGAGCTGCTGGAGAGCGGGATCGCGCCCGGCGAGATAGCGGAACAAGGCAGCGTGTGTCTTGAGCCGACCCGGAAGCAGGACAGACTTCGCGTCCTCAAGCGACACCGTGTGGACCGAAAACGGAAGGTCGGTGAGATAGCGACGAGACGGGCAACCGGGTTCGAGGATCAGGCCGGACAGGGGCAGCTGCTCATGGAGGGTTGCGAGGTCGTCCGCGACGAGCCGCACCACGTCCTTGAGCGTCCGGCTCCCGCGAATACGGCGGCGCTCCAACGGAACGATACCCGACGGGCTCACGATGACGGGTGCCGCGATCTGCGACCGGATGCAAAGCGCGGCAACGTGTGGCCCCGCACCTGAGCTGGCACGTGTGTGGCTGCGGGCTTTCTCACGCATTCTGGCACGTCGTCCGTCGAGCCACAGCGGGTCGAACAAGGCATCAACAGACACGCCAAGCGCGAGGGCGACATCGACAAGGAGCTCCATCCCACGCGCGAGGCTGGGACTCGACTCGTACCGACTGATTTGCCGCGCGTCAGTTTCGACAAGAGCGGCGAGCTCCGCTTGCGTCATCGACCTCCTTTTTGGGTTCCAATGACGAAGGCTTCGTATATTTCGAAGCGGAGCAATCTGGTTGTATCCAATAGTTAAATCACCTCCTTTCGTTGTTTATTTGCATGTATGTATCATGAAATCTGTTCTGATGCAATGATACTCCACGCTGGCTTGTGTCGGGCGTTGGCTGGGTCGGACAGCCGAGTCCGAACTCATCCACAGCGATCGCGCGAAAGGCGCCGAGCGTCAGGTGAAGCCAACTCTGCGTCGTGTTGGCGTGGGGGTACGATACGTGCCTATGCACCATCCCCCACCCCTCAACATCCCCCTTGCGAACCCGGAGCGGATCGACAGCCCGAGCGAACCCGCCCACAACGGCCAGGATCTCTTCCTCGGGCACGTGACCTTCACCCCTGCCGTGATCCACAGACTCCGCGAGGCGCTGGTGGCGTCGGGCGAAGACGCGGACACGTTCACGGACGCTGAGGTCATGGAGATGGCTGAAAATTCAATTTATCTGGTTCGACTGCTCAAGTACTTCGGGCAACGCGGGCCTTAAAGTCTAAAATATGAAATTAATAATGTATCTAAGAAAATCATCTGAATCCGAGGAGCGCCAAGAGCTCTCCATCGATGCGCAGCGGCGCGAGCTGATCGAGACGGTCAAGCGGAAGGGACTCCAGGTGCTCGGCGAGCCGCGCGAAGAGGCGCAATCGGCCAAGAAGCCCGGCCGCCCGGTGTTTGGCAAGGTGATGGAGGATCTGCGCCGAGGTCGTGCCGACGGCGTTCTGTGTTGGAAGCTCGACCGGCTTGCGCGAAACCCGGTTGACGGGGGCGCGTTGATGTGGGAGCTCGGCAACGGGACCATCAAACAGATCGTCACTCCCGATCGGGACTACACGGGCACCGGCGACGACAAACTCCTCATGTCCATCATCTTCGGGATGGCCACCAAGTACAGCGACGACCTGTCAGACAACGTGAAACGTGGCAATCGGGAGACGCTGCTACGAGGTTTGTGGCCGGGATACCCCAAGCTCGGCTACATCCGCGACCACGAGACGAAACGCCTTGTCGAGGACCCTGTGCGATTCGTTCTCGTCCGATCCATCTGGCAACTCGTTCTTGAAGGCAACCCTGTGCTCGATGTCTTGATGACAGCTCGGACGCAGATGGGGTTGACGACGCCGGTGCACAAACGATCTGGAGGACAACTGCTCTCAAAGTCGGGCATCTACCGTCTGCTCCGCGATCCCTTCTACGCGGGAGTCATGCGTCGCGCAGGCGAGTCATATGTCGGAGCGCACACACCCATGATCACGATGCAGCAATTTGAGCGCGTCCAAGAAATCCTCAACGGGCACGTGTATCCGATGGTCCGAGGCCAGCTATCACAGTTCGCGTATCGTGGACTCATCCGCTGCGGCACTTGTCATGCGGCGGTCGTAGCGAAGCACACGACGAATCGGTATGGCACCGTCTATACGTATTACCATTGTTGTCGCAAGGAGAGACGGTATGGCTTCTGTCCCGAGCGTGCGATCCAAGAGAAGGAGCTCGATGCCCAACTCGCGTCCTTCCTGGACGAGATACATCTTCCGGAAGCATGGCTGCGCGTCATTATCGAGCTCGCAGAACAGGCGCAGCATGATGGTGTGAAGGTGGTGAAGGAAGTGAGAGCGGAACAGATGCGCCGACTCGCCAAGGTGGAGGACCGCCTTGAACGCCTCAGGCGGCTGGTGGTGGACGAGGTCATCGACACCGAAGACTACCAGCACGACCGCTCAAAGCTCCTCAAACAGAAAATAGCGCTCGAACAACAGCTTGAGGAGCGGCAGGGTGACGGACTTGTGGAACCTTTGGAACGGTCGTATTTTTGCTTAGCAAACGCAAAATCCATCCTGTGTTCCGGGACGAACAACGAAAAGCAGTTGCTCGCAAAAGCACTGACGTGGAACCTTGAATTGAAGGGCAAAACTTTGCTTATTAAAGCAAAAACTCCATTCTCGATATTTCGAAAATGGAGCTCGTTTCCCAGGTTGTGCTCAGGAGAGGACTTGAACCTCCACGGGAAAAAAATTCCCACTGGCCCCTCAAGCCAGCGCGTCTACCAATTCCGCCACCTGAACAGTAATTAATTGTAAACTCAATCTACCAATGATAGTTTATCCGCCATAACAAAGTGTGAAGACGGACTACCTGAACAAAATTAAAATTTTCTATCTTTTCCAACAATCATATTAATCCGGCTCTTCGCAAGACGAATCGTAATTTTTGTTTCTTTCGATTGTTTTCCATCAGCTTCCACCACAAATGGAGTAGTACTCTTCACCACCATTTCTTCAAATGGAAACACACTAGGATCTTCGTATTGCTTACGAAATAGCCCAACTTTCTTCATAGGACGAATAAATGCTTCTAATTTTCCGTCTTGCGGATGAACAACAAATTCATCTCCCTTGTTCCCCCGCCAAATAAATGGCTGCAAATTACATACCACCAATTCCATCAAACCACTTTGAGATGATACACGAAACTTTTCATCGTATTCAATAGTGATTGGCGAAAATGGAATATGAAGTTGGGAAACAAAGTACCGATTGTTAAACCACCCTACGTCAAGAAACACTTTTCGTCGTTTAGAAAGAACATCACAGGCATCTTCTCCTACAGGAATACCCAAAACGTTTGCAATATCATTCTGCTGCCCAATAGGTAAAAAACCAAAAATAACATCACAACGTGCTGCCCGAGAAAGAATGTGACCAAACGTTGCATCATTACCAACAATGATAACTGCTGTAGCGCCACGTTTTATCTCATCCTCAATAATTACCTCAGGGTTCGCGAATCGTTGTAACCGCAATATCTTACCAGCAATGCCAAAGTCTGTCAACCGGTTTTCTATTGCTTTCATCTGCGATTCATACTTTTTCTGACGCAAAAAATTGTCGTACAGATAGATGTACATACGCTAGCTGAAAAAATACGGATTAAGCGTCAATAGAATCTTCTTCAGAAAATTCATCCTCCATATTAGTATCATCATCTGTGTCATCAACAAGCTTTGTTAATCGACGACGACTTTTTGTTGTACGTTTTTTTTCTGGAGTCATTCCTTCCATTGATACCTTACCCACAATAAGTGCCCCTGGTTCAACAGCTAAAATAACACAAGAAATATCACCAGAAATTCGAGCCGTTTCGGTTAATTCTAACCGATCAGACACACGAACATTTCCTTTTATCTCTCCAGAGATAACAGCATTCCCCGCTTTTACATTTGCGGTAATTTTGGCACCAGATTCAACAGTAAGCAAACGACTTGTTTGCACATTTCCAGATACCATTCCTTTAACTAAAATATTTCCTTCAGAAGAAAAATCTCCTTCCACATGGACAGAAGGGCCAACAACGGTTTCTACTTCATCAGGAGAAACATGTGAATTATCTTGCTGAGAAAGCGCAATATTTGGTGAAGGTCGTTGAAACATAAGAAAAAAACAAAAATCTTAAAAACTGGTTCATAGCATACCGCAAAAAAAGAAAAAAAGAAAGTCCCTCAAAAGAAAGGCTACCCAACAGGAGAAGCCTTCGATGTCACCTTCGTAACGCCATCAAGTACCTCCTTTCGCTTTTTCACCCCACCAGGAAGGTAAAATCCAAATTCACTTCCTTTCCCCAAACCAGGACTACTCGCCCATACATACCCATTGTGGGTCTCCACAAATTTTCGACAAACATAAATACCAAGTCCAGTACCATTTACGTTTGTGCCTTGCACATTTTTCCCCCGATAAAATTTATAAAAAAAGTTTACCTGATCTTCTTTCATAAAACCAATACCATTATCCTTTACAGAAACCACATACCCCCCATCTTTTTTTTCAAACATTACATTGATTGTTCCTTTTAGCCCATACTTAATGGCATTATCAACAAAATTAAATACAACATGACGAATTTTTTCATCATCCATATACACTTCGTCAATACCTTTTGGAGGCACCCATGAAAGAGAAAATTCCGCAGCTATCGCACGATCACGTAATTCTGCCACCACGCTCGTAATCAAATTATTCATACTATGCATATCGAACACAAATAATGTTCTCCCCTGTTCAATACGAGTAATATCCAAGAAATCATCAACTAATTTCACCAACCGCTCATTTGTTTCATCCATATCCGCAAGTGTTGCCACCATTTTTTTCGTTGGTTTTCCAAACGCACCATCTTTCAAAAGTTCAATATACCCTTTTAAAATAGATAATGGCGTTCGAAGTTGATGGGAGGCAATAGACAAAAATTCAGTCTTTTGTTCATCCAATTGTTGTAACTGAATATTTGCCCGTTCCAAAGATTTTGCCAATTGAGTTACTTCCTCACGACGATCAACTTCAAGACGAACAGACTTTACCAAAACAAAACTAAATAATCCCATGACCACAAGTGCCAAAAGACGAAACCCTAATTCAGGAACACTCCGAGACAAAAAAACATCACCAAAAAATATGACCAAAATAATCCCCGTAAAAAGCTCCGCCATTACCACCCGCAAATCCAAAAATTTATACCGCATTATTGAATACACCGTAATAATGGCATACAACGCAACCGCAATATTCCCCCAAGGAGCAATATTAATATGAAACCACAACGGATAATTTGTCGCTCCACCAATAAATGCAATCAAATTCCCAAAAAGCATTAATTTAATTTGTTTCCGCTTATTTCCTTTTGCCTTACGATATGCCACCGCTAACAAATATGTTGCATAAAGTACATGTCCAGCAAAAGCCGATAAAAATGGAATAAAAAATGGTCCAGGAATTGGCCAAAACGGGAAAAAAGATCGTGGTTCAACTCCAACAACAAATAAATTAGTAGTAGCATTAAGAACAACCCACAACAACGAAAAAAGATAAAAAATAGATAATACCACCCGATAAAATCGTTCTTTATCTTTCCCCAAAAAAACAATAACCAAATGCAAATAAGAAAGTGAGGTAAACACCGCGCCAAACATGAGCATCCGAGACCAAAAAAAAGCATACTCAGACGTAGACGAAATTTGCCACAAAAAATATGGGAAACTCCACAAAGCGACAGAGCCACAAAAATAAAACAAATAACGAGCTAACCTTTTTTTATATCCAGTAAAAATAACAAACACCGCCAGTATAAAACTCACGATAGCATTTACCAATGAAGTAATGACAAAAAAACAAAGATATCCTTCTATCATAGTATGCACAGTATACCAAAAAATTTGCTATTACGAAAAAAAACAGAGGTGTTTTTCCTCTGTTTCATTATCATGCACTATTAATAGGAAACATCTGTCGAAGGAGACGCAATCTGTATCCAAATTTTTCCAGGATGCAATGGAATACTCTTTCCATCGCTATCCTCAAATACTGTTTGTGATTCACGTGAATCCTTTTTCCAAACTCCTTCAGTAGCATAGCCATCTCGAAACACAACAGCCTCTCCAGAACCAATAGTATCCATACGAAGACGCCCAACATCATCAATAACACGTGAAACAACACGCTGAACAACAAGGGTATCCACCACAATTGGATTTCCTTGTTCATCACGATACGTACGCCCATTTTCAAATCGAGTATACTGACCAGTTGAACTTGTATACATCCATGTTGGTCCATACACATGCCCTTGGTAAGACACAGAAATAATTGGTGAACAATCTACCTCACACTCATCCTGAAGAGAAAACTGCCAATGAGTAGACTGTACAGAGGCTGCCGTATCACCATAATCAGTCCAAGCCGTTTTCCATAAATTACTAGATGTATATACATTGTGTGGAGCATAACGATGTTGATCACGCCAAAAATACCATCCACGATAAAACTCATTCATATCAAACAAACCAAATTGGGAAATACGATCAAGCGCCTCTGGAGATCCACCAACATGCATATACATTGCCCCAGGATATTCACTCAACCAATCAAGATAATATGGTCGCGCACTGCGCACAGGACCAACTTTCACAATGTTACTATCTCGTAGAAAAAGTGCCATAAATCTGGTGATATTCCCCTCCACCGGCGATTCATACACAATAGCAGCATCTGCAATCCCAGAAAGTGGTCGGGCATCAACATGATTTTCCACCATTACAGCAACTACAGGAACAGACTGTTCTTCTTCAGAATCAACACACACGCCATCCAAAAATCGAGAAAATTCACAAATACTTTCTGGAACAACAGCCTCCTCCACGGACACTTCTTCATCTTCCCCATCAACAAAAAAAGCAGCACTACGAGATGCTGACATCGTAACAAAAAACCACCCACCAAGAACAACACCTACAATAAATAAAACAAAAGACAACACATACAAATGCGTTGCCAAATCCCGTTTTGCCAGAAAAAAAGATAACCAACGATTCTTCATAACAATATAATTACATACCTAAACAAGAACGAAATCTTGCAGCATCCTTTTGTAATGTTTCATGAAATGACAAAACATCATCTTCAGTAACCATGGCAGAACTTCTCATATAATCAATATCATCAGCACCCAAATCAGTAAGCATACCAAGAACACTCATACCTACATGAGAACTACTCAAAAGTACCTTCATCGCTGATTGACACGAAGAACAGGTTAAATGCACCAATTCTGTCCCATCATATTCATCAACAATAATAGCATCATCAATATGATATGAATGCTTACACACAGGGCACGCCTTTACCAAATGAAGCCCATTATGAGAAAACAGTGAATCCTCTTGTTCAAGATGTTGTGACATACAAATTATTTCACTATATATACATCCAGTCTATACATAATTTCTAAGTTTTTCAATAGACCCACAGATACAAAAGCTACCCAATCATTCCATGAGAAAATTGATCCCGAGCACCAAAAGATTCTGAAGCAGCAACACTTTGCACCAATCCAATCAAAAAACAGTTTAAAATAAGCGACGACCCACCATAACTTACAAAAGGTAACGTTACTCCCGTGACCGGCAAAATACTCAATGCACCGCCAACATTTACCAATAGCTGCACAAAAAATATAAGCGCCACACCAGCAACCAAATAGGCTGAAAAATCATCACTACAATGATCAATAATTCGAACCAGACGCCATAATAATAAAAAATATAAAAATAACAATACACAAACCCCAATAAATCCCAGTTCTTCAGCAATCACGGCAAAAATAAAATCCGTTTGTGCCTCAGGCAAAAAATGCAATTGACTTTGCGACCCAAACCCAAGTCCACGACCAAACAATTGTCCAGCACCAACAGCAATTAATGATTGATTAACATTATACGCAGTCGTAAGTGCACGTGTAGGATCATCTGGTTGCAAAAATGTCAACAACCGATCTTTTTGATACGGCTTAAAAACAAAAAACCAGGAAAAAATACTCACTCCCAAAAACAACAAAATCAATCCCGCAATATACCGTTTTTTTGTTCCAGTAAATATGAGTAACCCAAACCATACACAAAAAAGTACTGACGCAGAACCCAAATCAGGCTGCATCATCACCAACCCCACAAGCACAAAAGTAATAGCACCACTCGTTAATACAAACTGCCATCGATAAAACTTTCTTCCATGCAAACTAATCCACCACGCCAAAAAAATAGCCAACCCTACCTTTGCAAATTCAGCTGGCTGAAATGAAAATCCTGCAACACGAAACCATCCGGTAGTTCCTCGAATAGTTACCCCAAAAAATAACACCGACACTAAAAGCACAAATGCAAACGCATAAAAAAACTTCGCCGAAAACCGATAAAATGACACATGAACAAGTCCCACAATAAACAACACACATGCACCAAGGAAAAAGGCAAGTATCTGTGTAGGAAAATATATAAGGGTATCTCCACGAGAAAGATCAACACTATAAATAGCGGTAAGGCCTAAACTAATTAAAATAAAAACAACGATTGAGAGAACCCAATCGTGATGACGTATTTGTGAATACATTCGAAATAAATACCGCATATAACTACATATCCCCCGGCAGAATATATACCGAAGCATCAAAAACATCAATAATAGGATAAAGCACAATACTGTTCACTTGCAAATCATCAGCAAACGAACGTAAATCAATATGCTCTTGATCATCAGACAAAAGGGTATCAAGCTCTATATAATAGACACCTGAACGTTGACCATCATCATAAAATTCAATATGAAATGCTGGAGCATGATAACTGTACGCAGATCTGTTCACAATGTCAAAACGTATTTGGTGACCATCAATCCCCTCAATTCTACTAGCACGAACAAAATCAAAATTTTCTACACCAAAATCAAAGCGTTCATCAATATATTGTTGAACATCATCAAGTACATGAGGATTAACCCGTCGCCAAGACACACTGTCAATAACGAGTGAAATAGAGGCAGGAAATTTCATTGTTTCAAATCCATATTGTACCAACAACGTTTCTTGTCCAGGCAACACAGCCGCTATTTGCTGAGAAGTTTCACCACCAGCAAATGAATAATGATATCGTACGATTGCTTGATACCGTTCGTTATCATTGTTTACCGTGCTCACAAAATCATAAAAATTCCCTCCAGCATGAAATACCTGTGTATGAGACAATCGAATTGGTTGTGCCTTATAGAGTTCCTGTTGCGCTCGATAATTTGGAAAAGAAGCAAGTTCAGCAAAAACACGCTGATCCTGAGGATAGCCTACAAATAAATAATAACTCCAATAAACAATACCAATGCCAATAGTAACAACACACCACGTCATCAATATGCCAATAGCAATTTTTTTTAACGTAAATATGTGTCGCAAATACCACATCGAAAGCGACAATTCTTTATTAGAAAAATCATTATTCACGTCAACATACCGTGAAAATTGTGTATTCTTTTTTCGTGAAAACATACAAAGTACACCTAGTATACACCAAAAAAAAACGAATCTAAACCCCTTGTCTTCTCCTACCCCCCATGCTACAATGCAACTCGAACAATATGTTCACAAGTTCTCGGTTCTTAATTCATAAAAATTGCAGACATCCCAAGAACAAAGAACGAAGAGCCAAGATAAAAACTAACATTATGACAACAAAAAATACCACCAAAGGTGCCGAAGGTTATAGCGCAAAGCACATCAATGTTCTTGAAGGATTAGAAGCTGTCCGAAAACGACCAGGAATGTACATTGGATCAACAGGATCACAAGGACTTCATCATATGATTTGGGAAGTTGTAGATAACTCATTCGATGAAGCAATGGCAGGATATTGTGATGACATTATAATCAAACTCCTCCCCGATCATTATGTTTCCGTTACCGATAACGGTCGTGGTATCCCAGTAGACATTCACCCAAAAAAGAAAGTAAGTGCGTTAGAACTAGTCATGACCAAACTTCATGCCGGAGGAAAATTTGGTGATGGCGGATATAAAGTATCAGGTGGACTTCATGGAGTTGGTGTATCAGTAGTTAATGCACTCTCCACACATGTAATTGCTGAAGTACACAGAAATGGAAACATCTACACCCAAGAATATAATATCGGAAAACCAAAAGCGAAAATAAAAAAAGGTGGTAAAGTAGAAGGAGACGGAACCACTATCACATTTCGTGCCGACAACAGCATTTTTGAAACAATTGATTATAAATGGAAAACCGTTGTCAACCATCTCAGACAACAAGCATACCTTACCAAAGGCGTAAAAGTTACCCTTATTGATGAACGCACAGAAGAAGAACGAGAAAAAGATGAAACACGGACAATGTTTCCAAACACGAGTTATCAATTTTATTTCGAAGGAGGAATTGCAAGCTACATCAAACACATCAACAAAAATAAAGAACCAAAACACGAAACCGTGTTTTACACAGAACAAACCGTTGATGACATTGCCATTGAAATTGCCTTCCAATACACCAATGATTATTCAGATTCACTCCATGCATTTGCCAACAACATCACCAATCCAGACGGAGGAATGCACGTATCAGGATTCAAAACAGCCCTCACAAGAACAATCAACGCATACGCAAGAAATAAAGGTATCCTCAAAGAAAAAGACGTTAACCTTACCGGCGATGATGTTCGTGAAGGACTCACTGCAATCATTTCCGTAAAAATTCCCGACCCACAATTTGAAGGACAAACAAAATCAAAACTCGGAAACCCAGAAGTACGACCAGCAGTAGAAACAGTATTTTCCGAAGCACTCATGATCTATTTGGAAGAAAACCCTAAAGACGGAGAAGCAATCGTTGGCAAATGTCTTCTTGCCGCACGAGCAAGAAATGCCGCTCGTGTTGCCCGTGATTCTGTTCTTCGTAAAGGAGCACTTGAGGGATTCACTCTTCCAGGAAAACTTGCCGATTGCTCCAGTCGTCGTCCAGAAATTTCTGAAATTTATATTGTAGAGGGAGACTCTGCAGGAGGATCAGCAAAACAAGGACGAGATCGCCACACTCAAGCGATCCTTCCTCTGCGTGGAAAAGTACTCAATGTAGAACGAGCCAGAATTGATAAAATTCTTACAAACAAAGAACTCAAATCACTCATCATTGCCCTTGGAACAAACATTGGAGAGCTATTTGACATTGAAAAACTCAGATACCATCGAATCATTATTATGACCGATGCCGACGTAGATGGATCACACATTCGAACCCTACTACTCACGTTGTTTTTCCGCTATTTACCAGAACTTATTCGCGCCGGCCATATCTACATTGCCCAACCACCACTCTACAGCATAAAACAAGGAAAAAATGTTGCCTGGTTATATAATGAAGATGCCCTAGAAAAATATCTCACCAAACACGGCATTTCCCGAGAACAATTTGAAGCGGAAGAAAATGGAGAAGAAATACAAGAAGAAGACAAAAAGAAAGCAAAAAAACTCAACATCCAACGATACAAAGGTCTTGGAGAAATGAATCCAGAACAACTTTGGCACACAACCATGGACCCATCAAATCGCGTAATGAAACAAGTAACGGTAGATGATGCCGAACGAGCAAGTGAAATTCTTGACATTCTTATGGGAAGTGAAGTTGCCCCACGCAAAAAATTTATTCAAACACACGCAAAATCAGTAACAAACCTTGATATTTAAATACGGTCGCCTTTCCCCAAGAAAAAGACCACACAAACCATATGAAGACTGTACTCATTACCCTTGGATTAGTATCCTTTGCAATCCTTCTTTCTGGATGTGGAAACACGTTACCCAAAAATGAAGCTGAACAATTTATTGCAAAAAACAAATCATACTGCACTGACCAACCAACACAAGATAAAAAAGGAAAAAATGTATTCCCCATCATCCCTCTTTACGAAAAAATGCCAATACTCGGCCAACTATTCACAGCAAGCTATTGTAATGACGAACGAATGGCAACAATAGCCGAAATAACAGATGGACAATACACAGCAGGATCAATAATCTGGCTACAAGATAACCCACCAGAAGAAATGATTACCATCCTACACGACATTGGATATACCTGCAGTGGAGGAACCGAAGGAACCTGTACAAAATGGAGGCTTGCAGAAACATCAATTGATCCACAAAAAATCCTCCAGCTCAGATCATTCAGTCAAAAAATCACAGATGATGCCTGTGTATACTGTAAATAATCAAAAAAATCAGCTAAACAAAGCTGATTTTTTTATATACACAATTTATCCCCACCTATTGACAAATACACTAAAATGCCCTATAGTGAATTTGCAATCGGCCATAGGCCGTTTTTAAATACAAAAAATCATATGGCAATTATTGTCAAAATAAAAGACTATTTCAATGGCGCAATAAGCGAAATGAAACGGGTTGTGTGGCCAAGCAAAAAAGAAACCAAAAACTACAGTATTATTGTAATTGTCCTCAGTCTCGGATTAGCCGTGTTTTTTGGATTAATTGATTACATCTTTAACTTCGGTCTCAGCACAATAATTAAATAATATGGCCAAGCAAAATCTCAACCTTGGACGACGCTGGTACGTCCTTCACACCTATAGCGGATATGAAGAGAATGTAAAAAGAAATCTTGAACAACGTATCGAAACATTCGACATGGCAGATAAAATTTTTGGCGTACTTGTTCCCAAAGAAAAAAAAATTAAAATCAAAAACGGAAAACGAACAACCATAGAAGAAAAAATCTTTCCTGGATATGTTCTCGTAGAAATGCTCGTAACCGATGATTCTTGGTACGTCGTACGAAACACACCAAACGTTACAGGATTTGTTGGATCAGGAACAACACCAACACCAATTGACGCAAAAGAAGTTGAAGGACTCCAAAAACGAATGGGAGTTGAAGATCCCACACACAAAATTGATCTTGACATTGATCAAACCGTACTTATTACAGACGGCCCCTTCAAAAATTTGGAAGGAAAAGTATCAAACGTCGACGAAACACGCGGAAAAGTAAAAGTACTCGTCAGCATGTTTGGTCGTGAAACACCAGTTGAACTTGATGCACTCCAAGTTAAAAAAGTATAACGAAAACAAACATACATGATCCACTTGTGCACAATCTTTCATAGGTAAGCACAAGCGGATCATGTATTGATCCTTCACATGCATAGTGCCTGGATATACCAGGGCTTCTCACAATGCACATTACTATTGGCCAAAAACTATTGGCTACAAATGAATATCTATGGCAAAAAAATTACTTACCCAAATCAAACTGCAAATCACTGGAGGAGCAGCAAACCCAGCACCACCAGTAGGACCAGCACTTGGACAACATGGACTCAACATTCAAGACTTCTGTACGCAATTTAACAACGCCACTGCAGACAAACGTGGAGAAGTTGTACCGGTAATTATCAATGTATACGAAGACAGAACGTTTGACTTCATCACCAAAGTAGCTCCAGCAAGTACACTCATAATGAAAGCAGCGGGAATTAAAAAAGGTGCAGGAAATCCACATAAAGATAAAGTAGGAAGCATCACCAAAACACAATTAAAAGAAATTGCCGAACAAAAAATGGCTGATCTAAATGCCAACGATATTGACGCAGCAATGAACATTATTGCTGGAACAGCACGACAAATGGGAGTAGAAATTACCGAATAACTAACTCCACTTCAAAAAAAACTCGCCGCAATGGTGAGTTTTTTGATATACTAGTTACCAGGAGTCATAAGTTAAAAAAATAGTCTATCAATTAACATCATTGGCTTCCACATTATAAACTAGTAGAGCTATGAACATAACCTGCCACCTAACCCTCACTCCTGAATTAAAAAAATTCCTCAGAACAAAACTGAAAGGACACAATGTTACCATTAACGCAGATCCCCTCACCAAAGAAAATGTAAATCCTGCCACAGAAATTCTTGGAGTATTTGTTGACTCACAAGTAACCAAAGCCTGTTTAAACAACATGCCAAAACTCAAACTCATTGTTACCTTCTCCACAGGATACGATCATATAGATAATAAAGAAGCAAAAAAAAGAGGCATTACAATTTGCAACGTACCAACGTACGGAGAAAACACTGTGGCAGAATATGCCGTAGGACTCATGCTTAGTCTTACAAGAAAACTGTACCTCAGCACAAAACGAGTAAAAGAAGGCGTATTTAACTATCAAGGATTACGCGGCATGGACATTAAAGGAAAAACCATTGGTGTGGTTGGTACGGGACACATTGGTCTTCGCTTTATAGAAATGCTCCACGGATTTCATGTAAACATCATTGCCTTTGATAAATTTCCAAATAAAAATCTTCAAGGCCAATACAATTTTCAATACGTACCACTCACAACATTATTCAAAACAGCCGATATCATTTCTCTCCATTTACCACTGTTTCCAGACACCAAACATATTATTAATAAAGCAGCCATAAAAAAAATGAAACAAGGAGTAATCATCATCAATACTGCCCGAGGAGGACTCATTGATGCGGAAGCACTCCTCTGGGGACTACAAAAAAACAATATAGGCGCAGCAGGATTAGATGTCATTGAAGGAGAAGATTTACTTGAAGACCCTCTCAAAATACTTTGCAAAGAGTGCAATCCAGAAATGAGTCGTCTAGGATTAATCAATAATACCCTCATTGATCACGAACGAACCATTATTACTCCTCACAATGCCTTTAATACCATAGAAGCCGTCAAACGAATCATTACCACATCTTGTGAAAACATTAAAGCATTTACAGATGCTACTCCGCAAAACACCGTTACTATCAAATAACAAACAGTAAACAAACGTTCGTAGTCAACACGTATGCAAAAAATATTTCTCACAATTGTCTCTTTGGTATTTCTCATTGGAGCAGGATGTTCTTCAACACAACAACCAACAACAGAACCAACAGACACAACAGACAACCAGACAACACTAACACCACTCCAACAAGCATACGCCAACTGTCTTGAACAAGGATACAAAACAACACTACGCTTTGATGAAACAAAAAGTAAGTTAACACTTTTTTGCGTATTTTCTGAAGAAAAAGCATGTGATGCACTCAAATTTTTAGATGGCAGTTGTACACTAGAAAAAAAAGAAAATACCAGCAATACACCACCAAACGACATTAAAACCATTGACGATATAGAAAATGAAATATCCTCCACAAAAGCCTGCGAACAAACAGTTGCTCCCGTTTGTGGTCTAGACGGATTTACCTATACCAATCAATGTATTGCAGAATCTCAACGAGTACAAATAAATCACGACGGTGCTTGTAAAGATGTACAACAACTCCTTGATGCAGATATCCCTTCTCCTCCACCAAAAACAGACACCACAGCAACCAACACATCAAACACAAAAACAGACGTTATTGCCTCAGGAAAACCACTAGATCTTTCATGGCTTGAACACGTAAAACGCTTTGCCAAAAAGGAACAATCAATCATACCAGTTACCATACAAGAATGCCGTATCGGCGGAAAATACCTTTACTATAAAACAGGAGATTTCAGCGTTCTTTATGACCATGAAAGTGAGCTTGTCTGCTTTCCAAACAATGACCTTGGTGATTTTTGTCCATCATACTTCACCAAAGACAACATCATCAAAGGGTGTACCACCATTTGGCAAAAATAAATATACCCTCACTCTATAGGGAAACCCACTTGACAAATTTCCCTTAATATAGTTAAATATCGCCATATTATTCATGTGGGACCTTATATAAAGGGCTTGTACCACATAAACAAAGACACTATGTCAAAACGCATGAAAGATCTTGCAACCAAGATCGACAAGACAAAAACGTATGCTCTTGACGAGGCAATAGCACTCGTAAAAGAAACAAGCACCGTAAAATTTGACGCAACCGTTGAATTACACGCTCGACTTGGAATAAACCCAAAAAAGACAGACCAACTTGTTCGAGGAACAACAACATTTCCACACGGAACAGGAAAAACAAAAACCGTCGCCGCATTTGTTGGACCAAACGATGAAGCAGCAGCAAAAAACGCTGGGGCTGATGAAGTTTTAGGAGAAGAAGAAATTACAGAAATAAAAAACGGAAAAACACTTACCTTTGACATCGCAGTAGCAACACCAGAAATGATGCCAAAATTGGCACTCATTGCTCGTATTCTTGGACCACGTGGTATTATGCCAAATCCAAAAAACGGAACAGTAGACAAAGATGTTGCAAAAATGGTTGATGAAATGAAAAAAGGAAAAATTTCTTTCAAAAATGATGACACCGCAAACATCCATCAAGCAGTAGGAAAAGTAAGCTTTGAAGAAACAAAACTCAAAGACAACATCCTCCACTTCATAGATGCAATCAAAAAAGTAAAACCAACTTCTGCAAAAGGTATGTATATAAAAGGACTCTACCTCACAAGCAGCATGGGACCAAGTATCAAACTCGAAATTCAATAACCACAAAAAAGAGCCACCAAAACGGTGGTTCTTTTAATACACACAATAACATCTTCTCACAAGAGAAAAAAATCAACACCCCATTTGAAAGGAAGCACTGGCTTTGCTACACTACTCTCAACTAACCATAATTACTATGATCCTATCAGACAGAGATATAAAAAAAGCTATCAATGAAGGGCACATTATGTTAGATCCATACGACGAAAAATATTTACAACCAGCGTCTATTGATCTACACCTCGACAAACATTTTCTCGTATACGACACCACTCGTTACGCCGTCATTGACCCCAAAGAACCCATAGACGACATGATGAAATCTATTGATATCGCTGATGATATCCCCTTCATTATACACCCCGGAGAATTTGCGCTTGGATTAATTTATGAAAAAACCGGAGTATCAGAAGAATACGTAGGACGATTAGAAGGAAAAAGTTCTGTAGGACGACTCGGACTGTTAATCCACGTTACGGCAGGATTTCTTGATCCAGGAAACAACCTCAAAATGACCTTGGAACTTCATAACACAGCAAACATACCCATAAAATTGTATTACAAAATGCCGATTGCCCAAATGGCATTTGAAAAAATCAGTTCCCCCTGTGAAAAACCATACGGAAAAGATGGGTTAAACAGTAAATACTCTGGAGACATGCGCCCTGTGGCAAGCCAAATGTGGAAAAATTTTCAATAATCCACATAAAATACTATGAAAAAACAGAGTATCGTTATTGGCATTGTAGCAGATATTGCGGCAGGAAAAGGAACGCTAGCAACGTATGTAAACAATCACTATACAGCAAAAACATTACGATTTTCTACCGTACTCAGAGATATCCTCGATCGACTCTACCTTGAACAAAGTCGCAAAAATCTTGCCGATCTCGCCAACGCACTTCGTCAAACATTTGGATCAGATATTTTGGCAACAACACTCGTGAATGATGCAAACAATGCCGATGTAGACATTATTCTTGTAGAAGGGATTCGGAGTCAAGGAGAATTAGATCTTATAACATCTCTCCCAAATGCACACATTATTTACCTCACCGCAAATCCCCATATCCGCTGGAAACGAGTAGTTGAACGAAATGAAAATCCTGGTGATGCCCAAAAAACCTTCGAACAATTTCAACAAGATGAAACACATGAATCAGACAAATACGCCACACATCTTGGTGCTCAAGCAGAGTACAAAATTATAAATGAACAAGATTTACCAACACTCTATACACAAATAGACAACATCATTAATCCCCTTCTCCATGAACGTACAAATTAAACGCATAGACAACACACTGCCTCTTCCAAAATATGAAACCACTGGCGCAGCAGGATTCGATATCTATGCAAGAGAATCCATCACCATAGCACCACAAGAAGTTATCCGTATTCCAACAAATCTTGTTATTGCCACCCCACCAGGATACATGCTTGCAGTAAGCCTTCGCTCTAGTGCACCAAAGAAAAAAGGAATATCAATCCCCCATGGCTATGGCATTATCGATTCAGACTACTGTGGAAATGATGACGAAATTTTATTACAAGTAATCAATCACACAACAACTCCCGTACAAATAGAAAAAGGAGAACGAATCGGACAAGGCGTCTTTATCCCAATAACACAAGCGACATGGGAAGAAGTTAATACCATGTCAGCAAACAATCGAGGTGGATTTGGCACTACAGGATAACATGCAAAATAGTGTATAATAGAGAATAATAACATTCTCTATTTTTTTATGGCATTACTTGAACGATTTAATCCATTTAAACGAAAAAAAGAAAAGGAAAAAAATGAGACAACACTTCCTGCTCAAGAAGTCATCAAAAAAATTGATGTATTATTTGAATTAACTACTAACGACGAGAGTGACGCCCAAACACAAGCCATTATTCACGACATCACCAATCCAAATTACCAAACTCCCCAATCATTAGAACAAATCATACATAATATAGATGAACGCTCTATAGTAGCCTATCATCCTCAATTTTCACGAATAAAAGAAATCCGTACCGCAGTAGAACAATCTATACAAAACCAAGAACAAAAAGCGTCCGAGGCAATAGATCTGTGGTTTAATGAAAAAGAAAAAAATATACCTATTGACCAAAATCCTCATTTCCAAAAAAATATAAATGCATTAAAAGAAACATTTAACAAAGAATTTTCTCCCCCAACAGCAACCGAAATAAAAAAAGAAAATAAACAAACAGATAACACATCAGAAGCACCACAAACCCCAAAAACGTCAGAGCAAGAAGAAAAAAATGGATATAAAATTTACGATCTCATCCAAAAAAGAAAACGACTTTCAAAACAAGATCAAGCACTATTTGATACCTTAGTCATGTTTTTTGAAGCAGAATATGGGAATGATATCGCCACAAAAAAAAGAATCCAAGCATATATAAAAAATAATGAAGCTACTGGTGGCGTTTATATTTCTGAAAAACTAAAAAAATTACTTGAACCAACAGGACTTTTGGAACCTATCGAAGAATCCCAAACACCGCCACCACCCGAAAATGTTCCAGAACAAACACAACTCCAAGAACCAGCAACAACACCCCCTCTTTCCAATGAAAATGTTAAAAAACAAACAAATATTGTACTCCCCGAACAAACTATTCTTTCTTCAAACACAACAAACGGACCACCAAGCCCAAAACAAACACACCCACAAGAACTAACAGAAACATCTTCTCCATCCACTGAAAATAGTCCAGAACCACCAGTTCCACAAGAGGAAGAAATTTCCCTAGAACCAATTACGTTATCCCCTGAAACACTCCACGCAATTGAACAAGCGATTGAAGCAGCTTCCCTCAAAGATGAAATTCATCGCCCATTATTAGTGCTTCACAATGTTGTTCAACATATTCCAGGGGCAGAACATATTCCCATGCTGATTAGCAGAACAAGCACCGCCCAAGAAAAATATCAACACATTGCGAAACTCATTAGCATATTAGGAAAAGTAACAAATGAACAATTTGGAGATGATTCTCTGAATATATTAAATAGTCTAGCACAACATACAGAAGCAATGGTCAGAAATTTTGAAATTTCTACCCAACAGCCAGAAAGCATTACTGATTGGGAAGCCTTAAAAAATGTATGGCCAACCGAATACGTTCATCTAGAAAAAACATATAAAAGATATATTGAATTTTGTAAACCAAACCCCTGGCATGTTCACGTATTTTTAGAAGACATGTCTCTCAATCAATTTAAAAAATTAGCAGAAACAGAACCAGAAAAACTTCGGACACTGATAAATACGTCATACCAAGAAATGCGAACTCAACTAGAACAAGAAGCTGGACAAAAACGAGTTGCCAAACTCGATGAATTTCATAAACAAGTTATCCAAAAAGCAGAAGACATCCGAGAACGATTTATTGAACAAAACAAACCTGGCAAAGAAGAACCACAAAAAGGCGAAGAACCTTCAGAAGAAACTCACGAACCTGTTCCAGAAATTTTGGCAAAAAATGATACAGAAAAACTCCATCTCGCCATATACAAATTTATGGAGGTACTCCTCACCAAAAAAGAACAACTTCAAAAAATTATAGATACCATTATTGGACAAATATACAAAAAGACAGGAAAAGCTCTTCTGCTTGACGATGAATTCACTCCATCACTTGAAACACACATTGGAAAAGATGAACAAACAGCAAGAGACATCAAAAAACTCATCGAAAAAATAGATGAACTTGAAGAAATAATAATCAACCAACTACAAGTTACACAACAACAATCAGAACATCTTGATCAATTAGACGCAACAATACATACCATCTACCAATCAGAATATACCGATATACAGCACCTTATACACAAACTTTCAAAAACATCATTTTTTCAAAAACGAACTCAACAGAAATTCCTTATCACCATGCAAAAAAACCTGGAAAAAACATTTAAACACATACGAAAAAACATTCCTCTTGCCAAAAAAGAACGGGAACAGAAAGAAACAACTGAACAACAGCATGAGTCTTCTCAAGAACCAAAAATAGAAACACCTCACGATATGACACAACCACCAGAAACAGCTGAAGCCCCTCCAACAGAAACAAGCAAAACACTTACCGCTCTGCACACATTCTTTGCTGAAAACATAAAAAAGAAACTTGAACATATCCACGAGGAACTGCAACAACTGCCTAATAAAGAAAAATATATCCTGGTCCAAAAAATATTACAGAACGTAACAGAAGATTTTACCAACACCCTCACCAGACTAAAAAACATCCAAGACAAAATAACAGCAAAACAACCCTTACTACAAAATTGGAGAGCCATTCATGATGATTTAACGATATCAATAGATAGATTTGATGCAGTAACCAATTTGCTAAACCTACGAAAAGATGAAGAAAAAAATGAACATCTTATTTCTACATTAGAAAATACCCTAACAGAAGCAAAAAATCATCTAGCAGAAGCAAATAGAGCTATAGAAATAAGTGTTGAAATACCAGAAGCAGAACAAGAACGAGTAAAAGAATTATTTGCCTATAAAACAACGGAAATACAAATATTAGGCCCTGACCATTATATTGCAGGAAAATATGGGACAACAACAAAAACAGGAAAAGAAGTAAAAAAACAACTAGAATCATCAAAAACCATTGCCTTGGGAGATGCACACGCAAGTGCATTAAAAATTTTAGAAACAGCAATCATAGCGGGATTGGTCGCTATGCCAGAAGAAAAGGCAAAAGCATTTAAACAAATGTACAAACAACTAGTAGAAACAACAACCGATAAGACATCATTTAGACAAACAGAATCCAAAATAATACAGCTCATCCAAAGCGTTCGTTGGTCTGGAAAAGAAAGAGAATACGTTCTCATAGGAGATACCATAAACGACAGAGGCGCCTCTGACAAAATTGTATTAGCACTCATGGAACAAATACAAGAAACAGGAGGAAACACCACAACACTCGCATCAAATCATGATTTTGATATCGTTATTGAATATGCAAACATGATTGATCCTTCATTCAACACAAACACAATCCACCCACAACAAACATTATCAAGAAGACGATCATATACCGAACACAGAGACAAACAACCAATGACTGAACAATACCTCCCCTACGTGCAAAAACAAAAACTACTCCATTACAATCCAGACACCAACACGTTATTTGCTCATGCGCTCATCACTCCAGAAGACATCGATATAATAAAAGAGCATATTGGATTTACCCAAAAAATTACAGAACAAAATATTAGCGACTTTATTGAACAAACAAATGCGTGGTATACAAAAACGGTAAACAGTCTTATGGATGAATCAAAAACACTCCAAGAAAGAATAGATATTGAATCCATAAAAACTATAAGAAGCTTTGTATGGACAAGAAATAAAAGAATGTTTAGTTCACCAACAGGAGGCTATAGCTCGCAAGAGGAACTGCCATTATATGGAATAGTAAAACGATTTGTTCATGGTCATGATCAAGAACAAGATAGAGAATCTCCATACAATTTAATTCAAAAAAATGAAGATTCCACCGCAACAGAAGCATACAAATATGATGCAAACCCAGACGAATATCGAATAGCCAATATTGATAGCGATCTACGAAAAGGATATTCAGGAACCGTCGAACTTGAAGAAACCAATCTTACAAACATATACGCCGTCTAACAAAAATCCCTCAACAGAGGGATTTTTGCTTGGCTGAATAAGGAATGATACAATAGGCACAATTCATATTCTAACCTTGTACTATGAAAGCATATCTTGATATTGTAAAAAACATCCTCGAAAACGGACAAAAAAAACATGATCGCACAGGAACAGGAACAATCGCCATAGCAGGAGCAATGTTCGAACATGACATGAAACAAGGATTTCCCCTCCTCACAACAAAAAAAATGCCCTACAAAATCATTGCATCCGAACTCGAATTTTTTATAAAAGGAATGACAGACAAACAGTGGCTCATTGATCAAAAAAATCATATCTGGGACGAATGGTGTAATCCCAAAAAAGTTCCCTATGCGCACGATGAAGAAACAAAAAAACGCATGATGGCAGAACGAGATCTTGGCCCCGTATACGGATTCCAATGGCGACACTACAACGGGGAATACAAAAATTTTGATAGCGACTACAGCAATCAAGGAGTGGATCAACTCAAAAAAGTTGTTGATACACTAAAAACAAACCCACACGATAGACGAATGATTGTGTGTGCCTGGAACCCGTCTATGCTTGATCAGATGGCACTTCCCCCTTGCCATTTTGTATGGCAAGTAACCGTTATCAACGGTCACCTCAATTTAATGTGGATGCAACGATCCGTAGACGTTATGCTCGGATTACCATTCAATATAGCCAGCTATGCAACGCTTCTTCATCTTCTTGCCAAAGAAGCTGGGCTACAAGAAGGAAGACTCATCGGGTTTCTTGGAGATGTACATATTTACGCAAATCACATGGATGGTGCAAAAGAACAACTCAACAGAGACCCAAACACATACAAACTTCCACAATTGGTAACAGAACAATTTACCAACATTTTTGATTGGAAATATAGCGATAGCACCATACAAAATTACAAAAGCCATCCACGAATTCACTTCGATATCGCTATCTAATATATGCCAATTTCTCTCATCGCCGCAATTTCACAAAATAACTGCATTGGAAACAATGGCACTCTTC
>Ga0100378_1001174_pt1 | contig 28066 bp, 22 predicted proteins | sample CryGeymeta201502_FD_81535 | JGI IMG/M metagenome (GOLD analysis project Ga0100378, IMG submission 81535) | Groundwater microbial communities from Crystal Geyser aquifers in Utah, USA - Crystal Geyser metaG 2015-02 | ecosystem: Environmental > Aquatic > Deep subsurface > Groundwater | place: USA... | reverse complement strand
GAACTTTTTAAGGGGCTAACAAATTTCTTCTGATAAGCTCAGCAATGGTGAGGCAAACTGCATGCTGGGTTTGAGGAGTCGGAGTCAAAGCCAATATATAATCGATAAGGTCAAGGACCATATCCTAACTGAGTCTTCCTGCAATTTGTCCCAACCCTTTCGATGCTTCCTATCTGACGGTAGTTTATTTTTCAGTCAAACCTTCGATAAGCATATCCAGAATTTCTTCCAAACTGGCCTTATCAACATCACTATAGTATGATGTATCATCTTCGACTCCGTTATTTTGCCCACTGCTATCTCCTTTAGACTTGCCTTCGACAACCAAGTGAGTGTTTGTCATCAATTTAGTCTTAGGACATCCTGAAAGATTATTGAGAAGTGATTTTTGTTCTTTTCTAAAAGCCCAAACCGCTACTCTTGGCCTCAAATAGGTTAGACCGAGTCGAGTTAGCAATTTCATAGCTCTTTCTTTCCTTGCGCTGTTTTTGCCTTCTTTCTCAATAGTAAGTTGCTCCAAAATGCTAGGAATCAAAGGTAGCAACTAACTTCTCTGTACTCTTTTGAATATATTTGTAAGAGATTCATAGAGCCCGCAGACAAGGAAGTTATCCATAGGATTGTGACCGATTGCCTTCAGCTTCTTGACAACATCATTGACATACTGGGACAGAACTCCTCGTTTTTGAATGTCAGGTCTGGTGAAAAGTTTACTGAGGAAAAGAGCAGATGCTTCTCTCATTTTGGTTAGAGATTTCAAGTAAAATTTACCAATCTCTAGCATCACATTCACTATCTATGTGGCCACCTCTCCATCTTCGGTAGGCAGTTGGATAACTCCTGAATCAATAATGTCTAGATTGAACGGAACTAGTGCAATAACGCCCAACCACAGCAGAACAATGTAATGGGCATACCAAATTTAGGTGTTACCTCTTTCCCTGGCAAGAAATCCAAGAGCAGGATACAAGTCTTTGACTTCGTGAGGAAAGTACTGAATCACATATTTTTCTCCTCTGACTTTAGTTAGCTGGTAAATGATCTGCATCAAAGAATGAAAATCCATGTGACATTCAGTGTCCTTACGTTTCATTAAGATATAGAGGTATTCTTTTATGGCGTTCATGATGGGCTGAACCAAGGATTCCAGCAACGAGTCAAGAAGAGTAGGTTGTTCTTGATACTTCTGGAAAATGAAGCAGATTCTATCCCTGACCTTATCGAAAGGGAATTTATCAAAGGCAGTTTGGTTAATATTGGGAACTGGGTCACAATGTTTATGAACGAAATAAAGACTGATGTTTTAGGTATCTTTGATGAGTGTTTGTTTCTCTTGAACGAAGAGGTAAGTGTTCTGGCTCATCCCTTCATAGATATCTTGCTGAGCTCCTTCTTCGGTTGGAGCACCCTTCTCAACTGTTGAGGTAGGTGCATTAAGACTGGTGTACTAGAAGTGCTGGTAGATACTTTTCAGATCGAGAAACTAGCTTTCAATATTGAAAGAAGTCATTTTTTGATATATAATGTAAGACTCAGTTTGAATTTTTAAATCAACTTTAAGAATTATTTATGATGGCATCCCAACAGACTTAAATACTGCAGCAAAAACACTCCAATGATCATTTTAAAATTATTAACCTTGCTAATTCATTGATCATTCATAATAATATTGCTTACATGAACAGACCCAAACACGACATCAATCGACGTGAAACTATCTTCAACCCATAATACTCTCCTAAAATACCTGCCAAAAAGCTTAACGTTCGTAAACGGGTGCTGGGTGGGCAACAATCAGCACAGCAGGGCCGCCGCCCCGATAGGCAAGTGATAAGCAGGGAGCCCGATTTCAATGCTCCATCATAATAACAGATCCGTTTTTCAGCGATTTATCGTTTGCTGGAAGAGTAGATCAAACTACTTGTCAACAGACATAACGTCTAACAGAACAAACTCAAAGAAGTACCTAATAGTATATGTAGATCAAAGAATAAAGGTAGAAACAGCTTGGAAATCTACATAAAGAACAGCACCAGACCAAACTGCAAATTTGGGAACTAAAAAATGAAGTTCTTGACCTTAAGGAGTCTATTAAAGAGTAGAAAGAGGAAGCTACCAGGTTGATGAATTAACTTGGTATTGAGGACAGCGAAATAGAGGGTGACAGCCATCTGTAGAGCTGACCAACCGATGATTTTAATGCTCTGTAAAGACAGCCTTGAGGCAAGTACATTCTACATACAATCAATGATATAGCATGTTCCAGAAGGAGTCTCCCACGAAGTGAATCACCTCCACAGCCATGCCTTCCTTGGTCTCTCGAATAGCTTCCGGTGACATTCTTGTTATTCCTACTGCCTAAATCATTCAACAATTACCACGCAGTGATCATGCCCGTGGACATAGATACTAACAATTGCCCCTTCTTTTACATCATCCATCTTGGCTTGCTCATTGAGAAGTCCAGGAGCCATGAGGTTGGCTCCCTTGAGCATGAATTTTATAGCTCCCTCATCAGCAGTGAAGCGAGGGTACATATTGGGATATGAGTGAATAGTCTTGAGTGCAGGTACACAATACTCCTCAATAAAAATGAAATGATTTTCCTTATCGACAACAATGTGCTATCCCTTGTGATCATCTCCTCCTTTGAGTTTGTAGATGACAACTTTGGCTTTTTTGGGGAATAGGACCTCTATTTGCTCCTAGGGGAAGTTGGACCACTTGATAAGACTGGCTCTTAATTATTTGACTGCTGATTTGCTGGCAGCAGTTTCATGACCGGTTCGCTCGACTTTCTTCAGCATTGATATTAATTATTAAACTATCCATGAAAAACATTTAATTTGAAGTCGCCTAATAGCAGATACAAGTCCAAACCTCAGACGAACTGCTATCTTCAACAAACTCAACTCGCAAAAATATCATCGATGCCCTCAACTCTCACGATCTCCCTAAAGCCAAAAAATAATACTAGAGGTATATCGAGGAAGTCAATTCTTTTAAAAGATACAACAGGGACATCGGAGCTATTGCTGAGTTGTCAATGTAGTATTTTTTCTTCGAACTGACAGCTGAGGGTGAAACTTAGATGGAGAAATAGAAGATATTGATGAAGAAGGCATAGAAGCTGCCAAAGTTAAGAATAGTTTGGAATAGTATCAAAAATGACCTTGTTTTAGCGAGCTCTGCACTTGAGCTTCAACTAAAGTACATATTATCGACAAGGAATCATGCGATCCTCGAAGATTTGATCAAAATGGAAAATATGGTTAGGGAGCTAGCAATGATTCATTCTGCCTCTAACAAGTATTTCAAAGCAATGATGAGTATCATCACACATCTCATGATCTACAGGCTCAACTCGACTGCTAATACTCATTAAAAAATATCTGAACTGTGCGCGATGTTTATCAGATAAATATAGTCCCATCCCAGATTGCTGAATCTGGACACAAGAGTAGCTGTTATCTATAACTGCCTCAAGACGCTAATAGGCATGAAAACTATCGATAAAAAGACTTAATAAACCCTTTTTAGACTTTATGATGCTTTACATTGTAAGGCCGTGTTCAAGTACTAATAACATCTTCTACATTTGTTTTTCATCATAAAGGGATTCATATTCAGGAAGGGCAAAGCTATGGAGGGTGACAAATAGTTTGTGTAATCTGATGTTGAATAAGAGGCAGCTATAGATCAAGGTGTAGCTGAAAAGTTATCGATATGGACAAGTGTATCTCTAGATTAAACATCCCTAGCCTTAGAGTAAGCTACGAGAAACATCATTCGGCATCGAGTCGCTTCCTTGGCTACTCTGATCAGTATGAAACTATCCCTACCTCATTTTTGTCTCAATTTCCTTGATCTCATGCATGATGGACCCTTCAACAATGAAAATCAAACGATCAAGCTCTGCTTTGAACTATTTTAGGCAAAATAATATTAAAAACTGAATGCTTGTCTGCAAGTGGTCTTATCTTCTCCTTCATGTAAAAATCTCAGAGAGCGAGAGGTCTTACTGAGCATGTGTGGGTTGTACACTGGACTGTTTTTGCGTGACAGGGAAGGTGCTCTGATGTATGCCAAGCTCAATCATCACTAGAACAAAAGACATATTCTGCGAGAATAGACTTTGCTTCAAAACGTAGGCTTTGCATATCTCGAGCTTGCCACACACGAAGTTTATGTGTGCAACAAGGAGGCATTTCAGAGCCAAGCTTTGCATGCATTGAAGGCCAGCACAGTAGTGAACCCGAAGAATTACCTAACTCAATATTGTTTAGGGAAATTGTTGCTGAGGATGGGAGATTTGGAAGGCGCGTATGAGCATGCTAAGCTTAGCATAATGACGGATCGAGGATAGTGGATGCCTTATAGTTTATTGGCTTGCGTCTATTTTTGTCAGAGAAGGTTCACAAAAGCCATGACTCTTATCGACGAACTTTTGAAAAAATATAAATAGGTGAAAACGCTCTACTACATCAGGGCTTATCTTGAAGCCAATCATATTCTTCTTGAGGTTGAATATGATGAAGAGGTTTAGGCTGCGAAGGAATTAGGGGATGTTAGCTACACTTTAGTCAGAGACATGGTGCTGAAAAATAAGAGCTCAACTGATCTTCTCAGATATTTACAGGCCTTTTACCAGCTCAGCATGGGAGTCAAAATCACACACTACGAAGACACCTACTTTTATAATCTCCCTGCCATGAACCAATAACAAGGAATGCATTAAACATTTGCGGTTGGTTATCAGGAAGCAGAAGGCGAACAGATTATTCAACAGATAATTCCTATTCTTCTTTAAGCTGGGCAGACATACCTTGCAGAAAAACTACTGAAGACTCTTCCGGCTTCTCCTGTCAAAATATTCATGGTACTTTTCTTAACATATAGATGGGACTGTTTCACGAAACTAAGGGTGAAATTGATAAGGCTATATCAAACTACAAGCTGGTCCTTAATCAAGAGCCCTACCATAAACAAGCTCTTATTAACCTTTCTCTTCTGGTCGATAACTTAGCAGATGCGATCAGCTACATCGATATTGCTGAAAAAATATCGACTGATTCTAAATTATGGATGGCCAAAGGTGTGATTCTGAGTAAAATGGGAAAAATCGCAGAAGCCCATGAACTACTTTTGAAAGAAAGAGAGATAGGTTGGTTGGATATGCAGCCTGACCTTAGCTATTACTATTGATATTTTACAAACATAGAACATCACATCCTCATGGCATCTACGCAGAAAATCGTCTCATTTTTGTCCCCTCGAACATTCTCGTAAGACACCACGACTTATGCCTTGAATTTCATGATCTCCAGAGCGCCTTTGATCGCCCCTTGAATCAGAGATTGGTATTTAAGACCGCTAGTTTTCATGTCACCTGTTAGCTACAGATTCTTCAGAAGAGGGTTATTGATTACTTTCATGTTAAAACTAAAGCCCTTTTCAGTGAGTTTGTATTAATCATATCTGCATTAGCTGGCTCCCAAATATCTCTTGACACCAACCTGAATTAATCACTATTTACTGTAACGAATTTTTCAACCATTTATTGTATTTTCGTACAAGGCTTGCCAATTTACTTCATGTACTCGTCCACAACTTTGCTGCCAATTCTTTCGCCACTATATCACTTTTTCATAATACATTTTCTCAAGACGGTGGTTTGCCTCAGTCATGTGCTAGCTGGTATCAACAACTTAACGAATGATGCTACCATAGAGCAAAGCTATCAGATCTTCGGACTGAGTATTGTCATATTTACTATCATTGAAATGTGAATCAATATAAAGTTTATATCATTCGTATGCAGAAGACTCCTCATCTATCCTATAAGACATTTGGCTCATGATGGTATCAATTCGAGTAAGAGTTTGGCTCACTCTGGCACTCATGATTGACTCCTTTGTTGTGTTTAGTTTGTTATATTGAGCTGCAATTTCCTGCTTGATCTTATCTAGTTCATTGGACAATTCAGGGTTTGGATTTCTGGACTAACGACCTTTGTTTTACCCTCTTGGGCGTAGTTCGGTAGACCTATCGAATTTATTGCTTTAATTGATGATTTTTATCCTTGGGACTACTATAGGTGACTGGTATTATCTTTTTTCATGGCCTAGCTGTAAAATTTAAGTGTACTAATTTTCAATCAGCTGGAATTTCCTCTTGATATCATTGTTCAGATCTTTGAGTTATTCAATTTCTTCATCATGTTGTCTTTCCTTTTCGTAGCATTTCTGCTTCACATCATGCAGCTCTGATTTTATCAGAGTTAGATATTAATGGGCTTGATTGACACTAGATTTAGACTATTTTGCCTTCTTCGATAGTTCAGCAATTACAATGTTTCTTTTTTTAAGCTATGCAGTTAATTATTCGTTTTCTTTGTTGGACTATCGAAGCTCTTTGATATTTTTCTCAATCTCATATTTGAATTATTGAATTTTCTTTGAATCTTAAACAGTAATAGCCTGAATTGTGCTTTGAAGATTATCCTTTTCTTATTTGATTCTCGCAATTTATTACTCTTTACTCTTCAATGTTTAAGTCAACACATCGATTCTGTCATTCAATTCATGAACTGTCATCTGAAGCTATTATTTTTACTCACAGGCTTTGGTAATAGCTCCCATGAGATCGACAATCAGCTGCTTCATTTGTTGTTTGGTTTTTTTGTCCCTTTACTCTCTTCTGCTTCCATGCATTTTCAATTATTTTAGCGCAAACAATTTGGATTATGCTTCATCTTAATTGATCGAGTTCAGAATAAAACAATCAAAGCTGTGGTATGCTGGTTTGGGATAATGTTAAGGAGTACAATTTAATTATGAACAGATTATTAAGGAGGATATCTTTCTTTTCTTCCATCAGGGATAAGATAAAGCAAGAACGAGAAAGCAGACTAGGCCAAGTAGGGGACAACGTGCTTCCTACTAAGAGTGCTGACAGTCCTGCCCTCATCAGAAATATTGGCATCATTGCCCATATCGATGCTGGCAAAACTACCACCACTGAAAGAATGCTCTATTACGCAGGAGCCCTTCCTTCTCCTGGAAGTACATCTGACTAACCCAGACATCGACGAAGGAACGACAACCATGGACTATCTTAAGCAAGAAAGATAGAGAGGCATCACAATTCGGTCGGCAGCAATCAGTTTTGCTTGGAATAAATGTCAAATCAACCTTATTGATACACCAGGGCATGTAGATTTTTCAGGTGAAGTTACAAGAAGTTTGAGAGTACTTGATGGAGCAATCACCATTCTCGATGGTGGAAAGGGAGTTTAGGCTCAAACCATCAAAGTATGGAGACAAGCCGAACGCAGAAGTACTCCTAAATTATGCTTTATCAACAAATTAGATCGAATAGGTTCTTCTGTTCAAAGAACTGCTGAAGCTATTCAAGCTTTGTTGGGAGCCGAACCTCTGATTTTTCAGATGCCCATAGGCCAAGGAGAAAATTTCAAGGGAGTGGTTGATTTGCTGACAATGCGATCTATTAAATTTTAAGGGCAATACGGAGACAGGGTTGTTTATGATCATATAAAGGAGGACAGTCCACTCTATGCTGAGGCCAAAAAGAAAAGGTAAGCGCTAATAGAAAGAATAGCAAATTATGACGATGTGATTGGATAGCTCTATCTGAACTAGCAGCAAATAACAAACTCAGTCATCAAGACGGCAATCAGAAGAATGCTGAATAATCCTCTAATTAACCAAAAGATAACTCCAGTATTCTTAGGAGCTGCTTATAAGAACAAAGGAGTTCAACCTTTACTAGACGCTGTGGTTGACTACCTTCCCAGTCCAACTGAAAGACCACCAGTTACTAGTTCTATTGATGCTTCCATGGTACGAAAACCTATCAAAGCTTAGAGATTTTCAGCTTATACCTTCAAGGTCATTTGTGATGACGAGTATGGCGTTTTGTCATATGCTCGAGTTTATTCTGGATAACTCAAGAAAAATAGTCCAGTGCTCAACACCTCAAAAATGATTTCAGAGAAAGGTACCTATTTGTCTATTCAGTCGGACAAATTTTCAGAGTCAGGGCCAACCAGTATGTCCCTTTGGCAGAAGTATCAGCAGGCGATATTGTTGCTATTTCAGGCTTCAAGTAGACAAGAGCAGGCTAAACATTAACTGACCCTGGAGACAACTTATTTATCCTGGAAAAGCTGTAACTCCCAGCAGCTATCTTCACGGTTCCAGTAGAGCTTAGATCTAGTCACAAGCAAAAAGAGTTTTTAGAAGCGATCAACAAAGCAATCCTTGAGGACAACTCCCTTATCTTCAAAGAAGACAAAGAAACTGGTCAATATCTTTTGAGTGGGCTTGGAGAACTTCATCTTGAAGTGGTAAAGGATAAGCTAAACTAAGAAGGTTTCAACGTTCGCTTGGGCAAGCTGAAGATAGGATACAGAGAAACAGTCACTGCTGTCAATAGAAAAACCTTGTCTATTAGAGCTGAACTAAAAAAAGGTGGTTATGAACAGTTTGAACTGACTTTAGAAGTAGCACCGTTGAGAGATGAAAACAACAGCATCGAAGACAAAGTCAATGTTGTGTTTACCTTTCCTAAAGTTGATGGATTTTAGGAGAACTGGCGCTAGTTTATTTCCCGAAAAGAAATGAAGAGGGGCGTCAGGAAAAATGAAGATGAGACAAAATAGTCAGTAGCATTACAGAAAAACCGTGTCAAAAAATCAGCTAGGAATCCAACACCGATCGAACCTCTTACCTAGGATGATCCTGAGATCGAAGAATCACAAATCGTGGAAGAAACAGTTGACGATGACTCAGATCTTTCAGAAGACGAGTAGTACGTCAAAGATGAAGACGAGGAGGAACCATTTTATCATATTAATACTCTACCATTCGATACGCTTGACTAGCTGGTTGAGCAATGCCGAGTGGCACTCAACTCCGGATCCAACGGTTACCCTACCATGGGCATATAACTCAGAATTTGTGGAGGAAAATTCCAAAAGATGCACTTCAGTAAAACAATCATGAATCGAACCGCCAGTCAGCTGGCTCGTCAGCTCCTATCTAACACAACTCTTATTGAACCTTTATTAGAATTTAGACTGGAGGGGGAGGAAGCCATGATTTAATAAGCTACGACAGACATAATGGTGAAAAAGAGAGGAAGGATCCATGAGCAGACCGAAACTATGTTAACCGGCCTCATTCCTGCGGCTTCAGTTCGTGGTTGGATAAGATAGTTGAGAGTTATGGGCTTTGATGTTTAAATGAAGTTTTCCAGCTATGAAGAAATAATCGGCACTGACCCCAAAAAAATACTGGAAGAAAATCTCTGATACTCTATCCCAAACATATATGACTTCTTTTAAGAAATATAAGCAGAATATAGTTCATCAGTAATACTTTGGTCGAAGTAGCACATGAAAAATAATCAAAAATCGTTTAAACTCACAAGAGACAAGAGAGGCCTAAAATAGATGGCAAGAATTTGTTGTAAACACCTGGGGCAATCAAGGCATTTTAATAGTTTTTGTGTTTACTATTTTGGATGGAAGCACAACTTATATCAAGAGAACTTGCATCACATTTTGGATTAAAATCCAAATTATAACGTCATTACATTTATGCATCATCGACTAATTCTCACTTATAAACATTTACATATCTGCGAAGCATGCAAACACCTTCAGTTTAACATCAGACCTGCATTCCTTGCACTCAAAGAATCTCCAAGAAATATTGCAAGGTTAACGACTAACTCAAGAGAGAGTTTCTTACCCTGATTATTCTCCACAACAAGTCCATCAAAGAGGTACATTTCTATCTATTCAGGCGTCTCAGACCCTTAACATCAACTACAGCAGTGCCAAAGCCATCCTAGCCTCCCACCGCAAACATCTTCACGCTACCAAGGTTGTGAACAAAAGTGGGATCAATGCAGCTTACAAAGAGCTCAACATAGCCTAGAACCCTATCGGAACATTCAAAATCATCTCAAGCATCGGTGGCTGCGAAATTTCGACATTTGATCAATACGAACACCAAAAACAATTTTACAAGTCTTCTATAGCTCCCGTTATTCTTTTACAGAACTAAAAGGAAATATAATGCTCCGAATAGACCGAACACAAATCGGATCTTTGATGAGTTTTATATTTTCAATTTTTCATAAACATCAAATTATAATTACTTGGTTTCTTAAACTCTTCAATATTCGATCCTTCAAACTCCAAAAAAACTATCTTCTGTATTGTCGCCATTTGACTCATTCAAAACTCCTATCCATGAAATTGGACTGTGAACAGTATAAAATATCGGAATCGGAGCTTTAGCTTGGCACAAGGAAATTCCATAAGACAGGCAGAAAAGGACTTCAAAAAAACCTCTTAATCACGTTGAGTTATGAGCAATATGTTAATAGTTTTGACTTCACAAGAAGAATATAACAAGTGTCGAGAGGGATATCAATCATATCAGATCGAAAAGCACACCAAATTCATGAGTAACTGGTCAAAGATAGGGCGGCGGTTGACTAATTATTTGAGTCGTTGATAAAGCAAAAGAGAAAATAAACAAGCCAGAAGATGAAAAAAGAATACAACAAAAAGTAATAGATGTATTTGCCCAGCTAAAGCAAGAAAAGTCGGAACAATTTAATGAGGTGGGCTAAGGTTTATTAAAAACTCAGAATTATTGGTTCGTAAGTGAAAATATCAGTTGTAGTAGGAATGATCATGAAGCAAAATGTCCAAAATGTCCAAAAATGTCAGGGATAAATGACAAATCAAGTTGTCGCAACAATGGCTAAAAATAGAATAGATAAAGCGATTAAGCTGAGTAACAAAGAAGCATAGATATGAGCTGAGTGAGAGGGTGTCAAAGCATATTAAGATTGGAATAATCAAGACAAGTGGCTGATATAATTAGGCTCTGCAAGCTTAAAACAAAGGATGAATTATCAATAGTACCAACAACTGTATGGAACAAAGCAGCTTGTTCTCTGGAATAGCTGCCAAGACCATGTGATCAAAGATTTTATATCAAATAATCAATATTTTATCTTAAACAGTTATTCAATGGAATTTAATGAATGAGGATCAATAATCTACGTTGAGAACTAAGGCGACTCCCTGCAAGATCCAATGTGAAGGATGCTCGGGTGTCTTGAGATCGGCTACAAACACTTGGCCAACGCCCATAGCATTTTTACGACTCTGAGTCACATAAACAGGGGTTTTCAAGTTGTCCTTGATCTTTAGCTTGCTTGCTTCAGCAGGAATAATTTGGAGAATCGGCATCTCGCAAATAAGTTCTTTTGGTCTAAATAAAGACAATAGTACTGTTGGCGGACCAGGTATCCTTTTTCCATATCCCAACTAGCTCCTTCCAAGTAGAAGCCGGAAACGTAGCATCCATGATCAGGTTTTTTCTTGCAGAAGTCAGGATTTCTCTGCTGAGTGACAATCGTATAGAGAGTTGATTTATCGAGTGCCCATTGCTTCTTTCTGCATGAGATTTGAACTAAGGCAGTCAGATATGCTTCAGGGATATGAAGACCAGAAAGCCACATAACAGGAGGCTCCTAAACTTTGGCCCATTGATTGTATTGTTTGATTCTGTTGCTGAAGTGGGTCATCCATCCACCAAGTTTCTTTTCTGTTTGAGGTGCCAACTTAGCCCAACGAGCGGGAAGATTACTGTTTTCAAGGGCAAATGCAAGTTAATCGAGGTCCAAGCTCATACCGATCTATCCTTTCAGTGCTCTTTTCAAGTTGATGAGGGTTTCTCTCATTCTTTCAATAAGGATATTGAATCTTTCAAGCTCTTGGAAAAGCACAATGGTCGTGGGAGTAATATCAGGGCACTCAGCTCTGAGCATTGAAATATCCCAAAGTGTTTCTGGTAATTTTGAAAGAATATCATTAGCTGTAGATTAGATCAGTTCTTCTCTGTTGACCCCTCCTTCAGAAGAAGATGAAGCAAATTGCATCAAAAGCAAATTTTACCAGTTCAATTTAGCTGAGTTACTGAAGTAAGTAATTTCTGCATTGGGATTAAGACCGAAGACCATAGGTGAGTTGATCAGAGGAATATCGTTAACAGTGTTCAAGAAAGCCTCCAAAGTATTTTGGGACGGCTGGACATAATCAAATTCAGGAGTTTTGGCGAAGAAGAATTTCCTGTTTTTATCGAATAAGAAATCACCCATATATTCTTCAAGGTAGGTCATCAGAACTCTTCTATCCCAGTCGTCAGTAACTCGCCCACCATACATAGCCTCACCAATCAAATATTTCAAGGAGCCCCAAGGAATAGCTTCATCTTTGTTTTCAAATGCCTTGGTGAGATACATATTTAGCAGTTTGATCGAAATTGAGAAGTCACTCTGATTGAAGTCATAAGGGACATTCCATCCAATTTTTCCATATTTACGTCTGTCTTGAACAATAGCATGGAAAAAGCTCACACAGAAGACCAGAGGCTTGAAGGCTTAATGAGGACATTAGTTTAGTTGATCTTCTGACAACTTTGATAGAGTTGATCGCATGTTGAGCTTGAGACCATCAGGAGGTTCAGTCACAACTTTAAGGGCTTTTTGAAGAATGCCAAGAGGGAATGCATCAGTTGGTTGAGTTGTAAGCCACAATCTGAAATCTTTGTTGGGTCTGGACAATGTCTCCAAGAATTTTTCAAGGTGATCTTTCAACCATGTAGTAAGAAGATGACAATTTTGTAGCATCAGCCAGTGTCCTCGATTTGAAGATGTTGATAGGTAAATGTTAGCTTCTTTTTCCATACCTTGACCAAGAGATAAGTATTTAAATTTATTTCCTGAGAACCCTTCATCATCTGCTAATTTTTGCACATCTGAAAGGGGATCAGCTCCTGGTGACAGAATGAATACAATCGGTGATTTTTCACTACTAGCTTTGAAGATTTTCTCATAGTTGACTGTAGGAGGTTGTACAAACTTATCATTTTTGTGGGCATCAATGATGAACTTTTTCATTCCATTAACAACTCTATCAGCTCTGAAGACTCTCAATATCAAAAGAATTTGGAATGGTGTTAGCTTATTATACCCTTCAGGTAGTTCTTCGCTTTCCGGGCGTTCAAAATCATACCACTGTTTCCAACTTTTTTCATTCGATTCCAGATCATCAATTAAATTCTTGTATTCAGGACCAATAGTGACGAGCTGTTGGATATCTTTCCAGCCTTGTTCAGGAATCCATTTATACGGCTTAGGTCTCTCAACATCACTGAGAGATTGATTACCCTTGAGGAAGAAGTTGAGCTCTTGACGGTTGAGATAAAGTTCCTCTTCAATAATCATGATTGTCATGTGGAAAGAGAACATTAATTTATGAACTTCGAAGATACCCAAACAAGTGTATTCGTAAACATTCAGAGTAAGCTTATCGATAATAGCTCGAAGTCTGGTTTCAAGGACAGGATCTTTCTTAGCATCCCTCAAAGAGTTATTGAAGACTATCAAATATGACACAAGCGAGTATTCGTACATTTGACTGATGCTGGAGAGACCAGTCATGGCAAAGTAAAGAACAGCTCCTCTTCGGGCCGCTGGAGTATAGCTCTGACGAGCCTGTTAGATTTAGGCAGCAGTTACTTATCCTTTCTCTATATCTTCTGAAATTTAAGTAGACACCTTTTTTGTTGATTCGAGAGTCATGATCAAAGGTTCGTTATCAAGAAGAGATCCAGATGATTATGAAAGAGACTTAAGAAGCTCATCTTCTTTTTCTTTGAGCTTTTTTCTGTTCTCACTCATCTGATGAATCAACTCCTTTCTTTGTTTTTATTTTTCTGGTTTTTCAAAAGAAACAACCACATTCAAAAGCTGATCTCTGAGACCCATCATTGTGACAGTGAAGTTTATAACCATGGTTTTACCCATAATTTCAGGAGTATATTTGGGATTTGATAGCTTTGTTGTGAAATACAGCTTGAAGCTGTCGCTGTAGTCAATATAGTTGTCTGTGAGTTTGATGAACTTCTGGCCTGCTCTTTAGACAATGTTCTTCTCCAAAAGTGGATCGATAGTTGGATCAAGTTCTTCATCAATGTTTTCAAACAAGCAAGCTCCACCTCTTTTGATTGTGTTTTCTAAATCTTTAATAAATGCGTTTGGACCTTCATTCATATTCATAACTTTGAATGTGGGACCTTCATATCTCTTTTTGATCCAGTTAACTGCTTGAAGCTGAGGGTCAATACACAAAGGCCACCTTGTTGCTTTTGTTGAAAGGATGCCATTCTGAACTGATAGTTAATCAGAAGGAAGTTCCTCTGAGGCCCATTTTGCTATTTACACATCATTTGTCAAAAGCTATTCGAGTCTGAAGCCTTAACTTCTTGGAATATTTCTGTTCTGGATATCTTTAGTCCATTCTTCGTAAACCATTCGCTTTCTGAAGTCAAAGTTGAACGGTCCTGCATAGCACAAGAACGAAGAGGCAGTGAGACAATCTCCTGTAAGATTGATGATTTTATCAGCTAGGAGCTATTTATCTTTTTCCCAACGAATTTATTCGCGGCCCAAACCTGAGAGCAATTTTTCTGCAGCATTGAGTCTTCTCTCCATAGTCCTTGCTTGAGTGCTCAATTCATCAAGCCTGATCTTCTTTTTTTTACTATTTTCATTTGCCTCGTTCAGTTGTTCAGTCAGAGTTTTAACCAAGTTTTTGGTCTCCTCAAGTTCGATTTTTTTCACCTTTGTAATTTTTTCCATTTCCTCGACTTTCTTCTTTAAAGGCTCGACCTTTTTGTGGACATCATAAAGCTTAACCATAGCTTTCAACCAAAGAAGCAAGTTATGAGCTGATTTAGAAATCTAGTGCATACGTTCAAACTCGAAATCTTTATTGTCGATTCTGCTTTTGACAGATTATATTTGTCTGCTTGTCACTTTGCCAATACGTTTACCAAACTATTTGAGAGTACCAATAAAAGAGGAAGGGTTGGCAATCATTCTTCGTACACCGTCCCATCCTTCTTTTTCATCTTCAGTGCCAGTGGGTTTGAGGATCATGATTGTGATACCAAGAGCAGCCACTTGAGATGGTGGCTTGTTGAGAGATTTGAAAGTAGTGAGCTACTTGCTATCGACCACGTTGAGTGCCTGTTCAGCAGCAGCCACCTGCGGCTCAGCATCCTTCAAAATTTGATCAGCAATTGCTTTTTGCTCCTAGATTTATGCCACCTCAACATCCAGTTATTTTTCCTTGGCTACAGCTGCAGTCTGATTTTTCTCTACATTGACCTGAATCACTTCTATTTAAGCAAGCAATGTTTCGACTTCCTTTGTTTCAGCATTAACTTCTTTCTGTTTGACTTATAGATCCTCTCTCAAAATAGACACATTGTCCTTGGCTTCTTTTAGCTTGGAAAGTCCATTAACATATCTTGTAACCAAGAGATTGAAATCTTTTGTGTGCTTCTACAGTGCAGCATTGTATGTTCTCAAAAAGTCAAGATAGTTCTTCGGAGTAGCGAAATTTTTACGCTTCAATTTTTCGTCAAATTACTTCGAGAACTCTTGAACACTTAGATGGACATGGACAATGTGATTGATGATTTCTGGTCTGTGTTCCTGAGGAAGTTCCATATCTTTTAAATAGAAATCAGCCACTGAGACTAAAGCTTCCTGAGGCCAGGAGAAGAACCAATCAATTTGGGTATTCGAAATCAAACCTGGGAAATTTCTGCATCTGATTCTGAGAGTGTTTCCTGCAGGAGACATAGCCAATACAATATGCAAGTTATTTCGAGTTTTGTCAACAAAATAGTTCCAAAGATCCTCTTTAGTTTCTTGAACACCGTTTTTCTTGGCTTAATCTTTGATTTTGTCACTCATGTTCTTTTTTTCATCTTCGTCAAACAAAGCTGGAACCATTCCGATTGTTAATAAATTGTTGATCAATTCCAAGAAGCCTTCTTCAAGGACATGAGCATCAGTGAACAGGAAAAGTACTGGGCCTTCGCATAGCATTCCAAGCAGAACCTTCAAATCTTCTCTGAACTCTTTCTCCTTATATCCCCTGGTTAAAGTAATAGTGAACAACTTGTATCGAGCTGAGTAAGTACAGAGCTTAGTCAGAGATTGTTTCCCAGATCCTCCAAAACCGACCAGCAAAGCATGACCAAGTGGGAACCTGATGATTCTATAAATTTTTGTGAGATGACTGAGGGCATCATCAAAGAGAACCAGGTTCATTTCAATGTTGTTTTCATCATAGTTGTATTCTTGAAGGAGCCAATCAAATTTCTTTTTGACATTTTCATAGTCACCACAATCTTCATATAGTCTGGGATCGATGAAGGTTTCATCCGAGGGATTGGAAGTCAGGAAATCTCCGAAAAGAAGAGGATTTTGCATCACACTATCATGTTGCTCTTAGAAGGAGGATTTAACCAAAGAACCAAGAAGCTTTTCAGAGACAACCAATCTGTCTTCCTCAGTGATGAGTCGATCAGCAAATACTCTTGTGCACTCGTTTCGCCACAACCTGATAATGGACTATTTTGTTGAAAACTTATCGATAGTTGAGCGAAGCATACCTTCATAGACTCTACTCAAGTCACGCAAATTGAAAATATAGTGGAACTTCACAGGAGTTCTAGGTAGCTGCTCAACAATTTGTCGATAGAGCTTCAGAGTTGAATCAGTCAATTTAGTTGTCAGTTCTTGAATTTCTGCAGGGAATTTTTTGAGGTGGCTGAGCAGAATAGAGTTGTAGATACGCTGAAGATTGTCCTGAGATGGGAAGATCAAGTTGAAGGTTGTGTAGAGCGACAATAGTCTAGGATCAACTGATGTAGCTACTGAAGGTGGGAGCAAAGCACTAACAACTTGAGTATCCTTAACTATTTTTTGCTCAAGAGTTCCACTTCTTTCATATATGTACCCTTTCTCGATAAAGAACTTCAGCAAGGCGATCGGCTGCTGGGTACCATACTTGTCAACAATAGGCATGTGAAGATCGTCAATCATGAGAATTAGTTTTTTCCCAACAATCTTCGGACCAAAAATACGTCCTGATCTTTTCTAGATGTTGTCCTAAAGATTGGCCTGTAAATCTCTGCTGGTAGTCCTCGAGGAGAAATTGATTTAGAGTCTCATATATTCGTCAGCTGAAAGGGCGCCAAGATAATTACTGATGATAACTGATTTTGCTGTCCCTGATTCACCGACAAACATGCAAGGATATTTCAGTTTGATCATCAGATCCAGAATGTAAGAGTATTTCTTTGTGTCGATGGTGGGAACCAATATTTTGCTGAATTTTGTGTTCTCAGGGGTTTCATAAGGACGAACTTCATCTTTCCAATTCACCCATTCTCTTCTCATGTCAAAGTAAAAATCGAAAATACTCACCTTTTTGTCAGGCATAGGCTTCTCGACAAGTGATCGCAATTTGTCCTCGAATATTTTTTTGGAATCATTTGAAAGGCAAGCTCCAAGTCCCCAAACAGTCGCATAGATGAAGATACTCTCAAGCTTGTCAGGGTCAGGTAAATTTTATATATTCAATAAAGAATCCAAAATTTTAGTGTGCTGAATCTGCAAGTTGAGGTTGGTCCTTGGAAGAGTGAATTCAAGAGGTTTCACAATTTATTAGCCGTCCACTCCATCAAATATACGCCTCATCAAAACTGGAATGTACCTTGGATAGATTTAATCCATAGTGCTGATAAATTCTGCAAATCTTTCTTTGTTCTTTGTGAATTTAAGCATCCATTTGTGCCAATATGGCTCATAGCCTAAGTTTCGTGGGTCGACATAGACCATACCACAACGACTGATTGTAGCAGGTGATGCGTACTGCAAGTCAGAAACCTCGAATAACATTTTGCAGAACTTTTCAAGCCGAATTCTATCACCATTGATCAAAGTCAACAATCGATTATCATCCATGACAGAGTTCATATTCTCGACCCAAACGGCATCAACGTCACCATCATACAGTATCCATCTGGGTTCCTCTTTTCCTCCTGGTGCTTTTTCGTTAGCAGTCCTGAAAGTTTTGGAAAGAAGACCATCTGTCCACTATCTTGTTTGAGGATGCATTTAACCATAAAGTTAAGGAACTGTGATTGATTTGGGATTGATACAGTATATTGTTGCACCTTCCACTTTCTTCAAGACCTCAATCACTGAACTTTTTCCTGCTCCAGTTGGACCAACCACCATTGTTGTATGTCGAGTTCCCATTGTCTCAAATAATTGAACCACTTTGTCAATCTGATTATCTTCGGGAAGAGGCTGAAGGCCAAGAGAATCACAGATCTATTTAATTTTGTCCTTCTTCTCATAGGGTTTTCTGACCGGATCCATGCCAGGGAACAAATCTCCAATCAGACCTTTGAAGAGAGGCACATCATCATAAACAAATTTAGGTATATTCATGTCTCGCAGTGCTCTCATCAGGGTGTCTTCTTCGGGAAGGGTCTGATCTTCTCTCTTTAGCTGACCAGCCATCACGAGCACAGACTTCAGAGCTCTAAGCTGGAAATCATAATGATATTGTTTTGAAAGTTGCTCACTGGCTAGCTTATAGAGAACAGTCATTTTCTTCGCAAGGACTCTAGCTTCATTGAATCCCTAACTCATAAGCATAATTTCACAGATGATGTTCAAATCAGGGACAATCATAGTGACAGGTCTAAAGAGGGCCTTGAGGTTGTCAGGAAGTTCGGTTCTACCAGCATATCCAGGATTCATTGTGACAAATATACCAACAGTGATCTTCAGATTAAGTTCTTTTTTCAAGAGCTCTACTGTTTTCTTCTATATTGTCAGAGCATATTGAATAGTTTTGAGTTGTACTGAAACCACTGAAAGTACCTCAGGAGTGATTCTATTGAACTCATCAAAGCACCCCCAGAAACCAGTCATCACCAAACCAGAGAAAATGATGCCCATAGCCTCGTAGTCCAAGCCTTATCCACAGTTGGTAACACAACATCTGATTGCCAAACTTTTCGCCAGATCTTTGACAGTTTAAGTTTTTCCTGTACCAGCAGGACCAGCAGGTGATCCTCCTAATTTGAATGTTAATGCTGTTGTAAGGGTCATGACGCATCGATCAGTGAGAGGTGTGATTACAAGTCGACCATTCAGCCCTTCATATTCATATCCATAGGTAAAAGTTCCTGTGCACTGAAGAATCCTAATGTCATTGTAGCCCTGATTCCAATAGAATCTCAGCTGACTCTCCCATTCGAACTATTTCTTATCAAGGATAGAATCCTTGACGAAACGATCAACAATATCTCTTGCATGCACATCGATGATGATCAATGCATTAATTTTCTTTCGATCCTGAGAGTTCAGGTCGGTTCTCACCAAATCAATAAGATCGTTCAGGTCTTTTGTCTGCTTTTTTGATTCTTACTTCATTGCGTATTTGTTTCCAGCTTTCACTTTATCAAAAACGTCTTCAACTCTCCATGTCCACCAGATCTGAGTACCAGCAATTGAAATCATACCAATATTTTCAATAACCCAGTTTATTCTCTCTTGAGAGCCATACTTGAAAACAGATTATTTCATCATTCTATGAAGAGTTTTCTTCATCTCAACATCAACTTTAGTCATCCAAATTTAGACAGGAGAATCTTAAGGTTTGACAATGTCTTTGAAATTAAATTTTTCACCTTCATCTGACTCCATGCCTTGAACTTGTTTGCTCTTGCTCATAATCAACTCTTTGCAGTTATCGAAAAGTTTCAACATATGAGGTTGGACAGCTTCAGGATCAGAACTTCCAAGAATAGCAAGCAAATATTCATCAGAAAGAAAATAAAATCTGGAGAAGACGAACCTTTTAGAGTCGAGATATTCGGATAAACTTTTTTGTCTTCGGTCAAGTTCTTAAGACAGTGTTTTTAGTTCTGTAAGTCTATTTTAATATTGAACGCAGCAAGAAAAAATATTTGGAGCTTTTGCTGTCTGCTCCATTATCTTCTTGAAAGCCAAGTTATTCTTCTCAAATTTCTTACTTTATTATTTCAGCTGTTGTTTGATATCCTCATTTCCAATGAAAATGCCTTCCAGATACATCCATTTCTTCTGAACTTGGAGCCACACCTCAATGCATTCAGAAATCAAATTGAGTCCTCTTTCCCAGTATCTAATTTTGGCACTGAAAGCTCCTGCATATTTGCTGGAAGCCACAGTTTGTAAGTTAGCCAATTGATCTTCAAGTAATAGTTTTTTCTCATCAGTATTGGAAAGAACCCATCCTCTGTCATCATTTCCTTTCTTGTATTTAGCCAAATCAAAGTTTTATTTTTTCCACACTTGTTCAATCTTGTTTAACTCTTCTTCGTTCTTGAATTATTGAATGGCTTCATTGACTATTTCCAAAACTTCCTCTTCAAACCTTTCCAGTTTTAAGGCAAAAACTTGATCTAAGGTCATGGTCTTCACTGTAGCTTCCCATTTACTGCCACTTAGCTTGACGAGCTTTTCCCAATGGCGATCTCCAACAGAAGGATTTTTGAGTTGCTCGATCAAAGGAATTGACTTTCTGAAGTCTGTAATTTTTTCACTAAGTTGAGTATAGACTCCATATCCAAGCGTGCTGGGTGTGTATTGATTAGAAAGTTTTTTTCTCATGTGAAGATTGAGCTTATCAAAGCTTTTTTTGAGAAGGTCAGCGTCTAGTTTCATCCAAAGCATGCTGGAATATTATTTGATGGTATTCTTGACATCTCGATAAAGGTCGTAGAGAGGCTGCAGTTGTTTGTTTTATACATCGATAGCCACGAGCTCAGGGAAATTAGATATATCCAAGTTGAATAACTTTTCGGCCAAAACAAGCTCTTCTTTTCTTCTATTCAATTCTACGATTCTTTCCTTATAGTAGTCAATGAGTCTCAGTCCGTCATCCAAACTAGTTCCAGGAGCAGAAGGTCCCTCTTATTTGTATTGTTTGTGAAGCATGATCAGACCTTTTTTGAACTAACCTACTTCTTATTGAGTTTCTTTGGCAAACATTTGTTTTGAGCTATTCAGAGAAATATCCTTGACTTTGGATTTTCTAACAAGATCTTCCCAACTTTTCTAGAGAGCAAATGCTTCATCAACAGCAGCAGTGTCGACTGGCTGCTTGTAGTTGATAAGGGTTCTGAATTTTTCAACAATATCAGAAATCTTGAACTCCATCATCATACTTGTTGTCTTGATTTCAGCAATTTTGTTCAGCAAGCTTTTAAGTTCTTCAATGTTTGCAGGGCTTTCACTCAAACTGTTGTCATAAGTCTAAATTATTTTTTTGACAGCCTCAAGGTCTCTCATCACAATTTCCCTCAAGACAGTTCCATATCTTTCAACCCAGCTGTCTGCTTGATTCTTGAAAGTGCTGATGACGGAAGTAAAAGTCATAGAGAAGAAGAATGATATTTTTTCTTTTGGCATATTCTTATAAGTTTCTCTTTTGTTCTTATAGTTGCTCATCTTTGATTCGAGATACTTCAATGATGTGGGTGGGTTTTTATCCTTCAGCTTCTAAACAGCAAGCTTGAGCTTTGGATCCCACATAGGATTTTCTTTGTCAGCATCTTTGGTTTCAGGATCTGGCTCAAACATTTCCTTGAATTTTCTAGCTCTGTCATTGGCCTTTTTGATACCGAGACCCAGCAAAAATTTGACCTTAATGATAATATTGTTCTGCTCGATATCAGTGTAGAAGGTATGTTTCTGAAGTACCTCGTCATTTGGACCCTTTCCAGCTTTGCAAAAATCACAAGTACCGTCCATCCACCTCCAAAAATTTTTGGTTGAGTTGATGATATTATTGGGAATGTTGTTGAGGATATCATACAACTCATTGTAAGTTGGGACTGTTGTGAAATAAGGATGTTCATAGTTGGCATTGATCTGGAAAAGAGGGTAGCATTTTCCTTGAGGAGTTACTGGCTGATATACCAGGGCTTTGAAGCTGATCAAGGCTCTTAAAATCATCTTGAAAAGAGCATTATAAATTCTTCTCTCCCAATAATAGTAGTACTCCTTCATTACCGGATGGGATTTTGTACTTGTTCCAAGAATGAATTCCTCGATATTTTTCAGGAATTGGTCCCCAATGATCTTGTATTTTTATGACAGTTCTCCGATAGTCTTTATCATGTGCTCATCAGAATAAGATGAAAATTCAGAAGGTACAAGAGGAGATTCTCTTTTTCCTTCAAAATCAAAATCTTTCAGAATTACAGCCTCTTCAACACTGCGGACAATATCAACAATCATTCCAGAACTTTTAGCAACTTTGGTTTTGATATCACAAAAACTTTTGATGGCTCCTCTACAATTTTCGATAAAATCATTGATACCAAGACTGCTGAGGTTTTTGCTTTCATGTCCTTGCTCAATCACTTTGTTAAGCTTGCTAATTTGACTTTCCAACAGTCTTTTTTCAATTGGATTTAGTGAGTGAACAGCTTCATAGTATTCTCTCAGCATAGTTTTTAGCTTATCAATGTATCGATAATATTCCTTTTCCTGAAGAGCAATGTTAACAATAGCTTTGCTGATATTGTGATTCATCTTTTCCAGCTGTTTAGCTTCCTGGATAAGGGTTCTAAACTCGTCCTTAAAGTTAACCTCATACCTGTTTTATCCAGCTTTAACCAAAATTTTTTCTTTAAGGAAAAGCATAGCACGTTCCATTATTCCAGAAGACCATACTGCATACTTGCTTTGCTGATATTGATCGATTTCTTTGATAAGCTCTAAATACTCCTTCTTTGTTTCTTCAAAGAGCTCTTTTTCAAATTTATCCTCATTCTTGTTGAACTTCACTATCGGACCTTTCATTCTAGACATGAGTGATTTAGCCCAACTGATAATACCTGCAACAGGTGGCTTTCCTCGACTGATGACAAGGTCTACTCTTCCTTCTTCATAGAGACTTTTGCCATGGTGATACAGCTCTCGATAGACTGCCAGCTATTTTTTATAATTTTTCAACACATCAGAATATTTTTGCTGAAGTCTTTTGGAAATTTCAGGAAGAGTGTCAATATTTTTGAAGTTGTTGAGCAAGTCAAAGGCTCCTTAACTGGATCTCAAATCTTTGAAAGTTTCATCAATCAAAGTCATTGTGCTGATTTATTGCTTTTTTTGCCTATCTTTGAAGGCATTGTAGAGTCTTCCCCAAAACTGGTGATTTTCTTTCCTGAAGAAATTTTCTTTTGCTGTTTTGAATGGAGTTACCAAATCTTTAACCTCCAAAGTTAGTTTATCAATCCCTTATGAATTTCCTGTCACTGACTTGAGATTAGGACCAAGGAATACCAAAAATTTTTTCATATTTTATGTAATTTCAAGAAGGTCTCCAAGAATTCCAACCATATACTTGCATCTTTCAACCAAGGGGGCAGGAACAAACTCCCATCTTTCAACCTGCTCATCATCCATAGACGCTTGTGTTCGTTGAAATTATATATCCCAATTTTCAAGAATTGTCTTGCCTTGAATGATGAGCTATCTTGCTGCTGCTAGCTATTGTTCAGCTTTGTCAGAGAGGTTGAATAACTTTGAAATTTGAATACTTGCTTCAACTTTGTCAGCAATTTCGTCAGTGATAAGGGAGATAAGCTCTTGCATTTTTTCAGAGTTTTTATAGTTTCTAGATATAATCCATACCATCTTCAGTCCGTTCATCAAGGAAGGAATAGTCTCAAGGATTACATGAAATCCTTCTTCAGAAGATAAATTCTTGAACTGCCTTTCAAGAGTAGTGAGGAATTTAACATTTTATTTGGCTTCACTTGTCAGTTTTGATAGCAATTTCATTTGTTTACTGAACTCTTCTGCAACTGTGTTTCCCAGACCATTTTCAGTTTTACAGTATGCCTCTAATCTGGATTGGATAGTTTGAACGCTTTTGTGAGACAGCTGTTGCACCAAGTTAGAGTATGATGCAGATCTGGACCTCCAGAGTTAAATTTCAGCAAGGGCAGTTTGAGAGCTTCTTTTTCGTTGCTCGTTTTATCTTTTGATGGTCTCAATGATAGTGTTGGTCCATGACTACATGGCGGAAGCATAATTATTCATAAGACCTTGATCTTGAATGTCCCTCTCAATATCGTCTCCTACTGCAACAATAGGTAGTTCAATGGAGACAGTACCCGATACCTGAACTGAGGTATGACTGATGTGAGAGATGAACTTTTAAATATTTTTCCTGGTCTCAGCATTTTTGTTTTCGAGGGGAAGATAGACCTCTTTGAGCAGCTGGCTCAAGACGTCAAGCTGATTCTGGATGCTTCCGACCATTAAGTTACTGCTACGAAGCTTAGAGGCCTCCATTTTGTAACTTATTCAAATTAAAAGATGTCAATCTTTGCCAAATCATCTATTTAGGGCACCTTAGAGCTTGCAAAAATACAACCTGAATTAAAAAGAGCAATTTGAAATACTCAATATTTCATATTCAATGAATTTGATAAAGACACTCTAATCATATCAGCATTCCTCCTCATAGTAATATTATACATCTGGCTAGGTCACAATGTTCGATGTCTTCGAAAAGGTTTTCTATAAGCTGGGTGACTTCTTCGATAAGCGGCTTTGTAACAGTTATATAACAATGCACCAAGTTGTCCAAGAGTAGCCAATTTCACCCCCTCCACTATAGGTCTCATCTATTTTCAAAACTTTCTCAATGATATTCTTCATTCGAATTAACCCTAGTTGTCTGGTTGCTCTATCTTTGATTAGTCTAATTAGAAGCTATTCATATATATTCAATAAGTCGTCAGCGCATTCTCCCAAAGCAGAGGCCTATCTGTAAAAAATGACTATTTTCTTCAAGTATCTTTGAGGGCTTTTTTCTCCTTTTAGACCTTTGATAATACGAAGAAGATATCTCTTTTTATCTTAACTAATTTTAGAAAAGTTAGGTTGATCTGCACTCAGATAATATTGTTCTAGATTTCTTTCCTCATACTCGAATCCTCTTTCACTAACAAATTCCACAAAGGTCCATACAGACTTAAGGACGATTCCATACAGAGCATCAACAGTGATCAACTTCCCAAGTTTTAATTATGTGAGTTAACTCAACTCGAGATATTTCCAGATAAACTCAGTATAGGCCTATGAAAAATCTTTAATCTATTCAAGTAGAAGTTCGTTATTTATTGATCTTCTGTGTCGGAATTAAAAAGCTTCAGTTGTATCTCCATACAATAATCTATGAAGAGAGCTGAATTTGGTCTCTGACATAGGATAGTGTCGATTCATTTTTGTTTTGGTATTTATTTTTTTCCTTTGCATCTTTTAGGTCAACAAGTATGTGAAATGCTTGAAAGGAGCGGAGATCAGAGAAACACTGAAGAAAAGCATCTGAAGAGCATTTCCAAATTAACGGTAAAATTTCACTAGATCTGCTATCTCTAGTTTGACTGACTCTGATAATCGATTGACAAATATTGTTTCTGGTGCTATCAGACTTGTATTTTGAATCCTAGCTTATCTCATTTTCTATTTAGCCTTCTTTGACTCTGGAACATGAACTTTATTGGGTGAAGGGTCAGTAATACTCACTCTACTTGCTTTTAGATTTATGAAAAGAGGAATAAAGTCAGCATCTGGATTTTCGGATTATTGTCTCTGAGATTGCATGTACTAATTTGGATCAAAATCGTGATTGAGAATAGTAGCATTAATGGCGTTGAAATTGAATTGTTCATTATCCCCATGATTCATTGCTGCCTCAAAACAATCTATACTCTATATTTTTGACGACGGCAAGTGTGTCTACAGTTTATTAGCACCAACTTCATAAAAGAACTTTTGATAGGAGTTGCGATTGGGCCTATTTTCTTCTTTGTTATTTGCTATTTAATTCAATTCATCCTCAAAGTCTAAAGTTTCAAATTTGCATTGAGCCAGAATTATTTTGTAGAAATCCTCTTTGTTCGTGGCCCATATTTCTTAGAAACAGTGGGTGAAATGAGTCTTGAATTTTTTGTAAATATCTTTGCTCCAGGGATATTTTTTATTTTGCTGAAAAGACTCCAGTAATTGTTCGATAACATCTTCAAGATTGGCAATTTTATTCTTTGTAGAGGCTTAATCTTAACTTTTGTTATATGAGGATAATCGAATGCGGTAATCTTTCATCATCGAGACAGTCTCATCGAACATACGATAAAGCATCTAAATTTAACGCTTGTTTTTGGCTTTTACGTCGTTTTTTATCTCCTACTTTGAATCACTTGCTCCCATTTTTATTCAATTATTATGCCACTGCAATCCTGTCATTATTCATAAATCACATTCATACATTAACAACATACTTTCAATTCTATTCGCTTGGTGGTCCTCCAGAAGTCAGTAAAGGCTGGCTATCTCCGAAATAGGATTGCCAATATTCAAAGATTTGAATCATGAGGTAGATCATTCCAGCAATGAAGATGATTCTGAATATTTTTTTCTGCACAAATGATAAACCTCCCTTTTTGATAGGTCCAACGTTATAGATCAGGGCCAGATAGTTATTGTAGGAATAGGCATCGTATACTTATCCTAAAGTTTGCCCTGGACGGATATTGAAGTGACTAACTCGATTGTTTCCTTTGTTAAAGCTCAATTACCTTAGGTTTTCAAGACAAAAAAAGAAAGCTTCTTGATCTAGATTTGTTGATAAAGGGCATAAAATACCTCCTCTATCATCAATTATTTCTTAAATAGCATCCTATGTGAATCTAGTCTTACAGAGGAATCTTAGGCGTTGGTAGAGATTCAGGAGCACCCTTATGTTTGGTAAAGTAAACAACAACTGAGTCAGGGCGTTGTTCTTTGAGTGTTGCTATTCTTTGTTGGAGGACTGAAGGCTGGGAAAACTGATTAGACAATTTTTGTGCATTTTATTGATCCTATTTTTTCATTCTTTTTTGTTGATAATGAGAATAATAACAGTTTGCTGGAATATAAATTATAAACTATCAATAATCATTCAGACCTTTCTTCGACCAACGTTGCTGTTAGCGGTGTAAGTCCTTTCGAGATATCTGCCTTCCTTCTATGCATAGTAAGATTTATTTATCTAGCTTGAGGGTTGAGGCTTACTAGTTGGTCGAATCCAGCTTTTTTATTTGCTGTGATGGTGATGATCTCTGCTATGATGATAATAGGTATTCTCTTTGGACTGACCTTCTCTACGTTTGTAAGAATCTCTTCTATTTTGCCGGAGCTATTAAATCCTTCTTAACTCTTCTTGATGTCTCTTGATCTATTCCTGTTTTCTGAGTTCCTATTGCTTTCTGAGCTATTCCTGCTGTTGTTTTCTCGCCTTTTCTTCCTCTCTCTTTCTGTTCTGGACTGAAGAATTCATACTATTGCTGTTGTGATGATGGCTCACGTTCAAAACATTTGTGTCTTCGTTTAGCACTTTGTGGTTTTGCTTCTTTTTTGTTACTTCCTTATATAAAGCTTCACGATATTATTTGATCGAATATTTTGTGTTTTAGTCTATTGAAATTTATATGACTCCTTTGTATTCTATTTACTCGGCAGGAACATGAAAATCTTTCAAGTAAGGGTGTCGCAAAGCCTATTCAACTGAAATTCTATTTTTAGGATTGAAGACCAACATTTTTCGAATAAGATCAAGAGCTTGCTCGTCCATTTGAGGAAAAAATGCAGAGAATGAACGTTTCTTGATATATCCAATTTGATTGATGCACTCCTGAGCCATGACGGATTACATAGACTCCACTTCATCTCTAGTGGGTTTTCCCAAAAGCTCAAGGATACGTTCTACTTGATTCAAAGTGGAATTTCCTGGAAAAATAGCCTTTCCGAAATACATTTCTCCCAAAATGCATCCAACTGACCACATATCAACAGCTTTAGTGTACTTTGAAGAGCCAAGCAAAATTTCCGGAGCCCGATACCAACGAGTGGCCACATACTAAGTCATGATAGGTTCCTGGACAGACTGGTTGACAGTTGCGATAGAACGGGCTAATCCAAAATCAGCAAGTTTAGCAAGACAATCTGAGTCCAGAAGGATGTTGGAAGGTTTCAG
>Ga0100378_1001168_pt1 | contig 28137 bp, 23 predicted proteins | sample CryGeymeta201502_FD_81535 | JGI IMG/M metagenome (GOLD analysis project Ga0100378, IMG submission 81535) | Groundwater microbial communities from Crystal Geyser aquifers in Utah, USA - Crystal Geyser metaG 2015-02 | ecosystem: Environmental > Aquatic > Deep subsurface > Groundwater | place: USA... | reverse complement strand
GTCTGAACCCAGCTCGCGTACCTTTTTAATTGGCGAACAGCCAAACCCTTGGGACCTTCTCCAGCCCCAGGATAAGATGAGCCGACATCGAGGTGCCGAACATCGCCGTCGATATGAACTCTTGGGCGATACTAGCCTGTTATCCCTAGGGTAGCTTTTATCCGTTAATCTTCAGCGCCATCTAATGGCCACTGTCGGTTCACTATGATCTGCTTTCGCATCTGCTTGTCATGTACGACTCGCAGTTAAGCTCGTTTATGCCATTACACTATCAGCACGATTTCCATTCGCGCCTAACGAACCTTTGTATGCTCCTCCGTTACTCTTTAGGCATATTGTTATCAACTAATTTTTGGTTCATTGAGGGAAACAGTCGAACTATAGGATTCACTATTGATGCAAACAATGTTGCACTTCTTTGTGGAATATAGATTCGATGTTGTTTTCCCTGTTTATGAAGTGTTGTCTCAATTTTTAAGGTTGATTTCATCACTTCCTGAACCCTTTGCAAGTCTCTTTTGGTATATCCGAGACTATGGATATTGAAGGTTGAATGTTTTATAGATTTTCTTGAACCATCATCACAGAACCAAATGGCAAGTGATAATGGTTTTAACATCTTGTGAATAGTATTAGGGATAACTTTTTTACCTTCTGGATAAAATTGCTGTCCATAAAATCTAAACGTAGGATGCGAAATGGTTCTAAAACCTACAACCTCATAATTACCTCGTTTTCTTGTATATACTTTTCCTGGAATGAAGTCACGAAACTCTTGATATAACCAAAAGGTATAATCTTTTTGTTTCAAAGAGTGTTCTACCTTAAGTCGGTAGGTACGTCCTTGATTTTGAGTTTCTAAGTGACCATCACCTAGAAGAAGTCCTACTAATATTTCTCGCTGACGCTTTGAAAGTTTAGTAGAAGAAGACGAAGTAGGAGTTTTGTTTGTCATATAAATGTTGATTATTAAAACGTGTAAATAAATTGCCTGTTTTAATACTTGATGTCGCCACCAAGATCGGACTCTATCACCATCCATATTGCTATGGATGTTAAGCGTATAGTCTCTGAGGGGTTAGTATAGGTATACTAACTTCCCTGCTGATTATCTGCTACACATAGTTACCTATGTGAACGTATGATGATTTGCCATATTTTTCCAAACTAAGAAAATATAGTCATCATAATTCCCAGACGTTCCAGCATATAGCTCAATGTACTCTTTCTTATTACTAAGAAAGGCCCCCTTTTTTTGTTTTTGCTTATCTACGGAAGATATTTGCGATAAGCTGTGACGCTAAAGTTGAGGAAAGCGCCCCACTCAAACTACCCGCCACACACTGTCTCTTTACGTTTTTTCCGTAAGGGTTAGGACTTATCAAACATAAGGGTGGTATTTCACTGGCGACTCAACAACCCCCAAAAGGGTTGCATCAAAGTCTCCCACCTATGCTGCGCATATATTTAATAAGTCCAATATGAAGCTATAGTAAAGCTCCTAGGGTCTTTTCGTCTAACTGCAGGTATCCGGCATCTTTACCGGAATTGCATTTTCACCGAGCAAGTCCTTGAGACAGTTCCCCAGTCATTACGCCATTCGTGCACGTCTGAACTTACCAGACAAGGAATTTCGCTCATTACTGTTGAATATAACTATTTTTATATTACTCTTCATTTCTCAATGAAGATCGGACGATATCTTTATCCAATAACATATTTCTTGTAATTTCTTTATTTGCTGTATTCATATCTTCAATAATTGAAAATATTTTAGCAAGACCATCTTTACTAAGATGTTCTTTATTATCCATACATTGAATCACTTTTCTGAATTTAATAAAATCAATTCTTTTTTGTGTTCTCAATGAATGTTGTTCAAAAAAAGGAATAATAATATCTTTTAACGCTTCAAATTTTCTAATTCTAAGCTCGTACCTATCACCATGATTTACTCTTACTACACCTGCCTTAAAATATTTTTTAATGGCATGAAGTAAAGCAACATCACGTTTATGTTGTACAATCCTGAATTCTGGTAATACTTGAAAACCATGCTTCATGGTTTCGTTTTGGTTGATACCTACATAAAAGGTACCTTCACCATCTACAAAACCTGAAATCCATTGAGGATGTATGTTCATATGTTTATGAATAGTTAGATATTGGATACATTGCACATCGTCTCTGAGGCTCCTATTGCTAGGTTGCCTGCGAATTTTCTCCGTGTATTTTAGATTGTTACTGCTGTATGAATACAACGAGTACTAAAATCTTTTGAAGATTTTTCCGCATATCGCAATGTTTTTGACTAATCTCTTTGTTACCAAAGAGTAAGGCAGCTTGCGTCTGTTTATACCCTATAACCGTCCCAGTCATTCCCCATACCATATTAATGATATGGGGAACCTTAGGACCGTTATAGTTACGGCCGACATTGATCAGGGCTTATACAGCTCAGCATATACAACAAAGTTGCATACACCGTCCGCATTTAACCTTCTGACATTGGTCAGGCGTCACCCCCTATACATCCTCTTACGAGTTCGCAGGGAGCTGTGTTTTTGATAAACAGTTGCCAGGGATCTTTCGCTGCGGCCCCCCACTACTTTAGATACTTTGATCAAAGTAATAGAGAGTCGTTTCTATCTCATTTTCTCATTCAATTTGCTTTTTAAAACCTTTTGGTTTTATTACTTATTTTCAAAGAAAATAATAATAAAAACGGCAATCCCACTTTTGAAATAGATAAACTATCCAAAGTAGTGGGGGGCGGACCTTATTCCGAAGTTACGGTCGCTATTTTGCCGAGTTCCTTAAGGACCTCTCACTCGTTCGCCTTGGTCTACTCGACCTGAATACCTGTGTCGGTTTGCGGTACGGATATCACATGCTTATGCTTAGAAGTTTTTCTCGATAGGCTCTTAACAAAAATTTCTCAATCCGTAGATATCAATTTTGTCTGTTTTGATGCTTGTGTAACCCGGATTTTCCTAAGTTACGCATCTACCACCAACAACGAAAATCCAATAATTCGCTCTTGTATATGTCCTATGTCACTCCATCGCAGCATATAATAGTCATGGAATATTAACCATGTGTCCATCACCTTCGGCGTTTGCCATTGGCTTAGGACCGACTAACCCGTGGATGATCATCATAGCCACGGAAACCTTATTCTTTCGGCGCAGGGGGATCTCACCCCTGTTGCGGTTACTTGTGCCAACATTCTCACTTCCTCACGCTCCACCATGGCTCACACCTTTGGCTTCAACGCAGAGAGGAACGCTCTCCTACCACTGTACTAAAAGTACAGTCCTCAAATTCGGTAATACACTTAGCCCCGATTATTTGCGGCGCAAAATCTCTAGATCAGTGAGCTGTTACGCTATCTTTAAAGGATGGCTGCTTCTAAGCCAACCTCCTGATTGTCGGAGAAATTTCACCTCCTTAAGTGCACTGAGTGTATATTTTGGGACCTTATTTGGAGATCTGGGCTGTTTCCCTTTTGACCAACGGACCTTCGCGCCCGTAGTCTAACTGCTACGTTATTAATCTCTGGTATTTGGAGTTTGACAAGTCTGGCGCCCGTTAGGGCTATCCAAGATCTAATCAGTGCTCTACCCCCAGAGGGAACACGTAACGCTAACCCTAAAGCTATTTCGGAGAGAACCAGCTATTACCAAGTTCGATTAGCTTTTCACTGCTTTCCACACGTCATCCGATGGAATTGCACGACCACCCGGTTCGGGCCTCCCCCTTGATTTCTCAAGGGTTCACCCTGCACATGGAAAGATCACTTGGTTTCGGGTCCTATACATACAACATTTATTTCGCGCTATTAACACTCGGTTTCCCTCTAGCTCCGGGGCTTCACCCCCTTAGCTTGCTGCATATATAGACTCGTTGGCTCATTCTTCAATAGGCACGCCGTCGAGGATCAAGTCCTCTTCGACTCCTTGTAAACACAGGGTTTCAGATCTATTTCACTCCCCTTCCGGGGTTCTTTTCACCTTTCCCTCACGGTACTAGTTCACTATCGGTCTGTAGAAATATTTAGCCTTACCAGTTAGTTCTGGCAGATTCCCCCAAGCTACTCGTGTCTTGAGGTACTCAGGAATACTAACAAAACAGTTGTGTAATTTTCGTCTACGGGTCTGGCACCCTCTTTGGATGAGCTTTCAATCTCATTCGACTAACCACACAATTTGTAACTGTCCTCGTAAAGACGTTAGCATCCTACAACCCCACAATAAAACTTAAAAAGAATTATTCTGGTTTGGGCTCCTTCCGTTTCGCTCGCCGCTACTAAGGAAATAACTATTGTTTTCTATTCCTAGGGGTACTGAGATGTTTCACTTCCCCCCGTTCGCTCTGTAGCTTCTTGTCTACAGTACTAAGCTAACGCTTAGTGAGTTTCCTCATTCGGAAATTTCCGGATCAAAGGTTGATTATCACCTCCCCGAAACTTATCGCAGATATTCCACGTCCTTCATCGCTTTCTACAGCCAAGGCATCCACCCTGTGCTCTTAGATTTCTATTAGGAAATCTAAATATAAATAACCGCATATTTAAAGTTGAGTTAGTAGAACTAATGTTCTACTTCTCGGTTTTTAAAAATGCTCCTGAGTCTTTACTTGTTAATGTACAGTCCTATGAAAAACGCGATATTAAAAGCCACCATAACGGCGGCCCAATCAGATCTCGCGAAAGATGCTTAAAGATTGAACCGTCGTTACCGAAAAGCTTTTGAATTTAAGTTTTTCATGTCGCTCAGTATACTCATGTTCACAAAAGCGTCAAGCATTCGCATAAAGCATGAAAGAGGCAACATAAAATACCCTAAAAGGGTATTTTATTTAACACTATTTGTGCATATTGTGCTTAATATCTTCAATAGCTTTTGCAGCTGCATCTCGTCCTCCTAGTCCGAATGCAAGTCCTCCTGCAAGTGAAAGCATAGCAACCACTCCGATAAATAGGATGTTAATAATCTCCTGTCCGATTCCCAACATGTTCAACACGATAAGGAAGGTAAATACAAGGATTGCAGTTTTTGCAACTGATGCAACAACTCCTGCTGATTTAAAGTTAACCATCTTGCTTGATCCTGAAACTAGCTTCTTTACAAAGTCTGCAACAATGAATCCAATAAAGAGAACAAATGTAGAAAGAATAACTTGAGGAATGTATGAAACAATTCCAGTTAATAATTGCTTAGTTGTTTCTAGATTAAGAAGGTCTAGTGAAAGGATAAGGAAAGCGATGATAATAAACCACTGCACAAGGAATCCAATGATTTTTCCAACGTGTAGGTTGTGCCCTGTTCGTTCAAGTGCTTTTCCTAATCCTGTTGGCTCTAGTGCCTCATCTAACTTCATTGAGTTGATAACCTTTACTACCGCCTTGTACATCAAGTGAGCGATAATCCACCCAATGATAAATACTAAGATAGCAAGGATAATTTTTGGTAGTCCGATAGCAATGGTTGCCCATAGCTCTTGAAACGGACGGATATATATTTCTCTATTCATAATAATGATATTAATGCTAATAACAGTCTTCACCTGAGTTAGGTGTAATCGACTACCTTTAGTATACCATTATTCAAACAAACAAAAAAACTACTCTGGTAGTTTTTTATACAAAATACGATGATTATTCTCAAGAACATCACGTAGCAATTTATCATACATACTAATACGATATTCATATTCTTCCTGTGAGAATTGTGCGTATGATAACTCTTTTCCAATTTCTGATTCAATTTGTTCAATTGCCTTCTTTAGCTTTTTTGCATCTACCTTTTCAGCAACAACAAGAATATCAAGTTTCCTGTTATCATCTCTCATGAATAATCCTGAAAGTACGACAAGCTTAAGAGCACCAATATCTTTTAATTTTCGTACCATCTCTTTGCTACTTACTAATTCAGTATCGATAACAAGGTTTCTCAAGGGAGCAATCAGTTCAAAATTTCGATTTAATAAATACCCCTTACAAGAAATTGTTTTAACATCTCCTTCTGGTTTTTTCTTTGTTTTTGGCAAGAGAACCTTTTGTTTAAAGTTTTTTTTCTTTAAAAAACCAATCTGTTCCAACTGACTTAGTTCCTTTTTTGTTTGGTCCTTTTTTATCTGACTTCGTTGTGAAACGTCATCAATACTATATGCAGTTTTTGGATTAAACAAAAACAAACGCATTACCTTCACTCGTTGAGGATTACCAAATATTTTTCCTAGTAGTTCCATAGATGCTATATAGTATACAACGAAAATCTGAACCTAACAAAGTTCTGTTTCACAAATATCAGGAGAAATAACAAAAAGTTCATGTTCTTCGTTAAAGAAAAATACTATTACCCCTAAAGAGATAATTCCTAAAAATATTAATGAGGTTTTAACGAAGCGTTTTCTCATGTGTTAATTATATTAATCTTCATATAAAAAAACAACAACGTTTTAGGTTAAGCTAATGATATTAATAATACAATTTGTTATTGTCTCTCTCAAGAAAAAATGTCCGTGAACTTCTTGAATACAAAAAATAAGAAATGAAAGGGGGCGTCAGTAAACTGAAGCCCCTTTTCGTCTTAATGTACTTGCATTATATTTTAAATTTATTTTGTTGTAAACAGTTTTGCCTTAGAGGAAATATAAAAAACAATAACGTTTCCGTTATTGTTTTTTTGTTCATGATGATTATTTCAAAGCTACTTTTCCTCCAGCTTCTTCAATCATTGCCTTCATCTTTTCAGCTTCTTCCTTCTTTACTCCAGCTTTAAGAGTTGCAGGAACTCCTTCTACGAATTCCTTTGCTTCCTTAAGACCTAGACCTAGAAGTTCTTTAACTGCCTTCATAACAGGGATCTTTGATCCTCCATCTGATTCTAGAACAACTTCGAATTCTGATTGTTCTGCAGCATCATCTCCACCTGAAGCAGGTCCAGCTGCTGCAACTGCAGTAGCTGAAACTCCCCACTTAGCTTCGATAACTTTGATAAGTTGGTTTAGTTCAAGAACTGACATTGCTTCAACTTGTTCGATTAGTTTTGCGAACTCAGCTGGAACTTCTACTTCTTTAACTTCTTCCTTAACTTCTTCAACAACTGTTTCTTTAACTTCTTCAACAGGAGTTTCAGTTGTTTCTTCAGTAGTTTCTTCAACTACTTCTGGTGTTGTATTTTCTTCTGACATAATAAATATAGATTAATAAATAGTAATTAAGATTTTTTCTCTGCTACTTGTTGCAGTGCAATAGCGAAACGTTGGATAGGTGAATTAATCACGTTTGCAAACATTCCACGTAGTGTATCTAATCCAGGGATTGTTGCTATTTCAAGCATCAGTTCACGGTGTGCAAACTTCCCATCGAAGATTCCTCCAAGAATTTCAATTTGCCCTTTGTGGCTATTTGAAAATTCAAAGACTTCTCGAGCAGGAGCCATTGGATCAGTTCCAAAAGCAACTGCTACCATTCCTTCTCCTAAATCTGGATGTGTTCCTGATATGTTTGAGTTAGTAAGAGCACGTTTTAGTAGTGACTTCTTAGTAACATAGTAATCAGAATTATTTGCTTTCAGATTCTTTCGAAGAACGTTATTAGATTCAACTGCTAATCCCTTGAATGATACAAAGGTTACCGTTGCTGAATCTTTAAGCGCTTTATCAAGTTTCTGAGAAATTTCTTGTTTTTGTGCTTTGGTAATTGCCATAATAATAAGTGTTGTCAGGATACAGAAAAATCGGCTCGTATGAGCCGATAGTGTAGTCACGATAAAAATATCGTATCTACCTACGTAGGAAATTAAGTACCTAAGTACACCCACGGTCGCCGGCTGACGTATTGAATATATATTACTTTCTGTTTATTGCAAGAAATTAAAGATTTCGTTTATGAACAATGATAAGTACAAATATGATGTCCCCATCTATCTGGTAGATAATCCTATAATCACCAACTCTTAATCTCCTATACCCTGCTAAGGTACTACGTAGAGGGTCTCCCAAAAGAAGTGGATTCATTTGTATTTTTGAAAGTAATGATGCTTGAATTCTCTTTTTTACTTCACCTTCTATTTTCTTAAGATCATTCGGAATATCCTTATGATATCGAATGCTATACTTTTCTATTCCCACACCTCTTTGTGTGACAAGGTCTCATAAGGTTGTTTTGTTCGTTCATCTGCAAGTTTACTAAAATACATATCTTCTTGTAGATCTAAAGCAAATTCTAGTAATTCAGAAGCGGTTGCTGATATTGACTGTTTTTTTTCTTTAGCCACATGCTCAAGAACTTCTTTTGTTTCTTTTGATAAGGTTACCATTGTTCTGTTATATTTTGTTACCATGTAGTAAAGTGTAACAATTTTGTTACACTTAGCAACAGTAAATGAGAAACATTAAGTATCTATTAAAAAACACCAATTCATTGGTGTTTTTTAATTAATAATATCAACCACGTTACTCTTCAGTTCAGCTTCTTCTGATACATCACGTGTTTCAGATGTTCCATTAGGTTCAGTTTTAAAGTTAATACCTGTTAACTGAACTGAATATGATCCATATCCAAATGCTGTTTCACCATATGGATTAAAGATAACGGTAAGTTCTGCACGTTCACTATTGTCTTTTGAAAGCATGTAGTATCCATTTTCACGTAATCCAGATGTCCATAAGGTTAATGTTATATCAGCTTCTGATTCATCGTTCTGTGTATCGTATATTACGGTACCAGTACTCATGTCAGTGATATAGAAATCAATAGCTTCTTCTGCATTTTCAGAAAGGTATAGTACTTCATCAATATCAAGATCAAAACCAAAGAAGAATTGAGCCCTATCATTATACCCACCTTCAGTTTCCAACACCTCTGCTTTCATTTCAACGTTAGATGATATCCCTTCTGGCTTACACGTCAGTGCAGAAGCTGTTTCAGGGCCCACTACCCCATCAATATACTGTAGACCCTGTGATCGTTGATATTCAGTAATTTGCAGATATGTTTGGGTACCATACCATCCATCAGCTCCGTATGCATTAGGGAATCCCATATCAAGAAGACATTGTTGCAATGCTTTAATATCATCTCCCTGCATACCTAGTTTCATTAATCTTCCTTGATATTCAAGAGCTGAAGTAGATGAAGTACCAAGAAGGAAAAGAATGGTGATAAGAATAAATGGTTTCATAGCTATAGTATATATCTTTATGTGAGGAAAACAAAAAAACACCCGAGGGTGTTTTTTTGAATAATCTTCTTAGACTATGACTGTACGTTTCGAACAGCAGTTGGAGAAGTTTGTTTTGAATTTTCAACTTCTTGTCCTGCAGCTGAAGTGATTTTCACTTGAGCAAATGTTCCGTTTGCACCAGTTACAGCATATCGTACTTGGAAGCTTGCGCTATCTCCCGCAAGAACTGTGTATACAGCCCCAACAGTATCTTCGTCAGCATCTCCTCCTGTTACTGAAAGTACAGGGGCAGCTACATCAGCAGTTCCAGTGATAGTATCATTTGCAATAATGTCAGCAATATTAATTGTAAAGTCTTCATCATCAGATTCAACATCAAATGTGAAATCGATGAAAGCTCCACTTGCATTAACTGACCATCCAAAGTTATCTATAACAGCACCTGCAATATCTAGAGTATGAGTTTTTCCTGAAGCTGTTCCAGAAAGTCCTGCTCCAGAAAGTACATCTTCTCCTTCTGCATCAATATTAGCTGCTGCTACTTGTGCAGAGATCTTAGTACCGTTTGCATAGTTTCCTTCTTGCTCTTTAAAGATAACAGTAACTTCAACTTCAACAGTATCTCCTGCATCGATTACAGCATCTGCATCAACATCAACAGTGTAAGTACCAGTTACAACTCCGTTTAGAACTGTATTAGAAGTATAGTCTGCTTCGAAGTCATCACCGTCGATAGTTACAATAACTTCATCAATAATGTCCTCGATTGAATCTGCATCATTTCCTCCTGCTGAAACAGTAAATACAATAGGTAGTTCATATAATGTAATATCTGAACCATCTTCATCTGCTTCCATTCGGAATGAAAGAACCATGTGGTCATCAGAATCTCCATTCTTTTCAACTTTCAAAGTTGAAGCAACAGGGTTATTTGATGATGACTTGATACTTAGTTTGTCATCTCCTGAGATATCATCAAATCCAAAAGTTTCAGTTTCAGTACGATTTTCAGAAATTGACATTCCAGATTCATCTACGAAACGAATATTTTCAACTGTAACATCGAAATCAGCAGTTAAATCATCAACTCGATTAAGAGTTTTAACAACTACATAAAGTTCAACAGTGTCTTTTTCAGATACAATAGCATCTTTAAGGTTAATTCTTCGTGAATATTCTGAACCATCTTTTGAGAATCTGTCAGCGTCTTCTGAACCTACTTCTTCACCATCAAGGGTGATGATAACTTCATCTACATATCGATCAAAACGTGTTGATCCGTTACCTGAGTTATTTTCAAACATTACTTCGATAGAAGTGATATTAATGTCAGAACCATCAGCCTCAACTTTTAGCCCTAGAACATTTTCTTCATCTCCTTCTTTTACATTTGATTCAACTCCAGCTGAAGTAGAACTAATTAGAAGATCTCCAGCATCCCCATTTGTTGAGAATGAATCCTTATCTTCTTCTGAATCATCTGATGAGTCAGCATCTTTACATGCTGCTTCGTATAGAGGTCCAGTTACAGGTCCAATAATTCCGTCAACCATAATTCCCTTTGAAGCTTGGAATGACATTACAGCTGTCTTAGTAATATTTCCAAAGATTCCATCAATGTTTGATTCTGGATTGTTTCCAAGTTCAGCTAAACATTGTTGTAGTTCCATTACTTGAGCTCCTCGTGAACCAACTCTAACGAGCATTTGTCCAGGTGTCCAAGTAAATGCATCAGCTGTTCCTGCTCCGATAAGAGTAAGTGCAACTGCTGCGGTTACAATAAATTTTTTCATAAAAATTTGTTTTTAAATTAAATAATCATTTATAAATAATTATTTAAAAGTGTACGGCATTAATTCTCAGAGTAATAAATTTAATAAAAGAATTAACTGTTCACTTTTAAATGATTTGTGCACTCTTAACCATTCGACCGGTTATACAAGAACCGAAGTTCTAACGAGTACCAGATTGCTCGTGCGCTGTGAGCAACCTGTGCGCAAACGATCAATGTTTCGACGAATCGTTTACTACACGCTCAGTCTAGCGTACGCGTTTTTCATTGAATTAAAAATTCTCAGAGAAACGAATGACAGGGGTATAACCCCTGCATTAACGAGAATTGTAACATAGCCACCGTAGGTGACAAGAGGACACAATCAACGTTAACGCAATGTCATAAATATTACGAAGCACGGTAGATGTGAAAAACTCAAAAAAAACCGTGTTCACGTAATATGACGTAGCATCCCGAAGGATATTACAGTCACTACGTATTATACAATAATTTGAAAAAAATGTAAATTAAAACAAGCTGAAGCTCAGCTTGTTTTAATATCCCTAAAAGAGAGAAAAACTAGTACGCAAGATTGTACACACTCCACCTTCGATCACCCTCTTTGGTGATGAGTGACTTATCAACCAACTCCTGCAAATCTCTCTGAATAGTTTTACTACTACAGTCTTGAAACAAGGATGCTATATCTCCGATCTTTGCATCTTTCTTTTGTTTCAAAATTTTCAAAATGTTTTGATGACGAATCTCTTTCAAGTCAGCTACCTTCGTTTCAACAGATGATGTCCTTTTGACCTCTTTCACCTCCTTCTTATCATGTCCTTTATCAACTGCTATTACCCTAACTTGTTCCTGTTCTCTATTTTGTTTCACACCTTTGTTTTCAATATTTTTCAGTGGACTAGGAGTATCAGTTTTAACCATGTCCTTTACGAATGTATCTGTGTCCTTTATCACTGAGGGGTATCCCTGAACATCTCTTCTTCTTGGTTGCTCTGTCTCAAAGAAAGAATCTGAGAAGGTGAATTCTTCTACTACCAATGAACTTTGTTTCTTTCTGTCATACGGAAGGTTCTTGGTAATATGGATATTAATACGATCATGCATTTGCTGTATTTCTGTATGGAGTACCTTGAAGTTCATATCTGATATCTTCCCGTTTCTATGCATTACCGAAAGGAATGATATAAGGCTTGCAAGTTCTGTAGCGATAGAAGAAAGAAGAGCAATTCGTTTATTATCTGAAATATTACATACCTTATATAGGTCTCTTAAGATTGAAACGGAAGAATCTTTTGAAGCAATCGCAAGAGGATCATTTTCTGCATGTAAATCAGTTACCATATATATAGCAGTACTTATTTTCTGCGCCTTAGATGCAAGATGTACCACATCATCATGATCAGAAAGGTTGTAATAGTTAGGGACATTCAAAAGGACATTTTCTGTATTAGCCTTATTTATCAATGACTTATTATTGTTGTCCTTTAGATTAATCATAATGTCCTTTATATATTAGCTTGATATTTTTTATACTACTCCCTCTGAATAAAAAATCAAATATGTCCTATATATAATAGGTATAGGCAAATGCTTTGCTGTGGTAAAATAGGAATGTCATTTTTAATCATACCTATATATAGTACATATCTATGCCAGCACCAAAAAACAAAAAGCAAACAAAGACTGTGGAACCAAAGAAGATCTCTCTTCCTGCATTGAAGCCAAAGAACCCAAAGATACGTGGGGTTATATATTCAGTACTTTTCCTCTTCCTTATCCTTGCATCACTCAAGCTTGCAGGAACGGTTGGAACCTTTGTTCATGAGAAGATCATGCTTGATCTCTTTGGATATGGTTTTGCTCTCGTTCCACTTGTTCTTCTCTTTGCCTCAGTACAGACATTCAGTGAACGAGAAACAAAAACATCAGTTAAGATAAGTCTCTTGATTCTGTGTATAAGTATCCTTGGTCTTCTTCATATTCTCTTTTCAACAAGTGAACTTGAAGTAGGAGGATTCGTCGGACAAGTTATCGGAAACCCATTGGTTTCAGGATTCGAAAAACTGTTCTCATCTATACTGCTATTAGGAGCAGCAATTGCTTCTACCTTCGTAGCCTTTGATCCAAAATTCACGAGCCTCAAGAAGGCGAAAGAAAGTATCATTGAGTTCAAAGAAGAACGAGAGCAGATGAAGCAAACTCAAGAACAGGAAGAACAACAAATCATGGAAGCCATCGAGAATGGAACACCAGATGAAGAACCTGTCATCAAACCAGAAAAGCCAAAACAAGAGAAACGATCTTCGTCAGATGAAGAAGAGATGCTCATTGATGGGAGTCATGTGTTTGCCTCTTCATACATCATTCCACCGCTTTCACTACTTGGAAAAAGTTCAGGGAAAGCTGGAACAGGTGACATCAAATCAAATGCAAACTTGATCAAACGAACTCTCGCAAACTTTGGTATTGCCGTTGAGATGGATGAAATCTCTGTTGGACCAACGGTAACTCGATACGCAATGAAGCCAGCTCAAGGAGTTCGTCTCTCACGAATAGCAAGTCTTCAAAATGAACTTGCTCTTGCTCTTGCTGCAAAGTCTATTCGTATCGAAGCTCCTATTCCAGGAAGATCACTTGTTGGGATAGAAGTTCCAAATACGAGTAAATCAACTATTGGTCTAGGAACCCTTCTGGGAGAAAAAGAATTTACAGACTCCCCTAACCCACTTCTCGTTTCACTAGGAAAAGGAGTGTCTGGAATATCACACTATGCGAACATCGGAAAAATGCCTCACGTACTTATCGCGGGGGCAACGGGTTCAGGAAAGTCAGTTACAGTTCACAATATCATCCTTTCTCTTTTGTATAGAAATGGACCTGACATGCTTCGATTTATCATGATTGATCCTAAGCGTGTTGAGATGACCTTGTACAAAAAGATCCCTCACCTCCTTACCCCAGTTATTACCGATCCAAAGAAAGCAGTGCTTTCTTTGAAATGGGCAGTAAAGGAAATGGAGAGACGATATGATGTACTTCAGAAATGTGCAGTACGTGATATTGATTCATATCACCAAACTATTGTTGCAAAAGCATACAAAGATTTAAGTCCTGAAGATATCGAAGATCAGCAAGGAGAACTTCCTGAACGTATGCCGTATATTATCGTTATCATTGATGAGCTTTCAGATATTATGAGTTCATACCCTCGAGAGCTGGAAGCTTCTATCGTACGATTAGCTCAAATGTCACGTGCTGTTGGAATTCACCTACTCCTTTCAACACAACGTCCATCGGTAAACGTAATTACTGGACTCATTAAAGCCAATGTACCTACTCGTATTGCTCTGAAAGTAGCTTCGCAGATTGATTCACGTACTATTTTAGACAATCAAGGAGCAGAAAAGCTCTTAGGACAAGGAGATATGCTGTACAAAGGTCCACAATATAACGAACCAGTTCGTATTCAATGTCCGTATGTATCTGAAGAAGAAGTGAAAGAGGTGGTTGATTTCATCAAAAAGAACTATCAGTTTGAATTAGAAGATCAAATTAACCTACCAGATGATAATTTAGATGGTACCGGTGGAGTATCTCTCAACGATGATGAAGATGAGGATCCCCTCTTTGAAGATGCACGTGCGGTAGTGATTGAAAGTAAGAAAGCATCTACATCATTCTTGCAAAGAAAGCTTGGTATTGGATATTCACGAGCCGCTCGTATTATCGACATGCTCGAAGATCGTGGAGTAATTGGAACACAAAACGGATCAAAGGCTCGTGAAGTATATGAACTTCCTGCTCAAGGAAGTGAGCATGAATCTGAAGAGGAATACTATGAAGAATAATCGCCGTACCCTCATTATCCGTATCGGTATTATCCTTGCTATTCTCTTAAGTATATTTATCTTCTCAAGAATTCTTCCCTTTCTCTTGGGTCCAAGAATTATTGATATAAATATTGAAGAATATCAGTACCTACATCAACATAGCTTGAATTTAGAAGCGAAAGTAGCATATACCCAATCAGCAAAGGTTAATGGTGTATCATCACAATTAACCCAAGAAGGTATTATGAGACATTTTCTTGCACTGAATCCAGGGTATAATCTAATTGAAGTTGAACTTGAAGATACCTTTGGAAACACAAAGAAAGAAAGCTTTCACATCATTGCCCCGGATTTAGAAAATATTAAGTTACCTGAGGATAATGAAGAAATATTAGAAACAACACATAACCTGTAATACTATGCCAAAAAAGAAAATCGAAAAAAGTGAACCAACAGAAGGAGTAAATAGACTGCAAGAAACCTTGGACATGATCCATACAAAGTTTGGTGATGGAGCCATCATCATGCTAGGAGATGCTCCTAAGGTTGATATTGATGCCATCTCTACCGGATCAATTGGTCTTGATGAAGCACTCGGGGTAGGAGGAATTCCACGTGGACGAGTAATTGAAATATATGGACCTGAATCATCAGGAAAAACTACATTAACCTTACATGTTGTTGCAGAAGCACAGAAGAAAGGTGGAATTTGTGCCTTCATCGATGCAGAACATGCTCTTGATCCAGTATATGCAAAAAATATCGGAGTAGATATTGATAACCTATTAGTATCACAACCAGATACAGGAGAACAAGCACTTGAAATTGTTGACTCTCTTGTACGATCAGGGAATGTTGCCGTTGTGGTAATAGACTCTGTTGCTGCCCTTACCCCTAAAGATGAAATTGAAGGTGATATGGGAGCACACCACGTAGGAAAGCAAGCACGACTCATGTCACAAGCCTTAAGGAAGCTCACAGCACTTGTTGCTAAGTCAAACACAACGGTAATTTTCATCAATCAGATTCGTATGAAAATTGGAGTTATGTTTGGATCTCCTGAAACAACACCAGGAGGAAAGGCATTGAAATTCTACTCTTCAGTTCGTCTTGATATTAGACGTATTGCTCAGATTAAAAAGGGTGAAGAAGTAGTAGGGTCACGTACCAGAGTGAAGGTAGCTAAGAACAAAGTTGCAGCACCATTTAAGCAAACTGAATTTGATATCATCTATGGAGAAGGTATTTCAAAAACAGGAGAACTCCTTGCATTAGGAGAGAAATACAAGCTCGTTAAGAAAGCAGGTTCATCATATAGCTATATTCCTCTTGATCCAAGCAAGCTAGACAACGAAGAAGAAATAAAACTAGGAAGAGGATATGATGCCGCTCGAAAGAAACTTGAAAGTGAAAAGAAGGTAATGAATCAACTTGAAAAAGAAATTCGAAATGCAATGAAAAAAAGTGACCAGTAGGTCATTTTTTGTTAACCCTGTTCTGTGATAGCATACAAGCATGAACATCAATCAACAGGAATTAGAGCAATCATTAGTGATATTCACTGACGGTTCTTCTTTAGGAAATCCAGGGCCAGGTGGATATGGAGCCATTCTCCTTTTTCCAAAACTTAATGAAATCATTGAGCTAGGAGGTTCAAAACCAACAACAACTAATAATGAGATGGAGCTAACGGCTGTGGTTTCTGCGTTAAGTTATGCAGTAAACAACACAGAAAAGGTAATCATTTTCACTGACTCTTCATATGTAATTAATGGTGCTCAAACATGGATGTATGGATGGGCACGAAATGATTGGCATAAGAAAGACGGTGAAGAAGTAAAGAACAGATTCCACTGGGAAACACTTTTCTCACTCATTGAAGAACGTGGAAAAAATCGTATCACCTGGCAACATGTTCCTGGACACGTTGGAATTTCAGGAAATGAACGGGTAGATGATATTGCAAGAGAACTTGCAGAAGGAAAGGATGTTAAGCTATTCAGAGGATCTCTCAGTGCCTATTCAATTAAAGATATCTTGAGTATTGAAATCAATAGTGAAGATGCAGGGAAGAAAAGTAATAAGAAAGCAAAAGCATATTCATATCTATCAAAAATTGATGGAGTAATACAACGTCATGAAACATGGGCAGAAACTGAAGCTCGTGTTAGAGGTAAGAATGCACAATTCAAAAAGGCAATTTCTAAAGAACATGAAACTGAAATTTTAAAGGAATGGGGAGGTATCGTGAATGAAGATTAATGTCTTTGTTCACGGTTTTTATCATGCACCTTTTCCAATCTTCCATTTACCACCTTCTTGAAAAGCTGGTATGGTTTGTCTTTTTGCTTTATTTAGCAAATTTGAATAAGAAATTTTTCTATACTCTGCATATTCTTTAAGTGAAATAATATCTTCACCCTTAAGATAGCTTATTCTTTTATGGTAACTATTCATAAGCGCAATACCAATGATATTTTCCATAGTCTCAGTTGATCCATCGTTATCATATTCACTGAATGCTTTATAATATTGAGTACGATCAACAAAGCGAATATTAATAGGAACATAGCCTTTTCTTAATAACAGATAATTATTCAAGACCCTTCCAATTCGTCCATTTCCATCAATAAAAGGATGAATATTCTCAAATGCTAAATGGAACCTAGAAATTTTTCTTACAATATGCTCTGTAGTATTACTTAGGTATGCAGTGAAAACATCTTGCAACAAGTTCTCAATGCGTTCAGGCGCAGGTGCAATATGATTTGCAACTTTCACATATTCTCCTTTCTCACGAAACCTCCCCGCTATGTCGTCTTGAATATTTGAAATTAGCATGCGATGAAGAAGTAATATCATGCTGTTATCTAAATCATGATCCTTAGCTTTTTTATGAATATATTCAGAAACCCGAGCAAGATTTTTTGCTTCAAAAAGCTCACGCTCACTTATATACCTATCTACATCAATTTCCATAAGAATTCTTTCTGTTTCTTCCAACGTCAAAGTACTGCTTTCAATAGCATTTGAGTTATACACCTGCTCACTCACCTCCTTTTCATTTATCATATTAACGAGCGTTTCTTTCCCAGGAAGTAGTTGATAGTATTCATTTCGTAATTCTTCTATGCTTTTATAGAAATGCTGAATTTTAGACATATATATATTATAGTATATTTTAACGTTTTTACAAACAAAAACGTTAAAATAAAGTAAAAAAGCAATATTTTCACGTTTTTGCTATTTATATCGTGAAAATATTGCTTTATTTTCCTACAATCGCTTCAATACCAGGCAATGTTCCTTCAACTAAGAAATCAAGCATTGCTCCACCACCGGTTGATACCACATCAATAGTATCAATGAGATTTGTCTCTTGCAAAACAGTTGCTGTATCACCACCTCCAGTAACTACCCATGCAGGAGCATGAGCACAACTCTCTGCTACTGAAATTGATCCAGAAGTATATCCATTTTCATACTTCCCCATTGGACCATTCCAGAGGATAGTATCAGATGCAGCAATAATGTGTTCAAAGAGTTTTTCTGTTTCAGGACCAATATCAAGCATAACATCATGATTTTGTATTTCATCTACTGAAACAACATCACCATCTTGATCAATAGCATCAATCATTACGATAATCTTTTCATTATCAACGATATCACTGATATCAGTATCATCTACATACGATGCTCCAATGTTAAACCCTCGCTCTTTAAGAAACACATTAGCCAAAGCTCCCCCAATCATGGCGTATGAGATATGGGGAAGCATTTTCTTTAGTAAATCAAGCTTTGTTCCAAATTTTGCACCCCCTAGGATAAGGGAAGTTGTTCCCTCTCGTTTTGTAACGTCATACAGTGAAGATACCTCATGCACAAACTGAATACCGAAGTATGAAGGAAGTAATGATGTTACTGCATGTACACTTGCATGCTTGCGATGTGACACTGAGAAAGCATCATTTACATATATGTCACATGCGTTTGCAATATTTTTTAAATACTCTGCATCGTTATTCTCTTCACCATCAAACTGACGGATGTTTTCTAGCATAATTACATCACCATGTCGCAAAGCTTCAATTCGTTCCTGAATCAATGATGTATCAAAGTGAGGGATATACCCTATGGTGATTTTCTGTGACAGATAATCAGCAATTGGCTTTAAACGTTCTTCTTTAGCTCGCCCAATATGACTTATTACCACAACTGAAGCCCCTTCAGATGAAAGGAAATTGATGGTTTTCAATGATGCCATAATTCTCCAATCTTCATATGGATCAACTACTCCATTTTCACCAAGAGGAGTATTTACATCAATTCGTAGCAAGACCTTTTTACCTTGCAGTGAATGCTGTTTTGCATATTGCTCAATACTATATTGTTCTACCTTATCTTTTATGTTCATTGCTTTAGTATATATGAAAAACAAAAAAGAGCAGTGCTCTTTTTTGTTTTATAGTTCTTCTTCGTTTTCTACATGTGTTTCAATGAGTCTGAACATACTCATTAAGATTCTTGGGTCATGAGATACTCTTCCCACAAGGAAACCATCAGTATCAGTGTTCTTCAAAAAGTCTTCAATGTTCTTGTCATCAAGTGAACCACCGTACACAAACTTCATCTCTTCTACTGCCTTTTGTGTTCTGAAAATCTTTTTAAGTTCTTCTTTTATCACAGCAATTGATTCATTATATTGAACTGAGGTAGCAGGACTCTTCTTGTCACCTGAAATTGCCCAGATAGGTTCGTAGGCGATGATGATATTCTCAGGTTCCTTCTTTGATACCCTATCAAATACATCTTTAAGTTGCTGTTGGATTTCCTTTTTCCAATTCTTGTCTCGTTGTTCTTCTCCGATACAAATTATTGGTTTCATTCCATGTTCTAGAACTGCAGATACTTTTCGAGCCACATCTAGTTTTGTTTCTAAATGTCTTCGCTCTGAGTGCCCAAGGATAACATGACCTACCTCTGCATTCTTAATCATGAGTACTGATGTTTCTCCCGTACGTGATCCTGATTCTTCTGCATATGCATCTTGTGCTCCAACGGTATAGTTATTACTATTTACATGTTCAGCCACCTGATTTAGGTAAATATGTGGAGGACAGCAAATCATATGGGTATGATTGAGTCTCGTTATTACGTTACGAATAGAAAGAAAAAGTCCTTCTGCTTCTTTTTGAGAAGTTACGTTCATTTTCCAGTTTGCGATCAGTAATTTTTTCTTGTTAATCATAGTACTTGTAGTATACCACACACATAGTGTTTAGCCCTATTTTTTAACAAAATTAAGCACTTTTGGCTCAAAAAGCTTTGGCATTTGCATATCTATATATATAGTTTCACCATCTGGATTAAGTTCTTCTGGAAGATATACCGTATGCTCACGCTGAAATGAAATACCTATTTCATATACATCATCAAAAACATATGGGCGTATATCAATTAGCTGTTCCCTATACGGATGAACACTAACTTCAATTACTCTATTTGCGAGATGTAGCTGTACCGTTGATGAGCCTGTTCCTTCAAGAAGTAATTGCTTTCCCTTTAGAGATTCAGATGAGGTTAATGTCATTTGATACATTCCTTGTTCATCTCCTTTAGGCAAGGTTCCACCTATTAATTCCATATCTGAAATTGGCCCTACCCCTTCAACACGTCCATCTTGAATATCATAATCAAGAAGTTCCCATGATGATGGAAGAAATACGTCAACAGAATCTTCAAGAGGGATAATATCTATGTTTGTTGAACTTTCTGTTAATGGAAGAAACTGTTCATCATTTGGAAAAAACGGTTCACTAAAAGATGGAAGAGATATTTCTTGCTGTCCAGGAATACCTCTATGTGTCTGGTATGACAAGATGAGCTTTTCAGAAGAAAGTGATTCGTTTGGAATACGAACCTCTTGAATACTTTCAGGCAAAAGATTTCCTAAAGAAATACCATTACTTATCTGAACATCATACAATGCATATTCTCTTATATTCCTAAGCTGCAAAAGAAGATCATCATCAGAAAGGATATAGCTTACATCTATATCATTAAACATATTTTCTACCACATGAGCTAAAGACTTCTGCTCGTTTCTGTTATTAAATATTCCCCTTGCATCATCTGGCTGATCAAGGACAAAGGGATTGTTGTAACCCTCAGGTACTGGCTGTGCCCAGTTATCATGTGATTGGAAGATAAAAGCTCCTGAAAATCCCCTATTGATAATATTCATCCACTGTTCTTTGAGTCTAATGGCTCTAAGTACTGGATCAGTTTTTTCATAGAACGCTTCAAATCCACCTAACTCTGTTGCGATCACTGGTTTTTCAAAGCTTTGTAGAATATCAAGAGATTTTTCCCAGTATATCTCTCCCGTATCAAGCATATTCACCCCTAAAACTGAAGATGGATAATTAATACTTGGATAGAAACTAGCATAGCTTGAAAGCTGTTCGTATTCAGCATCATTAATATCATCTAGCATCTGGAAAATAGTATTGATACGATCTACTGAATGAATTTCTATCTCGTTTCCTAAACTTATCGAAAGTATATGAGGGTTACTTCCATATTTCTCTTGTAGACGATCATATCTATTTAGCAATCCCAAAGATCCTCGTAACCAGATATCAGTTGATTTCCAATTTGATCGTGCTGGTTGTATCATTGCAAACATCATATGTTCATCAAGTGCCTTCAGAAATTGCTTGTTAGGTGCATGATATATTCGTATTGCATTAGCTCCAAGAGAGGTAATAAGTTGCATACCTTCTTGATGTGAAAGTCCAACTGATCGTTGTGTATATGCACCAACAATACCCTTTACCAAAAAGGGTTCCCCATTTAGATAGATTGTTCCATTTCTTGTTTCAATGTGTCTGGTATTAAATTCTGTTGATACACGGCAAGAAGTTTCAGGAATTGATATGGATATAGCATACTCTTCAAACCCTAATGGAAATTTCTTTGTGATGGCTGTAGAACCATTAACCAAGGGATGTGTCTCTTCAATATCATTAATATGAAGGATAATCATTTCCTGTTCTGTGTTTGCCGTAACTTCAATATCAACAACAATTTGGTCGCCCTCAATATTCTTTTGAATATCAAAATCAATAGCGTTATGTGAAAAATAGCTAAGCCATGGATTTTTACAAGAATTAGGAGAAAATATATGACTGATATATCCATATACAACAATTCCCAATATCAAAAAAAGTATCCCAATTTTTCTATATGGAAATTGCTTTACTGTATTTCGGCTAATTGGTTTCCAATTAAATCTCTTTAAAAGAGCATCTCCAAAACCAAGAAGGAAGGTATACATATCTACAATTACCATAAAGGGGTAGCTTAAGATGATCACAAGCATTTGCTTTTTTGAAAACGATTGAAAGAAATAGTTTGACCTAATTGCAAACAACAAAGGAAGAACAAAAGCTATGGCAACAATCACACCTAACCAATCTTGTAGGTATGGAAAACTGATAAGTGAATGATATATGTCACTACCCTGAAGAAACATAACAGAAAGAAAACCAATAATTGTTAGAGGGAAAGAAATAAAGGTTCCAAATATAGTTCCAATTGCAACCAAAGAAGCCTTCCGTTCCATTATCAAGGAAACTAGAAATACGATGAGGATACTTGATACCACAATATACATCTGTAATGATGAAGTTAATTGCAGAAAAACAAAGGTATTAATTGCGATAAGAGGAACTACTGAAAGTACAGGAACAATGAATACCAAACTATGTAACAGCATTATCAATCTTTGCTTTGTATCAATGTTTTGAGAAAGGAAAATGTTTTTGAAGAAATTAAAGGCAATCCTGTTGTGACCTGCTGACCATCTTCTTCTTCGTGCGATATAGTCAACCAATCGAGGAGATACACTTTCTGAAGATCCAAGGTGTGATATATATCCAATACGGTGACCAGCAAGAATAAGTTGGTAACTTAGATAAGTATCTTCAGTAATGGAATTACTAAATCCATATTCTTTCAAGATATCAGTTTTGAAAAGTGCTGTTGTACCTGTAAAAAAAGAACTCCCGTGATAGTAACGGATAAGATGGTTCATCATTTCATTTCCTACATGGTTTTGTAAACTGTCCAATAGTTGGAAAAACCCTTTTGTAGATTTAGCTCTTCTTACCCCCTGTACAGCGACAACCATATGGGTATCTAAGTATGAAACAGAAGATGAAACTACAGCAGGATCAGCAATGTGATCAGCATCAATAAGGAAGGTGTAGTCTGTATGTATTTTGGGAATAATAGCATTTAACTTATCCTTTTTTGCTGAAAATCCTGTAGACACTACATTTATTTGATGCCTAGTTTTGTTCTCTTGTATTAACTTAGTAACATATTGATACGAAGTATCAGATTCTGATTTTACAAGTATATAGATGAATAACGTTCCAAGATATTTCTGTTTTAACAGTGACTCAATTACGGCTACGATTTCTTCACCTTCATTGTGGCATGGGATAAGGACTGAAATATCTTTATCTGAAGAATCTATCTCTTCACTTTCAGAAGAAGACATTTTTGCACTTAACAGAAGAGGAAAAAGAACATATCCTGTAACTCCAAACAGGATAACGATAACTAAAGCAATAATAACTGAAAGCATACTCCTATAGTATAGAATATCACTACCCTGTCTAGAAATATAAAAACACCTTTCGGTGTTTTTATTGTGATACTCCCCAAATACATGTTGGACCTAATGATCGATAACAATAGCCACTTGGATCTCCAGGTCTACAACTATCAGATACATATGGCATAGGTTGGCCAGTGAAGTCCACGTCTTCTGGCGGTACAAGCACGGTAATCATTCCATATGAGTGAATAGCATAATCGTTTTCAACTCCAGGATATGGCTCCATTGCAAATACAGGAGTTGACCATAGATCTACATCATTTTCATAAAATCCAACCTTACTTTGATTCCAGTAAGATGTATTATTATTACATGTAGATTTTGTAGTCATACTAGAACAAAGTGTTCTTGCTAATGAGTACGCTGAGTTAGTTTGAGGATTAGGACCCAACTCACTATATTGCAAAGGATAACATCCTGCAGTTCCAATATCTTCAATTACTGGCTTTGGATCTTTTATCTCGTCAGGCTCAGGTGTACATGCTCTAGTTGCTGAAGGTTTCACTCCAGTACACAGTGAATCATCAACCACTGTTCCTGTCTGATTTTGACATCTTACCGTTTGAGTTTGAACTCCATCTGAAGCACTTGTCCAACCACACTGTGCGTACGCAGTACATGATGTCTGTGTTGTCTTTGATGAACAATATCCTGTTTCTATTGGTACCTGTTCCCACGAACATCCTGTTGTAGTTCCACACTGTGTTTGAGAAAGTGGTGAACAAGAATTTTGAGTATTTATACTTGCTGAACCACTAGGGTTTCCACTTGTCTGAAGTGGTTGATTGCTTTGAATAGTATTTCCGGTCCAATTACAGCTTCCGTTTACTACACTGAATTCATCATATCTCCAAGAGTTTCCAGAGACATATACTTCGTAACATGAACCTGATGGTGAGTAATACAAACCATCAAGTTCAGCGATCAACAAATCTTGTAAACCGCCTCCAAGTACATTAGTGGTTTTGAATCGTTGCCCCTCAGTCCAATTAAACTCATCACCATCCCAATTTATATATGTAGAAGTAGTATATGTCCCAATACAACTATTACCATAGTTTGTATACAGTGCATCTTTAGTTGGATCATTAATATCGCTACAAGTATCAGTAGCAAATCCACTACATGCTCCCCAATCACCTACCTGAACCCATTGATATGTATCTGTTGTTGGAGTAACAGGTGCTGAACAGTTTTGTCCATTTGCAGGGTCATATACCCCACAACGTAGAAATGAACCTGATTCATTAACACATGTACAATATGTTGTTGGGTCATCATTGTATAGAACAAGTGATTGAATCTGGATATCACCATCAATTTGAAGCTTTGCAATATTTGGAACTGGACTAGCAAAGCCAATATTTACTGAATTGTTAAGTGGAGTTCTTTGTGTCTTGTTATCTTCATTAAGTGCATTAAATTCAGCATTTCCATACGTAAGTACGCTATCAAAGAGTGTATCTCCTGCTGATCTAAATTTTATATCTTTAGTATTGAAAGCAATGGCTTCTTCACTATCTTTAAAGAAAGTAAAGATTTGAGGTCGATCTTTAGCCCCCACCTGGAATCGAGACAAACGCCCTCCACTTCCATCAGTTTTAATTAAATTACTTGATGTGTAATTCTGTGCTCCTGCTGATTGAGTAAGAATAAGTAGTGCTGCTAAAGCTACTACTGAAATAGCACCCGCAACAACCTTTTTAATGACTTTGTTATTCATATCTGCAATTATATCACAGCTTGATAAAAAATAACCATATGTGGATATCTTTTTCAGACATATTGCCGTTTTCATTGTTTAAATGTATAATTTTGACAGAAACGCAGAAAGTCTGTGTAAATAATCTTTTACAAAAAAAATCCAACACGCATGAAAAACTTTATTTTCTCATTGATTCTGACGGTGTTAGGATCAATGTTTGGCTACTCGCAAGAGTTGCCTAAAACGACAGCGCAACTATCTGTTGCTCAATCTATTGATAGATTTGCATATATACATAGTAGCTATAGGAATAATCATTCACTTATGGCTGGGGTTATCATCAATGATGATGACTTCCCATCACTAAGATTAGATAATTTTAGTATATTAGAATCTTTTCGTAACCCACTTGATACCCCTGATTTTCCGTACTTTCCAACAGAGACAAGTATTTCAAATACATTAGGGAGTATTATAGGTAACGTAAATATTTCAGAAAATCATGATAATCAAGTGCGAATTTCGATCGTTAACATTAATGATGGGTCTGTTGTGAAACAATTCACCCTAAGAAACATGAAGATTGGAGCCATGGTACGTAATCATATGCTCGTAAATGACGATTATTTGTACATACTATTGTCAGGTAATCAAAATTCTTCAACCATTGAAGATGGATATACTGGCTTTCCATTTAGTATTTCAAAAGGAACTAGATTGAATCATGACACACCAATATTGCTTCAAGTGAGGATCTCTGATTTCAGAGTAAAAACTTACGCCTTCCCCGAAGGAACAATGTTTAAAAGAGGTAATTTAACTGCCGATGAAGATGGAAACATCTATTTACAAGCAGTAGATTCTTTGATTTCTGAGACCTTCTATTTATTAGGTCTTAATACTGAACTTGAAGTACTATTCAAATCACCTGAAATTGCCAGAGTTAAATATGATGTAGATTTGTTTAAAACTCAAATGTTACATGCAAAAATACTCGGTAATGAATATCTTGTATATTGGAATGGTGTAGCTCCTGGGATATATAACATATCAAGAGGAGAAAACATCATTAGTACTGATTTGAAAACAGGTCTTGACTGGTCAGAAGAAATCCAATTCCACGATGTGAATATTGAATCAATACATCACATTCCTGGAACAGATAAATTCTTACTCGTAAGACAAGTAGGAGTACATGAACGAGTTCTTCCATGGATGCAAGTAGTAAATATCTATGGAGAAAGAACTCTATTCTTCAGAGAAAGAATTGAACGTACAAAAAATGGTGTCTCTTCATTCTCTCGCCCGTATATTATCGGTTCATATTTTGATGATCAAAAAAATCTTCACTATATGGCCATGTATAACGAGGGGGGAATAGCATCTCTTAATGGAACTACTATCGCAGATGGTACCCAAGCAGATGATACAGCTATTATTTTCAAAGGAACTCTTCAAGGAATAGATGTAAGTTTCTCTTCAAAAGGAGGACTTGAGAATTTTATTCCACAAAGTGGTTCTGTAACGTACGATAGTTCTGATGGAAATAATAATGTGGTCTATTCAGGAGTTTCTGATGTATCTAATATTATTGTAAACCGCCAAGTAGCTGAAGGCTATACGGCGGTTCCTGATAGCTATGTTCCTAGTAACGGAAGTAACTTTGTTTTTAATGCTGATTTCAGTAATAAAAGAGTTCAAAGAACAGCAATTGCGAATATCGTAAATGGCAAAGGGCAAACAACTAGAGATCTTGATATTATAATGATAGTAAGAGAATTTGCTGATGAAAATCTATCAACTGAAGTTTTCAATGAAAATGATTTTGCTGTTTATCCAAATCCAGCAAGTGATGAGGTGTCAGTAAGGTTTGATAGTGATGTTGAGATTAACGTTAAGATATACAATTTAATGGGCCAACTAATTTATAGAAAAACTAATATTTTTTCTGGAGAATCAGTTGATGTTTCATCTTTCGCAAGAGGGATGTATATTGTACACTTTTCAAATAACGAGAAGAGTATAAGTAAAAAAATCGTTCTTCAATAGAAGGACAACATAAAAAGCGTCATAATGACGCTTTTTTTTGTACCCTAACAAGATTGTGAAGTTGCTGGTTTAGTTGTTGTACACTGTCCATCAGGAACAACAGCTCCCAGATTATCCTTACAAGTTACGGTTCGAGTTTGTGTTCCTGTTGCTCCTTCATTCCAGGTACATGCTGCATTCAATGAAGTACATGCAGTTGATGATGTCGGTCCTGCACACTGATTTACCGTTGTTGTATTAGTCGCTACCCATGAACAATCTCTATTCAATGAAGTACATGCAGTTGATGATGTCGGTCCTAAACAAGAAAGGAACGTTGGTGTGTATCGATTGTTACACGCAGAGTATTCAGGACAAACATAGTCATATCTAAACTGCTGTGCTTGTGTAGCTACAATCGCATCGGTTGTTGAACTCTGATCTCCACACCAAATAGCTGAACAGTTTGGCGTATTAACCGGAGATCTAACCCATCCTGAACCAGTCCAACGAGCTTTGTACCATTCTGAGTTATTTATTCCTCCTGTGTGCACTCTTACACTCCCTTGATTAGAAAGAATCTGATTGAATTGTGTTGAAGATAATTGAGAATGCCCCTCTGAGGTATATGTACTATATGAATAATAGTATTTGTACTGAGCTTCTGTTTGGTTAGCCATGTAATAGTCTTGAGTTGTTGAACAACCAGAACAAGTTCCTCCTGTTGCCCCCATTGGATTTAAGCTATTAACACTACCTACCTGTACCCTGCTACCGTTATACACTCTATGTTCAACCCAATTGAATGCTGTCGTGTTATCAATCCAAACTTTTTGTGAAACAGGTGATACCGTATACACCCCTTCACATGAACCCCCCGCAGTTGTAGTTGT
>Ga0100378_1001162_pt1 | contig 28273 bp, 34 predicted proteins | sample CryGeymeta201502_FD_81535 | JGI IMG/M metagenome (GOLD analysis project Ga0100378, IMG submission 81535) | Groundwater microbial communities from Crystal Geyser aquifers in Utah, USA - Crystal Geyser metaG 2015-02 | ecosystem: Environmental > Aquatic > Deep subsurface > Groundwater | place: USA... | reverse complement strand
GGCGTCAGGACATTGGTTCCAAAATTGAACGATCCGCCAGACGGCGCCGAAGGCGCGGAGGCCGAGCGCCTGAAAATGATCGCGGTATAAACGGACTTCCCCGCCGAACCGTCCGCACCCGGCGCGCCGTCTGCACCGTCTGCACCGTTGGCACCGTCCGCGCCATTCACCGCCACCAGCCCCGGCGCCGACCATGTTATGTCCGCATCCGTCCCGGACGTGCCGGTGATACGGGCAATCGCCACGCTGCTATAGAGCGGGTCTGACCCGCCCGGTATTGTCGCCGACCAGAGCGAGGGCGGCGTCAGCGTGAGCGTGTCGAAATCGAACGATCCGCCAGACGGCGCCGCAGGGGCTGAGCTGGCGCGCCGATAGACCGAGAGCTGCGCAACCGTGTTGCCGTTCGCACCATCGACGCCATCGACGCCCGCTGCGCCGGCATGCGCCAGAATGTAAGCCTCCAACGCGCTGCCCGGCACGAGATCCATTGCCGAGCCTGAGACATCCGCAGCCGGCAGCATTACGTCCGCCACCCGGACGCGCGGGCTGAGCTGCTGATCGGCACCCTTGAAGTAGACCTCGACATCAAGCCGCGCACCGGCAGCCAGGCCCCGGATCTCGGCCGTCGCAAGCTCGGCCGGGACACTGGCCGCCAGCACGAAAGGCGGCTGGTCGATCTCAGCAAGGCGGCCCCCGAACTCATCGACCGCCACCCGGCGCAGCTCGATCGCAAACTGCTCGACCTGCACATCCTCGACCGGATCAGCGGAAACCGTGAGCAGCGGCCGCTGCGAGCCGCCTGCGCCCTCCTCGGTGGATCCAACGGCCGTAACACTGGTCGGCGTATCGAGCGCGGCCAGCGCAGCGACAGGATCAATCAGTAAATAGGGCCCGATATCGCCTCCCGGCGCGACCGCTGCAATCCGGTAAATCCACGAGTCACCCGCCTGCCCGGCCGCGACCGTGAGCTGGCGCTCAGTTGACGCGAGATCCGGCAAGGCCTGCCAGACGCCGGTCTCGGTATCGCCCGCGTCCGGCGCGATCGCACGCGAGGCCACCAGATAAGCGATCTCGCCGCGCTCGCCCGGCACCGGCCGGAAGTGAATAACCGTCTGGTCGAGGTTTTGCCCGATCGAAACGAGCTCCAGCGCCGGCGCCCGTATGAAGGCCGGGCGCTCATAGGCGGGCGTATAGGCCGGGATCGTGAGCCCGGTTTCATCGAAGCGCGCCGGCGCGTAATTCACCAGCTCCAGCCTGAGCCAGTTTTCATCGACGGCCTCGATATTCTCGACCAGTCCATCAAGGCGCGAGTAGCCCTGCACGCCGAAGATATAGCCGTCACCGGCCTGCGGCTTGTCGCTTCCGGTGATCGGCGCGGAAAACTCAATCCGCTCACTGACCGCGTCCGCCACAACCGAAACGGCCAGCGCATTACTGATCTCTTCGGCCAGGCCGGGGGCGCCTTGCCGCATCCATTGCAGCACCAGCGAGTCGCCCGTGGTTTGCTCCACCGGCTGGTCGAGCGTCACCGCCGTCACATTGCCACTACCATCGGTTTCGATCGAGCGGATCCATCCGCTGGCCCGGCCGACTTCCACCACTCGCGTGCGGATGCCGACCCATCGGCCAAGGCGAACCGACGTGTCGACGGCATCGACCGGGACCTCAGCCGTTATGTTCCGGTTCTGCATCCGGCTATTGCGATAGTTGCGCGCAACCAGCCGGTGCACCGCATCCCAATGCACAACACCGGGAATCTGGATCGGATCGAAGCGCGTCGCCGTGGCCTCGGTATATCCGTCGACATAGACGATCACCTCACGGGTGCGGTAACCATCGGCGGCGTCATTGAACTGGACCCGGAACCCATGCGGTGGCCGCGAGAGCTGCTTGAGCGCCTTCACGTTGCGCGCCACACGATCCGAGATCACCGCCACCGGCGCCAGCTGCGGCGCGTCCACAACGGCCGTCAGCTTATTGCCGATAAAGGCTGCCCGTCCGCAGGCCGAATAGGCGATGGTTTCGACAGCCTCATCGATCGTCGCCGCCTGCTCGAAGACATGGTCGAAGGTCCAGCCATTGTCGGCAGCATCCTTGGCCGATGCCGCGAAGCTCGGCCAGTCGATGGCCGTATCGGCCAAGGGTGTGCGCCCCTCGAATCCGTTGCGGTAAAGCCAGAGGATCTGTTCCCAGGCATTGCTCGACGCGGCAGCACCCGTGACGCTGGCGGCCGTGGCGGTGGAAAGGTCGCCGCCCGACAGGAAACCGCTATCGAAACGCGGGATCAGGCGCGCGACCAATGCGTTCAGCGTCTGGATCCGGCCCTGCGTTTCATCGGTGCCCTTGAAGCGGAACACCGAATAGGCCACATCGTCCCGCGTTACCGGCCGGCCCGGCCGGCGGCTTTCCAGCACCTGCCACACCATGTCGTCAACCGTGCGGTCCGTCTCGGGATCACCGTCGATCGAGGACCTGCGCACCTCGATATCATAGGCACCGGCAGACGGCAGATCGATCGTGATGGCCCGGAAAAAGGGCTGATTGAGCTTTTTCGCACTAAAGCCATATTTGCCGGCGCCGGGATAGACGCCGCCGCGCAGCGGCCAGTAAACCGAATTTCCCGGCGGGCTTTGCCAGCTGCCATAGACTTCAGAGCCCGCCGAGCCCGTCACCGTCCGGTAACGAATCTCGATCTGGCTGGCCCATTGCTCGGACTTGCCCTTTTTCGAGGTATGACCGAGCCCGGTCGGAAAGCCGATGATAATGGACGCCTGCGTGGCGTCCGAGATCGTGCGGCGGCTTTCCCAATCGACCGGCGAGGAGAGGGATGCACCGACCGCTTCCTGGAACACCTCGGCCGGATAAAGCGTCGGGTGCGGATCACTGGCGACAAGCCGGTGCTGCATCTGGACGCCATCGATCGCGGAGATTGGCGTGTCGCCGACCTTGATATCGGAGAGCGCTACACCGATCGGGCCCCATTCGACCACCATGCGATAATAGAAGTCATCGCCGACAATTTCCTGATACCCCCGCGCGACCTGCCGAGGGAAAATGCGGCGCGTGCCGAGCGACAGGATAATCGGATCGAAGGGCCGGAACTGGTTGCCTGCACCGTCGATATTGTAAACGGGATTGATCTTGTCCTGCGCCGGCGCCGAGGGCGGCTTCACCAGCGCACTGATGGCCAGCTGGCCCACTGTCGAGACGGCTGCGGCGGCAAAATACGCGCCCGCCGAGCCTTGCGCGAAGCCAGAGCCAAGCACGCCCGCGAGCGCGCCCCCGCTGATCCAGAACGCGACCACCATGACAAAGATGGTGAGCACCGTTGTCAGGATCTTGTTCCCGGAATCGCCGCCGCCCTGCGGCACGATACAGATGGCAACATGCTGGCCATTGCGGATCCGGACAGAGGACCAGTCCGCCTCGGCAACCTCTTCGCCGTCTACAACCGCCACGGCGAACTCGCGCGCGACCGGATCGAGGCCGATCCGGTCGACCAGAAGGGCGAGGGTTTCGCCGGGCTTCACTTCCACCAGAAGCGGCGGACGCGGATCGAAGGGATCCTCGCGCACCGCCGCAAACATCGGCATCGACGCGGCGGAGGCATCAGGCCGGAAGGTAGAAGTCGCTAACTGCATGGGCATAATCGAAGTCGCCTAGATCGGAGATTATCGTGCCGGCCTTTTCCGAGGCGTGCAGGAACCGTCCCTGCCCAAGATAAAGACCGCAATGCACCGGCCGGCGGCCGATGCGGAAAAGGACGATGGCACCGGCTGGCCGATCCGGTGCCCGGCGATAGGGCGCAAGGCCCTCGGTGAAGTGCGCAGTAAACATGGCCGCCGGAGACTGGCGATCATCGTGCGCATACCGGCCGAGCGAATTGATCTCCGGCGTGCCGAGGGCGAGCGCCTGGCTGACTTCCGCGCAGCCGAGGCAATCCCATCCCCGCACCGGATCCCGGCCGCGCAGCACCCAATCGGTGCCGATCACGCCGGGCAAGAAAGAAAAGTCAGGCATAGCCGGCCGGAAAATTGCTCGGATTATTTGTGATGCCGATAAGCGGGCCGGAGGTGCGAGGCCGGCCGATCCCGGCGGTAACTTCGCGGGTCGTCCAGCTGGCCTGCACCATCTCGAAGTCCGGGTAAGCGTTAATCACCGTGTCCGGATCATGAGCGAAGACGCGCTCGATCGTGACGACAGGCGGCTCGGTGAGTGTTTCGATCGCATATGTAATGCGGCTGTCCACATTATCGATCGAGAGGCTGAGCGTGCCGGCCGTGTCCCCCTGACCCGGCGGCTTGACCCGGAAATAGGCGGCATAAAAGATCTGGCCGCGCGAGGTGAAATTGCGGCGCCAATTGGCCACGCGCAGAACGCCAGAGGCATCGATCGCGTCGACCTGCCCGTAAAGGCTGGCGAGATCTGCATGCCCGATCGTGGCGAGCCAGATAGGGATTCGAGTGTGGACGCGGCCCGTCATGCGATAGCCTCCAGATAGATGCGAAATGACACCGCCCACAAGGCAGAGCGCGCCGGGCGGATCTTGTAGGTGCCGTCAAAGCTGCCGAGATGCGTGCCGCCGGCGAGATCCGGAAAGACGACATCGCACACGCCAAAGCCGGCATCCGTTTCAAACCATGTTTCCAGATCCGCGAGCTGCTGCGCGGTGAGATTGAGCTCGATATCGGTACTCGCGCCCTCGGCCCGGCTTGAAAGCGCCTGACGCTGCAGGGCATTGTCCGGGCTGCGGATAACCTGATCGAAGGGCTCGGAGGCGAACCCGGTTCGCTGCGGGCGGAACGGAACCGCAGCAGGCCAGGCCGCCGGGGCCGCGTCCTCCAGCGCCGCAAGAGCTGCCAGCCCGGCCGGCGCTGGATCCGGCGGAGCGCAGTCAATGTCGAGCTGGTAACGCCACCGGCTCGGTGTGAGGCTGAGCTTCGGCTGAGCCGCAAAGCGGGCGATCACGGGCCGGCCATTGTCCGTAATCGACCAGTTGAAGCGGCCCATGCCCCGGTCGAGCGTTTCGCGGCGCCAGAGCTCGAAAACCCCGGCCTCGGCCGGTGTGAGGGACAACACGCCCCGCACCCTTTGGCCCGCCGCACCATCGATCAGGAAGCGCAGGGGCGGACCTGCATCTACAGTCATTCTTCTGACCAGATCCTGCGGGTCGCGCGAATAGGCGGTGCGCTGCAGTTTCATCGGGACGCCGGCGGGCCAGTCAACAGGAATCATTCAAGCCCCCACCGGTTGCAGGCCATAGCGGCGCTTGAACTCGGAGTCGAACACCCCGCCGCGCACCATGTCCTTCATGCTTTTGCGAATATCGATACTTACCTCAGGCCCGTCCTTCCCATCACGTTTTTCGGTCGAAACCTCCGCACCCGCATGATTGTTGATCACAACCTTAAGCTCGCCCTGACCCTTGCCGCCGGAAAGGGCCCGGCCGACAAGCCCGGCCATCTGCTGGCGCTCGGCAGCCATACCCGCCACCTGCCCCGCAATATTCATGCGGCCGGAGGCTGTCAGGATCGTCTCGGAGTCCCGCACGACCTGCAGGTGCTCGCCGGGCATCATGCCGCGCCCCAGATTGCGCCGGGCGGGTGGTTGCGCCCCGGATCCGCCAGAATGCGACTGTCCGACAATATGCACCGGAGGCGCCGCCGGGGACGCACCTGCGCCACCACCGAAAAAGCTGGCAATCTGCGAAATAAAGCCACCGCCACCGCCGCCCTTGCCGCCCATCAGGAAGTCGAGGAAACCGCCAGCACTGGCGCCGCCGCCCATTTTGGTCTGAGCCGCCAGATAGTTGCGCACCATATCGACCAGCATGGCCGAGAAAGCCCGCCCCAGATCGCTCAGGGTCTTGATCCGGCCCGCCTGGATCCCGTCGAGGATCTGCTCGGCCTGGCCGAGCAGGCCGGTGCTGTTCGCCGCCTCCCTGAGACGGTCAGCATAGAGCTTCAGCCAATCGGTAGCGTCATCGCCCTGCAGCTGACCGGACTTCACCAGCGCATTGACCCGCTCCTGCTCGCGCTGGAGCTTTTCGGCTGGCGTGAGCGCGTCGGTCGCAGCCTGCCCCAGATCGCCCCGGATCTTTTCAGCGTCGGCATAACCCGGCTTGGACTTGGTTTCCGCATCACGCGCCGCGCCAAGCTGCTTTTGCAGCTCAGCCAGCGACGCATTGTAGAGATCTACCTCGATCCGCCCGGCCGCAAAGTCCGACTTGAGATCGATGATCTTGCGATTGACCTGATCCACCGGAGAGAGCGTGCTTGCGAGCAGGCCCTGCCACTGCTTTGTCGCATCCGTAAGGCCGGAGAGGCTGTCTTTCACTTTCTTGACCGCCGCATCATATTGCGACTGAGAGATCAGCCCCTCATCGAGCAGCTTTTTATAGTTGGCCGTCTGCTCGGCAAGATAGAGCGTGTAATCGCCAAGATCCTTTTGCAGCTTGGCAGCCTCGCGCCTCAGGGCATTAAGCTCGGCGACCCGCTTCGGATCGACCTCCACGGCCGCATCCTCCCCGCTGCCCCGGCGCGCCATCTCTGCATTGATAATGCCAAGGAGGCGGCGCGACTCGATGCCTTCCTTCGCATACGGATTCACAACAAAGCCGCCGTCATCGCCGGACTTGCTTTTTTGCTCTTCGATCCACTGCTTTTGCTTTTCAGCGAGCTCGGCCAGGCCGGCGGTAAGGTCCGCCTTTTCGGCCTCCAGCTGCTCGGCCGTGCGACGCCGGCGCACCTCTTCGATCTTGTCCCACCGGTCTTCTTCTGCGCGCCGCGCGGCCTCGGCAGCAAACCTGTTGAACTCATCGACCGCGATCTGCGCGCCCGCCTTCCAGCGCAGCGCGGACTCGGCGCCGGTTGTGTCCACAGGCTGGCCTGTTTTTAACGCCTCCTCGATTGCATCGCGGCCGATTCCAATTTCTTCGACACGCTTAGAAAGCAAATTCAGCTGCTTGTCGAACAGGCGATCCGATTTTTCGTCCAACTCTTTGAACATGCCCACAAAGTCGGCGAGGCCGGTGGCGAGATCCGCCATCAGCTGCGCCGATTCCAGCATCACCGGCGCGAGATCGATAAAGGCCTGCTTCAGCTGCAGGTCGATCACCTTGGACGCCTGCCCGAACTGGTTTTCCAGATCTTCAGCCGAGCGGATCAGCTTCTCATCGACCACAAGACCGAGTTCCTTGGCGCGGGCGATCATGCCGTCCATGCCATCCGCCTGCCGCACAAGCAGGCGCGCCACGTCCGCGCCGCCCTTACCGAAGGCGGCGTAAGCAATGGTCGCGCGCTCGGTGGCGGCCTTTGCATTGATGAGCGCGTCGGTCATGATCCGCAGGCGCGCATCATTATCGACTGTATTGCGCAGCATCTCGACCAGCTGCGGGTTGATTTCCTTCAGGCGCGAATAGAGCTCGCCCTGATTGGCCAGCAATTCGGACGTGCGTTTGTCCAGCGCGCGGACCGCCTGCTCAACCTTGGAAAACTCGACGCCCTCATCGATCGCGGCAGAGTTAAGCGCCTGGAACGCATCGGTCGAGAGCAGCAGCGTGTCGGCCGTCTTGCCGATCTTGTCAAAGGCGGAAATGGCCTCGCGCGAGATTTTCATGGCCGCACTGAGCGCCGCCGCCATTGCCCCGATCCCGGCAGCGGCGGCCAGCCCGATCGGGCCGAGATTCGAGAGAACGCTGCCCACGGCCCCGCCGCGATTGGCCATCCCCTGCAGCCCGTCCTTGACCTTGCTGGAGGTAGCATCGAGCGCCTTCAGGCCACTGTTGGCCTTTTTCGTTCCGGCATCGATTTTCTTGGCGGCCTGCTCAAACTCGCCGCCCATCTCGCGGAAGGTCTTGAGCAATTCGTCCTTGCCCTTCGCGCTCAGGCGGATGCTCACATCATTCGTTTTCATGCGTCCGCTTCCGTTTCTGCGATCCGGGCCTGGCCGCGCAGGCGGCCGCCCTCAATCGCCTTGAGGCAGGCATTCAGGAGATCGGCGTCGAGTTCACCGCCCGGATCCGCGATCGCGCGGGCTGCCGCGTAATCCATGCCGGTGCAGATCATCGTCCCGCCATGCGGTGAGAGGACGCCAGCATAGCGCCAGGCCCCCTCGGAGAGCGCCGCACGCCATGCGGCAACGCCCTCGCCCGTCGACGGAGCATTTGCATCGACCGGGCAGACATGCCCATCAGGATTGCGCAGGCCGCGCGAGCAGGCCGTGCCGATATCGGCACACCCGGAACAAAGGGAGAGCCCCCCGCCCCAGAGATATTCTGCCCGGCGGCCTAGGACTTTCCCTCTTCAATGCTCCGGTAAATCGGCACGAGCGCCCGCAAGAGGAAACGCTGCGCCATGGATTGGCCGGTATGCCAGTCCTGCATGACAAGCGCGATCGTCCGGCGATCAAACCTGGCAGGCGACTCGCCATCCTCGCCGAGATAACCGCGCAGCTCAGTGGCCACGATCAGGGCGAGCTCGGTGGCAAGCAGCGTCGCGGAAAGGCCGAGCAGGGCCTCCCCATCGTCGCCGATATCGGCCACCTGCAGGGCGTCGAGGCCATAAGCCTTGCGGACCTCTTCGCTTTCCTGCAGCTCGCGCGCCGCAGCGGAGGCGCGATCGAGCGCGATCTCATGCTGCAGCGCGCTCGCGGGCGTCATCAGGAATTGGACAAGATCCCCGGTCTCTTCGGCGCCAGCAATCGTGACCCAGTCGGCCGGCTTTCTCTGAAGTGTTCGCGCCATGACTTAGATCGTATCCAGAGCATTGACCAGCGTGGCCGTGAGCTGCGGCCCGGCCGCAGTCTGCGAGGGAACAATCCGCCCCTGAAATTCAACAGGGCCAGGACCACCGACCACAGGCGAGATCTTTTCGCCCCGGCAATTCGGCATTGCCAGCGTCAGCGAGCGGCTGGCACTGATCGGCACCGTGACGGAGCAGGCAAACGGGGCACCCTCGGATCCCGCGAACTTGTCCAGCACCGCATTGGCAGCCGCGAGCCGGTCGAGGCGCAGGCGCGGCGTGATCTCGACCGAGGCCTTGCCCGGCATGTAATCGGACGGGAACTTTCCGCCATCGGCGAAGTCTTCGCGCTCCAGATTGTTTGTGTATTGAAAGTTTCCCCCCATGCAGCGGCCGACCGTAACGCCATCAATGGCGAACGTGGCCAGCGTACCGGGCGCCTTGGCGCGGGTAATGACAGTCGGAGCCGGGCCGTCGAAGGTCGAGGCGCCAGCGCCGGTGAGCATGGGCACCTCGCGTGCGACGCAGCCTATCTGCGCTTTCTTGTAGCCGGCCTCCTTGTCGAAGCTGAAGCCGAACGTGTTCGCCTTGACCCCGACAATCGCTTTCCAGCGCTCTTCGCCCATTGGCACCTCCAGCGTGGCCGAAGGCAGCACCGCTGCGCCGGACTTGAAGACGTGCGAGTATGGATCCGCCGCGCCGGTTGTGACGGGCGGGCCGAACAGGAGCTTGAGCCAGAAAGCCAGCGTGTTGACGTCCATGGCAAGATTCAGGTTTCCGGTCGGGTTGGCGAGCGCGGGCGCAGGGTCTGTCGTATCGCGGTCATTATCCACATCGTCGCGGATCTCGTCGTCCTCTTCGAGGCCCTCGCCCGACTGGAACGATTCGTCATAGTAGGGCAGATAATACGCCCCGGTCGTGGCGATCGTTTCAAAATCGGTCTGAAAGGCGCCCGACATAATCAGCTGTTTTCCGCGCAGTGTGGACATTGGTTTTTCCTTTTTCAGGGATCAGGAGGGAGGGAGATCGAGGGCAGAGGCCGTGCCTAGCGGAGCGCGACAGACCGGCCGCCGGCAATGCCGAAATCTGCCTTGTTGGCCCGGCGGGCTTTTCCGGCCGTGACCAGTGCAGCGATCTGATCCGGCGTGCCGCGCACGATACGGCCCGGCGGGATCTCGCCGGCATGTTTCAGCAGCACGGCCATGGCCTCGGCGGGCACAGGTTTCCCGGCCTGGACGTGCTTGCCGGCCTCGGCATCGGGTTTCCTAATATCGTTATTGTCAGGCATCGGATGGTCCTTTCATCAGCCGAAAACAGTTGGAACGCTCAGCGTCATCTCTATGCGGACGCTTGCCGCTTTCACGGCCACGTCACCGCGCAGGATCATGCGCTGCGGCGGTTCAATCACTTCCACATTGTCGACCAGCCCGCCAAGCGAGGGATCGAGCGTCTGGAAATACTCTTTCAGGGCTTCCATAATTCCGTCGAATTGCGCCTCGCGCGTCTCATCGGCCGGATTGAGCACGGCGATCTCCAGCGTGGCCGGCTGGATCATATCGACCTGCCCCAGATCATCTGGGCCGGCCACCTCTTCGCCGAGATACCGGCCTGTATCATCGAGCAGATTCAGGAAGGCCACCGTGCCCGTGCGGCTTGTGACCAGGAGATCCGGCACCGAGCGATTGCGCAGCACAACATCCGGACATGCATCAGATCCCTCGGCCATGGCCTGCAAGGAATTGTGCAAGGCCCGATAGGCCTGTTCGACTCTCGTGGTCATGTCAGTGTCTTTCAGAAAGGCCCGCCCGCAAAAGGTGCGCGCCGAGGACTTTTTCAAATTCGCTTGCCAACATCCGGCCTATGGCCGCAAAGTCCGCGTCTACATCGAGGCGAGCGCCGAGCGTGACTTCCGGCACCAGCCAGAAAAGGAAGATTGTCGCGGCGCCCTTGCCGTATTGTCCGGACTTCAGTTTCTTCCGGGCCGAGAGCTTCCCGGTCGCGGAGATCGCACCGCCCTCGATCGCCAGAATAGCCGGCCGGCCCGCAACCGGCGGAATCACGAACAGGCGGTCGCCAAATTTGCGGCGCGCATATTCGACCTTGGTTCCCTTCTGGACCTTGAAGTCCTCGGCAGGGCTGCCGGGAATCGGGATCGCAAGCAGCGAGCCGGCCTTGGCGTGGATTGTTTCGCCCTCATGGGCCTTGATAATCTCCGGTGCCTTGGAGAACAGCACCAGCGCCGGATCATCGGAGAGCCCGCGCTCCGGGTAGATATTCCCGCGCCACGTATTGGCGAGGCGAGCCCCAAGCCCGGCTTTCTGCACCGACCCGCGCAAGCGGGACAAGCCGCGCTCGCGCATGACTTCCATTGTATCGCGGCCGGCCTGCAGCCAGGCCGTCCGGACCCCGCTCTGGAATGCTTCGAGATTGCCCTGCAGCGCTGCCTCCAGCCGGAAGCTCATGGCTACGCGCCCGTGCCCCACAGGATGGTCTGGCAAGTAAACTCGCGCCTGGCCCGATCCAGACGCTCAGGCTGCGCCGTGATCTGGAAGACCTCATTTGTATCGAGCAGGAGGAAAGCCCCGCCCATCTTCGGCGCGCTGATCTCTTTAACCCGCACGCGGATCGTGGATCCATCAACGACCGGCTTGGAAACGAGCCCCGATATATCGAGGCCCGCTTCCTCGCCGGCCCGCATGACGCGGCACGGCGCCCCTGCCCCCGCGACCGGCTCGATGCCGGACGCGAAATATTCCGCATTGGCCGCATGGGGCCCGGCATAATTGGCATCGAGCACCATGTCGGCAACGGCAGAAGACATAAGCCCTAGTCCTTCACTTCGCCGGCATCAGCTGCCAGCTGCGCAGCGATGGCCTCACGGGCGGCAGCGACTTCGTCCGGATACGTCTCGGCGAGCAGGTTGATCACCAGCTCATGGCTTGCAGCCTCGTCCTGCGCGTCGGCCACATCTTTCTGAGCCTGCGCGAGGGCTTCCTGCATCTGCCTGGTTTCGTGCTCAGCTGCGCGGAGCTCCTGCGACTTTGCCCGTCCGCGCGGTGCGCTGCCTGCCGGCAGAAGATGGCCGAGATCCACGAAACGCGCCGCATCCTCTTCGGGCAGCCTGATCGTGGCGCCGGGGCCTTTCTTGACCCGCTCGCCCTTTTCAATCGCGGCAAATGTGCCGCGCACAATGTCATAATCCTTCTGAGCCATGGCGGCCTCCAGCTTGTTCGTTATCGGAAGACTGCAGCCCGACTGGATGCAGTTATAAAAAGGCCCCGGCGAACCGGGTTCGCCGGGGCCTTTTTCAGTGAGGCCGCAGCCTAGCGCACAAATGCGCGGAAGGACGCATTGGCCCGCTGCGGGAACACAACCGGAGCGGATTGGGTTTCCGCGATGGCGCGGTCCGGGTTCTTTTCTTCGTAGACGCGCGGGTGCAGATCCAGAGCGGCGAACGTATCGACCGACTGGATTGCCGCATGGGCCTGCACGCCCTCGATTGCCGAGGACCCCATCAGCACCGTGTTGTCGGGCAGGAACTTGGCAGAGCTGCCATTCGCAGTTTCGTAGGTCTGCTGATAGACCCAGAGATCGAAGTCGCCAGTGTTGCCCACATAACGGGCATGCGAGACATCGTCCGGGCTGATCGGACCGAGCTCGACCTGCGCGTTGCCACCACCCCGGCGGTTGTCGAGCACCTGGAGGAAGGCGGCGTCCTTGCGGGCGAGCTTCCACGCTTCCAGATCGAAGACCACATCCGTCGGCGCAACGCCGCTCTTGTCCTGGACCGTGATCGCCCAGTCTTCGAGATCTTCGAGCACCGAGACGCCGGCCTCACCCCAGCGGGCAGTCGTGAGCAGAGCGACCTCCAGCGCCGCGTCACGCTCGAAGTCGAGGACGATGGCCTCTTCATAGCCCTCGCCGGTGAGCGTCATGGACGCATGGACCAGCATCTGCGCGGCCATCCATTCCTTGCGCCGCAGCACCTGCTTGCGCTGCTCATTCAGGATATCGAGGCCGATTGCATTGAAGCGCTGTTCGGGCGAAAGCTCGCCCATCAGCCGCTCGCCTGCCATACGCTTCAGGGCCCGGCCGGGCTTGATGGCTTCGTCGAGCTTGATATAGGGCGCCTCGATCGACGTCGTCGCATATCCACGGCCCTGCTGCCGCGAGGCTTTGACGTCCGGATGCACGATCGGCGCCAATGTGCGGCCCCGCGTGATCTTGTCGAAGTGGATAAACTGGTCCTCGAATTGCACCATGGTCGGGAAGAATTTGTCGAGCAGCCAGGTGGACGGCTGGTACAGATCGTCCAGAGCCCCGAGCAGATCGCGGGTGTCGCAAGCGCGAATGTCGATAGTCATTATCTTTTACTTTCCGTGTAGGGAGCAAGAAAAAGCCCGCCGGAGGCGGGCCTGCTTCAAGAGAGGTTGGAAGGGAAGCCTAGACGCTTTGAACGTCGGGCGCGAACATGGGCGAGCCGAGCCAGGCCTGCCGGACGGCTGCGATATCGTGGCCGGTGCCGATGCCCAGTTTCGAGGCATCGAACTTGCCAGCGATCCAGACGGCAACATCCGTCACATCGCCGCCGGAGGCGTCGCAGTCATACATCAGCACGACCGGCAGGATCGCCTCGGAGCCATCAGCTGAGGCGGCGAGAGACTGGCGATACTTGCTGTCCGCCGTAACGCGGCCGAGCACGGCACCAGCCAGGAGGGTTTCGCCACTCTTGATCGTAACCTTGCCGGTCTCGACCAGCGCGCCACCGACTTCGATCGTTTTTGGATCATAAGTCTCGGATTGAGTGAAAAACATTGTTCCGTCCTTTCAGGGATTAGGGTGTTTGAGAGAGAGAAAGGGCCGCAGGCCTGAAATCAGGCCTTAGGCTTTTTTGCGCAGGCGGGTGGATCCGGTGGCGGCGACATAGTCACCGACCAGCGAGGCAGACTTGCTCTTGGCGCCGCCGGCCGGGCGGGCACTGAGCGAGTGATCCTGCCGGGCGTTGATCGCATTTGTGCGCATGGCGGCGCGCAGGGAGGCCTGCGCATCTGCCACCGACAGGCCGGCATTTGCGAGCGAGGTGGCGAAAGCCTCCTGACCCCTGGCCTCCGGCAGACCTGCGATCATCAGTGTGCGGCGCTTTGCCTTTGCCTGCGCAGACTGGTCCTCTTCATCGGGCGGCGTATCACCACCGTCTGCCGGGGCCGGATCTTCGGCGCCATCGGCAGCGGCCGGATCTTCCTCGCCATCTGCCGCCGCGACCTCCTCCTCTCCGGCATCAGCCGGCTCAGCCTCGATCACTTCCTCGCCCTCGCCCGGCGCGGGCTCTTCCTCGCCGTCGAGCGCTTCGAGCTCTTCCTCTGCCCTGATCGCGGCAAGGCGGGCATTCAAAGCCTTGCGCTCAGCTGCGCGGCGGGCCGCCGCGTCCGGTTTCTTCGCCATGGATCCTGCTCCTGTTTTGGCTGCTGGTGATTGCGCGGGCTGGCCCGCATTGCCGGCCGCCACGGTGGCGGGCGATAGGTGATCGACAAGCGCCGCGAAAGCATCCGCCTCGCTGGATATCTCATCGACAAAACTCAGGGACATGCCGGATCGGCCGGGCTCGGAGTGCTGCGCCGGATAGATCCGGGCCTCGGTGGCAAGCAGCGCTTCCTCGGTAAGGATCGGGCGGCCCTCGGCAACAGCGCTCACAAAGTCCCGGCCAGCCTGATCGACCCATGCCTGCAGATCATCGCGGGCCGTTTCATCGAGCGGCTGGAACGCCGCACCGGCCGTCTTCTGCGCGCCGAATTGAATGGGCGTGACCTTGACCCCATGCTTTGCCAGCATGGCGGCGTTTTCCGTGTGGACAATCACGGCACCAATTGAGCCGACAAGGCCGGCACGCGGCGCGATGATCCGGTCGCACTGCGCTGCGATCCAATAGGCTGCCGAGGCGGCGCAATCGGCATAAGCCCAGACCGGCTTACCGCCGGAGGCCTCGCGGCCTTCGCGGATCGTCTGCGTCAGGACATCAATGCCACCGCAAACAACGCCGCCCGGCGAATCGATCCGGAGGAAAATTCCCTTCACCCGGTCGTCCGCGAAGGCCGTGCGGAAAGCGGCATCGAGAGAATCGTAACCATGCCACCATTGCCCACACCATGCCGATCCGCGCTCGGCGATTGCCGTGTCGAGGTTGAGCGCGGCAATGCCATCCTTGAGTGAGAGCCCCCAGTCGAGCTGATCGTCCGGCTCGCCCATCCAGAGCGGGCAATAAGCCTCAGGCGACGCACGCATTGGCACCGACTGGGCATCCGCGTCCGATTCATCGAAAGCCGCAGGGCGCGCCTTGCCCCGCAGGCCGATCATGCGCAGGGCGGCTTCGAAACGGTTACCACTGTCAAAGGCGGAGGGGACCGAGAAATAGAGCCGGTTGGCAAGCTCTTGCGCGGCGTCCGGCTGCATCAGCAGCGGGCGGCCAGCATACTTCGAGGCGAGCGTGGCGAGCGTGGTCATTGGCTGTCTTCCATGTCTGTTCTGGGCCGGGCGGCGAGCGCATCGGCGAGCTCGGCTGGTACGATGCCCAGCTCGCGCATCCGGTGCGATTCTGTTGCGAGCTGGCCGAGGACCGACTCCCAGTCCTGCCCCTGTTCGGCACAGATCTGGTCGAGCGTCTTGGCGCCGGTACGCATCAGCAGGAGGTTGGCCTGCGCCTCCTTCAGCGGATCCACATAACCCCGGCCCGGCCCCGTCCAGTCCGCCTGCAGATAACTTGTCGGATCCGCGTCGAAGCTCGGCCAGCCTTTCGGTTCGACCAGGAGGCCGCGCCAGAATGCCTCGGTGATAACTTCGGCGAAGACTGGGGAAACCGTGTCGGCGATAAAGGTGGCACGATCCTCCGTCACGATGCGCCACGTCTCGGCAAGGGCAGCGCGGGCAGCCGAATAGGAAACGCCCTCCCAATCCTCGGAGAGCACCATGTAAGGGATGCCGAGCGCCGCAGCGAAGTCCTGCAGGAAGGCCTTCTTGAAATCCGCAAAGGCACCAACCTGCCGTGTCGTATTGTTGACCTCGACCTCATCGCCAGGCGCGAGCATGGCGATGCGATTGTCGCTGATCGAGATCCCGTCCGAGCCATAGATCGAGGTCCGGATATCCTGCCAGGACGATCCCATATCAGCCAGCCCGCCGCCGTCGAGGCCGAGCGCATCGGAAACAGCGATCGGATCAAAGCCGGCTTTGACGAATGCCGCGAAAGTCGCATTAATGATCGCGGCCCCGATCTCGGCTTCCGTGAAGCGCTGCAGATCGCGGAATCCGATCAGGATTGGCGCGAAGGGCGAAACGCCGCGCACCTGTTCGGCACGCTCGACGTCGAAACCATGGATCACGACCCGCCGGCCGGTTTCGTCCAGACGCGGGATCCGCGTCCAGTGCCAGCGCTTGGTCGACCAGCGATAATCGTAGCGGTGAGAGTCGCGGAAATGATACGCAATCGGCTCACCGGAGTCGGCGAGCTCGATCCCTTGTGTAAGATCTTCGGTGTCCGGACGATCCTGCGGATTGGAGAGCCGGTCGGGATCGATCTCCTGCAGGCAGGTAGCAAAGGCCGTGCCACGATCCGGCTGCCACCTGATCACCGCGATATTCTCGCCGGTCGTGAAACGCTCAGACCAGAGCGAGCGGAGGATCTGCCCGAAGTTGCGGACCCGACGAATGTCGCACTGATGATGCGGGCCATGCGCCCAGCCGCGCCAGGCGCGCTCGATCTGCCGCCCGAACATGAGGGCCTCCTGCGGATCCACGCCGAGCGTGATGGCGTCCGGCTTGGCGCGCAACGCAAGGCCAGGCCCGATTGTTTGCGCCCGCGCCTTGCGCATGGCGCCGCTGGCCACGCCGGAATTGCGGGTAAGATCTCGCGCGCGCGCCGCGATGGCCGCACGGTCCTTGGTCTCCAGAACGGACGGCACCGGGCTTGCGCCCCAGCCCTTTGTCTGCTGCCGGGAAGAGCGGGCGCCGTCATAGCCGGAACCGCCGATCAGGCGGCCCGAGGCACTGGCCCGCATCGGGCGGCCGTTCGCATCGAGGATCACGGGGCGGCGCATCAGTAGACCACCCGCATCGGGCCGCGCCGCGCATTCGTCACGCGAGCGAGCTCTGCCCGATCGGCCGCGAGGATCGCCCGGATCGAGGGCGCATCCGCCGCAGTGTATTCGACCGAATTGCCCTCATAAGAGAGCTTGGCGACCTTGTTTCCCAAAGCGAGCTCACGCAGCGCCGCCTCCAGAGCGGCGATATCTGTCTGCAGCTCGGTTATGCTTCGGCTCATTCGGTCGATCCTTTCTTGCCGTGCTGGTCGCGCAGCTTTTGCGCCCATGCGGGCAGCTTTGACCCTGAGGGTCCTGGATTACTTGTCCGCCGGGACGGGATGGCGGGCGGGGGCGAACCGGGTTCGCCATCAAGCTCCGCCTCAGCAGGCGGCGCATCCGGCAGGGCGCCATTGCCCGCCCAGAGCGCGTCGAACGGGGCGAAGGCTTCCTCGGCCTCCGGCTTCCGCCGGGCCGCTTCGAGCAGGTCCCAGTCTTCCCACCGCAGCCGGTCGATGCCTGCATGGATCGCCAGGGCGAGCGAGTAGACCGCGAGATCCAGCTGCTCATTCGGTTGCGTCTTCGGTCGCTCCCAGATCAGTTTGCGCCGGCCCCGCTTGTCGATTGTCTCGGTGAGATATTCCGCCGTGATCTGCTTGGCGAAGGCCTCATCGATTTGCGGCGGCAGGAAGATCGCACCCGGCTCACGCCGTCCGGATCCGCGCAGGCCGGCCGCCATGTCGCCCGGATCGGCGCCCATATCGACCGAGCCGAAGGCTTGGCCCAGCCCGTGATAAACGCGGCGTTTCAAATTGTGTCCGCCGACAAGATAGAGCTGCACCTTGCCGGAAAGGCGGCCGGCGGCCGTGCGGACCTTGCTGCCCAATGTGAGCGGTGCGGCTTCGCGGTCGTTGTGCCCTTTCAGCGCCTTGATACTCATCGAGCGCGCAGCCGTCTGATAGGCCTTTTGTGTATGGTGACCGCCGGTGTCGACGCCGAACTGGTCGAAGGTGAGTGGCTGGCTGGCAACACCCGGCCATTTTCTATTCGATACGATCGCCAGCTCGGCCCACGCCCTCGAATCATCGGGCGCAATCGAGATCACACCCCAATCGAAACACGCTCCGACCACGGCCGGCACGCCCGGTGCGGTCTCGCCGGCGGGCGGCGCGAACTCATCCCGGCTGACCGGGCCCCAGGCATAACAGGCCCATTCGATGCGATCGGTTTGCACATCTGCCGCACCCGTAACGAGCCAGGCCCATGGCGGGATAATTCCCTTTTGCAGATTGACCAGCTTTTGCGTTGCCGGGTGACGGGCGAGATCAACAATCCGCTCCGCCTTCGGACGATCCATTGCCGGCTCGAAGGGCTCGCCGAGCACCTGCTGGTAGAACGTCCGGAGCTTGTCCGGATGCGCCTGCCCTTCCTGCCATGCGGCCCAGATCAGGCGCCAGCTGGCGAACGGGCTGTACGCCTGCCAAAGGTGAAAGCTCGGCGGCCTGCCCTCACGGACACGGCGCTTCCAGCTAGCTACCTCATCGGCCGGCACGACAAGCGGCGGCGGCGGGTTTGCTTCGTTTTCAGAAGCATAGGTGGCGAGCCAGATGCCGGCGCTGAGCGCCTTGGCGAGATCCCCCTGCCGGATGAGCGTCCCGCAGCAAGGCCGGATAAAGTACGGTTGCGGATCATCGCCCTCGCCGCCCCGGAAGTGTTCGAAGTGCAGCGGCGAGAAATCGCCGCATTCCTTGCAAGGCAGGTAGAACAGGCGCTGATCCCCGGCCTCATACATGTCCGAGATCCTGCAGGACCCCTTGTCGCCGGGCGTCGAGGCCGCAATTTCCTTGCCATCCTCACCCCATGCGTCCAGCCGGTGGCGGGCCTGGTCAATCGGATCGCCGCGACCGTCCGTGTCGAGCGGATAGTCTGTCGGCTCTTCGAGGATCAGCAGGCCGATCGTGGACGATTGCAGCTCTTTCGCGGTCGAGGCCGAAACGAGCTTCAGATAGCCGCCACGGAAACGTTTGTGGCGCGTCGAAGATCCTTCTTCCGACCGCGAACGCTTGGCCAGGACCTTCAATTGCAGCGCTTCAGTAACGTCGAGCATCGGTTCCCACTGCTCGCGGTTCCATGCCTGGCACTTGTCGAGCGAAGGCGCGAGCAACAGGGCCGAGCGCGGCGCAGTGTCGATCATATGCGCCAGCGCGTTGTTCATGGTCTGGGTCTTGCCGACCTGCGCCCCTGCCCGCAGCACAACACGCGGCGCCGGGTGATTTACCCCCATGCAGTCCATCGGCTCGCGCAGATATGGCGTGCGATCCGTGTTCCAGCGGCCGGGATATTTCGCGCCGGACTCGGCGCTGATGTATCGATGCGCATCCGCCCATTGTGACACCGTAAGCTCAGGCGGTGGTGCGGCAGCGATGGCAGCAGAAGCGAAAACAAGGCTGGCCCCGTGGATCAGGCCAGCGAAGGCGGTGCTCACTGAGCCCGGTCGCGCAGGATGCGAAGCTGCCGGTCGGGCCGCTTGCGCAATATGGCCGAGGCGAGGGCAAGCTGGCCGAGGCGATGGCGTACCTTGCCCGGTGCATCACGTACCAGCTCGGCATTTGCCGCAGCGGCCTCGCTGACAAAGCGCGCCAGGCCATCGCGCAACATTGATTTGATCCCGGCCCGGACGATCCGCTCCTCATCAGGGCTCAGCGAAAGCTCAGCGGCCATGGATTGCGCGGCATCCGGCACCGCCTGGAACAAAGTTTGCCGCAGCGTGACAATCACATCCGCCGTCCCGGCCGTTACCTCATCGGCGAGCACGACTTCATCGCGTTGCCGGGCATTTTTGAGCTCCTGCTCTTCGACCTGTAGCTCTTTCAGCCGCCGGGCGGGCGAGAGGTCCACGATCTCGCCCGATCCGGAAGCCGATGGCACAGCTGGTGCTGCCACGGCGGCTGGTCTGGCTGGCTGCGCGGCAGGCTCTGGCACTTCAACGCCGCCGCTCATGACTTCGCGCTGGTAATTTTTCGCCCGGTGCGCCTGCACCTCCGAAAACAGCACACGCGAGCCGTCCGGAGTGGTGCGCTTCAGCTGGTGCCGGTCGCAATAGCGCGAGAGTGCCGGCCGGGAAACCTCATCACCTCGCGCGCTCAGCTGGCGCGCGCAGGCAGCAATCGTGATCTGCTTTTCTACGTCCGTCATGGCGCCGGATCCTAATGGTTGCACGGGTCCGGGCCGTGCCATAAGGTGTCGGCACGTACCCCTTCCCCCGCTTATCGATACTAAAAAACGATCGAGCGCTTCGCTCGCCCGTATGGGTATGTGGCCCAGGAGGACCCGCTTTCGATGGTCCCTCTCTCAAAAAGCACCGACCCGGCAGCCTCTGCCACAGGGGCAGCGCCCCAAAGGGCGACCGGACAGCTACCGGGCCGGATCTCAGTTCAGGGGGAGGAAACGTCGGCAAACCAGCGAGGTCTGACCCTCAGGGCGTAGTCTGCCAACATGGCGAAGGGACACCAATCTCGTCGTGAATGTCAAGCGCCCTCATTTATCCACAGCCATACCCAACGCCTCAGCCGCCCCCAGAAGCCCGATGGCGATTGCGATATGCAGCACTTTCTGCGTCTCAGTCCGATGGCTCACACCGAGTGCCTTCATGGCCTCCACCACGCCTTCATTTTGCCGAATCACGCGAATCGCCACCGCCACGGTCCAGGCCGGGGCCTTGCTTTCCCGCACCGCATCGGCAAAGGCCGCATCCAGTTCCTCAGCCCGCGACCGCTTGTGGAACGCGCTGTCCTGCACCGACGATCCGCCTTGCCCGCGCGCCCGCTTCACCGGTTTCGGATCGAAGGTCTGAGGCACTTTCCGGCCCCGTGCCAGCACATCCGCCACCGGCACCGCCTTGGCCCAGCGATCCAGAACACTCCGGCCACTGAGGAAGATCGCAGCCCCGTCCACGTCCGGCTTCCGCCGCTGGCCCGTCACCGGGTCCCGCCCACCGGGCACAGCCTCAGACGCATCGCCCTCGCCATCCGGCTCAGCGGCCCGCTGCATCAGGCCATCTGCCGCCGCATCCACCGCCTCCAGCCAGCGGTCGGCCACATGCCGGTGCCAGTCGGTCAGCACCGAGGATCGCGACACCAGCAGCGCGAACCGGTCCAGCCGCGCCCGCCTGCCGCTGGCCGCCAGGTCTGCCGCTGCAGCCCTGCGCTGGCGCCGGTAGAGCCCGGCCAGCGTGGCCTGCACCCGGTCGGCATCGGCATAGGCGCCCTGCGCAATCAGGCGCTCCCAGCGGCGTTCGGCCTGGTCGACTTCGCGGTCGACACCCGCCGCCATGCGCACCACTCTCGCCGCTGGCGCCTTGCCCGCCTTCCGGCCCGTCGAGGCCGCGAGCTTGTCCCGCGCAGCCTCACCGGCGCTGTTGATCTCAGCCACCCGCGCCGCCAGCGCAGCCCGGCCTTTCGGGCCAAGCGGTGCGGTCAGGACCGGGCGTTTCCGTTTGCGTGTCATCGATCAGACCTCCAGATTTTCTGCAGGTTCCGGCACGGCGCGGATGCGCCATGAACCGGGCCCATGGCTGCCTGCTGCATCCGCGCTTTCAGGCGGCGCCGGGAAGGCCGCATCGAACACCACACCAGCCAGCCCGACATCGCCCGCCCAGCCGAGCAGGGGCTCCAGCCATCGGCGCGCCAGTGCCTCCGCATCCAGACCGGACCGTGCCCGGATCGCGAGCAGCCCATCCGGAGTGATCCGGGCCAGCCTGCCCTGCAGGTCGGCGATCAGGTCCAGCCGCTCCCGGCGGCTCACCGTGGCATGCGCCAGCAGGCCTTCGGTTTCGAACACGAACGCGCCGGCCGTCACGGCGGCGCCAACGAGGATTTTTCCACAGGCCGGGTCCGGGCGGGTCTCGCGCGCCAAGGGGATATTCCCTGAGGGGGAAGTATCTATACTATGCGCCTGGAGCGAGAGACTCCCCTTTCGGAGCGAGAGACTCCCCTTTAGGGGTCCGGAAAGGGGAGCGAGAGACTCCCCTTTAGGGGGCTTATCCACAGGCGTCGGGGAGGGTTTGGCAGGCTCGATTGGCCGCCCGATGACGCAAATATTGCGCCGCTCCAGCATGACGCCCTCGAACGTCTCAAGGTATCCCTGAACGGACCGTCTTGCGGCATGCTCCTCCTCTTCCGCCAGCACGCGGTCGATGACGCGGAAGGCCGCGCGGATATTGTCCGCACTCGCCTTCATCCCGGCAAGGCCCGCATCGATCAGCGCCGCCTTGACCCCGGCGAACACGCGCCGCCCGGCCGTCCTGACGGCAAAGGCCAGCGGCTCCAGCCGGGCATAGTCCACCTTGTAGACGGATGCATGCCCGCGCCCGTTTCCGGCCTTCAGGCAGCGCACCAGCCCGTCCAGGTCGGGGTCTGCGCACAGCTCGGACAGCGCCTTCTGCACGGTCTTTTCATGCAGGCCCGCCTCATAGGCCAGCGTGACCCGGCTGATCCGGCAGAGGCCGGTCTCCAGATCGGCATAATGCGCCAGCATGGCCAGCACGGCACGCCGGGCGCCCGTCTCGATGCCGCAACTGCGCACAACGGATTCCAGCTCGAAACTCATGCCATGCCTCCCAGGTCAAGGATTCGCGCGGCACGGCTGGCCAGATGGTCCGGGCTGGCCTTGACGCCCATCTCATACCCGGACAGCCAGTCGAGCCGCCGGTCGAAATGCGCCGCCGGGCGCAGGGGCCACAAGCGCACGATGGCCAGATGGCAGACGATTTCGTTGCGCCTGCCCAGATCGTCGCGCACCGTCACCAGCCCCTCCAGGTCCGGGTCTTTCGACAGGTCCCGCACAAGCCGCGCCGCCCGCATCACCGACAGCCGCGCCTGCAGGGCCAGGTCATGGCGATCTATCCAGACATAGCCTGTTTCATCATTGCACTGCGCAATCAGTGCGCACAGCACTTCCCGGCGCCCCTTGCCCTCAAGCAGGCAGTTCCGGAACGCCCGACCCAGTTCAAAACCCATAATATCTCTCCCTTCCCCGCGAACCGGGTTCGCTGGCGGCAGACAAGCCGCCAGCGTTCACGTCCAGCGTGTTCAATAAAATCAATGCTCTAATCGATCAGCCGCGCCCTGCGCGGCGCAGGTCAGCCGATTGTGTTGCCTGCCGCGATCTCTTCAAAGGGCACCCGCTCGCCGCGCTCGACTGATGCGCCCTCGCCCGGTTTCGCCTCCTCCAATGGGCTGTCATCGCCGGGCGGTCTCGGCACCAGCACGTCACCGTCCAGCGAATGGAGCACCAGGTCACCTGCAGCTTCATTCAACACGCCGCTCTCCGGAAACACTTCCACGCGCGTGCTGTCGCCCATCATGGTCAGATAGAACATCTGCTTGCCGCCGGTCGCCTTCACCGTTTCGGCCAGAATCGCACCAACAGACTTGGCCCGCTCCAGCGTTCCCATCGTGTCAGCGTCCAGCGCCGCACTGCCCAGCTCCAGCAGGTCGCCTGCCTCCACACTGGCCGTCACGATACGCCCATCCCGATCACGCATCTCGATATCCACCGGCCCGTCAGGCCGCGAGAACGCCATCAGCGTCCGCGCCATCCCCTCACGTGGCTTATATGGCTCTGTCCAGCCGAAGATCTGTTTACGGTCCATTTTACTTCCTTTCTCAATTGGAACTGTGTTGCCCGAAACGCTCAGGACTTCGACTGAAACGGCAACGCGCGTCGTCGCGAACTGCAGCGACACCTCCATGATTTGATAGGCTGGAGGCAGCAGAAATTGCGGCCCCCACCAACCCGCGCGCACCAGCGTTGCCGCCGCCAGAACAAAGCTCCTCGTGAAAGAACCATGGCTTGTCGAAGGCAACCGAATGGCACCAGCCATCCCCACAGCGGCAAAACCTTCTCGCGACCCAGCTCATGCGCTCGCCTCCTCTTTCAACAGCGCAACCGACATCGGATGAACGAAGGCTTCCCGCTCCTGGCCATCCGGCTCGAACACAAGATAGGCGCAGGGCCGTAGACAGGGCAGCACCGTTCCGGTCAGTCCCTCTGCCTTGATCCGCGTTCCGGGCTCCGGAATACAGGCCGCCGGATACTGCCGGCGAAGCCATCCGTACCCGTCTGTTAGCGGCTGAGCCCGGTGCACCGTCGTCATCTTCAGAAACGCCGCGAATGTGATGTCGCCGAAGGCATTCGACAGGTACGCCGCATATCTCGCGGCAGACGCGCTTTTGGCATTCACCATTGCGCTCCCGAAGCCTCGAACGTGGACAATGTAGACTTTCAGCATCGCACCTCGCCTCACTTCAGCACCCGATAGGTCCGCGCCTTGGCGACATCGTTCAGGCGGCAGGTCAGCACATCCACGCCATAGGGCGCATTCTCCGCTTTCACGCGCTCCAGCAGCCGCGCCGAGAATTTATCCGTCGACAGCGCTTCGAACTCAATTTCCATGACCAGCGCGGCCAGGGTCGCAGCCGTGCCGTCCCAGACCGATTGACCAAACTGCACCGCACCCAGCACCGCCTGCCTGGGGTGCGCCGCCCGAAATGACATCAGCGCCGAGACCACGACAGGCACCCCGTCACGCGTGATCAAGCTGTGCGGATTCGTCGAATAGAAATGCACCCGCGCATCGCAGGTCATGATCCGGTCTGCCAGCGGCAGCTTCCAGATCAGGCCGGGCGCCAGATCCCGCCGATATCGCCCGAAGCGGAGCAGGATCGCCACGCAATCCTCAGACACGACCTGGAACGGCAACACCGCCGTCCCAAGGCCCTGCAGAATGGAGATCAGCTTATCGAACATGCCTCAGGCCTCCCTCATATTGAACAGAAACGCCGCCAGCAGGCCCACGTCGCGGGCATCGCCCTTGTCCACATGTTCGTGCAGCATTGCCTTGCAGCCCTCTGACCAGTCTCCAGCATCCCAGCCCGCCCTGCCCTTTTCGCGCGAGGCCAGGCACCGGCAGGGGCGAAAGTTGGCAGCGGTGATACGTGGATCAGCCACTGACGATCTCCCTCGATATAATCGTCACGCACGGCTCGCCTTTGATTCCGCACTTGAGCTTGGTCCTGCCCAACTCAGATTGCAGGAGGCTCAGCACCTCCGATCTTGCGCTCTTGTGCACACTGGCGATCGTGGCCCCCTCACTCCAAGATGACGGATGCTCTATCGTCAGCGTCAGCGAGACGTGGACAGTGCAGCTCAGTTCTTTGTCCCCCATCACGCCCTCCCCAGATACAGCGCCAGATCGTTCGCCGAGCCCGCCTCGATTGCGGCCAGCAACACCGTCTCCAGAATTGGCACGGTGACGCGCCGTGCCACCGTGCCAACCACAGCAGACAGCGCCTTGCTCAGCACGTCCTGTTCCACCGTGACGATCAGGCCGTCACCTGCATTCTTTGCCTTACTGGCCATTGCCGCTTTCCTCTCGCTCAAACAATTGGGGTGCGCCCCTTCCGGCGGCGCGGGCTTCCTGTTCGGCCACCAGCCGTTCCATGAAAGTGAGGGCGGCGCGGGCACTGGCGCCGCGCGCTGTCATCACCAGCGCCGGGGCGTCATAGCCCTTGTTGCAGGCTGGATTGGTGCAGCGCCCGCCCTTGTGGTCGGGCCGCTCTTTCACCGCCTCCAGCTCACCGCAGGCCGGGCACTGCCAGCCCACGCGCGAACTGCCTTTCAGGCCCAGCCCCCAGGCCACATCGCCAAAGCTCAGCGCCGCCTTCGCCGCCGCCATGTCCGCTGCAAAATCAGTCATGGCGGCCACGCAGCTCAACTGTGTAGATCCCGTCCTTTGACCGGACGAGTTCAAAGCCAGCCGCCGTCAGCGCCCGGCGCGTCTCGCTGATCAGCGCATCCGCGATGCTTTCCTTCAGCGGCGGGCTGAAGGCATAGATCACCTTGCTGAGATTGATGCCCGCATCCCCCGCCAGCATTTTGAGCAGGTCCCGCACCTTCGGATTGTGGCTCTGCCGCGCCGCGAGCCGGGCCCAGGATGGCAGGCCCGCCCACCAGGGTTCGTCGTGATCGGCTTCCGGCCTCGGCGGCGGCGGAGGAGGCGGCGCCGCCACCCGGTCTTCCGGCGGGCGCGGGTTTTGGCCGAACAGCTTCTTGTGCACCGGCTTCATCGGCGGCTTCGTAGCCGGTGGCGCCACAAACGCATCCGGATTGTTCGCGCTCTCGATAGGGCGGAGGCCTAGAACGATTGCAGTGACCTGATCGCCATCCCGTTCGATATGGTGCGCAAACGGCACCGGGTCTGCCGGCGTCGTATGTCCGGCCACCTTCGCCAGCACCTGCAGATAGCCGCCCTCCCCTTGCGGCCGGCGCAGTACATGCTCGCCGAGCCGGTCCAGCTCCAGCCGGAAGGCCCCCGCGTGCTGCTCGCGTCCGACCAGCAGCGACACGTCCGAGTCCGGTGCCCAGCCCAGCGCTTCGGCCACGTCCGGCCAGATCCGGATTCGCAGCATCGGCGTCCGCGTGCCCCCTCGCAGGATGACGGAAACGTCCACCCCTTCCGATTTCTTCGGCGCATTGTCGCGCCCGACCTTCTCCCACATCCTATTTTCTCCTCTGTCCCGACAGGATCACATAGGCGCTGCGCCCTGCCCCGCATTTGTGTCCACTCACCGGTTCCGTCCGTACCCGGTGTTCCTCGCAATAGGGATAGCCGGGCCGCCCGCACGGGACGGCCTTGCCCCTGGCCACCACATGGTACTGGCATGTTGTCGGCAGCGGCTCCGATACCGCAGGCCGGCCGCTCTTGCGTCGCTTCAGCTCCCGGCGCAGGTTTTCCTCGCCCAGCGTGTTGATGACGCTCAGGTCATGCTGGTAGGCGCTGTAGGAAATCCCGAACTGCCGGGCGACTTCCCTCCCGGTACAGCCTTCACGCCGGAACGCGCGATAGGCGAGCATGCGCTCGATACGGTCAGTGGTGACACCCCCCAGCGTCATGCCGCGCCCCTCTGCCCATCCCCAGCCGGACGCGCGCGCTCCAGTGCCAGGGCCCCGTCGAGATCGAAGATACCGCCATAGCCACGCAGGGGCACAAGATCCGGGCAGAGCTTCGGCTCCGTCAGCGCCCACACCCAGCGTCCGGCGAAATCCGTCCCCTGCTCGAAAAAATAGACGCCATCATAGAGGTGCCAGCGGCCCATATAATTGCCGCCATATTTGCTTGGCGGCGCCGCGAAAACCTGCCGGAACGCGGCCCGCCCGATCTTGTAGGCCGCTTCCAGCTTGACCGTGGCGATCACCCCGCCATGCGGCAGCAGGCGGCGCAGCTCCGGCAGGCCAACGCCCCATCTTTTGCGGGCCCATTCCTCCGCATCCTCGCTGAATTCCTTGTACGGCACATCGCCCAGCCCGGCATGCAGCGCGATCCGCTTGCCGACCATCGCGGCAGGCGGCGGCACGGACTTTGTGATCACCGGCGCGGACCCCATGGCGACCATGCCCGCCAGCGGCTGCTTGACCGACAGCGCCCAGCGCTTCGTCACATCAGACTTGCCCGGAACGAATTCCAGCGCGTGATAGTTGCGTCCCTCAGCCATTGCGGGGTCCTTTCGCGCGCGTTGCTTGTGGTGCCTCGCTGGCGCAGGCGCCCCTCAAGCTGATGCGCCGCGTCACCGGAATGCCGATCCGCTGCGCCAGTTCCTCATCCCGGCCCTGCGCCTTGCCGAACACATACCAGGCGTGCTTCTGAGTGGTGCGGTTCCGGTTCCCGGCCCAGCCGTCCCGGTGCATGTCATTCAGACGTTCCCGGAACGGATGACAGCGGCGCCAGAAGGCCGGATCGTCCAGCAATTCATCCCGCGCGCCGGTTCCGGCCCCGCCCTGCATCCAGCCGAGCGGCAACAGGGCATAGACACGCGGCACACGCGCCAGCGCCATCAGCACGAACGCGTCCGCCTTGCTGAAGGGCGGGTTCATCACGATGGCTTCGACACCCCGCTTCAGCGGGTCAGCGACAGGATCTAGGAAGTCTCGGTGCCAGTGCCGCTTAGTGCCCTCAGCCGCGCACCAGCGCCCCTCATACTGATAGAGGTCCGAAGCGGCGACAAGATGCCCCGCCCGCTGCAGCGCCTCGACCAGCCTGCCCGGCCCGCAAGCCGGTTCCCAGAGCCAGCGGGGCGTCTGCAGCCACGGGTCCGCCTCGATCAGCGCAAAGACCGCCTCCGGCGGCGTCTCGTGCAGCTCCGCATCTTCCGGGGCCGGATCATGGGCAGCGGTCATTCTGAAGCGCCTCCGGCTTGCTCGTAATAGCCGGTCATGTCCGGCGCGCTTGCGAGATCGAGCCCCCGCACCTCGCCCAAGTCGCGGCGATGGCAACTCTGCGCGGCGGCGCACTCATACGGCCAGGCGCAATCGGAACAGTAGCGGTCACACACATCAGGGGCGTCGCCCCTGATACCCTGTTCCGGCGCGCACCGTGCCTGTCGGCCCTGCGCCTTCACCTGCGCC
>Ga0100378_1001160_pt1 | contig 28306 bp, 28 predicted proteins | sample CryGeymeta201502_FD_81535 | JGI IMG/M metagenome (GOLD analysis project Ga0100378, IMG submission 81535) | Groundwater microbial communities from Crystal Geyser aquifers in Utah, USA - Crystal Geyser metaG 2015-02 | ecosystem: Environmental > Aquatic > Deep subsurface > Groundwater | place: USA... | reverse complement strand
TTTTTATAAAGAAGTCAGATGATGAGGAGGTGGTTATGCGTACACACACATCTAGCGTGCAAATCAGATACATGGAGAAATTTATAAAGGACGGTAATAAACCACCGCTTGCTGTAATTGCTCCAGGAAAAGTATTTCGAAACGAAGCCACAGATTCTACTCATGAGATTCAGTTTCATCAGATAGAAGGGCTTATGGTTGGAGAAAATATTTCTCTGGCAAATCTCAAGGGGGTGCTTTTAGAATTCTTTAAAAAATTCTTTGGGGGTGATGTTGAGATCAGACTACGGCCGGGATACTTTCCCTTTGTTGAACCTGGCGTGGAGGTAGATTTAAAATTCAATGGTAAATGGCTCGAGGTTCTCGGAGCTGGAATGGTTCATCCAGAAGTACTCAATGCTGTGGGGATTGACCCTGAGAAGTATCAGGGATTTGCATTTGGGATTGGGGTCGACCGAATGGTCATGATGAAGTACAACGTGCCAGATGTGCGTATGTTTTATAACGGAGACCTAAGAGTTGTTGAGCAATTTTAATCATGAAAATATCATACAACTGGCTACAATCATATTTTGATGCAGAAATTCCTACACCAGAGAGGGTGGAGGAGATTTTGTCTGTGCGCTCATTTGAGCCAGAGGGGATAGAAGTGGTAAACGGAGATTCAGTGCTTGATTTTGATGTCTTGCCAAACAGGGCTCATGATGCACTTTCTCACCGTGGAATCGCTCGAGAGCTTAGTGCTGTACTCGGAGAATCTCTCAAGACCGATCGATATCGACGGCGGGATGTAGAAAAGGTTTCTGATGTTGTGGATGTAGATGTACAAGATGTAGAAAAATGCCGGAGGTATATTTCTCGAGTGATTCGAGGTGTGAAGATTTCAGAGACTCCCAACTGGTTAAAGGATCAGCTCGTGGCTATAGGGCAGAAAAGCATAAACAACGTAGTCGATTCTACAAACTATGTGATGTTTGATTTGGGGCAACCCTTACATGCATTTGATATGGACAAGCTCTCAGGTGGAATTGTGGTGCGAAATGCACATGAGGGAGAAGAAATCGTAACCCTCACAGGAGAAGAAAAATCCCTCACAAATGATGATTTGGTAATTGCTGACGAAGAGTCACCTCTTGCTGTCGCAGGGATTAAGGGCGGGAAAAAGGCTGAGGTGGATGCAGGTACAGTAAATATTGTTTTAGAGTCTGCAAACTTCAATCCGCTTTCTACACGACAGACTTCACGGAGAGTTGGAATTCAGACAGATTCATCCAAGCGATTTGAAAATAAACCTACTTGTGAGCTTGCATTAGAGGCTATGGAGCGGGTGACAGATTTGATTGTAGAACTTTGTCCTGATGCAAAAATTGGTCCTGTGGTGGATATATATCCAAACAAAGAAGAGAAGGCTGAGGTGTCTGTGTCACTAGAGGATATCAATTCTGTGGTTGGAGTAGAGATTTCAAAAGAAAAAGTCTCAGAGATTTTTGACTCACTCGAGCTTCCTCATACAGAAGACGGAGAAGTGTTCACTGTATCTGTGCCAGATTTCCGAATGGATATTCGGATCAAGCAGGATTTGATTGAGGAAGTGGCTCGAATGTACGGATTTGAAAATATTCCTGCAACACTTCCAGAAGGATTTTATAATCCAGCATTAAACAAAATATTTTATTACAGTGGAGTAATTAGACAGCTCCTTGTTGAGCAAGGCTTCTTTGAAGTTTATACATACAATTTCTGGGACAAGGGCGAAGTTAAAACCTTAAACGCTATCGCTTCTGACAAAGGGTATCTACGCCCAAGTTTGCATCGAGGAATGAAAGAATCAATCGAGAAAAATGTAAACAATCGAGACTTATTAGGCGTAGAGGAGATAAATATATTTGAGATAGGAACAGTCTTTATAGAGGGTGGTGAATACGTTGCTCTAGGGCTTGGTCTGACAGACATCGTTCATGGAAATAAGAAGACCAAAAAAGATGCAGTAGAAAGACTGGAGAAAACTCTTGGTCTTCTCAGTGAAAAAATGGGTGTTGATATTACAAAACACCAATCACTTTCTGAAGTAGATGATTCTGGAGTGATTGAATTTAATCTTTCAAAACTTGTAGAAGATTTGCCAGAGCCTATAGATGATTATTCATTTAGTGAATCTGGTAAAGCTTTTGTGTTTAAGAACTTCTCACTTCAACCAAGCATAAGCCGAGATGTCTCTGTGTGGCTTCCAAGCAGGGATTCAAAACCTGAGCTTGAAGAAATTCTAAGTGGCTTAGAGCTCTCTGTTCGAGAACCTAGAATGATCGATGAATTTGAAAAAGAGGGAAGGGTATCTTACCTATATAGACTAGTATTTCAAGCAGACGACCGAACCCTAACAGATGAAGAAATAAATGCTGTTATGGGTCCGGTATATGAAGAGATTAACTCAAAAGGAGATTGGGAGCTTCGATAATCTGAAAAGATAGTATAATAAAAACAATGGAAGAAATTAAAGGAAAAAAAGAATATCAACCACAGGATTTCCGACCTAGAAAGAAATTAACCTTTTCTCAGAGAGCGGCTGATCGATTGGCTTCTATGATGGGAAGTTGGTCATTTATAATAATTTTCTTTTTATTTTTGACTGGATGGATTATTTTAAACGTTTTTGCTTGGATTGGGTCATGGGATCCATACCCTTTTATATTTCTTAATTTAGCCTTGTCCTGTCTAGCAGCCATTCAAGCTCCAATTATTCTAATGAGTCAAAATAGACAAGCAGATCGTGACCGATCTATGGCTGAGTATGATTACTCAGTAAATAGAAAAGCTGAGCATGAAATACGGGATATGCAGGAGGATCTAGAAGAGATAAAGGAGATGATTCGAAACCTAAAGAAGTCCTAATTATGGGCTTTTTTAAGTGTAAGGATGCTATGATTAATACGTCTTAAATAACATTACAAGATAATTAAAAATAATTAATGAATATAAGAAATACAAAAGGATTTGGAATGATATTAATTGGAATAATTGTCGCTGTGCTTGCTTTAGGTGGGGTGGTGGTTTACCAAAATGTTTTTAATAGCCCAGTTGGCGACGGATCTGAGATTGATATTATAGAGAATAGTGAAAATGGCTCTTCTCAAGATGTTGTCGTAGGAACCTCTGAAGAGTCCTGCCTAACTGTAAATAGCCCAGTTGCTGGGTCTGTTGTAAGTTTTCCTCTAGAGATTACTGGGACTATTGATTATGGGTGTTGGGGGATTTTTGAAGGTGAAGCTGGTTTTGCTCACATAGAGCAGGGTGGGCAAGTTCTGGTTTCTGGTGGGCAGCCAACAGATCGACTTGTTCGGATGACGGGGGGCTACTATACGGAGTCTGAATATCCAGCAAGCTTTAGTGCTTCTATTCCATCTATAAGTGGAGGTGTTTCTGGTCCAGCCCATTTAGTTATTACAGAAAGAGGTGATTTGGGGGAAGACGGAACTCCTTATGTTCCTCAAGTGGTATATGTTCCAATAAATTTGTCTCAAACCGGGGAATCAATGACCATTAATGTTTATTATAACAATATTTCAAATGACCCGAATTTAGTAAATTGCCAAGATTCATTTCCGTCTGAAAGAGTTGTTCCTTATACTCAGTCTGTGGGGATGGCCGCTCTTAATCAGTTGATTATAGGGCCAACTCCTTTAGAGTACGCAAATGGGTTTCGAACAAGTATCCCCTCAAGCTCTAATATTAATTCTCTATCTATAAGCGGCGGGGTTGCGTATGTTGACGTGGATGAGAATTTCTTTGCTACAGGAGGTTCTTGTGGAACAGCATCTGCTATTTCTTCGTTGTATAATACATTAACTCAATTTTCGACAGTTCAAAGTGTTGACGTTCGTGTAAATGGGACACCTCTGCAGGAAGTTATTCAAACTCATATATAATAAATAACCATCAAAAAAGCCTTACAGAGTAAGGCTTTTTTGATGGTTATTAGTCTAATAATGGTTGGGATTTTAAACCTAAATATGCTATAATTTAGTGACTTAAACAGTAATAATTCCCATAATTTCAACATATGTCAAAGAAAGAATCAATAAAAAAGTCTGCAAAAAAAGTAGACACAAAAGGATATAGTGCAGCAGATATCTCAGTTCTTGAGGGTCTTGAACCTGTACGAAAGAGACCGGGTATGTATATTGGTTCTACTGGAACTATCGGTCTTCATCACTTAGTGTGGGAGATTTTTGATAACTCTAGAGACGAAGCCATGGCTGGGCACTGTGATGAGATTGAGGTTGTTATTCTTCCCGACAATATGATTCGTGTCGCGGACAACGGGCGAGGTATTCCAGTTGACAAGCACCCTAAAACAAAAGTCTCTGCTCTCGATACAATTATGACAACACTCCATGCTGGAGGAAAATTTGGAGGATCTGGATATAAGGTATCTGGTGGACTTCATGGAGTAGGAGCATCTGTTGTTAATGCGCTTTCTACATATACAAAGGCTGAAGTTCATAGAGATGGAGAAGTTCATGTTCAAGAATATGAAATAGGAAAGAAAAAGGGAGATGTTAAAAAGGTTGGTAAAACAAAGAATAACGGAACAATCATTACCTTCAAGCCAGATGCTTCTATTTTTACAGAGACTATTATTTATAATTTTAAAACTATAATAAATAGACTTAGACAACAGGCATACTTAGTGCGAGAGCTTAGGGTTCGAGTTATTGATGCTAGAGAGATAACGGAAAAAACAGGATTACCTGTTTCGAAAAAATCAGATGACATTTTCTGGTTCAGAGATCTTGGCTTAGAAGCCCCATCTCAGACGTACTATTTCGAAGGGGGGCTAAGGTCTCTTGTTGCATTTTACAACCAAGGACAAAAAGCCGTTCACAAGACAATTTTCCATATAGAAAAAGAAAATGACGGTGTTGGTGTAGAAATAGCTCTTCAGTATGTGGATGATATTTCTTCAAGACTTGTTCCTTTTGCAAACAATATCTACACTGCCGATGGGGGGATGCATGTAACAGGATTCAAAACTGCTTTGACTCGGACCATAAATAATTACGCTAAGAAAAACAATTTAGTTTCTGAAAAAGATGGAGCATTTTCTGGTGAAGACTTACTTGAAGGAATCACAGCTGTAATTTCTGTAAAACTTGAGGAGATTCAATTTGAAGGTCAAACAAAAGGAAAGCTTGGTTCTACAGAGGCTCGTGGTGCTACGGAGACAGTCTTTGCAGAAGCTTTTGGTGATTTCCTAGAGGAGAATCCAGATGAGGGAAGACAAATCATAAATAAGGCTGTTTTGGCTCTTCGGGCTAGAAAAGCAGCTAAAGCCGCCAAGGACTCAGTTCTCAGAAAGGGGGCTTTAGAGGGTCTAACTCTACCTGGAAAGCTGGCAGACTGTCAGTCTAAAGATCCAAATGATTCAGAGATATTCATTGTAGAGGGAGACTCTGCTGGAGGTTCTGCTAAGCAGGGTAGAGACCGAGCTACTCAGGCTATTTTACCTCTTCGAGGAAAGATTTTGAATGTAGAGCGGGCGCGACTAGATAAGATGCTTGCTTCAAAAGAAGTAAAGGCACTTGTGATCGCTATGGGGACCGCTATTGGTGAGACATTCAACTTAGATGCAATTAGATACAAGAAAATAATAATTGCGACTGACGCCGACGTTGACGGTGCCCACATCGCTACACTGCTCCTGACTTTGTTCTATCGATACTTTAAGCCTGTTGTTGAAGCTGGATTCCTGTACATTGCTCAGCCACCACTTTATAAAATTACTCAAGGGAAGGTCGTTCAATATGCTTACACAGATGAAGAAAAATTCGCCATTGTTGGAGATGCTGACGTGGAAGAAGGAGAGGATGGTAATAGTGACGATGAAGTATCTGAGGAAGATGCTGACGCAAAGGCAGCTAAGGGTTCTACTAAAGCCAAGAAGTTCAAGATTCAACGATACAAGGGTCTCGGGGAAATGAACCCAGAAGAGCTTTGGGAGACAACCATGGATCCAAAGAATCGAGTTCTAAAGCAGATAAATATCGATGATGCTCAAGAAGCTGACAGAACATTTGATACTCTTATGGGAAGTGAGGTTCCACCACGAAAACTATTCATTACTTCAAACGCAAAGCTAGCTGAGGTTGATGTTTAATATGCAAGTGAAATTAAAAAAAGGCCGTGTTACCGCACGGTCTTTTTAAATTGGTGATATAATTAAGGTATGGATAAAGAGGATGTTTCAAAAGAAATTAAAAAAATAGAAGAAGAGACCCTGGCTAAGCTTTCAAAGCTTCGCGCTAAAAAAGACGCCATTGTTTCAAACTATATTGCTAAATTAAGAGAAAAAAAGATTGAAGATCTGAGAAAGGATATTCAGTCTAGTATTTAATTATGAAAGAAAATATTGAGCAAACAGAGGAGCAAAAGCAGATTCAGGAATTGAAAGAAATCGGAGACATTGATTCTTTAAAAGAACTCTCTGAGCTTTCTGAAGGTCAACCAGGTATGGAGAGTCTTCATAATGATGTTGAGATGGCTCTACAGGATTTAATAAAGGAAAGTGTTAATTCTCTTGATAAAAGTGGTGAGATGGCCGCTGAAATACCAGATTATCAAAAAAATGAAATGATAAAACAAGGTGGCTCTCCAGAAGATATAGCTGACCAACTTTCTGAGATTGAGGCTGAGAAGGATCTTATTATTGAGAGAGGGGTATCTAGTATGAATGATTTGTTGCCTGATGGCGATAAAGATTCAATAGAAAAACCAGGCGATATTACTCAAAGGTTTGCAGAAGCCCAAGCTGAGGTTTCCGTAGAGCAGGCTAGGTTAAAGTCTATACAAGATAAATTAAATCAAAAACATTATGAATTGGCAGACAGAGAGTCTAATGGGGTGGTTGCTGAAGATGACCCATTAAGAAAGGAAATTGATGATATTAATAACGAACGTATTGAAGCTGCAAGAAGTGCTTATAGTCTTGATTCAAGATTAAAAGAACCCTTGGTTCGTGAAGCTTTTGAGGGTGATAAAGATGTGTTAGAAGAAGTCTCTAATATTAAAGCTGAGATCGATAAACTAAATCAAGAAGCTGAAAATATTGTAAATGATCCCCAGATTCAAGAATTGTATAAGCGAGATTTGCAGAAAATTCTTCAAAGACGTTTGGATATTGTTAATAAATATTATGGTAAAAGCGATGAATTGAGAGCGAGTGATTTTAGAAATGGTTTGTCTGATATTGTGACAATTGATCGGGTTTCAGGTTCAAGTGAGAGATTTAGTCAGGAGGATAATATAGCCTTAAGAGAGATAGGTCGGCAATACTATAGCCATCCTACTAATATAGATCTGAGAAATCGTCAGAAACAAGTGGATGATTTACATAATCAGAGAAATGCAATGAAAGAAGATTTTCTTTTAAAAACATCTGCTGAGCTAGCTAAAAAATATGATGAAGAATCAAATTCAGTAAGCCGAACCATGTTCTATAATCATCTACGAGATAAAATTGAAAAAAAGATTTAATTTCTTTAAAAGTATTATGTAATAGCAAAAAAAAGAGCCTCCGAAGGCTCTTTTTTTTTGCTAGATATTCTCTTTTATAAGTTTCTTGAAATCTTCAATATGTTTTTTCTTATCTTCTTTCATTTTCTCCCAAAGAGCTTTTTCTTCTTCTGATACAGCTTCCTCTATGTAATGCTTTTCAATTCGCCAAAGTGATTTTTGCTCTTGAGTCATTTGAGTCATCAAGTTGTGTAGGTTGTTGTTTGTCATTTTATTTATTTATTATAATAATACTTACATTATATCAAAAAAAATAGAGGTTGACTTACTTGGTTCTTCAGTGTAATTTGAGCTCAAACACACAACTAAAAATAGATAGAAAATGTACAGAGGAAATATTTTTTGGGATTTCGATGAGACCATGTTTAAGACTTTAGAATTACTTGTTCTATACATGAATCAAAAGTACGACATTAAATCTACTATTGAAGATTATTCAGAGCATCCATATTTAGATGCTGTGATCGCCAAGTATCGCCCAGAAGGACCAGTTCCTACTCGAGGAGAGGTATACGAGGACTTAGCTTCCGAATTTTTAAATTCTAGAGAATGGCATGATCAAATGGATCCGGTTGATGGTTTGCTAGATATACTGCCAATGCTTTCAGAAGATTTTGATAATCATATTGTGACAGCTAGAGAATTTAATGCTGGTCCAACAATGAGGTGGTTATTGAGAAAGCATGAGATACTTCAGTATATTGAAGGCATGCACTATGTTTGGGTGCATCTTGGAAATCAAAATTTCAAGGGTACACCTAAGATTGATCTAATAAAGAGAGTTCCAGGTAAAGCTATTCTTTTTATAGATGATGCACCCAAGGAGATTATTCCTGTGGCAGGATATGTAAATGCTTCTCTTTATGACCCTAGAGGTAATCATGTTGGCCGTAAAGACATCAAGCATAGAATTGAGAGCTTGAGAGAGATACCTAAAATTATCTACGAAACAGAAATCAAAATCCAGGTTTAGACCTGGATTTTTTAAATAGAAGCAATTATATTCTTTAGATAGTGAAGGATAAAAAATACTATTGACATGTATATTTATTATGATATTATGCAAGTCAACTTCTGTATAAAAAAATAGAAAATCACTTTTCAAAGCGAGATATATCCAATCTTGTTGATGAAGGATTAGAGCGTCACCATAGAAGATTTGAATTGTGGGAAGATTTTTGTGAAGAGGAAGATAGAATGTATTGGTTTTAAGAATACAAAAAGGCGTGCCGGTTGGCATGCCTTTTTTTTAGTTAGTTTTTTTTATGAATTCTTCAACTGTTATGTTTTCTAATTTCTCATCTTCTCTACCTTCTGCTGTTATTGTTTTAGAATCTTTCTCTTTATCTCCCAGAATGAATATATATGGAACCTTTTCTTGCTTGGCATTTCGGACTCTTTTTCCCAAGCTATCATCTGCCGCTGCATATTCAGCTCTTATCCCAGAATTCAAAAGTTGCCTATAAATCGATTCTGCGTACTCTCCATGAGCTTCGTCGTTTACTGGAAGAACTACAACTTGAACAGGTGAAAGCCAGTATGGGAAGGCTCCAGCAAAGTGCTCAATAGCAACAGCCATAAACCTTTCAAGTGATCCTGCCACAGCACGGTGTATCATAACTGGTGTTTTTTTTGAGCCATCCTTGTCTGTGTATTCTAGATTGAAACGTGCGGGCATTTGGAAGTCTAGCTGAGCTGTTCCTAGTTGCCATTCTCGTCCGATAGCATCTTTGAATTGGAAGTCTAGTTTTGGTCCATAGAAAGCAGCTTCTCCTTCAACTCTTTTGTAGGGTAGGTTTTCTTCTTTGGCTACCTCCTCGAGTGCTTTTTCTGCAGTGTCCCAAGTTGCGTCATCTCCCAGATATTTATCTTTCTTTTCTTCACTACGAACAGATAAGGATACCCAGTATTGACCTTCGTTTAGCATTTCAAGAGATGTGTAGAATTGTTTTATTACAGATACAATATTTCTTACTTCTTGCTTCATTTGGTCGGGTGTGCAGAAAACATGACCATCATCCTGGGTGATACTTCGAACACGTGATAGACCTAGAAGTTCTCCGGCTTGTTCATCTCTATAAACCATTGTTGATTCCATAAATCTAACTGGGAGGTCACGGTAACTTCGTGGCTTAGAGTCGAATATTTGTGTGTGGTGAGGGCAGTTCATAGGCTTCATCACAAACTCAGTATCACTATTTCCTTTTACCTTAAACAAGTCATCTCCATACTTATCCCAGTGACCAGATGTTACATAAAGATCCTTCTTTGTTATGTGAGGGATAGTAACTTTCTGATACCCAAAACCTTTTTGAATATTTTGAATCTTCTCGACTATAAGGTCTCTCATTAGAGTTCCTTTTGGTGTAAACAACGGAAGTCCAGGGCCAACAAGATCTGAAAAAGTGAAAAGGTCTAATTCTTTACCTAACTTCCTGTGGTCTCGCTTCTTTGCTTCTTCAAGCATTTTTTTGTAATCTGCTAGTGCTTCTGGAGTTTCAAATGCTAGTCCGTATATTCGAGTAAGCATTTGGTTCTTTTCATCTCCTCGCCAATAAGCTCCTGCGACATGAGATAGCTCAAAAGCTTTAGCGTCTATTTCCTTAGCTGGACTTTCTACATGACCTCCTCTGCAAAGATCTGTAAAGTCTCCTGATGTATAAAGTGTGATTTTCTCACCCTTTGCCTCTATTTCGTTTATCAGTTCTGTTTTGTATGTATTGCCTTTGTAGATTTCTCTGGCTTCATCTGCTGACACTTCTCTGTGAGAAAAATCTGTCCAAGAACCTAGTTTCTTTCTCATTGTCTTCTGGAAATCTTTTAGATCTGAATCATTTATCTTGGTTTCTCCAAAATCGATATCATAATAGAAACCATTATCCACAGATGGTCCAAGGGTTAGCTTAGCTTCTGGGTGTTTTTCTAAAACTGCAGCTGCCAAAAGGTGGGCAAGTGTATGGCGTATATTTGCCAAATGTTCATTGTCTGATGCGTTCATACTAGAAATAGTACCATTTCCTGGATTATTTGGAACACTTGTCTTTTTTTATAAACAATGGTAACTTATACCAACTATGGTAATACGAATGCGACACACAAAATCACATAGCAAGAATCGAAGATCTCACCACAAGGTGGCGGCTACAGCTATCACCACTGATGCAAAATCAGGTGGAGTTCATCTAAGACACAGAGCAAGTCTAGAGACTGGTCTGTATCGAGGAAGACAAGTTCTAGATGTTGCTAAGAAGGCCGAAAAAAAGGCCGCAAAAAACAAGTAGTGGAATTAACTTAATCCACTGCTTGTTTTTTTTATTTTCTGTTACAATTATTCTGTATTAATCTAATCTATATAAAAGTTCTTTATGGCAAATAGGCACCTTTCACGTTCAATTGTTTTACAAACCCTCTTCGAGTGGGATTTTAATAATGGTGAATTAAATACAGAAGAGGCTATCAAAAGGAATGTTACTGAATTTGCCCCAGGTCTTTCTGATGACGCCTTTATAAATGAACTCCTAGATCAGGTCCTTAAGAAGCAAAAAGTACTTGATGATATTATTGCCAAGGCTGCTCCAGATTGGCCTATTGATAAGATAAACCCGGTAGACAGAAATGTTCTACGTATTGGGCTTGTAGAGCTTTTGTTCTCAGATAGAAAGCAGGTACCACCTAAAGTGGCCATCAATGAAGCTATTGAGCTTGCAAAAACATTTAGTGGTGAGAATAGCGGTAAATTCGTAAACGGAGTTCTTGGTGCTGTCTACAAGGAGCTAGGGGAGCCAGGAAAGGATGATATTGGAAAGAAAAAAGAAGGGGTTGATATTACAAAGCTTCCAATCGAGAAAAAAGCTGGGGCTGTGGTTTATACTTGGCATCAAGAGGCTTTGTACTTCGCCCTTGTTCATGACGTGTTTGGTTACTGGACTCTTTCTAAAGGAGGAGTAAAAAGTGACGAGACCCCAGAGGATGCAGCTATCCGAGAGATTAAGGATGAAATAGATCTTGATATTACAATTGATAGCTTGCTTGGAGAAACAGAGTATATTGCAAATCACCCAGAAAAAGGTAAAATCCGAAAGCAGGTTTCATATTTCTTGGCGCAAGCTGAGTATAAAAGCGTGAAGCTTCAAAATGAATCAGGGGGCCTAGACAATGCAAAGTGGTTCCCAGCATCTGAGATTGCAGATCTCACAATATATGAAAGTATTGTAGATCTTCTGACTCAAGCTATTGAAAAAATTACTAGTAAATAATATGAACCCATACACGAGTAAGGGATAGATTCTCTATACTTAATCGTGTCTGTGTTTTTAAACATGAAAGACATATCTTTATTTGAGAAAAAGATTGGAGTATCTTTTTCTGACAAAGGACTAATTAACACGGCCTTTACTCACAGGTCATATATAAATGAAAACCCACACATAGAAACTGGACACAATGAACGTCTAGAGTTTCTTGGCGATGCTGTTTTGGAGCTAATTATCACAAGATACTTATTTGATAAATATCCCAATGATCCAGAAGGGGAATTAACTGCCTATAGAAGCGCCTTGGTAAATACTATATCGCTTGCTGAGAGCTCAGAAGCTTTAGAGGTGAATGATTTCTTGATGCTTTCTAAAGGTGAAGCAAAAGATGCCGGGAGAGCTAGGCAGCACATTCTGGCAAACGCATTTGAGGCAATAATAGGAGCCATCTACTTAGATCAAGGATATGATGCTGCTGAGAAATTTATTTCAGAGACTCTCTACGGGAAGATTGATAAGATTGTAAAAGAGGGTTCATGGCGAGATGCAAAAAGTTGGGTACAAGAAAAATCTCAGGAAGAGGTTGGTGTTACACCAGCATATGCTGTGCTGCACGAAACCGGACCAGATCATGACAAGAATTTCACAGCAGGGATTTACTTCGGAGATGAACTTATCGCTAAAGGAAAGGGGAAGTCAAAACAAGATGCAGAGCAAGACGCAGCTAGAGAGGCATTGAAAGTTAGAGGTTGGATTGGTAAATAATAAAAAAGTATTAAAAAAGTCGAGACAAAAGTCTCGGCTTTTTGATTACGCTACCTTAAGGTGGCGTATAGAATTTTGACCTAAGAATGAACGCCTGAAAGGATTTTTGTAAGCTCTGCCTATGGGAACAACCTTTTTTATGGTTGCACGAACTTCTTTTCTAAGAGAAGGATGTTTTGCCCACTCCTTAGATATCTGTTCATGGAATCCAGCATTCTCTACCTTAAGTGTTACCCAAGACCCCTTTGATTCCTTGACATGTTTAAGGTTTATAATATGAGATCTGTGGGTTCTAGAGAAGCCCTCCTGAGATAATTCAGACACAATCTCCTTCATAGTTCCATTTGGCGTATATTTAACACCATCAGTAGTCATAAATATTTTAACGTAGTCACTCATGGCTTCGATGTAGAAAATATCGCTAGCTCTTATTCTTATCCATGAATAATTTTCTCTAAATGAAAGCATTCCGTCTGAAAGTCTAAATTTTTTTTGCATACAGTATTTAGTTTTGGTTTTTCTGAAAGAGAATAACATAAATACCAGTATTGTCTAGTGTTTTCAACTGTACTGACCATATTTAATTGCTATAATATCTATATGTTAAAACGTCTGGAGCTTTCTGGCTTTAAATCTTTTGCTAAAAAGACAACCTTAGACTTCACCCATCCGGTGGTGTCTATTGTTGGTCCAAATGGTTCTGGTAAATCAAATATCGTTGAAGCCTTTCGTTTCGTTCTTGGAGAACAATCCATGAAATCTATGAGAGGGCGAGCAGGTTCTGATTTGATCTTCAAGGGTTCCAAGCATATATCAAAACAGCAAAGAGCTTCAGTAACAATTACTTTTGATAATTCAAAAAAGATATTTAATTTGTCCGGAGACAATAAGGAGTCTATAAACCTGGATTTTGATGAGATTTCAATTTCTCGAGAGGTTTTTGCAGATGGGGGAAACAAATATAAGATAAATGGTAGTGAAGTTAGACTTAGGGATGTAAACGAAGTTCTATCTTCGGTTCATATTGGGGCCTCTGGTCATCATATTATTTCACAAGGGCAAGCTGATAGAATTCTAAATTCAAACACAAGAGAGCGAAGAGAAATGATAGAGGATGCACTTGGTTTGAAAGTATATCAATATCGGTTGAGGGATAGTGAAAAGCGGCTAGAGAAAACAGAGGTTAACATAAAAGAAGTTAAGTCTCTGCGGAAAGAAATCGCACCGCATCTTCGTTTCTTGAAAAAACAGGTTGAAAAAATCGAAGCGGCAAAAGATATGAGAGAAGAACTTTCAGCTAAGTATGAGATATTTCTTAGCCAGGAAGACTTTTATATAAAAGATCATGGGGAAAAACTTCAGCAAGAAAAATCTGATTTAGAGAAAGAAATTGAAATTTTAGAGAAGAAGAAAAGTTCGATTTTAGATCAAGAAGAAAACGGTGAGTTAGAAAGATACAAGAAACAGATTTCTGGGCTAGACGAAGAACTTCGTGATATAGAAAAAACTAAACAAGACTTAACTCACAAACTTGGTAGAACTGAAGGAATGATCGAGTTTCAAGAGAGAGTCAGTAAAAAAGAGAAAAAGATTGAATCTGGATCCATAAACATGTCTAGAAATGACCTTTCCTCATTTGCTAATGAGTTGTTGGTGTTTGTGGATAGCGCCCTTGGTAAAAAGGACATAAGTGCAATAACACCTCTTCTAGAGCGTGTACGTATGCATGTAGCTGATTTTGTATCTAGGTTTGAGTCAAAAGAAGTAGAAGATGAAGAAATACAGTCAGATGGTGAGGATTTAAAAGATCTTCAGAAAATGAGAGATCATGTTAGAAATGAATTGAATAGATTTGAAAAAGAGGAAAATGTTTTACGAGAAAAGATTTCTCACTTTGAAAAAGTGATGACGGATTTCAGTCAGGAGAGATCAATGGATGAGAAGAAGAAATTTGATTTAGAAATGTCTCGCCGAGATCTATTAAATAAAAAACAAATAATTGATTTATCTATTGGTGAAATTGATCGCTTGAAGTCAAGATTTGAAGATGAGCTAAGAGAGGGACAAGTTTTGGTTGGAATGGATATTAAGAATTTTCAAAATCATGAATTAACCCTTGAAGAGAAAGATGTATCCAAGGATAGAGATTCTCAAGAAAAAACAAGAAAAGAAATTGAGAGAATTAAAATAAAGCTTGAAGAATCAGGTATTCTTGGCGGAGTCTCTGAGGTTATGAAAGAGTTCGAGGAGACAACCGAGAGGGATGCATTTCTTATGGCAGAGCTTGAGGATTTAGAAAAAAGCCTAGATCAAGTTATTGAATTAATTCATGATTTAAAATTAAGACTTGACCATGAATTTAAAACAGGGATAGATAAGATTAATAAACAGTTTAAAGAATTTTTCAGCCTTATGTTTGGTGGCGGAAATGCATTCCTTTCTTTGATTGTTCAAAAACCTAGAAGAAAGAAAAATGAAGAAGGGGGCTATATTGAAGAGGAAGATGGCGACGGCAGGATTGAGCATGGGGTAGATATAAATGTTTCGCTTCCAAAGAAAAAGGTTAAAGACTTGCAGATGTTGTCTGGTGGAGAAAGATCACTTACATCAATCGCCTTACTATTTGCAATGTCTCAAGTTAAACCCCCTCCATTTATGGTTCTAGACGAAACAGATGCTGCGTTAGACGAAGCAAACTCACGACGTTATGGCGATATGATAGAGAACCTTGCGAGGTATTCTCAGTTAGTGGTAGTAACACATAACAGGGAAACCATGAGTAGAGCAAACGTTTTATACGGAGTAACTCTAGGCATTGATGAGTCATCTAAAATTCTATCTATTAGGCTTGGATAAGCTGAAGAATATGCTAAATAGTTAGATGTTAAAAATCCCTCGTATGGGGGATTTTTAACATTGACAAAGATGTCTATCATGATACGATGTTCTTCAATTTGAACAATAAAATACAATAAGGAATGACCGTACAAACACTAAGAGAAAAAGGATCCAAGAGATTTATGAATTCAGTTGGAGCAGTTGTCGACTGTGTAAGAATGATTGAGAATGGCGAATTCATCCTAAATAAGGATGGTAGAAAATTAATGGGTCCTGAAGGTGGGCTTATTAAATTGCTTGGAGATAATTTCCAAGGTGAAGAGCTTAAGTACAAGAGATTTGTGGTTAATGCCTCAGACAAGAAATATAATTTTACAGATGTCTCTGTGGAGGTGTCATCTAAAAACCTAAAGGTCTACTTCTCGTGTTCGAAGATGTATGATCTCTTAGCTAAAACATTCCCCGGTAAATGTCTAATTGGCAATCCAACTAATAAACTTGATAAATATAGGTTGCTAGTAGGCTTTGATCAATTTAAGAAGAATAATATTTTTGTTTCCGAAATTCAGTTTAACTAGGAAGCAAAAAGCCCCGCCAAATTGGCGGGGCTTTTATTTATAATTCATTAAAATATTCTGTCAGAGTTATATCTTTATTTTTAATTTCTGTGGCTAGGTCTACCCCAACGTATCTCCAGTGCCACGGCTCTGCGATGTATCCTGTAACTTGTTCAGCTCCTTCCTTGTAGCTTTGTGTAAAACCATATCTGTGGGCATTTTCTTGCATCCAAGGATACTCAGGAGAGTCTCCAAAGGGATTATCATCACCATAAGGTAGGGCTCCTGATTTAAGGTCGACAGTTGTGCCAAGTTGGTGTTCTGAGTGCCCAGGCTCTGCTACAGCTGGATATTCTGCTCCATTTGGGTTGTTCCTTTGCCATCTAGAAAAAAGACTTGATTGCAAGCTATGACTTCTATATCCAGAATATATTTGAATATCCAGGCCTTCTACTTTTGCATCTGAGATCATTCTTTGGAGAGCTTTCTCTGTGTCGCTTTTAATGCAGTAGTCGCTCCAATCTCCTTTAATTAGAACCAGAGAAGATGGGGCGTATGACGCTGGGATTGAGTGAGTTCTAGACATCGGTTCAAGGTCAAGATCAAATTGCATTGTTGGTTTAGGGCAAGCGTCATTTTGAGTTTGTCTTTTTGTTATGATTTCAACATTTGTATTATTATCTGACTGTTTTTTTATTTCTGTTAGGAATTCATCTAAGTCATTTGCTGTCCGAGTATACTCATGTAGAAGAACGATATAGTCATCTTTCTTTTTTAATATATTTGAAACATAAGCAGTTAAATTTCCAGCCACTTGTTCTTGCCAGGGCTCTGTTTCTATATGCCAAAAAGTTGGAGGCCTTATTCCAAGATCTCTAAAAGTTTCTATGATATCCTGATCGTATGTTCCAGATCCACCAGGCATTCGACCTGTTTTTATTTTGTATGGAAATCCCAGGGTTTCATCTAATAGTTCACTAAACTCAAAAATATCCTCTTTAACAGCGTCTGGTCCCTTTTGATCTAGCCTTGGCTTTAGAATTGTCCCCATGTGTGTGTGGCGCATCGAATGCCAACCAATTTGGTGACCACTTTGCACCATGGAGGTAAGGGTGCTTATTGTTTCATCTTCATTCCTATTTAAATTTGCTTTTATATTATCTCCAACAAAAAAGAAGTAAGCCTGAACTTTATGCTCATCAAGAACCTTTAGAATATTCTGAAGAGAACCATTACTTAATCTTGGACCATCGTCTATCGTGATAAAGATATTCTCTGGAAACCATATAGGTTGATTTAGCTTAGGTAGACTAAGAGACTCTTCAATAGAGTTTTTCTCTTTATCATTTAAAAAAGTATTTTCTCCGATTTCTATTTCGTTATATTTGTTTATAACGATGGCGTTCTTATATAGGTCCAATAGAGCATTTTCTACATAGTTTGATTCATAGACATCTTCTTCTGTTACTATAACCGATAAACCACCATATTCAGACGCTTTTATTGTATTTGCAAAAGTTGATCCAGGGGCAAATGTTGTGATCAAAAAGTCTCCGAATGAGAAAATCGCCACACTTCCAGAGACGATTATCGTTGTGAAAACTAATAAACCAAAATGTTTACCCATAAATTAATTATTCAGTAATAAATTGATAGTCTATTAGTTTTTTTTCTAGATCTGCTTTCTTGACTTTAATTTTTGCGTGGTCTCCTATTCTAAACATCTTTTTTGTTTTACTTCCTATGATGGCCATTTTTTTCTCATCATACCTAAAATAGTCATCTCCAACATCTCGAAGTCTAATAAGCCCCTCTGATCTAGTGGTTAGCTCTGCTACAAATAGTCCCATCTCAGAAATCCCTGTGATAACTCCAGTGAAAGTCTCTCCTACGTGAGCAGACATGTATTCAACTTGTTTATATTTGATACTGTCTCGCTCTGCGTTACTGGCGTCTTTTTCTCTCTCTGAGCTATGATCACACATGCTCTGGTATCTTGGCCATTTATCTTTTGGTATTTTATTACCTTCCAGATATGTTTGGAGAAGTCTGTGTACAAGAATATCTGGATATCTTCGAATAGGGGACGTGAAGTGAGTATAGTATTCAAAAGCTAGACCATAGTGGCCGATATTTTTTATAGAATAAATAGCCTTCGCCATGGATCGTATTATTGCAGTTTGAACAGTTGCCCCCATGTCGCTTTCTTCAGCTTCATTTGATATTCGGTTTATTTCTTTTGATGGAATCACTCCATCTTTTGTTTTCACCTTAAAACCAAGGATAGTAAGAAACTTCACAAGATCTTCTGTTCTATCAAGAGCTGGTGTGTCGTGTATTCTGTAAACAGCTAGTCTTTCATTCTTTTCTTTGTCATAAGTAAGATAAGTTGCTACATACTTGTTAGCTAGAAGCATGAATTCTTCGATCATTCTATTTGTATCACCCCGTTCTTTTGTATACACAGATACTGGAACACCTTTGTCATTCAATTTAAATTTAACCTCATCTGTTTCCAGTGATATAGCTCCAGATCGGAAACGAGCTTTTGTAAGTTCTTTTGATATATCTACCATTATCTTTAATTCATCGTGGTATGTCCCTGAGCCATTATCAAGAACCTCTTGGGCGTCTTCATAAGAGAATCTTTTGTCAGAGTGTATTACAGTTCTACCAAACCATGTGTCTGTTACAACCCCTTTGTCGTCAATCTCAAAAATAGAAGAAAAAGCAAGCCTGTCTACATTTGGCATAAGCGAACAAAGATCATTTGATAGCTCTTCGGGAAGCATGGGAATAGTTCTATCTACCAGGTACACAGAAGTGGCTCTTTCAAAAGCTTCCTTATCTAAATCAGTATCGGGTTTTACATAAAATGATACATCAGCGATATGGATTCCGATTCTGTACTTGCTGTCTCCTAGAATTTCTATAGATAGAGCATCATCAAAATCCTTCGCATCAGCTGGATCGATCGTGAATGTCGTAATTCCTCGCATATCCTTTCTATCTTTTATATCCTCTTCTTGAATACCTCGTTTTGCTATAGCCAAAGCTTCTTCTAGTACGTTTTGGGGAAAATCTTGATTAAATCCTTGTTCTATCGCAATAGCTTTCATTTCAGCATTGTTTTCGCCCTCCTTTCCAAGGACCTCTGCGATCTCTCCTAAAGGAACCTTGCTTCTGTCAGTCCATTTTGTAATAACTCCAAAAACCTTCTCGCCAATCTTGGCTCCTCCAAGTTTTTCTTTGGGTATCAGGATTTCAAAGTTGTCTCTGTGATCTTGAGGGTCCAGAAAAAATGATCCATCTTTTTCTACTAAGACACCTGAAAAACCTTTTTTCTTTCTCTTTATGATTTCCACAATCTCTCCAGATTGATCTTTGTTTGCTATTTTGGGGTGAATTAGAACTTTTACAATATCCCCATTTAAAGCCAGATCGAGGAACCTTGGTTCTATAAGTATTGAATCGTCAAAATCTGGCGTTCTCACGAACCCTAGACCTCTGCTTGCTATGACTAATCTTCCTTCTGTGTATTGATTGTTATTTTTTGTCATTATTGACATATTATACACGATAATGGTAATTTAAAATAAATTCACCAAAATAAACTATAAATGGCAAGAGGATTTGATTCAGATGAGCATCGTGAGAAAAAAGTTGTGAACAATGGAGACAAGAAGTCACCACCTGTATCAAGATCATATAGATCTAGTAAGGGGAGTATCAATGAATCTAGAAGAAAATTAAGATCCTTCAGACATGGGAGTTAAACGAAGTGGTAGAACAAAAGCTGGAGCCAAGCGCGCAGGAAGGTATAAGAGCGGGGTCGTTAAATTCAAGCAAACCGTAATGAGATCCATTGTTCGGAGGATTCATTGGGTTAAAAAAAATTAATTTGAAGAAAGGGAGCTTTGGCTCCTTTTTTATATTTTCAAGCGAGAGTCAGGCGGGAGACTAGCTCACATACTGCCCGAGTTAAGGTGAATGGCGAAGTCAGAGAGGATACCCTGGGGTAGAAGTAAATATATAAGACGAACAAAGTGAGTGCTTCTATTTGACTATTTATTTATATCCTGCTAAGATAGCGAGCATGTTAATGATACGACTACAAAGAATAGGACGACGAAATCAGCCATTTTTCCGGGTTGTTTTGACTGATTCTAGAAATGGAGCAAAGAGCGGAAGATTTAAGGAGATTCTAGGTTCATATGATCCAAAAGCTGGAGAGGTTAACCTAAAAGGAGATCGAATTAAACACTGGATAGGTTTTGGAGCTCAGACATCAGGAACAGTTCATAACTTCCTTCTAAAGCAAAATATTATTGAAGGGAAGGCTCGAAACGTGCTTCCAAAGAAAACTCCTACAAAAAAGAAAAAAGAAGCTAAATAATTATTTCAAAAAACATCCACAGTCGTGGGTGTTTTTTGTTGACAGTTTTATCTGTTGACGTATACTTTTTGTATGTGCAGCAAATTGTCGATGCTGCCATTACCAGCTAATGAATTTTTGATACATGGAAAGAGATCAAGAATTTCTTGAGTTCGTTGTAAAATCACTTGTAGAAAAACCAGATGAAGTTGTGGTTGATCGAAGAGTGGATGAGATGGGTGTTCTTATGACACTCTCAGTTTCTCCAGAAGATATGGGGAAGATCATCGGACGACAAGGAAATACTGCAAAGGCAATCCGTACACTCCTTCGAGTAATCGGTATGAAGAACAATGCGCGAGTTAATCTAAAAATTAATGAGCCAGCTGGAGGTCAACAACAAAGTGAAGCCTCTACTGTAGAAGAAAGACCTTCTGCGCCAGAAGCATCTTCAATTGACCAAGCAATGGAAGACCTAAAAGGAATTTAACTACAAAACTTTTAACTTCATTGTATGACTTATGTGTTTGTCGACACAGACAAAAAGCCGTAGCGTAAGCTGCGGCTTTTTGCTATTGTAACTATATGAATTTTCATGTAATTACAATTTTCCCAGAGATGTTTGACTCGTACTTAGGCGACTCTATTTTAGCGCGGGCAATTGCCGCTAAAAAAATATCCGTGAAGTTTTATAACCCACGAGATTTTGCAGGCAACAAGCACAACACTGTGGATGACCGACCTTACGGGGGAGGTCCTGGAATGACAATGATGGCAGAGCCCGTAGCTCGAGCAATAGAGAAAGCGAAGAAGGGAATAGAGAGGCGAAAGAACTCAAAAATTAAGATTATCCTGTTTACGCCAGACGGAAAGAAGTTTGATACGGATTATGCAAAAAAAGTAGTGAAAGGTTATACAGATATAATACTGGTTGCTGGAAGGTATGAAGGAATAGATACAAGAATAAGAAAAATGTTTCGTGCGGAGGAAATTTCTATCGGGGATTATGTCCTTACCGGAGGAGAGCTTCCGGCTATGATTCTTGTGGACTCTATATCAAGGCAAATTCCAGGAGTGCTTGGTAAATTTGAATCACTTGAAGAAGAGCGAATTTCAAGTGGTGAAATTTACACTCGGCCAGCAGAGATTGTTTGGAAAGATAAAAAATATAAGGTACCAAAAGTTTTACTTTCTGGAGATCATAAAAAGATTGACGAGTGGAGAGATGCAAGAAGAAAGAAAAAATAAAATAAAAAAACCGCATGTGCGGTTTTTTTATTTCTAGTGTCGACATGACAACTGTTTTTTATAGATGTCCTCGGTAGTTAGACGATTAGCATCTGTATTGTTTAGCTTGCTTTCTTAAATAAAAGAAGAAGGGCGCTGAGTCCCACAAGCGCGTACACAATACGGGCTACCGTAGACATAGCACCGAAAATCTCACTTACGAGATTGAATTGGAAGAATCCAATCAGTCCCCAGTTGAGCCCTCCGATTATAACAAGAAGCCAAGCGACAAATTTGATTGTCTTCATTGTTTGCGGTGTTAGTTATAAAGTACTTCGACCATATATATTATAACCTAGTGCAAATAAAAAAATACAGTTTTCTTGTGGATTAAGTCACTGTTAAATTGTATACTTATATATATGACAAAATTTGGAAAAATTATAATTGTGGTTTTAATAATAGCTATCGGGGTTGGGCTGTATTTTGGTATTTTTAGTAAAAAAGACCAGGGAGTAGATGAGGTGATTGCAACAGAAACAGAGGATTCATTTGTTTATGAGGAGGAAACAGATTATTTCAATATAAATATTAGGTACCCAAAGGATTTGGTTGTGACAGATGATGCAGAGCTGTTTATCTATTCAAAAATAGGAGAATTCAAAAAGATGTTTGAAGATTTTTCTGAAGAGGACTGGGGTGTTCTTAAAAGCAGTGCTGCTGGAAAGTATTCTCTAGGGTCTGATTATATTAAAAAGGATTCTGGTTTTGGTATTGTTACATATATTTTAAACACTCATGAATATACAGGTGGTGCTCACGGGAATCCCGGATTGGTAACCTTCACCTACGATAGTGATGGAAATAGATTAGAAATAAAAGATTTTATAAAGGAGGATACTCAAAATCTTTCAGCGATAGCATCATTGGTGTTAGATGGATTAGCTACCACTGTTGAAGGAGGAATAGATAGTTTATTCTTGGAAGGGCTTAGTCCAGATCTTGAGAACTATAGTAATTTTTATTTGGAATCAGATGATTTGGTATTTCTGTTTCCTCCTTACCAAGCAGGTCCTTATGTTCTAGGAACTCTGGAGGCGAGAATAAGTCTAGAAGAAGTTTTTGGATATATGGAAAAAAAGTATATCCCAGCTTTATATGAAGATTTTGAAAAAGAATATAAGGGTGAACTTGTTTTTGGGGGAGAGGTGAGAACCCTTACTGATTGTGATGGAGGAAAGGTGTATTGGTATCATGATACGACAGGAAATTTAAACGAAGAGTACAATAAATCAAAGTTATCTGAAGAGCCCTATGAAAAAGTTCCAGCAATTCTGAGAGGTTATGTAAGAGAGGTTTCTGATAGCGATAGTGAGCTATCTAAAGAATACGACGGAATACTTGTTGTGAGTGAATTATCTCAGGTAGGAGGTGAGGCAACTTGCGATTAAATTTGTTATGAAAAAAATAGTCACTGTAAATGACAAAATGCAGTCTGGTTATAAGTATGAAATTACAGAGCAGTCTGGAAAAAAATTTCACCCTGATTTTAAACCAGACTTAAGTCCAAAAGAGATGTTAGAGTTAGGTGTTTTTGGTGGAAAATATATGACAGACTGTAAGGCTGAATTTCCTAAAAGTTGGTTTGAAAAAGCAAAGCTTTCACCTAAAAAATCTAACTGTAATTTAAATCTGTTTGGTATATGTGCGAGTCAGCCCCTGTCTGTCTGGAGAGAAAAGGGTTGGATTCACAAAGATGATCCTAGAGGTTGGTTTCAGTGGTATTGTAGATACTACTTAGGGAGAAGGCATGCTGATGATGATAGACAGATTAAGAGGTGGAAGGCATTTAGAAGACACCTAGCTCAAGTTCAATATAATTGCAGGGCTGGAGATATGACATGTAGACCAAAGCAAAGACAATCATTACTTCAATGGGGGTATGACAGTCGAAAGGTTTAATTACTCACCATTGCATTAATCCTAGAGTGTGATACTATAACACTCGTTACAAACGTCCTCGTAGTAAGTCGGATTGCGTGGAGATTTGTGGAAAGGGGTAACCCTTAAAATTAGTAGAAGTAATCGCAAATGCGATCCGAAAAAATAAAATGACAGGAACAATTGCAAAACTTATGGATCAAGGATTTGGTTTCATCGCTGTCGAAGGACAAGAGAAAGACCTATTCTTCCATGCAACAGAACTTCAAGAAGGAATTGATTTCAATTCTCTAAAGGAAGGACAAGCTGTATCTTTCGAGATGGGTGAAGGTCCAAAAGGACCACAAGCAAAGAATGTAGCACTTGTAGCATAATCAATTCGATTAGACTGCAAAGCTTCAAGCTTTAATCAAAAGACCACCTTCGGGTGGTTTTTTGATTTTTGGACATTCTAACTCATTTATTGTAATATCCAGGCAAACATAGAGCAACAATGAACGGAGAGATAATTAACATCTATGACTTCGATGGAGTCCTTTTTAAAGAATCAAGAGTGGTTTGGGATGAGGTTCTTGAGAATAATTGCAAAAGATTTCAGATAGAGGTAGAAGAGATTATTAGAAAAGGTTATTTCCCTAATCACCTCTACGAAACAGATGGTGGAAAGGCACTTTATGATATTTATAAGAATGCTTACTTCTCTCAGAGAATGTCAGATGAAAATGTAGATAGGCTTTCTGATTTAAATGAAGGGGCTGTTGGATTGGTTTTAACCTATAATCCAAGCAGGCTCTCAATGATGAAACTAATTGGAGATTCAAATATAGGAAGATTCTTCAGAGAGATTGTTATAGGGAACAGGAGTCATGGACCTCTTAAGAAAGATTTTTTCAAAGCAATGAGATTTGCTGCTGGACCAGATGTTTTGATCAATTTCTACACCGACACATTTGAGGATCTTTTAGAGGCTCAGACTTCAGAAAGTAATATTGTTTCTTATTATGCTACTCATGAAGAGAAAGTCTCAGAAATGATTCTAGGTATAACAACAAAAGAAAGGATAATGAAGCCATTCTTTTAAGACCACCTTCGGGTGGTTTTTTATATATAAAAACCTTGACATATCATAAAAACTGTGATAATGTACTTTTGAACAAAAAAATGAAAGAATGAAAAGAATAGCTTTTTTGATAATTGGATTTTCATGCTTAATGACTTCCTCGAATCCTGTTTTAGGGCAGAATAAGGAGGAAGATTTTGAGGAGCAGTTGAAAAATCGAGAATGGAATATTCCCAAATCTTTTGCAGAAGCTGACACTTTGTTGATGACTTCGCATAAGAAACCTTGGGGTCGAGAGAGGGTTAAAGTTAGGGTTTACAGAGACTCTGTAAAAAAAGGCATTGTGGTTTTTGAGACTGCTTATGGAAAACGTATGAAAGTTTGGTCAGATTCTGTAATTGTTGCAAATGATTGTAACTGGTTTCATGGCTCGTTTGTTTACATAAAGGATCATCTCAAATGGAGACTTATCCGTCTTGATGGAGGAAAAAAAGATCTAAAGTTTACAGAGTTTTGGTCCGGTCAAATGACCTCGGAAATTCTAAATAGATACTATTGCCCGCCTCCTAGCGACAGAAAGAATGTTTGGATGCACTCACAGGGTGTGAGAGATTCTGAATATGGCGTAGATACCTTCTATACTATAGAGACTGCAGTGCTTGTGGGGGCCAATGTGGATTACATTGCCATTGGGCACTCTTACAAGGGTAAGGTATATAATGTTCTTCCTCTTCCTTGAAATAAATCTTAATGACGCTGTATCGAAGCTGGCTCAATTGAGCCAGCTTTTTTATTTGACATTTTTAACCTCTTAGTTTATACTGACCCCACTTATAGCCTGATTGAGTCCCCGTTGCTGCTATGTGTGTGTAAAGGTTTAAAAGACCTAATTATTAGCAAAGTAAACTTAAGTGTTCGAAATTTTGCTTAACAACATCAATCAGAAGAATTAAAAAGTTCGTAAACGACATCTATTAAAATGATGCCGTATTTTCTTGTTGAGGTTGTGAAGTGAGTAATTTATATGTCAGAAAAAAACACAAAGGCTCTTACGCCAGCGTTGCGTGAGAAGAAGTATTTTAGTCGATACAAGGCACCCCTTGTAGAGATCCCAAATCTTCTTGAGACACAACTTAATTCTTTTAAGTGGCTTGTCGAGGAAGGTATTAAAGAAATTTTTAAGGAGTTTTCTCCTATTAAGGATTATTCTGAAAAGAAGTTTGAATTGGAATTCAATTCATACTCTATCGGAGAGCCAAAGCATGATGAGTATCATGCAAAGGTAAACAAGCTTACATACGAAGCACCTCTTAAAGCTGAGGTGACTCTTCGAAACAAAACTATTGGTTCAGAAAAAAGACAAGAAATCTTTCTTTCTGATTTCCCAATGATGACAAGTCGAGGAACTTTTATAATCAACGGAGTTGAGCGAGTTATTGTAGCTCAGCTTACTCGGTCTTCTGGAGTATTCTTTACTTCTCAAGAAGTAAAAGGAAAGAAAACTTTTGGAGCAAAAATAATTCCATCTCGAGGAGTTTGGATAGAAATTGAAACTGATAAGGATGGAGTTTCTTATGTTCGAATTGACAAGAAGCGAAAATTCCCAATCACGACACTTCTTCGAATCTTTGGTCTACATACAGACAAAGAGATTGAAAAGGCTTTTAAAGGAAGTGAAAGATATGAAAAAGCAATCAAGCTTAATCTAGAAGCTGACCTTGATAAAACACCAGAAGAGGCTTATGTAGCTATCTACAAGAGACTTCGAGATGGTGACATGGCTACACCTGAGAACGCAAAGGAATTCTTGGATATTTTGTTTAACAGTGAAAGATATGATTTCTCTCCTGTAGGACGATTCCGATTCAATAAGAGATTTGAAAAAGACATGTCTGACAAAGAGATGGCTCGAAGAACTCTGGATCTAGATGACCTTCTAATCATTGTGAAAAATATTTTTGACCTTAATGCAACAAAAGGTGCAAAGGCAGACGATATTGACCACCTAGGATCACGACGTGTTCGTTACTTTGGTGAGCTTATGCAAATGAAATTCCGAACAGGTATGGCTCAAATCAAGAGAAACATTCAAGATCGAATGTCTACTATTGATACTGACACAGCGCTTCCAGTTCATATCGTAAACCAAAGACCGCTTCAGGCTAGAATTAAAGAATTCTTCACAACGAACCAGCTGTCACAGTTTATGGACCAAGAAAATGTTTTATCTGAGATCGAACACCTTAGAATTTTGACTGCACTTGGGCCCGGAGGTCTAACACGAGAGCGAGCTTCTATTGAAGTACGTGACGTACACACATCACACTACGGACGAGTTTGTCCAATCCACACACCGGAAGGTCCAAACATTGGGCTTGTACTCCACCTTGCAACATATGCAAAACCAAATCACTTTGGAATTATTGAGACTCCATATATCCGAGTAAAAAATGGAAAGATTACAGAAGAAGTGGTTTACCTAAACGGTCTTGAAGAAGAAAAATACACAATCGCACATGCTTCAACTCCACGTGACGAGAAAGGAAAGATTACAGTTGAATTCGTGGAGGCACGAGCAAAAGCAGTTCCTGGACTTGTTCCTCTAAAAGATGTTGATTTTATTGATGTTGCTCAAAACCAAGCATTCTCACTTGGAACATCTATGATTCCTTTCCTAGAGCACAACGATGCGAACCGTGCGCTTATGGGATCGAACATGCAAAAACAAGGGGTACCTCTTATTGTCCCTGAGGCTCCAATCGTTGCAACTGGAATGGAGGAAATTGTGGCGAGAGATTCTGGTAGAATAATCAGCGCAGAAGAAGCTGGCGAGGTTACTTACTCAGACTCAACTAGAGTTACCGTTAAAGGTAAGTCAGGAGTTAAAAACTACAATCTAATTCAATCACTTAGAACAGCAAAGTCTTCTATGCTTCGACAGCGACCAGCTGTTAAGGCGGGAGATAAAGTAAAAAGAGGTGATGTTCTAGCAGATACAAGTTCTACAGAGGGTGGGCAGGCTGCTATTGGGCAAAACATGCTTATTGCTTTCATGGCTTGGAACGGGCAAAACTACGAGGATGCCATTATTATTTCAGAGAAACTCGTGAAAGATAGTAAATTTACTTCTATTTATGTAGAAGAGCATGTTGCGCTTGTTCGAGATACAAAACTTGGCCCTGAAACAACTACACGAGATATTCCAAATGTTGGAGAGATCAAGCTAAAAGATCTTGATGAAGACGGAATCATCCGAGTTGGAGCAGAGGTTCGAGAAAATGATCTTCTTGTTGGAAAAATTACTCCAAAAGGAGAAACAGAACTTACTCCAGAAGAGCGACTTCTTCGATCTATTTTTGCTGAGAAAGCACGAGACGTTAAAGACTCATCTCTTAGAATCGGTAAAGGTCAGGATGGGCGAGTTATTGGTGTAAAAGTTTTCTCTCGAGAGCTTGGTCACAATATGGAGTCAGGAATTATAAAGAAGATTGTTATTGAGGTTGCTCAGCTTCGAAACGTTCAGGTTGGAGACAAGCTAGCAGGGCGACATGGAAACAAGGGGGTTATCTCAATTATTCTCCCAGAAGAAGATATGCCATATATGGCAGATGGAACACCTGTGGATGTAGTACTTACACCGCTTGGAATTCCGTCCCGAATGAACCTAGGGCAGATCCTGGAGCTTCACCTTGGAATGGCTGCAGAGAAGCTTGGATACCAG
>Ga0100378_1001154_pt1 | contig 28359 bp, 27 predicted proteins | sample CryGeymeta201502_FD_81535 | JGI IMG/M metagenome (GOLD analysis project Ga0100378, IMG submission 81535) | Groundwater microbial communities from Crystal Geyser aquifers in Utah, USA - Crystal Geyser metaG 2015-02 | ecosystem: Environmental > Aquatic > Deep subsurface > Groundwater | place: USA... | reverse complement strand
CAATCAGAGATCAGGGCGAGCTGGAAGAACAGGTCCAGGTCAGTGCTATCGCTTATATAGTGCTCATATTTTCAGAGAGGATTTATTTGAGAACAATATTCCTGAAATTCAAAGAACCAATCTGTGCAATGTGGTGCTTCTCCTAAAAAGTTTGAATATTGACAATTTGCTGTAGTTCGACTTCATGGATCCACCTCCTCAATAAACTATACTAAGTTCAATGTATCAATTGTGGGTGTTGGGAGCTTTGGATAACTTGGGTCATCTAACCCATTTGGGAAGGAAGATGGCTGAATTTCCAGTCGATCCTCCTCTTTCAAAGATGATCATCGTCAGTAATGAACTTTAATGCTTGGACGAGGTGGTGACAATCGTATCGATGCTGTCTGTTCCTTCCATTTTCTATCGACCTAAAGATCAAGCTCAATAAGCTGAAATAGCCCGATAGAAGCTTCTGATCCCTGAAAGCGACCATCTGACATATTTGAACATCTATGAGCAATGGAAAAAGCACAATTTTAGCTCAGAATGGTGCACCCAGCATTTCTTGCAATTCAAGTCTCTAAGAAAAGTTAGAGAAGTTCGCTCACAATTGATGGATATTGCGAAGTAACTTGGCTTTAAAATGACCACATGTGAGTACAATTACGACTTGGTCAGAAAAGCAGTTTGTTCAGGTTACTTCATCAATGCTGCCAAGGTCAAAGGTATCGGGGAATATGTTAACATGAGAACAGGTGTGCCTTGTCGACTACATATGAGCAGTGCTCTGCTCTGCTTGGGATACATACCAGAGTATGTAGTTTATCATGAGTTGGTGATGACTTCAAGGGAGTATATGAATTGTGTGACGATTGTTGATCCTCACTGGCTGGCTGAGATGGGCCCGATGTTCTTCAGCATCAAGACTGACCTTAACAAAAGCAAGGCTGAAATGGACAAATAGGGACAAAGCTATATTTTCAAGCAGATCGAAGAAGCAAAGAGAAAGAAGGAGGAAGCTGAAAGCAAGAGACTGAAAGAAGAGGAAAAGGAAAGGTCAATCAGAATGGGTAAGTCGAACTTCGTGGTCGAGGCTGGCAAAAATCCAAAAATGAGCACTCCTCGAACTCAGTGGTCAAACAACCGTTTTTATGAATGATCTCAATAAGCATGCAATACTCAATTAATTGTAGCTTAGACTGACTTCTTCTATTTAAGCTGGCAAATGGAATATTTGATTCAATAATTTTAGTGATAATGTCAACTCAGAAAACTCAAGAAGAGCTAGATTTTGAAGCCAAGCTTTCCAAGGCATTCTACAAAACTTCCAATAAAAACTATGGAGCAGTCGAATCTAAATGTACAGTATCTGTAATTCAGTCACCAAGGAAGGACAAACAGGCATCAATGGTAAATTCACCGACGTAATTCATTTTTGATTTAGCATTTGCTTTACTGCGGTATGTTCAAAAATGCTAGTCTCAACACCACAGGCGATCGCGACAGATGGGTCAACGGAAGCAAAGACTGGATGGAACACCTCGGATGATCTTTCAAAAAATATAACTTAACTATCTATCATTGTGAGTGGTGCTGTAGCAACCTAGACAAAAGTTGCTTCTGGCCCATACTTTGCTACAAGTCTTGCATTCGTTGGGTCATTATTCCTATTTTTTATTCATACGATTCGCGTTGCTTCTAAAGTTGTTAGGATTTTTTTCTAAGCTAAACCCGTAAGTTTTCAAGCTAAAGCCTACGCTTTCCGTGTTCAACGCTATCGATCTACCTTTTGCTCTGGAGATCTAGTCTGAGCTATCTCATTTATTTTTCTGAGTTGGCTCTAGAATCTCTTTCCTAGCTTAGCTCTTTTTTGCTCTTGAGAAGTTAGCGCTGAATAAAGAAACCTTTACCTTCTGCTACTCGACTTATTTTGTTAGTCTAACGATCTCTTGGCACTTGTGATAGTATTCATCCTTCATATCTCTTTCTGCTAGTTCAACTGCTTGATATCTTGTCCTTAACGAGTTGACCTGGCCTTCAAGTTCCTCGACGGCTCGGCTTAGTTTTAATTTCTCCTTGAAAATCTTTTCTCTCTCTTCTGTAACATCATTAAGCTATTGTTTCACAGAGTCGAGAATATTTTCAGTTTCGACATAAGCTGAATTAACCTTATCAACTTAATCCTTTAAAGCTTTCAGGTCAGCATCTGTCAGTTTACTTTCTTACTTCCAATGGTGAAGTTATTTTTTCAGCTCTTCATTTTGTTGAGTCAGCTGATTAATTGAGGTTAGGTTTGCTTATATATAATTTGCCTGTTTATTGAGTTTTTCCTTGGCACTTTCTTGATTAATGGTGAGCACGCTGATGGTTTTTTCCTGTGTTTCTTTGATTTATTGAAGTTATCTGATGTTTTATATCATTTACTCTACCTCTCGTATTTTTTATTCGTAAAGAACCCCCATTTCAGCTAGCTGAGCTCTCAGCGTTTGATGCTCATTGATTACAGTTTATAATTACAGTTTCAAACCTGCACTTAGCTATTGTTCCTCCTCAAGTTGTTTTTAGGTCAGCTATATTTTTTGTCTGTACACTGTTCTCTCTTGGAATATTCTCTATTTCTAAGTCTTCAAATCTTCCAAATTTTGGCTAAATTTTGCTGTTGTTTCCTCTGAACTTTTTATCAATTCTTATTTTTCTCTTTATAAAAGTTTTCTTTGATAGGCCTAATCATGACCTTGCCTTCTGACAGTTTATCTCATGTCTTCAATTTCCTTCAGCATCTATGATATGTTTGATTCGAGGTGGCTCTTTACATTCATCAGTTTATTCAGCTCAGAACGTTAGTGTTCTAGCTTTTTGGATAGCTTTCTTTTTTACTGCTACCAATGCTCTTCTGAAGTTTTAAATTAGATTTGTAAATCTTCGATAGATTTTTCCAACTATTGAATTCTCTTCTCATACTTCTTGTATTTTTTGGATGATACCTCATTCATTTCTTTCTCCTTTCGGTCTTGAACTTCAACTATTTTTCTGAACTCTTCCTGATAGTTGAGATCTTGAGCTGTCATATTCTTACAAGAAGGTAAGACCTACTTAAGAGTATCAAACAGTCTCTCAACTTCCTTTATCTATATTGTCTTTTTGAATTTCATATTTTTCTCAAATTTATCAAGCAGTTCAAACAACCTAATTTGAAGTCTGTAGGTTTATGTTCCCGTCTTTCTCTCTACATTGGTTTTATTGAAGTTGACCTGAACTCCATAGGATTTATTTTCAGGAATTCCATTTGGAGTAACAGATATGCTCTGGAAATACTATGAATTAGGGAATAGGCTGTATAACTTGTGGCTGATTTATTACACATTTTCAATATGCTTAGCGCACAAAGAAGGATCCTTCTTCAGCATAGTCTTAATGCTTGCTGCATTTTATAGAATCTTCGAGATCGAGTAGGAATACACCTCCTCCATTCTTTTGACTTATTAGAGATAGGCTGATATTTTGTTGTTGGCTGCTCCTTAATTTTTAAGTCTTTTTTGCAAGTTATCATGAAGAGCTTCAACCAAGTGGTATAAATTGTTGATATTTTCACTATGATTTTCAGTCGTGTTCTTGACAAGATCTATGATCTTTTCTGTGGTGTTTTCATTTTTCATTCTACTGAACTTTAGGGCTTAGGGAGCGAGACAACTGATTTGTACTTTATTGATTTCTAGCAATTTAGAGACCTTGTCATAGCATTCCCTGATAATAGTTTCTTAATTTTCAAAATATCCTTTGATCTGAAGTGTTTCCTTGACAGTGCTGACCTTACTAGATGCTTGTTTTGATTTTGCTCGAGGAGGTTTGGTATTCATTTTTTCTTCTTCAAGTACGTGTTTCCGCTCTTATGTTTTAACATCTATGGGGGTCATTATTAATCTCGATTAGGGGAGAGATTGTCGCGCCCAGATAGATTTTCTGTCCCACTGCAATTTTTAGACAATTTCTTTCAGCATCTTATCATACCCACTTGATGGCTCATCTCCTGTGATGAGTCGATAAATAACTGCTATTTCCTGCTCAACTTAACTTTTCGAGATGAAGTGCTCCTGCCGATACTTGAAGGTTGATTGCTGGCTTAATTAAATTATTTTTCGGCCATAGCTCGCGATTTGTTTATGTAGAAGATGATTATTAGAAGTTTGATCTAACCGGACTGGGGGTAGCTCATCGAAGAGCATACAAATGTATTGTTGGACAGTTTGACACTATTCGGTTGATGCCTACATTCAAATTATTTGCTGCAATATAAGTAAACTAACTAAAGGTCAATGCATATTTTAAATAAGGCTAATGAGTCTCAGCAATAAGGTTTCCAAAATGCTTGTCAAGGATATTTATTCTACTTATCAAACAGTCAGAAACGTGTACGTGCATTTGCCGTTTTGTCAGAAGAAGTGTCACTTTTGTGCCTTTCCAATTCATGCCATCAGCAGTAACCAGAGTCAAGAGATGGAAGCTTTCAAAGACAAGTATATTGAGTATTTGCTGAAATAGATCAAGGTAAGCGAACCTTTCAGGAAGTTGAGTAATTCTTTGTAATCACTGTATTTTGGTGGAGGTACTCCTAGTATATACTCGAGGATTCAGCTCGATAAAATATGTTCGATGTTCTCGACAGAAGGAACTTAAATATCTCTCTAAGTCAACCCTACATAACTCATCAGACTGGATTAATTCAAACAAACAAGGATCAATAGATTTTCAATAGGCATTCAAACATTTGATAGAGAGCTGCTTGAAAAAATGAATAGGCCCTGTTTATCAACAAGAGAATAGCTGCTTACATTGATTGAGGATAATCGACCTGAAAATTTAAGCTTAGATTTTATCATTGACTTCTGTATTTTAAAAAAGTACTTCGATCAAATGATTGATGCAATAAGAAAAATTAACCCTTAACATGTGACTTTGTATATCCTTGAAAGAAATGATGGCAGTTATCTCAAGAAAAATCCTCAATAATTTGAATGGCTGCCCCCAGACAACCAAGTTATTAAAAGATACGTCGAAGCAAGTCAGAGATTGAAAGCTTTAGGCTATGATCATTACGAGGTAACCAATTTTGCAAGGGACAAGAAGTTTTAGAGTAAACATAATCACTGTTACTGGAATGGAAACAGATAGTTTCTCGCATATGGAATGGGAGCAGCACATCTAGTCCGAGGGCTCAGAATCACCAAGCCATTGACTGTTTCCAGATATTACAAATATGTGAACACAATACAAGAATATTAATAGCTTTATCCTAATCAACTTAGGCTAGCTGTTTATGATGAGTCTCACTGGAGAGACGAGCTATAAACAATTCTAATGAGTGGCTTAAGAAGAAAGAAAGGGGTAAAGTGGTAATCGATAGAACAGATAACTGTTTAAAATTATAAAAAGGTGAAGTCGAATCTTTTAAATTAACTCAAGAAAGTAGAAGAAGATCAGCCAGAACTCATCAATTTGAAATATTTAGATGAAAGTATTTCCCTTAATGCACCTAAAGGTTACCTGCTAGCTGATGAAATTACATATCGGCTGATTAGCAGTCTGAGTAAATGAATATATATGTGGTTGATAATATATTGAATTGAATGAGATTAATCATTGTTCTCCTCTTGCCAACAAGACCAATTTTCTCAATATCTTGGACTCGCTATGATAAATTGGCAGCCAGAGCGAATGAAGGAAAAGTTCATAGATTTCAGGTTAGAGGAGATGAAGGTCTTCAGGGGTTGTTTCGCATACTCTTTTCAGCATTGCATTTGTATTTTATCTCCAATTTTCAACCTTGGAATAGAGAACTTCCAATTTTTTGAGCTCTTGAGTGTCTACATTCAATTATCTTCCTTCTTCGACCAATTATTTCAAGGCATAGAAGCTGATTTTGGCATGAGAATCCCAGAAGAAGTAGCCAAGCGACTCTTCTTTGTAGAGAGCTTTGCATCCAACACACTTCCATCTGATATCACTTTTGGTCTGATGTTTTTTGATTCCAAGACATTCAATGTGGAACCACTCAGTACACTTGTGTTCACATTGAATCATGACCGAGTTTTCATTAGGAACACCATACCTGCAAATACAGTATTCCTTAGGGTCGTCTATCTGAATCAACTAAGCTGGAACTTCTCCATTTAGCAAAGCTTATGCCCTCTCAACATCCTCTTTTTGGCTTCTAGCCAGTTTTTTAGCTGTGCTTGCTACAGCTGTATTGCGATACTCTTGGTCAGGGTTGTTACCTTTTCTCTTTTTTTTGGTCTTCAAACCGAATGTTTCTTCAGTAATGAGAGTCATATCTTCGTTGGAGTAGAAAGTATTTTGCTTTCTTTTTCTTTTGCTTCCTGTCTACTCTCCTCGACCTTCTTCTTTTCCTTCATCCATCTGAGTTTTCTTCTGCTCTAGGAGTTCAAGAAGTTACTCAGGTTTTCTTGCTTTGAGTTCCATGTTGAGGACAGGAACTGATTTCAAGACTGAGTCTGCAAGTTCTTTCCAAATGGTCAGGTACTGTTTTTTTTTGGAGAGAACAAAGGTTTATCTGAAAAAAAGTGGTATTTTTGTTCCTTCTGCTTCCAAAGATAGCAATTAATGATCATTTTTATCGGCTTTATCCATCAAAGTTGTGTAATGAGCAATAAATCGATAGACATCTGATAAAATCCCTTTGAGCCTCACTTGATCTTCAATGGCAAACTTTAAATGATATCCGTTGTAGAACTACAATATCATCAAAGGAAGTTTGAAGTACCAGCAAAATTAGCCATTCTTTATGTAGTATTTTCTCTTACCAGGAGAAGCTGAGTTCAGAAGTTGAGGCACATAAGCAACCTGGACTATTCCGTCGGATGTGACAGAGTGACCATTTCTGTTGTTCTCATCACATTCGATTTATATTTCCACCTCCTTAATATCCTCATCTTTTTATCTGAGCTTCTTCTTTTCGAATCTCTTCACTGCAAGGTATCTTTCTTTCCATTCGTCAGATAGCATCAGTTGTTCGTGAAGTTATTCTCTGAGTCGGAGAATATTTTTATCTTCAAGCTTGTATTTTTATATTTATCGGTCTATTTACTTCAAGAATTTATTCATCTCTGACAGTTTGTATGTGCATTCGATTTCGATAGTTGAAATCTTTTCAAGAGTTTCACTGATTTTTTTGCTATTATCCAGTAGGTAATCCAGAGCTCGGAATTTCATCTTTTATCCACATTCTTGAATCGATTCAATTTCACAGAGATCTTTTTCAAGTTTAGCTATGAATTAAGTATCCGATGCTTCAAAAGGAGATTCACGATGATCTGTTAACTTACGACTTATTTTTTATTTCCACCTCAGCACAATGTCGATTTTATTGAGTTCTTATTCAATTCCCTTGGAATGAAGGCAGCTTTTCGACTCTTACATTAACTACTTGATGTTGACATCGCCAGCTTCCTCTTTAAAAGCATTAATAAGATTTTGAGCCTTGACGTTCCATTCTTAGCTTTTTTCCATGAGCTCAAGATACATGAAATACTCAGGCAAATGCCTTGGAAAGCAATTCATTTTTGTTTTTTCAAGGATAACATCTCCACCTTCTTTTGTCTGCAATTATTTTAGCTCCCATGACTATCGGTGCTCATAGATAACTGATACAATAACCTCGACATCATTTCGATTAAGGAAGCACTACTTACTGTCAGGCAAAGAATCGTAATTGCTTAGAAGCAAAAAACACATTTAACCAAGTACGTTAAAAATGTTGATGATCTGTTCATAGAAGGATTCAAATTAAGGAAAAATGATCCCATTTTTTATGCATTATTTTAGAGCATCGACCATTTCAAATATATTAGTCTCCTCAGGAGTAATCACACTCTCTACTTTGGCTTTCAACCCTTCAACATTTTTTAACTTTCCTTCGTTTTCGGCCCAAACTTATTCTGGGATATTAAGTTAAACTCTGGCTGTTTAGAGCTGAGCTTCAAAATCTTCTTGTCCTATCATTCGCTGCAAGATGTTTTTTTTCCTGAGGAAAAGGTCAATGTTCTGATTGGGTACTCTGTCTTAATTGAGAATTTGTTGTGACTCATACCACCCCATATAGCTGATGATTCTGGTCTATATTTTGGCATATTAGCAAGTCTCGTATCCTTTTTCTTTCAGCTTTCTTATTGCATCTTTTATTTGCTCGTATTTTGCTGGATTGCTTATATCCTTCTTCACCTTTTCCATGATTTCATAGTACTCCAGCCTTGACTGCAGTTTGTATTGAACTTTATTCGCAATTGGTATGTCTGCAATTATTTTGGAGTATTGGTTGAGAATCTTGAGAGATTTTTCATATTTTTCATCCTCCAGCCACATCCCGATACGTTCAAGCCATTACAAATGCTCACAAACACTGCTCTAAAAACTGACAAAATCTTCATGTTCAACTGGGCATTTCCTAATTTCATTCAAGAACTATCGTACCACATCGATTCCGATTCTTAGATTTCCAGTATGGTTCTGAGCGGTTCTTGTCTTGGCTGCTTTGTTGAGAGGAGGCAATTTATCCAATAATTGTATGGTCGTTTGGTACAAAGCACCTGTAGTTTTTTCAAAATTATCATAAATGAGAGGAAGATTATTGAACTCATTGACAAGTAGTTGAAGAGTTCTGAACTAAATTTTGTCTTTGATTGGAATTAGATGTGGTTCTGGATCGAAGATGAAGAAAGTTTCTTCAAAACTCTTTTGTTTTTTCAGCCATTCTTCACACCTTCCAACAGTCTCCTAGTATTGAATCATTTCATTGGTGATGATTTTGCATTACTGCAGAGAGTCCCTCTTGGAAATCAGCTTATCCAGAGGAAGTCTTGTACTATGGAGGGTTTTTTTTATTTACCGACCTGTTTTGATAGATCTCTCAACATGCTATCTGATCGCCTCAGGAATTTCATATTTGTTTTGCTTAGCCACCTAAATCAAGGTGTTGAGTTTATTGAGATGGATACGAGACTCAATGGAAGTTTAGACGGTTCCAATCCATCTTTAAAGTTACTTCTCTTTTGTACTTTTGAGACTTTCCAGATGCTAAGCTATTCTACTAGCCATTTAAGCGTCACTAAGTTTGAGAGGTTTATGACATCTATATTTGTTGTAGTTGAGATAGTAAGGAAACAATATGAAAAATTTTGCTCGGACATAATTGTATCCCATCTCATGAAGAAATTGCATTGCCTTAGTTCGGACACGATCTCTTGAACTAGAACCTGAAATAAGAGACAAGATCAATAGAAAGGGAAGGTTGAGCTTTGGATGCTGAGCCTTCTCTCAGATGGCATATGACCATCTATAGAAAAATGTTACCATGTGAGAAATAGTCAGGAATTTTCTACTAGTAGAAGCTCTCGACAAAGCCGAGGTACTGCTAGAGTTCCTATTCGTTAACTTGACTTCTTTTGAAGACGGCGGGACTGAGTGGAGGAGGGATCGGTTGGCGCGCTTTATAAAGGAAAAGGTACAGAAGGAGGGAGAAGAAGGTACGAAGTCAGGAACCTCGACCTGGTGATACTACAGGCCAATTGGGACTGTTTTATGTATGGGCAGGAATATGAATGGTTTATGATGTTAGCTGCTCTGTTTCTAAAAGTTGGCATCACCATTTTAGGGAATCATGGCCTAACTCATATCTTATTTCTGGGGCTGTTTTCTCATATTGAATCAAAATATCAAATAATTATATTCATGCTCCAACTCATCAACTCTTTAAACGTCCATTTTTAAAACCTATCCTTCATTTTCGAAACTCCAGCGGTTCCTCTCACTCCACTTCTCATCTCCCTTTTTCATTTATGTCTGCTTGTGTGGCTTTTTTCACCGCTTAATCATCTTCAAATTATCCGAACTTTTCAGACCTTCTTTTTTCTGTCTCAATTTCCATATTCTAGTTGCTATCACTCCCAATTATTTGCCCTTTGAGAGCCATCTTAATATATCTTCATTGAAATGGAAATATTAGTCTTGAAGAAAAACTGATCGTCTTTGCTGGAGCCCCAAGATCCTTTTTCATTTATCGGCTTATCTTATCACAGCATAAATCAGCAGCTTTCAGAATGTGAAGCTCACTTCAGTCTTATTTTTCTCCTTAGACATTTTGTAATTCCAGGTTATTCATGGTCTCCAAGCTACGGAGCTAGAAAAATAAATGAAGACCTTCCACAAGGAGTACTAGGCGTAACTTATTTTATACAGTCGAAACAAAAGGGCAGTGAGCAATTTCACGAGGACTATCTGCATAAGTCTCAAGGTGATATGTGAAACATCACCTAGGCTACCTTAAAAACAATTTTCAAAGAGTTTCAATATGATCTTAAGTTAATAGCTTACTCTCTGTACGTGATAGTCATGCATTTCTATCCCGAGAACCAGTTGGCTTTTATAATTGGTTAGCTGTTGGAAATACTCAATTTAATTCTTAAATTCCATAAACATCATCATTTTTACTCACAGCGGAACAGGTTCTTCTTTCTTGGGACTCTCTTTCTCTTCGATTTTTTCTTTGACACCCTCAGTCTGCTCAACGGCTTTTTCTGCCAATACCTGGCCGATTTGCAGTGATTCATTTTTTGGCTCGACTGGAACAGAAGAATATGCTGATGCTGATTATGCTTTCTGCTCAGGTGCCTTTATTTCAATTGTAGGTTCTGCTTGTTGCGTTGGTTAAGCAGGCTTTTAAGGTTATCCAGAATGAATATCAGCTTTTGATTAAGATTTCGGATCAGGTTCCACTTATTTTTTATCTTATTTATTTTAAACTAACTTCTATGGAGATTGTTCGTTTGGAACTGACTCAACTTCAATATTTTTAATTGCAGATTCAACATCTCTTTATAGAGATTTTTCAGGTTTTTATTTATTTTATTGAGGTTTTGATGGAGATGTTTTTTCTATTTTATTTTATGGCTTTGGTTCCTCTTTAGGGACTGGCCTTGGATCAATGACTCCCCCACTTACTGATGGCTTCTTCTCTTCTCTCTTATCCTCTTTAACTTACTCTTTTTTGATTTACTGTTTGGGTTATTTTGGAGTTGATTAATAATCTTATTTTTTCTGCTCTAACTTCAAAGCAGGTTTTTCATCTTTTTTGACCTCGATTTTCTTTGGCGTATTTTTGTTTTCTTTTTTAGCAGAGGTTTGGGATATTTTGGAAGCATTTTCGGAAGGTAGTACAACACTTGAGTTATTCATTTTTGTTGTCGCTGGAGATCTACCTGAATTATCTTTTTTGAACTGAGGGTGTTGTTTCAATGGACTAATGTTTTCTCTGAATCTGGATACATCTTTTCCTTCTGCCAAATCGGAGATAAAGTTTCCAATTCTTGTTGCCAGTAACTGAGTATGAGGGAAGTATCCAAGCTCCAATTTTGAGAAGAGTTTACAACCTTCACACTAAACTTCGAAGGATCCCAATTTTCCTCCTCCCTGTGCTCCAACTTTAATTATATCTACCTTGACATTGTTATGGCTGCTCTAAAGTTTGCTTTTGAGGTCATTGGCAAGGGAGAGGTAGGTAGCTTCATCGTGCCTGGTGCAGTAGGCATGACTGGCGCAGTTTGAGCAGGTATGGATTGTGACTCGGTATGACATTGGATAAAAATAAAGTTAAGTTATATAATAAACTGTACTAAATTGAGCATATCTTTGTATTAAAGAGATGGATCAGAACTTTTTTTTGGACTCTTTCCATGTCTTGTATATTTCTTACTAGTCCTCCGTTGACATTTTTTTTAAATATTTATTCCCGTTAATGTATTCCTCCTCAAGTTGTTTCTTTCTTTCAGCTGAAAGCTAGCGAGGTCTCATCTCATTAATTGCCTTGACTGCCTTCTATTCCTTGTTTGTTTGTTGCTGGACTTGAAGTTCCTCTTTTTGTCTCTGGAGTTCCTTGATTTTTCGTTTGAGAACATCATTTTATTTTTTGAGAATGTTCACTTCTTCGGTATTTTCTTTTGTTTCCTTGTAGACAACTTTTGTGACCACTTTTTCGTCTTTCTTCAGCTTATCGTTCTATTGTTTCAGCAAGGCGATAAATCTATCATCATTATCAGACTTTTAGAGAAAAATTTGCTTCTTCTTCTAAAAATCAGCCTTGAGATCTTTTATCTAACTCTCAAGAATGATCTTTCTCGAATTCAAAGATTTGACCTTGCCCTGCAAAAGATCATTTTATGATCTCAAAGCTTCAACTTGAACTTTTAGGTTCTAAAGCTACTTTCTTTTATTGTCGGCTAAAGTTGAACTTCTTTGGGTGGCTGAAAAAGAGTTATTTTTTGTTTGAAGATTGGTCATTTGAGAAAATCCGCTCATGTGGGAGACGTTTACTCCATTTGAGGCCAATTTTTCCTCAAGCTACTTTACTCTATACTTGAGCTTCTATATCTTTTGCTGTCGGCCTTTCCAGCCATTCTATTCTGAAAGTGCTTGATCGATGTCAAAATTCTAGCCGAGTTCACGAGAAATGAGTCGATGTGCCTTGTTGACCTAAGTTTTCATATTTTGCATTTTTAATCTCATTTCCATGATTTTTTTATCCTGTTCAGAACAATTATGACATTTTTACTTTTCAACTCGACTGCTACTGAAAGTTTTTTCCAACGACTGTCTATTCTCTTGCGTTTTTGTGGCCTCCTGGTTAGCTTTGAGGGCGCTATTCAATTGATTTTCAATATTTTTGCGTCTTGATAAGGTGAAAAGTACATAGTTCTTTACTTTTCATAAACAATGTTAAGGTTCCTGATTTTGGTAGCAAGTTATTTGATCTTTTTGTCTTTCATGCCGTTCCCTTCTAACTTACTGAGCAGATCGATTTCAGTTGTATCCTATCGGGTCCATTTGATCTCTTCTTGTGCTTGCTGAAGTATCGATTTTGATTTGGCAGGTTTAGGAGGTAGAGGAGTCGTTCCTATCTTGGAAGGTTCGATGTCTGAATCAGAGGATGATTCATTATCTGAAAATGCATTTTTGATAGGTTTTCGATATTGACTTCTGCTGATGGGTTATTCTGAATAGGTCAAGAGTAACATCTTTCGGGTTCCTCTTCTGATGATAGTTCGTTTGTTTGCTATATGCGAAGCAGTTAAGCTAACTATTGTTCCTTGACAGTTTCCATCTACTTTCAGAAATTTAATAATTCAAAGTATGCCTATTGAATGTCATCAATAGATATTTACAAAGAAAGCAAGGCCTTTAGAATGATTCAATGAGTAATTTTGAGGTGTAATTAGTAAAAATGACTTTTGAATACAAACTCAATTAATACACAGGTAGCATATTATAAGTTGAAGATGCTGATTGGGAAAGCTATAAAAAGGACCTCATTAACATATCTCGAAAAATTAAATTTATTGAAGTTTCTTAAACATAACTGATGTCCCAAAATATTAAATCTTCCCTCAACATTTTTCTGTATTTTATGGCATTTCTCTCGATCATATAAAAAATAGTTCCCTGAAAGCAGTCTCTAAAACCAAAATAATCCTGATCTCCAAGGCTTGATTCTGCAAGTTGTATGGTCAGCATTTATTCTTAATTTGCATTGTTGATATTCAAGTTAAAATAAAATGTTAAATCAAAATTGCACTCAACAACTCAAACAGAAGATCCTCAAATATGAAATAAAAACAATTTAGGAGTGCAAAGATAGTCTTTTCACCTAAGGAGGAAGCCAACACTAACGCTATCTCCCTTGGCAGTTGGGAGAGACATTGAAACCATTCCTAGCGAAGTATGAGTTTGAATATAGATGGATTGGGAATGATCCATCTGCTCATATTTATTCGTATTTCTATGTGGTGATGGTGGGCTGTGCTGGCAGTTCTGGCTCGATGTTGGAGTTGAAGTTAGTGCTGTATGACTTGAGCCAAAAATATCTTGCTCAATACGAACAAAAATTGCTCATTTAATTTCTATGTCTGATCGAGTATAGTCCAGACCGATACCAGTTCTTCAGAAAATACTAGAAAATATAAAGCATCTTGCTTAAAATATTTCTATAAATCTAAAGCAGGAGCCAAAAACCCCTCACCTCAAGAAGACCATAACCTACTCAAATATTTAGCAACTTCAGCCAACTGACTACAAATATAACAAGTCCTTATCGACCCAAAGAGGAAGAGGAACATGTCACTAACTCAATTCTAAGAAATTCAAATTACTACAACAGTTCAATGAAAAGAGTGGAAAGATAGTACCAGAAGGCTATAGCAGGTAGGCAGATAAACAATAATACCTCTTCAAAGCTGAAATACATTGACTGGTATGAAGTATACAACAAAATATTCTATTTTGTCAAAATGACAGTGCATGGAGACCGGCATGTCCTTATCCAAATAGATCTGGGCAAAGAAAACAACAGCTAATAATTTATCATTACGGCATAGAAAGGGTGCTTCTTTGTGATTGAGCTTAAAACTGGAGAGAGCTAGATGAAAAGACTCATGAAATCAACTGGTAACAGAAAAATGTCAAAATTGGAATAATCACAGCTTTATCTCAATTCCTTGTTGCAGAAGTAGATGGCCAAAAGCAAGCTCAATACAAAAGTTAGGAAGGTGTCAAATAAATCCAGAGCTGATAGCAGTGTGATTAACACTCCAAAATTCATCAGCCGAAGAGCTAATTATATAGAGAACAAAGAGTTCTATAAAGACAATCTGCAGGAGGCTAAGAGTGTCAATATTTAAGTTCTGAATATCAATGAGTTCAATGAAAGTAAATAGGCGATTATTAAAAATACTGAAAGAAGCAATCATTCAAATACCAGACCTCTCTAAATAAAAAATAAAATAGAGGCCCTCGATAAGATAGGAAAAATTACTTCTACTTTTGTTCCTTAAGATAGTGAGAATGAGTTTAGATCTCATCAAAATATTCCAGAAAAAATGCAGGATAAGCCCATCAAAACTGAACAGAATATTGACTGCTTGCCTATATGCAAAGTCCAAAAAAATTTTGGGAAAACTCATCATAGAAATCCGGAATCAAAGTATTCAATTTCCAATGCATCTGCCAAAGTTCATGCTCAGCAAAAGAATGATATTAATGGTCATGGGAATCGTACCTTTACTCCCTTCTCCTCAGGAACAAGAACTCCAAATGAACAATTACCAACTCAAGGATTCAAGAATATCCTAGGGAAAGACATTCAAAGACTATATCCAGCCAAAATTGCAGAGATGCCTTCCAACCAGACGATGCTTTCAGCTAACAAGCTGAGGATGAGCTACAAACATATGTATGATAGCGGCAACTCGAATTCTGCCAAACTGGCAAGCAAAGCTCGTCCTTTCCATTCGAACTCTCCTCCGAATCATTTGCTTATTCAAAACAGGAAAAATTTTTACTCCCCAGTGCACACTACAATCGTGAATAATAACAAAATTCACTTCACTTATATTTGATATTTTATATCTTGTTTAAAGATTCGATTTTCAAAGATCATCATGCTCTAGACAGGTCAACTCCCACTCGAGATTGTCTTTTAAATTTTTAGGCTCAAATGAAAAATGAAGCTTTTCTTTGAGAGTTTTCTGGATGAATTATATTCTTTTTTCAGAATATTTATCTTTGACAATAGGTTCGTACTCATTTTTGATTTTCCGAGCATATTGTTTGTATTCGTTGAAGCTTGAGTTCAAGATTCCCATGTCAAGATCATACACGATTTGTGATAGTTTAGAGGAAGGCACATGGTTTTCCGTCTACAAAATAAGTTGGCAAACAACCATATTGAATTCATCTTTTTCTTTATGATCTTTGAAAAAATCCTCGATAAATTATGAAGCAATTTTAGCACTATCTTTTTCATTCGTCTTGGAGGTTGTATCGTAAACAATGTCATGGAAGAATAGGGCAATTTACACCATCAATTTTTAGTTATCTTTCAGCTCCTCTTTTATCTTTTTGTATTGTTGGCTGTTCCAATTTTTGAAGATCGTGTAAATATGCTGGTTGGTATGATAAAATCTCCAGTATTCGGAATATTTTATCCAGATTCTGTTCCACCAGGTCAAAGCAAGTTATTTGTTTTGCTCTTTTACTCCTGTATAGGAGTTTAGTTACAATATCAGATCGTTGTAAAATTTCATGTATTCTTGCATCTTTTCTGAGTTCATGTTGTTCTTTGTGAACAAGAATTGCCTGATTCCACTGCTTGAAAGTTTGTACTAGATCGCTTCAGACGGAGACAGCAAAGGGCAGACTATCAGCTAAAGGTTTTTGAGATTGTTTTATTGTCGAGCTTAGTTCATTATGGATATGCTTGGAGCTGTTTCAGGTGAAGTCACTAAGCACTCTATCTTTGGCTCTGTCAGAGTAGGACCAAAAGGATCTTTCAGTTCGAAAATGATATACTCGAGTTTAGGATTAATGGATTTCACGAAAAGTTAAACTTTTTTCATCCTCACAGTCAAAGGCTGAATGGCTTATTTGTTCTTCTTTTTCAATAGCATAGAATCTCCAGTCACACCAATATAGACTGTCTCCTTGGCAGCAAGGACTGAATACAGCAATAAAATTTGATGTCCGATATGAAGGTAGTCAAAGGTGCCTCCTAGAGCCACAGTACTGTAGTTATTGAGAGCTGTCGGTTATATTTTTGTTATTTTCAGGTCAGTGGTGATAGTTGGATACTTAGACAGAATGGGTAGATAGTTTGATATCTTTTTGATTTTTTCCTCAAAAAAATTATCAACAGAAAAGGTGAAGATTAGCGATGCAATACATGTGCATTTTTGAAGTTCACCAAGAGAGATGCTTGGATCGTTGTCAATATTGATAAGTATGTTCATGCTCTCGAGATATGTTTATAATTAATCTAAAATATAGATATGCCTTTTATAGTCTTTTATCAGATCTGATGTACTATATTTCATCATTCAAATAGGTCCAAGTCTTCGTCTTTTTCGGATTAATTTCCATTGCGGTTGTTTCCTTCGTAGTCTTATTAGCCACCAATGGCTTCTTAGAAATCTTCCTCGTCGTCTTAGTTCTCTTCTTAGTTGATCTGATCATTGTCTTCCTGCTCCTATTCACGGTCTCTTCTTATTTCTTCCTCCTATTCCCTTTCTTCTTGAATCGTGTCGAAATTTATAACAATTTTCATCTCGTCTCTTTCTTCGGTCTCTCTTCTGGCTTTCTCATCCGATATTTATTTCAAAGCATTGTCGACCATGTCAAATATATCGGTTATTTTTTCCTAGTGTTCATCAAATTATGCCATCAAGTTCGCAATTTCTTATTTCAGTTGTTCGTAACTATAAGATTCAGGCATTCTACCTCTCTTTAATTTTTGCTAAACTTTTTTGAACCCTTCTTGTATTTGTTTTTGCCTTTCGGCTTACTTGCCATCACATTTTTGTTATTTGTCTTAATAGATGGAAATAAAGGTTCTTATAGCTTCTCTTGCGAGTTCGTCCCAGCTATCTCTTCCAGGGTGCTGCTTGATGAACATAGTAATGACATTATTTTCTGAGAAGTTGTACTATTCAGCACGTTTCTTTCTTTTATTATCATTCATCTGTTAGTATTTAGCTTTTAGCTCCTTTGCACTTCGACTGTCGTATCCTGAAAACCATCGTATATCAGGGTTGAAACTTCTCAACTTTTCCAACAGCTCTTTTGCTCCGTCTGAATCCAGGTTCTTGAACCATTTTGTTTCATCATTGTCTTTAATTTTCTTGAGGGTGATGATTGGCACAAAATAAAAGTAGAAAATTCTGTAAATTTTGATCCACTACAATCTTATGGAGTGATTGTGGCAGCTCAGTGGAGAGGTGAGTTATTTCCAGAGGTAGTGAGCAATGAAGAAATTTTAATTTTCTGTTAGTTTAAGTTGCAGCTCCATTCCATATGTTTTCTTATTGTTGTTCAGACTGTTCTTGAATATTTGTAGTGCTTTTCCATACTTTCTTATATTTTCTTAACTAAACTCATCTAGTTGCCTGAACATGTATTTCAAAAATTATAAAGGCTGCATTTTTTGGCTGGTCTACTGCAGTTCAAACTCGTATTTGATGGCGAATAGTTAATATGTGTTGTCATGCTTGAGAATATAGTCCATGTATTTGAGGACCTCTTCAATTTTGGGATGATACTGTAATTTCAAAGATTTTATGTAGGGAAATATGTTCTTGAAGATGATTTTGAGCATTTACAAAGAGGCTCGGACATTTACCTGACTCAATTTTAGCTAAATTGCCACCTATTGTAGTATTTCGAGACTGTAGCAGGATTTCCACCTCATCAAGGCATTGAATAAAGATTTTTTAAGCTTAAGCTCTTTTTACTCGTGGTTGAAATTGTTCGTCCTGAGAATTTTCAACATGATCTTGTGGAACTGTTAGAAGTAGTATCCAAACTGCTTTTTGTACTCGATTTATCCAGTAGAGTCAATCAGACTCAAAAGGAAAAGGTATCCATCTTCAGAGTAGTCATGACAAACAGGCTCATAAAGCTTAAGAAATGACAGGAAGTCCTCCCATTAACTGAACTCGTTGGCCTTACTCAGGAACACTGGGAGGATCTGAAGAATTTTTCTCTTGACATTGATGGTGCAGTTTTCCTTGGCGTTTATATTAATCTTAACCTTATCTATGAGAGCCTTGCAAATTTTCTGATTTTAAGCATGGTCTTTGCCAGAAATACAGTTCAACATTTTAATTTCTTCATGCTCAGAGTCGTACTTTTTTTTTATTTTTTCCAAAATCACACCTTCCTCAACTTTCTCATTTTTATAGAATGCTGGGAAGGTATGAGCGGTGTCGATCATGATCCACCCAAACCCTTCATAACTTTTGTCAGTGTCTCCAATTTTCCTCATAGGAGCTCTGATCTTTGACGTTACGCTTTGTTTCTCCTCAATGATATTTTATTCTTTCAGTTCCATATGGAATGCCATATCACTTGCATCTGTCTCCACTACGACTGTTCCCTTGAAGTAAGGCAGACATTTCAATATTTTTGGGACCGCCAACGGTCCGGAAAATTATTTTTTTTTGTTGCTCTTATCGAGAATATTGTTCTTCTTGATGATCTTAGCTGTAACATTGGACATCAAATCATATTCCTGTTCCAACTTGATCCGATAGTAGTTATACATTCTGAATAATTTGTTCACGAGGGCCTTTTGCCTCACTATAATTTTAACCCTGTTCTATCTCTTAAGGTCGATGATTTAATAGAAAATGCGGTTGAGGCCGGTTGATTTTACGACTTGTTGCTAGTATATTGTTCGGAAGTTGTTCAGCCCATACCTGGTTTTTAATCTTTTAAACATAAACTGAGATGTGATTTTTCTTTTGCGAGACTCTTCTACAAGTAAGTTTGCCAAACTCGAGCTTCCATAATCTCTCTGAGTTTTAAGATTTGATAAAATGTGATAGAAAAAAATAGCTTTGAGTTTCCACACTCGATCAAAACTAAAAACGTCGTCTTGTAAAGGAACCAATTACTCACCTTAAGTCAACAGATCAATCAACTATCTGGAGACATCCTGAAAATGTTTGTTGCTTCTGTTGTAACCCACCATGCCTTCGATGATCCATTGATCTTGAATTTTATCATAAAGGAAGCTTCTGTATATCTTTTTGTAAAGAGATGCCGAGTCTGTATAGAAAACAGTCCTGTAGCCCTATTCGATGAGAGTTTCAACGTGCTGAAAAATAATGAGAGGCTACATTTAGCCCATAATATTTTTGAGGATTTGAAGGTGTTGCATGAGTCCCTCCATGAAAAAAATATCCTTGTTCTCTCTAGCGTATATCTTGACTGTAGATTTATCAAAAGATAGTTCTTTTAGTTTGAATTTTCCTTTCACTATCACAATATTTTCAGATTAGACTCTTTCGCTCAAGTTGAACAGATACACCATGTATCCAGATTTGCTTGGAGTGATAGACACGAACTGTTCAGATACTTCTTATACTTATTGAATGCCAATGGCTTGTGCTCCACAAATAACAAGCTCTTTTTATTTTTTTTCACTGATTACGCACACTGTCTTTTTGAAGCATTCTATATTGCATCTGGGATTGCTGACATCAATGATGTTTATGGGTAGTTTGAAGACATTGCCTCGGAAGTGGGTCTTGATGATCAGTTTCCCAACGACTTATTCATAAATTTGCTATTTTTGCTCTTCTGTTAAAGTTGGAAGCAGTGTCATTCTAAAATGGTGGATTTTGGGGTCTTCGTAGTACTCCATATAATTTTCAAGAGAGAGCGGACAACTTCCGAATAAATTCTTTTTGACCATTTCCTAGCATTGGAAGTATGTGGAGTTCCACTCATAGGTGAACTGATGTTGGATTTTGATTTAAAAAAAAAAGGTTTGGATGGCATCGTTATCAGTGTTTTAATTGTTGTTTTGGCCGTTGTCTTCAGGTTCTACCATTTTTTCGAGAGTGAACTGGTAGCTGCTGTAGAAGCTGTTATGGTCGTCGTAGCAGGCCAGGTGCTTTTCCTCTTGGAGGTTGAGCATGTTTGGATTGTGATTATATGTTATTAAAGTTGACTATAAAAGAGGCAAAATAGATATGAATATTCAAATGTTGGTATGTGATTGAAGATAGTCACTATCATTTGTTTGTGGCAATATTTTCAACATCGATGTATATCTTCATTTTGGGTGTGTGCTCCACAGGTTTCCGACTGTGGATGGAGTACTTATGTTTGAAGTTTCTATTCGTAAGGAGCTCGTCTAGCCAGATACAAGTCTGATCAAGATTTACCATCTACAGGATCAGGGCGTTTTTATCATTTTTGGTATCTATGAGGTAAGCTCCCATCATTTATTTGAGCTCCTTCTTCATCTACTTACTGTTATTAAAATCAGCGTTGCATATTTTGAGTTTGTTTTGGCATTTACCATATCTGATTTATCTTTTGAAGCCATATGAAGCCAAGTTCTGCTTTGCTCTGTTAAGCTCTTGCATATATAGGTTCACTTCTTGCTAGTTGTTCAACTCAAGCAGTAAAGTATTGTAAAATCGATCGAATTTCTTATCAAACTTCCTAAAAATATTGTTTGTCAAGAATTTTTCCAAATTGTCAATAGCATAGGGCTCAATATGTGTGAAGGTGATAATATTTTTTGATGAGTTTGTTGCTATCTTATGCTATGCTTTGAATGACACCATTTGTCTGGCAACTTTGTCTTCTCTCTTCATATTAGCTTCTTCCTTCTTTAAGATGCGTTATTGGTAGGGAAACTTTGGTATCTCTTTGACACTTTGGACCTTCTTCTCTTGCTTTTTCTCCTTCCGTCCACCTTTTTGATAGTCATTTGATATCTCGAAGTAATATTGGATCTCTCCTTTGAGCACAAAATGAGTAGGATTTGGAGTCTCAGCAAATAGTTTGTCCAAAACATCAAAATGTTATTCAATGTAGTCTTGCACATATGCAAAATCTTCAGCATCTTCGATCACAATTTATGCAATTTGAGTTTTTTCATTGTAACCAATGTCATGATCAATACTCTTCTCTTCAAATAAAGCTCCGTATGACAGTAGAAGTGCTTCATATTGCTGGGCATTGATGTGAGTAAAACGGAAGGTTCTGATTTATATCTCGAGATAAGGAGGCTCAGGGTTACAGTCATCATGGAAGATGGACCCTGGAGTTGCAGCGACAGCCTTAGCATAAATTTCATTTAATAAATCGAATCCTCTTAATTAAGTGATTCCATTGTTGCCTCTTTAGTAGGAATAGTAAATTTCCATTTAGTCAGTCTTGTTTGAACCATCTTCCACAAGCTTGAGTTTTTAGCTCATACAGTACAGTTGGGTGGGGTCTCCTTGCTGGACGATGATCTTCACGACAAATTTACCCTCAAAGTTTGTCTCGCGAAAGACTGGAACATATTGTACTTAGACCTATATAGCTTCAGGGGTACTTCTTGACGATGGTTCAGATCAACTTTCGGAAATATTTTTTCGATCAACTGCTTAAGACTGAGTTTGAAGTTGTCTCTTTCTTTTCTCTCAAGGAAAAGACCTTCAACTTTGTTGCTCCTGGGACTGACGCCGATGAGTATTGTGCCTCCTTTGGTGTTGAGAAAAGAGACAATGGCCTTAAGAATGTTCCATTTGACGTTTTACTCTTTAAAGGGCAGTGCGTATCCTTTGAATTAGATGGCATTGGAGGGCAGGAGTTCTTCTGTTTCCTGGAAGGAAGTTCTACAGCCAATACAATGCAAAATCTAGTCCATATTAATTGATATATGAGATTATTATAATTCTTTCACAAGCTTCAAAATAATATAAGCAGTTTCTGTGAAATAAGATTCTTGGATGGTTCTATTACTGAAGCTGAGATAAGTCACAATTTACGACTAAAAATCATCCTACATTTAATTTGGATATTAAAGTCAGTAGAATAAGTGCTTATTTACATTATTTTTCTATTTTATAAAATGCTGAATCGAAGAAAATCTCTCCATAGCCACAGCAGGCCTCGCCTTCGCTTGAAATCAACTAATAAATAAAATTTGAAAGAGGTCACTGGGAACAATGACCCTCTCATGACCATAAAGCATATTTAGACTCACAAAACTCCCTTTAAGGTGAGAAAGCTTTAAAAGTCGCATAGCAAAGAATGTTCTTGTAAAAAATCTAACCACCATATTCAATCGATAAAACAAGAAGAGCGAGCAAAAGGTATTTCACGAAAAGAAATTCAAGAAAAAGAAGGAATATACTACCCGGACAATCTTCTTCCATAAAGGGCAGATCTGGATACTATATCTGACTCTGTGGTCTAGAAGCTATCACAGAAGTAAATACTCAGGGAAGTCAATGACAGATACCTAATCAAAAAAATAGATTTGTTGTTCGTTCTCAAAAGTTTCTTTGCTGATGAATATTTACCGGAGGTCCGGCTTAACAAAATAAATTTGAAGTTGGAAGGTTATCGAAGTGCTAATGAACCTGGCGTCAGGACAATCAAGCATATTAAAAAGATACAAAACGAGCTTCAAATTGAACAGATTTACAGCTTAAATTATCCAATTTGCGACAATCTTTAATAGCAGTAAGATGAGCCCATCATCAACTCTTTTACCCCTCCTTCAATTCATAAAATACTATCTGACAAATAAAAAGAAATTTACAAGCCCAAACAATTGATCAAAACCCATAAGAACGTAGTATTCACATCTTTTGAGGATCAAGAGGATGGTTTTTGCATGAGGGAGGAAAAGGTGACCTTATAGTTCAAAGGAGATGATGAATTGTTTAGGCTCTTGAATATCACAGACATGGAAAAGTTCAAAAATAATCATCAGTAACTTTTATACACCTACGTCAACAATCAGTAAGACGAGCTTGCAAAGAAATATCTGAAGTAGTACAAAAACTTACAGGAGTAAATGTTGTGCTACTCTGACCTTTTGCACAATCGACCTGAAAAGACTTCCCCGTCGGTTCATAAAACCCTGCCAGCCATCAACAGACTAATCGACATGAATTTGGATAACGCCATCAATCGACTATCAGATAAAACTGTCGAGCATTCCAAAAAAGTAGATTTGACGAAGCATTTGATATACACCATTCGAAGATAGTATACCGGATTGGTAGCATTAATTTTACTTAGGTTAAGGAATTGAACGAAATCATCAACGAAAAATCAGAAAAGGAGCGAGAGTTTCAGAGTAAGGTTACCAAGTGGTGGGACAACTACTCCTTTCGTCGGGATTTTCTCTCCAAAATCAAGAACGATTACTGCTCCTAGCTGTTCAGTCTATTCTATACGCTTAAAGAGTTCTTCCTGAAGGTGAATGAATATCCAGCGCTGAGGCAAAGTGTAGAGCATCTGATGGCCTTTTTGATAGATGGGCTCAAGAAGATGGATGAGTTGGTGCTTATCGGAAACAATTTTTATTGATTTGATTTAAATGTTGCTTCAAAGTTATAATTATTTTTTGTCAACTTGAATGGAACGCTAGAGCAGAGATTTACCAGAAAGGACAGAATTCTTTTCCTTTGAAGCATCGAGAATCACTGACAATGACGGGAACGAATCCTTCACTGTTGAGATGAAACCGGCCAACAAGAAAAGTCAAAACAAGACGTACGATACGACAGAGATGAGCAAGGACAAGCAGGAGATATTCAGGTCCATGTACGAAAACAGCAAAGTGGACGAATCTTGCTTTGAGGACTTTCAATAGTTCCTCAAGAAGATTCCCCAGCAAACTGAGGAAGACATCAACAATCTTAGCATTAGTTATGATCTGAGCATCTTCAAGAAGAAAGTCGATTACACTCCTTCTTCCATGGTGGAGAAGGAAAAATACGTTGCCAAGACAAAATGGCTTAGCGAGATGGAGGTTCAATGTGTGATCGACTTCAACGGCAAGAAGGTTCCTACCATCTGCAGGATCAAGGATGCTGAACTACAATTAGAAAATGGCTGTTCTTTTAGGTTAACAAAAATTAGTAAGATGAAAGTCCTTTTCTAGAATTACTAGAAATGCATTGTTTTCACATATGATGACTTGAAGGGCAAAAAAACGACAGAAGTGAGGTTCAAAATCTATATTGAGAACGATACCAAGGACGATCTCTACATCTTGTACGCTAAGATCATTGTTGAAAAATTGATTCTGCTTGATTATGATATCAACTTGAAGGAAGGAGAGGACATCGAAGGAGACAAATTTCTTATGACCGGAGAGGTCTACAAGAAGGGACAAGTCATCAATCAGTGGAATTTGAGAAAGATGGTCCTCACTGACAGAATCGAGTCCTTCAGAGAAGACAAGTTGACCTTCCAGATGACAAATATCAAGTAAATCTGGACCCGTTTCGACATGTACCAGAAAAACCTCATTATCAAGATCCGACACGGCAAGGAGAAGACGGAACTTGCCATACCTCTGGTCAACTTCCCCGTCCGTTTCTGCAAGGACAATTGGTTGTTCAGAATATACAGACTGCTCAGCACATCTTGATCTATCATCTCTTATTCATATATTAAATTAATGAAATAGAATTTCCATCACTATATCTCAGATATGTCGAAGCGTTGGTTTTATGTATTAAACCAACTAGGACTGATGTCTTCGCGAGGATCGTGTTTTCGCTAGCTCTGCGGAAGTTTTCCTTAAATCTTTTTGCTATTCTTGACTTTGGATTCAATTATTTGGTCGAGGTCCATTTTTTATCCTTTGAATGAGTTTACTTCACTAGGGTTACTTTAGAATACAGTTTATTTCTTGAGGAAAATCTTCTGTTAACTTTGGCGATCTCTTCTTGTCGGTTTATGCTTCTTCTTCAGTTATGAACGTTCAGTCGCGTTTTTGTTTCCACTTTTGGTTAGAACGTGGTCCATACCTCCTCCCAATATTTATTCGATCTATCGGTCTTAACTTACTCTGGCTTCCTTTATATGAATGATCTATGAGCCGCTGTAATTGAATATTTCTCTGGGATTGTCGATTGGTTTAGTCTTGCTGAAATTGACGGCTGTTTCTTTGGCTCTTCGGTCTAGATTGCCTTCTACTTTTCTCTTTCCTTTCTTATGAAGGACTTTATCTTTGCTCGGACTGTATTGTGATCTTTTGGTCTTTTTGCTGCCCAAAGGTTCGCTTCCTCCATCTGAATGCCCTTCAAGTTCATCACTGTCGAATGAGTTTCTTTCAAAATCGATGACTTCCTCGATATCTTAACTTTCGTGCTTGTCAGTCATGGGGATGGCCGGTTTGTTCTTCCGAGTTGTTTATCTCTGGTAGTTGACCAGAGGAGGATTTTATTATTCCGAATGAGCCACAAACTAGTTCTAGATTTGATACTGCTAAGTCTACTGATGATGCGTCTTCCCATTAATTGCCACAAAGCAACCTCCATTATGATTAGAATGCGAGATAAGTTCATCTTGGATGGTTTCCTGTGCAGCTTTATCAAAAGTAAGGGAATTCTGAGGTGCTAATTTGCTGTAACTAACATTTTTATCGTTGTTTAGATCCTCTTCTGTTCTAAAGTTCTAGTGATAGACCTCTTCTGCTTTCGTCTTTCTCACTTCCTAGCTATAAAAATCGTCAGCCTTGGGGACTGCTATCATCCAAATTGTTATGACAAGCATGATAGCTAAAACTACCAGCAAATCGACACCCAACATAAACAGATCAGTTCCTGCAGTTTCCTTGTAGATCAGTATTACAGCAGCAGCCAGGGGAATCCCATCTAGAACTAGGGTTCCTATGCATAGATAGTTGATAGGGGTTAATCGACTGCAGTTGTCGATGGGGATTTGAGGTTTGGGAAACATTTTACTGTAAACCAGCAAAGCAAAGCGATAATTAGTGAGAGTGGCCAGCATTAGGACTAGAGTATTGCTGATGTAGTCAATTTGTTTGGGAGAAGGCAGAAGGGGCCACATGTATTTGCAGAAAAGTAGCAGATGGAGTAAATTACTTAGGTAGTTGACAACTAATGAAACGATTAGTAGGGTAAATATAGTGGTTCGATAGGAGTAATCAATGCCGAAGAGGAGGCGACTTGCAGTAGTGGCGTTGGTTGAAGTTTATGCATTTGCCAAAATGAAAGCCCCACCATATATCAAGCCAACCTGTGATAAGGCAAAGATGAACATCAGACCGAAAGGAAGATAAAGCTTCTTCATTAGAAGTTTGATCGCCACAACTATCATGGCCCACACAGCCACAGTTAACAGTCCAGGCATCGGTAGTATCCGATCAGGAACTGGAGACTAGCAATTCCCCAGGACTACACATTGTTCGACACATGTTCCATTCTACAAACTATATCCTGATAGGCAGCTGGTGCATGTGTAACCTAAACAGCTATCACATCCAGTCGGACAAAGAACGCAGATCAACACACCACTTGAGGTGGTTCCGTCGTATTGTGTTCCGACGCTATTGCAGTCTTGGTAACATTGATTGTCATACATGTAGCGACCTGTGGTGCATGTAAGACAGGTACTCGCTGTGCAATTGAAGCAACCCGAAGAACATGGCAAGCAGCTAGACCCAGAGAGATACGAGAAATTGGGGCAGGAAGTTATGCAATTGCCAAAATAGGCAAATTGAGTGGCTCCGGTTAATGATTAGGGAGAACACGAAAGACAGTAGGTTGATGAAGTTTGGCAGGTGATGCAACTGCCTGCACATCCACAACTCTGAGTAGCGACGATTGCAGCTGTTCCGTCAGGGCATGTTGAAACACAATAGCCACTGGAATTGTAGTAATTGAAGCTGCATTTGGTACAACTGCCTGTACCTGATCCCGAACATCCATTGCAGGCAAAATTGCAATCTTGACATGTGTTATCAGAAGCAAGATAAGTGTTGGGGATAGTGCAGCTAACTGCACAGGCTCCTTGCTGTAGTACACCAGTATAACATTGAGTGCATCCAATTGTGCTGCTATTGGCACAAATAAGACATTGACTATCGTAGCAAGCAAGACAGTAGGTGATTGAAGCTGAAATTGTTGTAAAGTAGCCATTGGAGGTGGGACAGCTAGCGATACAGGTTAGATTTTATGTCAGAAAATAATTGGTGATACAGGTTCTACAATGCGTAGAATTTAGACAAGTCAGGCAAGGACTGATACAACTGAGACAGGTTCCACTCGAATTGAAACTATAGTACATGCTTTAATTGGTGCAATTGCTCACACATCTCTCTCCCAGCAAATTCATTCCTTCTGAAGTGTAGCAACTGATACACGATCCGTTGGCGTAGCACTCTTTGCAGTTGTAGGTGGCATAGGTACCGCATGAGACGTTATAGGTCAGAGCACCAGAATCAATCATCAGATTGACTGAGGTGTAAGTGGACACATTGAAGTAGTTATGGTCGATGTAGAGAGTAGAAGAGGCTGAAATTAGACCTGAGAGTTGGAGAGTGAGAGACAAGGAGTTGAGTTGGTTGATGTTGGGAGTAGCAGTCACCACTAAGATGTTGGAGGTTGATTTGGAAGAAATTGAACAATTTGCCAGAGTTTGTGGGCAGCTTATGGTCGAAGATGAATTCAGATAGGTGTCTGGGCCGAACTGAAGCAAAATATAGTCTCCACTTTTGAGAACATTTGTCAGTGTGAGATATATCTCTACAGGCTGACTGTTGCTCCTGTAGTACCTATAATTCTTAGACAACATTCCTGTAATAGGACTAGGTAAGGCAGTGTTAAAGGTAGCAGTCCCAGTCCCCACCTGGCTGCCATCACTGTTGTAGCTCATAAAACTCCAGGCCATCGAACTGCCTATATGTCTAGGATTGGTAAATGTGCCAAAAGTGATAGTATAGGTGTATATGCTCTAGCCAGCCCAGTCGTAGCTATTATCGATTGTGAT
>Ga0100378_1001114_pt1 | contig 29057 bp, 29 predicted proteins | sample CryGeymeta201502_FD_81535 | JGI IMG/M metagenome (GOLD analysis project Ga0100378, IMG submission 81535) | Groundwater microbial communities from Crystal Geyser aquifers in Utah, USA - Crystal Geyser metaG 2015-02 | ecosystem: Environmental > Aquatic > Deep subsurface > Groundwater | place: USA... | reverse complement strand
ATTCCTAAATTTGCTAAGATACATTTAAACAAAGAAAATACAACAAAAGATCATGAAATTCTACTTTGAAAGGAAGAGAGTGAACCCAAAATCAGGTTCTTTTTGTTTTTTGTTTACGACTTCAGTAACAAATTAATTGGTTTTAGGGTTTAAGAAAGAAAAAACCATTCAAAATTTAGGAAACGAAAGGAAATCTAACAAGGGATCAGGAAAGATAAGCTTAAGTTTATTGATAAGTTAAATTTACAAGAAACAGAACATTTTACAAAGACCCGCTTGATATAGATCGCAGCTAGATTCATAATTTATTATCAAGGAAACCACAAAAAAGATGGGACTCTGTCATAACCTGGACAAAACTGAAGCAAACAGTAAAAATTCTATACAATCGACTGAACCTACACTTAAGAACAACCTATCAGTTCAAACAAAACCTACCACTGACACAATCTTAGAGATATCTTTTACACATGTTAAGTTGAAGCAAGCTCCTATGACAAGCAGAAGCTCACCAGAACCGAACATCCCACCAAGCCAATCTTTAAGGAAAGTGAATGAGAGCTAGAGATAGGTATCTTCACCTGTCTACAGCCATCGATCGTTGTGTCTATCCGAGTACTTGCGATAGAACGAGTGCAAATTTTAACTAGGAATCATTGTGAGTCAAATTGACATGTAAACCGACAAAGTCTTTGACAATTAGATGTAAAACACCTCAAACTTCAAGCGAGGCTCGATCAACGGATTTTGCTTCGCAAACTCAACTCTGAAAAGAAAAGCAGGCATAATACCTCTAGATTGATACAGCTAATTTTTATTGTGACCCTAGTCTGTTTGAAAATTGTACTACTCCTTTTTGATTTTATATAAATTTGTACCGTTGACACAAAATGGGAATTTGTGGAGTAAAAAGCAAGTCAGGCAATTGTATCATTCAGAAAAGTAATTCGAGTAATCCAGAAGAGAACAAAGAGAAAATTAACGAGTCGAAAACTATGACACCTTTGAAAGGAAGTATGGGGGTTACTGCCTCGACTAGTTTAGACAGTAACATGAACAAAAATTCACCTTTACCGCGTCTGCCTCCCAAACCTGAACCCCCTCTGCAGACGATAACTTCAATAATCCAAGAGGATACAAATAGCATTAATTAGTTATCTACATTGAGATACAGTGGTAATACATACTGCTTGCCGACGATAAAAGAACAGCAAAGTATAACATTTTAGCTTGAACCGGACAACAGTACTTCAAACAGAGGGGTGGATTCTGTGAGGGATCAATGTTGGAGATGAAGTTGAAAAATATGGGGAATGGCTTCCGTTTTGGGAAGGACAGTCCTCGGAAGACGACGGAAATTAGTTATTTTTGATTAATACTTCTCATCTATTATTGTTGTTATTTCTCTATAATTTTCTAAGTTCATATCTTCTGACGTAATATAACTTTGTCTGATTTACTAATTATTAATAAGAAGAAAAAGTAAAGACACTAAAATAATGGAGGAAGGAAAAACTTAAGCTAAGAGAGAGAGGACCGCACTGTTGAATGATTTTTATGTTTGTGGGAAGTTTTTAGTTGAGTAGTATTGTTTGTATCAAAGGAACTTTCATGATTGATGTCTCCCTAGTCAGCTTCAAGATATTAATATTTTATGTTGAGCAATGTGGTGAAAAGAGAGCGAGCTCACCTTTTTGCTCCAATCGCCTACAAATAAAGACTTTGTATGTCCCTGGTCGAGAAAACATTTCAAAATGAGAAATATTGATTCATGAATGTTCATCATATATCGTACAACATCTATATCGCATCCTGCAGCAAATCGTCATCGAAGTCTTCATTCATGTGCAGCAGCATTTGAATGCTGACACCTTTCAAAGAAAAGAAGGTGGTCACCGTAACTCGGATCTCGTCTCCTGATTCGCTTTCCTTCTGAGCTCGAACAATGCTGTTTCTGTCCCAGTTCGGAAAGAAATATAATTCATCCTAGCATTCAACTTCAGCTTATTAGTAATCTACAGCAATCATTGCTTGCTGCTAAACATCGAAGAAGCATGTAGGAGATGTTTTTTGAGGACCTTATACGTAGAATGGGGCATAAAATACGATTGTATCTTACAAGGGCTGAAAACACTCTCTTATAGCTGAATGTGGCCCTTTGGCTTTAACCAATACCTCCTTCGACATTGTAGCTTGTTGCTTTGAAGTATTTAGAAATCCATATCTTCTGTCACGCATGTATCTGCCGTCTACCCACTGTTTTAAAATTGTAAGAAAATATGAGTTAGGCCTGTACTCAATCAACTCTTTTATCTAGTACTATATACTATTTATCGGCTTCTCGGTTTATTAAGAGTCAAACCAACTGCACCTGAGGTTTCTCAGAGTCGTGAGCTACTCCTTTTAGTTGAAGAATGTCAATAAGTTGATAGTCAAATCATCTAACCACCATATCGCCATTTTTGAATCGCTATTAACCTTTTTAATTACGGCACAATAGCCTTAAAAAGTATACTACTTCACAGGCTTGGCTTTACCTTCTTGAAATTGGTCATATTTGTAGTATAGTACTTGATTATAGGAGTAACATTTAGAAACAAGGGAAACAAGTTGAGTTTATGGAAATAGGTAAACGTCTGACAGAAACCACCTCATTTATAAGTTTAGCTTTTGCTCGAATGTTTTTTTATCCAAGAAGCTCCTTGAATTATGCCTGTTTTATAAGTTGATAACCTGAATTTCTAATTATTCAGCCTATTCCAAGAATAATAACACTTCATGATCATTCATCATTTAGAAATACTTCTAGACTCTTTTTTTACATTTTTTGTCATTGTGCAATTAGAATAACACTTTTCCTTGAGCAGTCAGATGCAAAATTCTTCTGGCTGGCATGTTCTACTCTGGTAGTTCACAGTATGCATCGACAACAAAAGTGTTTTAAAGAGCTGTTGCAATTTGACTAACTCCTGATATATTCAGGTTAAATTTTTCTTTCTTAAGCATCACTTTATACTTTATACTTTTTTCTTATGAGCTATGAATCAAATAAGTAAAATGAGCAGTAATAATGTAATTATTGCTACTTGAAAATGGGCTGAAGTCATTTCTTAGAGCATGTGTCGAAAGGCATCGATTTATTGTCTTATCCTCCTCAGATTAATCAATTTCTATAATTCGACTATTTCTCAGGTATTTTTGAAAAATATTATCACCCATTTTGAATCCTCATTTCCTATATATGCCTAAAATCAACATATTGGAGGCTATTAAATCAAGTAGCATAGATATGATGTGATGTGCTATACATTTATACAATCATTTAATAGTTCTTAAGAAACTGATATATGGGTTGCCTTGCAGGAAAATCATACCCTCAGAAAAAAATTACAATCAATGAGACAGCATCAGAGATACAGCATGCCAACGCTGATAATAAAAACTGCCTGTAGAGCTCGAGTAACCTTGATGGAAATGGTGGGAAATACAACTTCATCTTGAAACCAAAGGTTGTCAATATGGACTAATTCAATAAAATGTTAAAAAAAGATGATCCTGAATCAGATTTAGAAGGTCGTTAGCTTCTCAACGAATAAAAAAGCTAGTTTTCTGATATCAGTGATAGAGCCAACCTTGATCTCTACAGGGTTAAATTCGACCTGAAAGTCAAGATCACATCAATCGATATGGAAGACTAGCATCTATACAAAAACGACTTGTCAGCTAGCAGTACTTCAAAGTTTGGCATTACCGGTCTGAGGAAAACCCAACATACTCCTCATCTAACGTCAGACGAGGAAGAATAAATTTGATGTCTATATGAGCTTTTTAGCTGTTGCATTTGTCAACAGCTTGCACTTTTGGATAGTTCAATCTTGTGTATTCTGATGGAGGATCAACTTAAACTTGCTTTACTAAATTAAAATAACATATAATAAAAAATGGGTTGTTTCAATTCCAGATAGAACCAAGGTAGCGGATAGGCCGCGGTTCCAGGACAGCGAGGAGAGCCTGATCGCAATGGTGGAGGTAACAAGGGAGGTCACAATGATGATAGGAATAATTACAATGGGAGAGAAAGTGATCCCAGTCGGGGTCTACCTGACAATTTGCCATAGTATAGTAACGCTATTAAAAAAAAGAAATGAGCATGATATGTGTTGTATTTTAGAGCCTCTCATTTAGTATTTAAATTTTATCAGGGGCAACGCATTTAAGAAAATGATACAAGATGGACAATACCTTCAACAATATTAGAGTAAAAGGTACTTGTTTCACTGTTATGAAGTTCATACGGCTGCATAAATAATTGTATATTGGAAATAAATCAGAGAAGCTGGATCAGCCGAACAGTTGAAACCATGAGAGTATAGAGTCAAACTCATTTTTAAAATGATAAAAATATCACAGAATCTTTCTTATTTTCTCCATCCTCTCATTTAATGTCTTTTAATTCAAAAACATATAAATTATCAGATAAAGCTTCTCTCACATTTTTTGATAGACTTTTAAAACATTTACTATCGCAAGTTTATCAATAGCTCTTGTTTTATGAGAGTTATCTGCTCTTTAACTATGTCACCTGAAAGCATAACTTAAGGCAGATCAAAAAGGGTCATGTTTATGAGTTAACACACTCAAAATAGGGGATAAATAGCATGATCAGGTTTGGTATAATCATAAGCGAATCATAAATTTGTCTATAAGTGCTTGTACAATTTTATAATATTACCATGTAACTTCTGAGATTCGATTGAATCTTTTTATCGGTCAATAGGTTTCAGTCGTTACTTTTCTGGTAATAAACGGCGCCTTTTATTGGAGCTTATTGTGCTCGTAAACTACATCTAATATAAAAATTTACTTTTGAAAATGGGTTGCTGTGCAAGTCGAAAAGAGCATGCAGCTCCCTAAAGCAATATCTCCTTCCATCAGAAGTGCCAACAAGGACAATAAAGCGACTAACCTGGTAAGGCAGTAGCTGCAGCACAAAATTAGCTCAGTCCCACAAAAATGACAAAACCAAAACCAAAATGCAATTAAGACAGGAAAGTCCAAGACTAAATCTATTCTTTACAAGAGCCGGCTATTATACGTATATCTCCACCAAAAGGCAACCCCAATTTGAGAAGAGCGAACATGCGATCGACACTTTCGATCACTATCCATGAAGAAAGATAGCCTTTCAACCCAGAGGAGAGGAGAATAAGTGTTGAGAAGTCTTCTAAATCTTGCGATGTTCTGTCCAACAAAGGGGAGTCGAGGCAAATTGATGGCAAGCCGGTAGATAGTAATGATCATCTGAAGGTCCGCAACTCTCATCATGAGCCTCACTCTCCTCCTTCACCACTACACATCAGAATTTCGCATGAATATGAGGAATAGTACAGATCTGAACATTCTGCAAAATACACATAGGTCAACGGTATAAAATTTGATCTTGCCATTCGTTTATCACCTATCAAGATGTAAAATGGCAAACTCTACGGAGATGATCTAAGTATCACGAGTAACTCTATTCATGGTGTTCGTGGGTTCAGAAATACAGGGTTTGATCTTGAAGTTACTCCTGTCGAGCTGGAAGCTTGATGTATACTTTATATACTGCGTTTTTAGTATTAATCTTCAAATATAAGCTAACAGTGATACAGTAGAGGGGTGGCGTTTGAGAGAATATAAAAAAATTATGACTGTTTTTCATCGTTCTGAGTTTTTCCGATTGCAATAATTAGAAAATTAGAATCATTAATGAAAAAGCAACAAAAAGGTAGATTTATGTTAGTTTGAACTCTTCAGAAGTAATATCTTTATCATTTAGATGTTAACGTCCAATGCCCTAAAAAATTAGCTATTTCATAATACTATAAAGTGATATTTTAAATTATTGGGAGAAAGATGGGCATCTGTGCTAGTGAAACATATCAAAAGAGAGACAAAAAGATCCCTGGAAAACTGCAGCTGAATGAGTTGAAGGTAAAAAGCTAAAAACCTAGTCCAGCCTCGACAAGCAAGTAATTGTCAGATGAGGCTGATGAAGTGAGGCAAAAGAACAAAGTTATTTTAATACAAAACACCTCAAAACAGTCAAAATACTCCAATGAACCTGCTCTTGAGTTTTTGAGAGTTCTTTCAAAGAAATATAGCAATGAGAAACCCAACATTAGACCAACTTAATCGGTTTACGTTACAGAGTCAGATGCCAAAAAAATAGCAGATAGAGTCAGCAAACGTGCTACAATGAGAAATTACGACATGTAAGGCACTGGTTCATTGATGGGGAGTGAAGAAGCAAGTTGCTTCAAGGTCAACAATTACTTTGAAGATAGTGGCAAGAGAACAGCTAAAGTTGGAAATCCTTATGAGAACTAGTCTGAGTTTAGATATTCCAATGTCAATTACCTTCAGTTCCAGAATGAATTACCATGTAGTATAAGAAAGCGAGCCAAGAATCAGGCTCAAGGCAATTAAGCCAATACAAGGAAGATAGCAAATGAAAGTCAAGATGGCTATCAAATCATCCTCGAGAGTCCTACAATCCCTTTGAAAATTCATGACAACAACCTTAACAATACCAAACATCCTATTGACTACATTGAGAAGACCAACAATCTCTACAAAAGTAATGCAGTCTCTCGTTAAAATGTGGAAAGTACTGATCCAGGTCTAATATGGAAGACGGTTGCTTTTGAAGCTTGATTTATATTTTTAATAGATCCATCAAATCAATTAATTCTGAGTAGGTAAAATAATAAAATCAAATAATTTTTATGCATCTGATTATCAGTCTTCTGACTGGGTTTGTCAAGGAGAAGTCCTTTTAATGCACACTTGATTTTTGTTGGATCACATAACGTCATTTTCAGAACTATTTGAACTCATTGGTGGTTAGAGCAGGATATTTAATTTTTCAACTGAGTATGGGACCCTGCACTTCCAAAAAGAACGACAAAAAACCGGAACCTCGCCGTGAGGAAAGACGTGAAGAGCCACGAAGAGAAGAACCAAGAGAGCCTGCTAAACAAGAATACCAAGAGAACCAGTACGGTCAAGGTGAAAACAATAATGCCTACAATCCATACAATCCCAACAATGAAACTGGCGAACCTGCTCATGAGAGTAGAGTCCAAGATCGCCGATAAAACTAAGAGGAAAGAAGAGACGAGCGTGAGAATGGCAGTAACCCCAGATCTGAGAAAAAAGAGGAAGGCGAGATTTTCGAAGACAAGCACAAGGGCAACTCCTTCCTGAACTTCATGTAATCAGGAGAGAAAAGAAAGTAATCAAAGATTGGCAGAACTGATGAGCCCAGAAATGAAGATCATGGCATTCCAGATGAGAACGACTATGCTGTCAGACCTGTTCAAGACCTGTATTTTCCAGACAGAATATCCTTCACATCCCACTGATGATTATCAACACAATCTGACACTCATATCCCACTCATTTATCATATTCTGGCACTCACCACTGGAGCTTAGTCAGACCGTTAATAAAGTAAACTCCTTCTGATGTTCTATTGAAGACGGTATGGAAGCATTCTTCGAGGATTGGATGTCTACTTTAACGTAGAGGGACTTGATGGCCTTAGTTTTTTGAATTTCTTGTATAATAAAGTCACAAAGAGCAGCTCACCAAATGTGAATACTCTTTAAGGTGTTTGATCTTTTCCAAAAGGATTGTAGATCATCTCATCAACTGTCCAGATTACATCTTCTGGTAAATCACAACAAAATGGTCAAGGATAGGGATGATATGTTTCGACATGTAACCGTTTGGTTTTAATTGAGATAATCAGTCTCTTGGCCTCAACTATCAGCATATGCCATGTCCTTCAAAAGACAGCCAATATGAAAGGGCCTGATGAACTTTTTGATAAATTACAAAGACCTATGTTTGGGTTTAAAATTATAATTATCAATCCATAAAAATGGGATGCGTTGGATGTATAGACGGCAAGAAGAACAAAGGAGGCCCCGATGAAAAGGCAGAAAAAGAATAAACAAAATCTCCATAATATAGAGTGCACTAATCGGAGGCCAAAGAGAAAGATTAATATCGGCATGAACATAAAAAATAAGGGCCAGAAGTCATCAATGTTGAGCCTTATGATCATAACAAGAATAAAAAAGATGAATAATCCGAAGAGAGAAGGAAAAATATGAATGAGGATCGAGTAGTTGAAGAAGATGGGTATTAAAAAAATGGAAATAAAAAGTATGAACAGGCAGAAGATTTCAAACCTCACTATCCGGCCACACAAGAATATGAATAAGATAGAGATAGAGTTCCGTAAATTCCTCATACATCGAGCGACTAAATTAAAGTGAATAATCGCTAGTAAAACAAATAAGGCCGAGAGTAAAGGTAAGAGAGAGCTCAAGGAGGCACATACAATTACTTGAGGCCGAACGACCGCTCCGATGGCAATACTCTAAAACCCATCAACTAAGCCAACTAAGTTGGCAGTAGGTCAGCTAAAGTAAGCGAAATGTCTGAGCGAGGCAGTGAGTTCAAAGGAAGTTATCAAAATGGAAGTGAAAACGGATCTTACAAAAATGAGCCTAGCTAGCCATACCAGAGAGCAAGCAAGATTAACGCATCAAATTTGAATACTTTTGAAATGGACGAGCCACCAAAGAGAGCCAGCAAGATGCAAGCCAATACTAGGGACAATCGTGATGAAAAGAAAAGTATGATGGTGGAGTCAACCAACACCTATGGTGGTAACTACGAAACATACAAAAATGGAACTAAATCTGCATATGTCAGCTACAATGAAGGAGGATATGTAGGAAACACGCTGGTATATAAGAATGAGAACTAGAACGAGGGAAATGTATCGACTCATAACAATTACAATGAAGTACAGGCGAGTGGGTATAGGGAAGGCCAATAAAATAAATTTAGGGAAGGTCAGGCCAGCAATTACAGATAAGGTTAGGCCAGCAACTATAGATAAGGCGAGCCAAGTAATTACAGAGAAGGTCAAGCAAGTAACTACAAAGGTCAAGAGAATGAAAATAGAAGAGAAGACTTTACTGAAAGTAAAGGAAATACTGTCACTTTTTCAAAATCTAATCAGGTCTATTAAGAAAATAATCCCAATTATATTGACAAGTATAGCGATGGAAAAAAATCATCTCATCAGGGTTCACGTAGAGGATAAGAAAATAATGGCTACAGATAAGAAAAAGAACAAGAATATAAATAAAATTATGAGCGAAGTGGGGCCTACATGAACAGTTCTTCTAAATATAAACAAAGTAATCATGGCTCTTAGAAGTACAGCCAAAAATAAGGAGAGACAGATCCTTATGAAAAATAATATAGAGTCAATGAACCCAAGCCAGCTCCTCAATATGAAGGAGATCATACTGTTTTTGACAAAAGTAGCAAATTGAACGAATCAGCTTCAAACAGATACAACTAAGGTCAGTATTAGAACGAAAGAGCAAGCAAAATGAATGCTTCAAGAGGTTCCAATAGACAAAATTAAGGTACCAATGAATAATACGATAAAAACAGCAGAGTTAATGGATCAAAATACAATGTCTCTAGACATGGTGAATAAAATTTCTAAAAAAGTGGCAAACTTGACCTATCAAAATCAAATCAATACTTTAACGACAAGGTTAGCTAATCTTTCGATCGAGGTAACAGAGGAGAAGAATCGAGAGCCTACAATTATCATGAAACAACTTTGGGTGTTAGTGGCCTCAATTATTCAAAATCCAAATCAAAAGTTGAAAATCAAGAGGTACCACATAGCAAGTACAACTTCTAAAAGAACAACCTTGATAACTCACGAGCCTTTGCAAAGTCTAATGATGGTAGTCGTGGGCCGTATCAAAATGATGTTACAAGGACTCAAGGTGGTGGATTAAGATTGGTTAGTGAGGCTCCTCTGCAGGCTAGCAGACAAAATGCGTCAAGAATCAGCAGTCAAGTTGAAGAAATGGTATACAATACTGCAACATATAACTACAACAAACCTGCACATGTCAGGTCTAATGTGGGAGGCGAACAACCTGAGAGAAGACATATTTTCAATTCTCAAGTCCAAAATTACTCAAGACCACCCCTTGATTCCAGAACTGGCAAATCATATCATGATCCTAATAACAGAGTCCGAGAGTCGCAGGCAGAAAAAAACGATGGACCGACTAACTCTGCCTATCGTTCCAGGGTAAGCAATCATGGAGGGCAGAGCGCGGTGAACTAGCGATCAGAGGTACGTCCTTACAAGATGGAGCCGGTTCCTGAAGAAGATGCAGGCGACACTATGGGTTTCGGCTGGGGCAGCAAGATCTTGAAGCTGTGAGCTATTTTCTAGCAACTGATGTCAGATTCCCCTTATAATTTATGAATAATAAATAAAGTGATAGGAACTAACAATAAACAGCATCGCAAAGTCACTCGCCAGCCAACAGTATGTCCAAACTGGCTCAGCTGTGGAGTTAGAATCGGGTCCCCAAGCATTACCAGCAAATGTTCATGAAATATATCTAAAAATCAACTCTGTAGTAACAGGAAAATGCACTTCAACATGAAATTGAACTGACTCTCTCGAAAAAATCTAAACATTTCGTACTCAGCAAACTGCTAGCAGATCGGATCACACTCATTCAGCAACTCACAGTCAACCTTGAAAAATTATAAAAGGCTGAATATACACAGCATTCTGAGGAACAAGAACTGAAAGAGGTATGTCTGACTTTGGGGTAGTTGAGGAGGCTGAATTATGACATTTTTGAGGAGGTTACTTGTATTTTAGACAATTTTGAGGTTTCAGATGAGAGGAGTTGTATGCAGTATGTCGATCTTTTCAAACAATATGATAAAGATTTTGGATATCTTCAAAGAACTGTTCTTGTCAAGTACATACCATTCGGTTAGGAATTTGATCCTTTTCTTCTATCCCCCACAAGAAGATTCTTTGCAGCTTATTAGTCAAATTCAGTAATAAAACATTCTTATGTCGAGGAGATATTTACCTTCACCCCCAGTTAGATGTTCAAATTGCTGAAAGCTAGAAGTAGGATGATCGATTTCATTGCCAGCTATTCTGACAAGGAATAAATTTAGTTGATTTTATCCAGAAATGAAAATGAAATAGAAACCAAGCGGGTGACTAAAGTACCTTATGACAGATCAAATTAAAGAAAAATATCAGGAAAGATTGATTAGTAATACCCAGATAGAAAGAGAATGAGTCTAAACAACAATATATATCTCTAAGGAGGTAAATCAAAAGAAATATCAACTCCATCGTCAAAAATGAAGAGAACTTCTGTTAGGCTCAAGTTCAGGAATAAAGAGGAGTATTTTATAAATCAGAATTCAAATTAATCCGAATCAAATTCATACGAGCCTAAATAGAGAACTTATCAAAACAAAAATAAATTGGCACCAGTCTCATCGATATTGAAAGTTGATATATCTAATAATAAACTTACAAATAGTCCATATTCGCTTGGTGGAGTTAGACACAATGGGCTACCTCCGATGAAGTTGAATAGATAGATTTATAAAGTTAGCAATTTACCTGTTGTATAAGGTGTAAATAAGGAAAAATAGATAAAATATCGGAATCCTAGATTTTCAACATAAATTGCAGGTCCTTCCGAATAATACATATAACAAGAATAGATTTATGATTAATCTCATAAAGGAAAGCTCTACCCGCTCCAATCTAACACTTCCAAGCTGAGAAAAAGATAAAAATTTCAACCCAAAGAGTACACTTAAAATAGATCAAGGAGACCAAATATTTAAAGAGAATCATATCAGCTCAGCCAGCGAAAATAATAGCTTATATCGGAAATCAATGAAAAATATAAAATTTTAGCATAACAGTAGCAGCAAGCAGCTCTTCGTTAGTTAAATTTCATGGCTAAATTAAGCAAAAGACACAAAGATTCCAATCTAATATGACATTCTTCTTTCTACTACTTTCACTGAGGTGAATTATTATTGATATTTTTCTTCCCTACTGCAATTCAATAAAATCCTTCTATTAATGTGGGTTATTAAAAGGTATTACGTAATAGTTGTATATCCAATATGCAAAGACTCAACAATTTGGCAGATCGTCTCCAGAAGGAGAACACTAGCGCCAAATCTGATGATGATGTTGTCATCTGTGCTGCTGTTAGAACTCCCTTGACCAAGGGAAAAAGAGGAGGACTCAAGGATACTGCTCCTGAGGTCATGCTCTCCACAGTGCTCAGAGAAGCTGCTGCTAGAGCTAAAATTAACCCAGAAAAGATTCAGGATATTGCAGTTGGAAACAATCTTCAACCCGGAGCTGGAGAGATCACCGGCAGAATGGGAATGTTCCTTGCTGGATACCCCGATACCACCAGCATTGTTGCTATTAACAGACTTTGCTCATCAGGACTTGAGGCTTGCGCTATTATCGCATCTAAAATCAAGACTGGAATCATCGATATCGGTGTTGGATCCGGAGTCGAATCAATGTCCCTCTATGACATGAATGGCTCAGTCAACGTTGAAGTTCTCTCTGAAGCTGTCTTCGAGCATGAGAAAGCTAGAGTATGCCTGACCTCCATGGGTGAGACCTCCGAAAACGTTGCTGAGAAGTACGGCATCACCCGCAAGCAACAAGACGAAATGGCTGTTGAATCCCACAGAAAAGCAACTCTTGCTCAGAAGAACGGTCTTTTCGATAGCGAGATTGTTCCCGTCAATACCATCCTCAAGAACAAGGAAGGATAGGAAAAGCAGGTTACTATTTCCAAGGATGATGGTATTCGAGGTGATGTTACTCTTGAAAGTTTGGCCAAGTTGAAGCCTGCTTTCAAGAAAGGGGGAACCACCACTGCCGGAAACAGCTCTCAAGTTTCTGATGGTGCATCTGCTGTTGTTTTCGCTAGAAGATCAGTTGCCAAACAATTGGGAATGCCCATTCTCGCCCGTTTCGTCGACTACACCGTCAAGGGATGTGATCCTTTGCTCATGGGTATTGGACCCGCAGTTGCCATTCCTGCTCTTTTGGAGAAGACCAACAAGAAAATTAGCGATATTGATATCTGGGAAATCAACGAAGCTTTTGCTAGTCAGGCCACCTACAGCGTCGAAAAGCTCGGTATTGATTACAAGAAGCTCAATCCTAAGGGAGGAGCCATCGCTCTTGGTCATCCTTTGGGCTGCACAGGTAAACTATAAATCTAACATAGGTGCCAGACAAATTGCCACCCTACTTCCCGAACTCAAACGAACCAACGGCAAACTAGGCGTTTGCTCCATGTGTATTGGAACCGGTATGGGAGCTGCAGCTTTGATCGAAAGCGAACAATGATGTTATCACAACATTATCAAAAATAAATTATTATTCTCAACTTTAAATTGAATTTGAATGGATTTGTGTTTGTCAATTTTTTTTATAACTTACCATGGAGGAACCTGATTCACCTACTAAATTATCAGCCGACCAGTCAGTCTAACTCAGACCTGAGGAGGACTCTTTTGAGGACATTCCTGAAGAGGAGTATCAGTAGATGGTCAAATAGATGGAACTTAAAAAAGAGCAAGATTAGGTCAACCAAGTTTAAGGTCGGGAAAATATCGACTACACGGTATCTCGAAGACGCAAGAAGGATAAAGCTTCAGAGGCTCCCATTGAACAATCCCCACCAAAATTGCTTAAAAAGGACACCATAGACCACGAGCTTTTAGAATGGATCAAGGAACAAATCGAGCACTCAATCACCATGTTCGACTCAGCCAAACATTGGACAGGCGAGTTGGAGTAATAAGTCAAAAGATTGTGCTTGTTGGATGACATGGGTCTAAAATTATTTGTCTGGATCAAGGAAGACAAGGTTGTCTACGATACTGAAGTACCCAGAGGAATAACTATTGATACTGCAGTCATCTTCAAGATCACCAGAGAAGAGCTCATACATTTGGATGAGAGCAAGATCATAGTGAGGAAAATTTAAAAAAATCATTTGAGGAGTTTGTTACAGTTCATGAACAATATGTTTATTCCGACCATCATGAGCGAGAAATCATGGCCTGACAACGTGAAAAAATAATTTTTGGCACAGTTACATAAATTCATGACATCGATTACTGAGGTCTGCTTCCAACTTGAAGGTTATACTGAGTTATACATCCCAAAAGAAGATCTAAGCAACACTGACGGCCAGGACAAAGATCTAATCCAACGTCTCGAAACAACCATAATCCAATGGAACAGACAAATCAAATAAATTGTTAGCAATCCTGATTCACATCAAGAGAACTAAAACAGTGGACCTTTGGATGAAATTGAATATTGGAGGAATAGAAGATAAAATTTGAAACATATTGATGAACAATTAGAAAATCCTGAATTGAAGGCTATTGTTAGATTTTTGGAGAAAATGGATAGCAATGATGCGAGAGGTTTTGGTTAATTAGCTGAAAATATCAAGAGTAAATCGGAGGAAGCTCAGAATAATTTGTTGTTTTTGGAGTCTCTCTATGAACCTTGCAAGGAGTTGGAAAAAGCTGAACCCAAAGAAATTCCAGATATGCTACCAGAACTCCTAAAAAGAGTAAGAATGATCTGGCATCATTCCAAATTCTACAACTCCAATGACCGCATCACCAACCTTCTCAACAAAATCTCCAATCAAATCATTCAAAGATGCAAAGCTAAGATTAATGTTGATGACATGTTGGATGGAGATGTTGAGAAATGTATCCAGGATCTGAATGACGCCATCTAGTGTGGAAAACGATGGAGGGAAATATATGATCGATTTGCTGGTGTTATCAGCACAACTGAATCCAGAAAATGGGCTTTTGTGACTAATTCTATCTTCGCATCGGTTGAGGCTTTTGTTCAGAGATGCTCAGAGTTGATTGAAATTTGTCAGGGTCAATTGCAATTTGCACTCAAAGGGAAAGATCACCAACTACCTCGTTTTGGTGGTTCTCGTGCTTCTGAAATAGTGGGCATTCTTCAATAAATCAAAGGAGCTTTTGTCAAACTCATCGATAAATTCAAATCCAACAAAAAAGATAAAATACTAGATGTCAAAGCCTCCAACTGGCACTAAGAGTACAATACCTTCAAAACTGGAGTCAAGTAACTTGACGTCATGTACCAAAACGTGATAGATTTTGCCTTCAAACAGGTCACCACAATCGAGCAAGGAGTCAACATGTTGGAAGCATTCGATTATTTGGCCAAACGTGACAGCATCAAAACTTGTGTCAAAAAGAAAGCAATCGAAGTAATGAACCTATTCATAGCCTAAATAGAAGCAGCCAAATTATAGATCTAAAACAAGAAAGATCCAAATATTCCATTTCATCATGGAAAATATTCAGGTGGTGCAATTTTGATAAGATCGATTATTTTCAGGTTGGAGAAGTTCAAAGATAAAATAGATAAACTGTATTTCATTGATGATCAAATCAAAGTGACAGCACTTGATAAGTACAATACTACTGTCAAACAATTGGAGAGTATTATTAAAGATCAGAAATTGGCGGTATGGAAAGATGATAATAAGGGTTTTGAGGAGCCTGGAAATATTGCCAAATCTGTTTAATCTGTGACTCTCCTCTGTAGACCTGATGAAAATCATGAAGATTATAAACTACCTCTTTAAATTCTTAAGCCTAAACCTCACCATATCGAATGTAACTTTGACAGAAAATTGCTTAAAATGATCAATTAGGTCTCAACATGGAAAATTCTTATTCCTTTTAACATCAGAATTCCTAATGAACCTGACGAATTTGTCATGAATAACAAGGAAAGTTTAAGAGTGCTCAGAGAGTTGTCGATGGTTGTTGTAAGGGAGTACAACCAGATCATTGACTTTATGGACGATAACGAACGCAATTTATTTGCTGAGCATCTGCAAGCTACCAACAAAATTATTCAACCAGGAATAACAAGGTTCAAATGGAGTTCCAAGGCCAATGTTGATTCTTTCTTAGGCAGGACTTGCAGAGGTATTTGTTCCGATCTGTACAACAAACTCAAATAATTCAAGGCCAACACTGACAAAATAGAGCTAAAATGTCAATAAATTGCTTCTAAGCTATTTTTGAAAATAAACAAGAAACACTCTTATCAAATTGAATAATTCTATGATGAACAGAAATAACACAGAGAAGATATTAAGGAAAAATTACAGACTATTCTTAAAGATATTACAGATATTCTATGTCGATCTTATGAGCTCTTCACTAATGGAAGGAAAGAAACACAACAGTTTTGGTTCAATTATGTCAAAGATATTGACAGAAAGATTGAATAGGCTCTGAAGAAAGGTATCAAGAACAGTCTCATTGAATTTTATGTTGTGATTGGAGACCCAGAAAAGAACATACAACCTACACCCATTTTCTAAATATCTGCCATTTTGGAAAGGGATGATCCTCCTAAACTAGCCTACAAACCAACAACAAACTCACTCCTTGAGACAATCACTGAAATTATCAGTTGCATCAACGATGTTGTCTGTGGTTTTGGCAAGGTGCAGAACAAGATGTACGAGGTTTATCGCAAGAAACGAGAGGAGACATTGACTAGGATGTAGAAGGAGAAAAATCCTAACAGAAAGGCTGTCTAATAATAATAAATCAAACCTGTTGAAAGTTATGTCTACTACAAGATCAGTGACGACAGCGATATCCAGAAATACTCCTCCAAAATTATAAACAATCTCAACAAGGTATGCAGTGAGGTCACCAAAGATAGCACTAAGGATAAATGGACTAACTCACCACTTTTTTGGTAGAACAAAAGAAAATAGAAATTCATCAAGAATGTTGTTGACTACAATTGGATGGATATATCTCAGCTCAAATAACAAATAGAAAATTCTAATGCTCAGAGTTAGCAAATTCAATAAATCAAAAGTTCACATCCCATAGGTTGTATCAATTTGAATGATAGCAGTTTCAAGGCTACCTTGCTGGAGATTGTCATCCTTTGGCAGAATATGTTCATGTCTTATCTTCAGGAACGATGTATTGATGAGCTTAAGAGTTTGCATGAATTGTTCAAAACTTCATAAGCTAACTTGACTCCTGAACCTCAAGATTTGCAGCAACTCAAGAAAAATCAAGATTTATGGCAGGAGCTTATGAATAATCGGGAATAGTTCGAGAAGAAATTGGATCCTCTCAAGGATAAATTTGCAGAATTAGACATGCATTCGATCCAACTCAAGGAGGAAGAAAATAGATTGAGAGCTACTTTGATGGACGCTTGGGTCCACTACAATGAAATGTTGCTTGAGACAGAAAAAAGGAACGAAAAGGTGAGAGGAGTCTTTGATTATCAAGCCAAAAAGAACAAAGACGACTTCTTGAAGGAGGCATTTGATGTCAAAGGAAATTTCGAGCAGAATGCTCCTTTCCAGTCCACTTACACAAACTAGACTGCTTTTAGTAATCTCAACGAATACAACGATCTCGTGAAGGGATTGAGAGATAGATGGAACGATATGATTTTTGGTTTCGAAATGTTCCAGATCAGTTACACCTCACCAGCCGATCTTGATCATGTTGACAAATAAATCAAGAATCTTGAGAATATTTGGAACCTGAAAGAAGAATGGGATCAGAGTTACAAAGCCAAGATTAAAGATATCAAATTCAAAGACATCAACTGTGAAGAACTTGAATAATATGCTGACGATTTTGTGTACAAATTGAATAGTTTGAGTAAAGAGCCTCATATTAAAAAATGGGGAATATCTGTATCAGTTAAACAATCTATTGACAATTTCAAAAATGTACTTCCTCTGATTGATTTCCTCAGAAAACCCTTTATCAGACCTCGACATTGGGCTGAGCTTAAAAGTCATGTTGATTGTGATCCTGAAAGTGAAACTTTCACCTTTGACGAAATTTTTGTTCAAAAGAATTTCATTGGACATGCTGAAACAATTAACAATACTTGCGAGGTTGCCAGAGAAGAGTACAAAATTGAAAGTGCTCTTGAGAAAATAAAAAAAGAATGGTAATCTCTCAACATTATTACTGAGGTGCACAAGAAGACCTGGAAAATTAAAGGCACAGATGCCATTTTCGCAACACTTGAAGATAATATGGGTGTCTTGTCAACTCAAAAAACTGGTCTGTTCTATTAAAATTTCAAAGACGAAATCGAAACTTGGGAGAACAATCTCCAAAAGGTGTCTGAAACTCTCTAAATGTTGACTCAAGTCCAAAGGCAGTGGATTTATTTATAGGCTATTTTTGCATCACAACAAGATCAAGATAGACAGCTCATTGGTGATATCAACAAATTCCAGATTTTGAATACCAGGATAGCTGTTCACATGGACAGGATTCATGCCAACCCTAATATCCTTGTCGCTTTGCTTGTCGATAATTTCTACAACGATCTTGATGACATATCTAAAAGACTTGATGAGAGTCAGAAGGTTTTGAATAGTTTGCTTGAGACCAAGAGAGGAGCTTTCCCCAGATTTTACTTCTTGGCCAATGATGATCTTTTCGAGCTGTTGGGTAACTCCCGCGATCCTGCAAAGGTCAACAAACATATCAAGAAATGTTTCGAAGGCATCAAGAAGTTAAAAATTGCAAGTACTCCCATTCCTGGCAAAAAGGCTGATAACTTTTCTCACGATGTGGTTGAGCTCATGTCCCCTGAAGAGTAAAATGTTAAACTGGTCAACAAAATTGCAGTCGAAAACGGCGTTGAATTTTGGCTGAAAAATGTTGAAAAACAGATGAGATAATCACTGAAAAAATATTTGTATTCAACATTCAGCACTTTTTCAAAGAAGAAAGATCCTAAAGCTATTGCTGATTGGGTGGAACATCACCATGGTCAACTTTTGATCACTGCCAGCCAGATCTATTGGACATCCGATTGCTAGAACATTCTCAGGGCTATCATGAACTCAGAAAAAACAGATAAAGCTGGTAAAGTATGGAAAAGTCTCAGGGAAGAAAAATCGTTCTTTTTGAATGAATTGACTAAACAGGTCAGGAAAGCAACTAAAGTAGATCTACGTCTGAAGTTGATTGCTTTGATTACTACTGAGGTTCATGCTAGAGATATTACAGACGTCCTTTCAAAGACTTGTTTTTCGATCAACTCATTCGAATGGAAGAAGCAACTCAGATTCAAGGCTGTTCTTCAAGGTGAGTCAGCTGATTGCACAGTTGAGCAAACAAACACTAGTTTCCCTTATGGTTTTGAGTATCAAGGTAACAATGGTCGTCTGGTCGTCACTTCTCTCACCGATCGATGCTACATGACTCTTACAACTGCCATGCACCTCAAAAAGGGTGGTGCTCCTCAAGGTCCTGCTGGTACAGGAAAGACAGAAACCGTCAAAGATTTAGGTAAAGGTCTTGCTAAATTTGTCGTTGTGTTCAACTGTTCAGAAGGTCTCGATTACAAGAGTCTCGGTCGAATGTTTTCAGGATTAATGCAAACTGGTGGTTGGGGATGTTTCGATGAGTTTAACAGAATTGAACTTGAAGTGTTGAGTGTGGTTGCCCAGCAAATGTTGGCTATTTTAAACGCATTGAAAGAAGCCAAGAAGAAAGGTTGCACTGCTGAAAATCCCTACACTTTCAATTTCTAAGGTTCAACAATACCTCTTAACGAACAATGTGCCATTTTCATCACAATGAACCCTGGCTATGCTGGTAGATCAGAACTACCTGACAACTTGAAATCACTATTCAGACCTATCTCCATGATGGTCCCTGAGTCTACTTTAATTTGTGAGATCATGCTCAGTTCAGAAGGCTTCAAATATGGAAAACCAATTTCTAACAAAATTGTGGTACTTTATCAACTCATGAGTCAGCAATTATCAAAACAGGATCATTATGATTTCGGTTTGAGAGCTATCAAATCTGTACTGACTTGTGCTGGTGCTATCAGAAGATAATCTAACGTTGAGTCACCACTTGATAAGGTTGATAAAAAAGATAAAGAGTTGATCAAAGAGTTGTAGGAGCAGGAGTTGAATCAGGAAATTTTGATACTAATGAAAGCTATTATGGACATGAATATTCCCAAATTTGTCGGAGAAGATATTCCACTTTTCAACTCACTCTTTAACGATCTTTTCCCCAACATCGAAATGCAGGAGATGAACAATGAATAATTTATTAATGCTGTTGAAGGTGAAATAAAGAAGGCAGGTCTCCAGGTCAAGGCTGAACAAGTGAGAAAAATAGTTCAACTGTATGACAGCAAGAACACTCGACATGGTAACATGTTAGTTGGCATTTCAATGAGTGGTAAATCAACATGCTGGAAAATATTGAAAAATGCACTTAACACACTCAACAGAACAAATCCCAAAAAATATCCTCAAGTCAAACATGAAGTATTGAATCCTAAATCTATTGACCTCAAAGAATTGTTCGGTTATATGGATGGCAATGGTTAATGGCATGAAGGTGTGCTATCTTCAATGATGAGTAGGTTGTGCAAGGAGGAATCTGATGCACAAAGATGGATGATTCTTGATGGCCCTGTTGATACACTGTGGATTGAATCCATGAATACAGTGCTTGACGATAATAAAGTACTAACTTTGCTCAATGGTGATCGTATCAACTTACCTCCTCAGGTTGGTCTAGTCTTTGAAGTTGAGGATTTAGCTGTTGCCTCTCCTGCTACAGTTAGTCGAGCTGGTATGATTTTCCTCAACCTTAACGATCTTGGCTGGAAGCCTTACTTCCAAAGCTGGCTAACAGCCAAATGCAAGGACGAACTAGCTCAATAAACCATGAAATAGCTGGTAGAAAAATGGTTTGTCCGAATGTTCGACAAGAAACGCCTAATGAAAGATTAATTCAGATAATATGTACCCTCCCTCGAAGTCAGCATCATCATAGCCTTTACCAAACTAATTGACGCATTTATGGCAGGTGATGCCAAAGCAGCTGACTTCAATTTACAGAACAAACCTGACAACTATGTTTCACTTTTGGAGAAATGGTTCATATTCTGTATGGTATGGTCATTTGGTGGTACACTTGATGAAATAGGTCGAAAAACATTCGATTCTGTTATGAGAGATATCTAATCTTTCTTCCCAGGAAATTTCACAGTTTTTGATTATTATATCAACCCTGATAAAGGAGATTGGCAAAGTTGGGAGGAAAAGGTGAATAATATGATTTGGAAGCCATCGCCTAATGCTTCTTATCACTCATTGTTGGTTCCTACTGTCGATTCGGCAAGAACAAAATATGTGTTGCAAAATTGTGTCCAAAACAAAGTGCATACTTTGAGTGTGGGTGTCACAGGTACAGGAAAGACAGTTCTTATCAACTCGATTCTCAACGAACTAGACGAAGCTACCTGGAGAATAAACAATATCATCTACAGCAGTCAGACTAGTTCAGTCAAAACCCAAGATATGATCTAAGGTAAGATGGTCAGACGTACCAAAACAAAGATGGTTCCTGATGGCAAAAAGATGGTCATCTATGTTGATGATCTCAACATGCCCAAAAAAGATACATATTTCTCACAGCCACCTCTAGAATTGCTGAGGCAGTGGATGGATTATGGGGGATGGTTCGATCGACCTCAATATGAAATATTCAAGAAAATTGAAGATATTCAGTTTGTCACCTCGATGGGTCCACCTGGAGGAGGTCGAAATGAGATATCCCGTCGTATTCAAACCAAATTTACGATGATCAACTTCATGTTCCCATCTTAAGCTCAAGTTCGTCGTATTTTCCATCACATCCTTTCACATAAATTTTCTACTCAGGACTTTGATGATGAGATCAAGCAATGCTCAGAAATATTGGCTTACTCCACCATTAATCTTTACAACGCAATTGCCTAAAACTTCCTGCCGACACCTGCTAAATCCCATTACATGTTCAACATGCGAGATATCAGCAAGGTGATTCAAGGTGTCTACATTTTCGATAAATTTTACTGTGACTCCAAGTTGACCATTTATAGACTATGGGTCCACGAATCCATGAGAGTGTTCCATGATAGGTTGGTCAGTGAAAGCGATCGGGCTAAACTTAAAAAATTGATTTCTGATCAATTAGAACAGACCTTGCAATCTAATTGGAAGGAGTGTACAGATAATGAAGATCGAGATACAATTTTTGTCGATTTCTTTGATGAAAGTCAGAACAGGCAGATCTACATTGAGGTGGTGGTGAAGCAACGAGAAGAATTAAAGAAAATTATTGAGGAAAAGTTAGTAGAGTTCAATGATAAATTCAAATCTGCAGCCATGAACATCACACTCTTCTAAGAGGCTATTTCCTATGTGTGCAAAATCAACAGAATAATAAAATTCCCAAAAGGTCATGGCATGTTAGTCGGCTAGGGTGGTGCAGGTCGTCATTCACTCACTAAATTAGCTACTTTTATAGCCAAATACAATCTATGTCAGGTGACAGTCTCCAAAGGTTTCAAGTTGAAATAGTTCAGAGAAAAGATCAAAGAGTGGTCGATGGAATGTGCCTTCAAAGATAACACAGGTTCAGTCTTCATGTTTTCAGACAATCAGATCACATAATAATCTTTTGTTGAAGATATCAACACTATCCTCACAATTGGTGAGATCCCCAACTTATTCGGCAAGGAAGATATGTCGACCATCAAGGATAAGATGAAGAAGGTCGTGGCTAGAATGATAAGGGATCAGGGCAAGTAAGGCAAAGACAAAGATATCAAGGATGAGGTACTGCTGAGTGAATTTTACCAGAGGATCCAGAACAATTTCCATATTGTATTCTTGATGAGCAAAACTGGAGATAACCTCAGAAATTATGGCAGAATGTACCCTGGACTTATCAACAATACTACCATCATCTACTTCATGCCATGGCCAACAGAAGCTCTATATGAAGTAGCCAACAATTCACTGCGAGCTTTTGATTTCTAAGACACTCTCAGAGGTCATATCGCTGAATTTTTCAGTAACTCACACATGAAGGTCATTAGTCTTTCTGATAAAATGTGGAAAGAGTTGAAGAGGTTGTACTATGTCACCCCTACAAACTACATTCAATTGGTCAAAGGATACTGTGATTTGCTTAATGACAAGAGAGAGGAAATCGGATCAGAGATCAAGAAATTGTCTGGAGGTTTGGGCAAATTGGACTAGGCTCAGGCTAATTCAAACTAGTTACAGAAAAATTTGGCTATTTTCAACAATGAACTCGGTAAGAAGAGCAAAGATTGTGAGGAGTTGATGATCAAGATCGATAAAGAAACAAGATAGTCCAAAGACAAGAAAAATGAACTAGCTGAAAGAGAAGCTCAAGTCAACAAAGAAAAGAATGACATTGAACATTTGAAAGCCGATGCTGAGGCTGATCTAAAAAAAGCTGAGCCTGCTCTAGTAGCTGCATAAATCGGTTTGGCTAACCTTACAAAAGATAAGCTTTCAGTCGTCAAGTCATACAGTACTCCTCCGGGTGGTGTGGATGTTGTGCTTAATGCTGTCATGATCCTACTCAACAAAGAGGCTAGTTGGGCAGTTGCAAAGAAATAACTTGCTGATACCAGCTTCCTTCAGAGATTGCAGAATATCGACAAAGGTAGAGTACCAATCAATACTCTCAAAAGAATTGAAAAGTTGACGCAAGATCCAAAGATGGAGATCTCGAGAATTGATACTATTTCTGAAGCTGCTGGAGGTCTATGGCGTTGGGTCTTGGCTGTTGAAGGTTATGCTAAAGCATTCAAAGATATTGAACCCAAAAAGAACAAAGTGAACACACTCATGGAAAAATTAAAAAAATCAGAGGACTAGTTGCAAACTTTGAGAGACAACTTCTCTGAGGTTCAAAAAGTCATCAATGATCTGAACAGTCAACTCGACAAAGCAAAGTCAGATATGGAGTCCTTCAAGGCTCAAACTGAGCAGTTGAACATCAAATTAGAAAGAGCTGATAAACTGATCTCAGGTCTTGGCTCAACGAAAGAGGGCTGGAGAGAAAGAAAAGGACAACTTGAAGAAAAATATTAGTATTTAGTTGGAGATTCCCTCATGACTGCAGCCTTCCAATCATATGCTGGTCCATTCCCTTCAGAATACAGATAGTCCTTCCTCAAAAATTAGCTTATTGGAAAAGTTAAACAATTCAAGATCAGCCATTCAAAGGATTACAACTTCCCTGAATTTTTAGTCAAACCTGTAGATTTTATCAAATGGGGTCTCAAAGGTCTACCTGATGATCAATTCAGCAAAGAAAACGGTGTTTTGGTGCGTAAGGGTCGCATGTTCCCCTTGATGATCGATCCTCAAATGCAAGGAAACAGGTGGATCAGAGATATGGAGAAAGAGCTCAAAGATAAATTTATCATTTTGGATCCTCAGACTGAAAACTACATGAAAACTATCTAAATGTCAGTAGCAAACGGCAACGTAGTTTTGCTCCAAAATTTGGACGAATAGATCGATTCATCACTGGAGCCTCTCCTCAACAAAACCATCAAAAAAGTAGCAGACAGGTACATGATTTATCTCGGTGACAAGGATATTAGATACAATGAAAATTTCAAATTATTCATGACCACAAAATTACCTAATCCAAAGTATAAACCTGAAGTTACAACTAAGGTCATTTTGGTTAACTTCACAGTTAAAGAAAAAGGTTTGGAGTAGCAATTAACCAGTGTTGTTATTAGACGCATGGAGGCTCAACTATAAAGCAACAAGATAGACCTCATTAAGCGAAAGAGTTAGAACGAACAAAAAATGAAGAAAATTGATGATGACATTTTAAAGAGTTTGTCTAGTGCCAAGACCAGTCTCATTGATGACGAGAATATCATTGCTAGTCTTCAGGAAAGTAAGGAGACTGAGTAGAAAGTAAGACATGATATTGAGTCTTCGGTGGCTCAGATGAAGAAGATTAATTTGGCACGATAGAACTACAAAAAATTGGCTAAGGTAGCATCAAAATTATTCTTCATCATCAACGATTTTGCCCTAATTGACTCCATGTACCAGTTTTCTCTCGATGCCTATATTGGACTCTTCGAAAAAACTATCAAGGAATACATATAAAAACCTGGATTGAATGACTCCCTCAATGAAAAATTGGATGCAATTGCTGATAAATTGAAGTTGGCTATTTACAGATACGCATGTCGAGGATTATTTGAAAAGGACAAACTTTTGTTAGGATTCATGATGACAGTCAGACTGAAAGAAGTCGATAAAGAATAATATACTTTTCTTTTGAAAGGAGGATTAGATCTGACAATAGATCGCAAACATCAACCTATTAACCCAAACGAATGGATCTAACCTTCAAATTGGAACACCATCTGTGATCTTGAAAAATTACCAAATTTCCCCAACATCATAGGAGCATTCATTCATAACGCCAAATAATGGAAGAAATGGTATATGTCAGCTAATCCCGAAAAAGAACCACTTCCTGGTGAATGGAATTAAAAATGTGACAGTCTAAGAAAACTCATTATCACAAAAATTATCAGAAGAGATAGAGTCATCCCAGCATTGATAAATTTCATTGTTGACAAGAATGGAAATGAAAATTTCATACATCCTCCTAACCCATCACTTGAAAGTGTATATGCTGACTCTAATAAAAATACACCTATTGTCTTCATTTTGTCACCTGGTGTTGATCCATATGCTCAACTTAGTGCTTTCGCCAAACAAAAAGATGCACAACTTGTGGATGTCTCACTTGGTCAGGGTCAGGCTAAAATTGCTAAGGAAAAAGTTAACGAAGGTGCTCGTAATGGTTCATGGCTCTACTTGGCCAACTGTCACTTGTCCTTGAGTTTCTTGAAAGATTTGTAAAAATTACTTGAAACTTTCTAGATGAACAAAAATGACGTACATGAAAAATTCAGATTGTGGCTATCGACCAATCCTCATCCTAAGTTCCCTATTTCCATTTTGCAGAGATGTGTCAAAATCACAACAGAACCACCTAAAGGTATGAGGGCTAACATGACTAGATTGTACTCCAATATGCCCAAATAATTACATGAAACCACCCTTCCCAATCGTGCAGCTTATCGTCGAGTACTTTATAGTTTATGTTGGTATCATTCTCTGATCATCGAAAGAAAACGTTTCAAAACTCTTGGCTGGAATATTATTTATGACTTCAATGATTCAGATTGGGACACAGCCGACAAAATTCTTCAAATTTACATTGAACATGCTGAAGAAGTGAAACAAGCTCAGAGTTCAGTGACTGGCTAGCAGCCAACTATTCAGAGAATGCCGCCTTGGGATGCCATCAGATATTTGATTGCTGAAGTGACCTATGGTGGTAGAGTGACTGATGACTGGGATCGAAGGCTGTTGAAAGTGTATGCAAATGAGTATTTCAATCAAGCTGTCATTTCGGAAGAAAAACATAGATTGGGTAATCCTAATTCGGCAGAGTATATCATCCCTGAGTAACAACCACCCAAAGAGAAAGCTCATTAACCTGAAAATAAATATTATCTCAGAAAAATAGAGGAGTTCCCTTCTACTGAAAAACCTGAAGTCTTCGGGCAGCACATTAATGCATAGATTTCATCACAAATTGCTGACACAAATTTACTCATCTAATCTTTGTAGACATTGGAAGCTTCTAGTGCTGCAACTGGGGACAGCAGTGCTGAAGATAAGGTAAAATAAATCATTGCTGAGCTGTTAAATCAAATTGATGATCCATTCAATGAAGAAGAAGTATACGATAAGGTCAAACCTCAGGATCAGAATCCTCTAAAAATTGTGTTAGTTCAGTAAATTAGCAGATACAATAAACTGCTAAATTTGGTTAGGAAGAATCTGGTCGATTTGGAGAAAGGTATCAATGGTTTGGTGCTAATCAGTGAGTAACTTTAAAAAGTTATGTTCTCTTTGTTTGAAAACAAAGTGCCAGAAAGATGGAAATTCGCCTATTATTCTCTCAAACCGCTATCGCTGTGGATGGCTGACCTCAACAAGCGAGTGGATCAACTTAGAAATTGGGTCAACAAAGGTCAACCTAATGTCTTCTGGATTTCTGGATTTTCATTCCCTACAGGTTTCACTACTGCACTTCAGCAGGAGGCATCTAGAAAGGCTAATAAACCTATCGATCAGTTCACTTGGGAATTTTCATTTGAAAAGTTAGATACTACAGTTTTGAGTCCTGCTAGAGAAGGTGCCTATATAAATGGATTGTGGCTTGAAGGTGCCAAGTGGGATGGAGACAAAAATTGCATCACTGAGCCTGAACCAATGAAACTATTCTACAAGATGCCGGTGATCCAGTTCAAGCCAGTTTTAACCGAGGGCAAACAAAAGGGTAAAAAAGGTCAGAATCTCTACCAATGTCCAACTTACATGTACCCTATCAGAACAGGTGTAGTCGAACGCAAATCCTACATGTTCACGGTCATGCTCCCAATAAAACCCGGAATCAACAACACCCCATCAAGTGATCAAGACTTTTGGACCAAACGTGGTGCAGCTCTATTGATGTCCCTGGCAGGTGAGGAGCTATGATTACAGATAAAGTAAATTCCTATTGAATTTAATGAGCCCTATATATAAATAGCATAAATCTTGGATATTTATTGATGATACTGATCAACATTCGCTATAATTAGTTTAAGATAAAAATGGAGGCATAAAATGAAAATTTTGGTGAGCAACCTACTAAGAAGGTTAAGGTTGACGAAAGCTAGCTAGACAGGCTTAGAAAGCATAGCGTGGTGGTTGCGGATACAGGAGATTTCAATCAAATTGAAAAATATCGCCCTGAGGATTCTACCACAAATCCTACGCTCATCAACCAGGCAACTAAGTTACCTGAGTTTAAGGGCATCCTCGATACTTCGATTGAGTTTGGTATCAAATTCTTCGAAAACTACTGTGGCACTCATAGTCGATCCAAGAAGAAAAATGCTGAGACCAAACCTGCCGAATGGACTGCTCTTGAAGAGTGGCAAAGAGAAGAACTGATTGATCTCATCTTCGATCACATCTGTGTGAGTTTCGGTTGCAAGATCTTGGAAAAGGTGAAGGGGTTCGTTTCAACTGAAGTTGATGCTCGGCTGAGTTTCAACAAAAACTAAACAGTCAAAAGGGCCAAACGTATCATTGCTCTCTATGAACAAGCTGGAGCTGATGCTAGTCGAGTGTTAATCAAGATCGCCACCACCTGGGAAGGCATCAAAGCTGCTGAGGTTCTTAACAAAAGTAAAATTAAGTGCAATATGACTCTTATTTTCCATATTGCTCAAGCCGTCGCTGTTGCTCATAGCAAATTGTTCCTGATTTCTCCCTTCGTTGGCCGTATTCTTGACTGGAACAAAAAAGAATATAACAAAACCTATGACAACCCCGCCGACGATCCTGGAGTCATTTCAGTCACCGAAATTTTCAACTATTATGCTGCCCACAAAGCAAAAACTATCATCATGGGTGCTTCATTCAGAAATGTTGATGAAATCAAACAATTAGCAGGATGTGATAAGCTGACCATCTCTCCTGCTTTGCTTGAGAAATTACATGAAGGAACAGGTGATGTTCCTTTGAGATTGGATCGTGAGAAGGCTGCTACTCTTGATATTGAGGAAATTGGAACCAGTGAAGAAGAGTTCAGGTATGCTATGAATAGTAGCAAAATGGCCACTGATCTTCTTTCTGCAGGTATCAGAAGCTTCGAAGATGCTGGAAGATAACTAAAATCTCTAATCAGAAAAACCATTGAGGGTCTGCATGAGAATAAAGAAGCTCCTGAAGCACCCAAACCCACTGAATAAGCTGTTAAACCTGCTGAGGAGGCACCCAAGCAAGCCGAGGCAGCTGAAGCTATCGTCCCTGAACCCCCTGCTCAATGATTATCATTCATTATCATTCTTAAGAAACTGCCCAAAAAACATACTGTTACATACCCTTAAAATATTCTTCTTTTAAATGCTGAGTGTCATTAATCTAAGTTAAGGCTTGACTGATGTAGCTTATGGGACAAAGTATTAAATAAGATATTTTAATTATTTGATGCAATTTGATTGTTCTGCCCAAAGGATATGCTTAGACATCCAAACCAAACTGAGCATT
>Ga0100378_1001106_pt1 | contig 29147 bp, 58 predicted proteins | sample CryGeymeta201502_FD_81535 | JGI IMG/M metagenome (GOLD analysis project Ga0100378, IMG submission 81535) | Groundwater microbial communities from Crystal Geyser aquifers in Utah, USA - Crystal Geyser metaG 2015-02 | ecosystem: Environmental > Aquatic > Deep subsurface > Groundwater | place: USA... | reverse complement strand
TATCATCTGTAATAGGTGTATCATAATCTAAGAAGTAATCATCATCTTTAAATTGCAACACTGCTATACTTACTATTAACAACTGAGGCTCCATAATTGTTTCCCATCTGCATCTTGAGCAATCCAACCGTCTTTAATCTTGATTTCTTTCGCATTCATATAGCTCATCCTCTAAGTTTGAGATCATATCTTGGGCTTCTGATATCTCCTCCTCCAGTGAATCTATTCTACACTTGAGTGAATCGATCTCGCCATCTGCTGATATATTCAGGTTCTCTCTCTCTTCCTCTAAATCCTCTATATGCTCGTTTAACTCTACTTGGTAATCGTCGGCATCATCAAGCGCCTTTTTCAGAAACATAATCTCATCAAGCATGATCAATGCTAATTTATCATTAGTTAAGGATCTCCAGAACTTGCCATTGTGAAGCACAGAGTAGCCTTTTGCATCTCGTATTACCTTATAACCTTCTCTTTCAAACATGTTATAGTCCTTTGTACTCAAAGTTTTTAGCAAACATTTTTACAAGACATAGCTTACAATGTCTCTCTTTACTTTGTAACCTTATTTGAAATATTTTTCCATCTATTCCACTAACCTTCATGATATTACATTTTTCTATTGGAGAATTATCTATTAACTTGTTACAACTGTTACATTTGATTAGCACAGGCTCTGGCATTCTTCACCATCCTTAGAAATTCCAATTCTTGATAAACATACACTATATTATTTTTGTTTACTTTCCCACTTGAGAAATCTGTATAAGGTGTATTCCTGCAATATGGCTTTCCTGTGTGTATAGCTATCGGGCACTCCCGACATTCCGCATTACCATAGAATACCTTACAAAGTGGACAATTCTCCCTGCCATTGGATACCTCACGACCAAGCAATATCATCTCCCAATGGTATATTGAATCTTGCAAAGCTTTATCAGCTATTTTTCGTTTAATTGCTATTTCCCTCTTTGCTGCCTCATAACGGTACATAGCTAACTTCTCTGCTGCGCCTGAGCGGTTCATTTCAACTTTCATGGTCTTAAACTCCTTAAGAATTCTAGCTCTTTGTAAATAGGGTAAACAAGTCTATCAGAGATAAAGATCTCTCTTCCCCAGCAGTTATCTCTTGCCTTCTCAATCTTAACAATCATTTCATATGGTGTGTCCTCACAAAATGCCCTCCCCGTAGCCTCTTTGACTGGACAACCGTCGCAATACATGCCAGTCTTATTATACTCGATACATAGAGCACATGCTGCTGGACCACCAATAGGGACTTTGCCTAGTAGAATTTTCTCCCAATACTGAATGGAAGCCTCTAGTCTATCTCTTGCTAATAGCTTCATTTCATCACCTTCTTTTTGGTGGCCTTTATTACGTAACCACATATTTCGTCGATCTTCTCTTCAGGTATCTCTAATCTAATTAGCTGAGATAACTCTGATGTAGTACATACCTGTCCTCTTACTATAGTATCATCTAAATTAGCAACAATCAAACCGAAAAAAATAAAGTTCCTGCTATCATTTTGCTTCTCCTTTAATATTTTAGCCCCACTCAAGGGTATGAGTGGGGCTTATACTGCTATAATTTGTAAACTACAACTTCTATTTTATAATTTTATTCTGCTGGTGTTTCTATTTTATAATTTTATTCTGCTGGTGTTTCCTCTGCAGCAGCTTCTCTTTCTGCTTTTTCTTTAGCCATCTTTTCACGATATGCAGCCAGTGCTTCTGCTGCTTTCGGATGTACTGCTCGTTTAACAATCCCTGCCTTATACGCTTCAAGAATTGCCAATTTATTTTCAAGGATCCAGTCTACGAATTTTTCGTCTTCTGCTTCACCCATCAGGGTATTCTTTGCACAAATAAGTTTCTCTGGCTCAGTCATACGCTTAACTGAAGGCCAACGGAAAGACTCAGCGATTGCGTCTGCATTTGTCTGAAGAAAATCAAGCTTAGGCTCATCAATAGTCTTCAATACTTCCAGTGCCAAATCAAGCTTCTTTCGTTCTGCCTTAGTTACACGCTTGATCGTACCACTTTCGAATGCCAATTCTACAAGCTCTTGGTTATTCAAAAGCCAGTCAATAATATCTTTGGATACAGTGATGTCCCTCAAAGCCTCAATGATGAGGGGGCGTCGGAGAAAATCTACTGCTTCTGCTTTAGACTCGAATATTTGACCATTGGCGCTGAAGACTTGTTTGATTTGTGACATGTTTTATATCCTTATTGAATTTTGATAATACCCGCTAAATGCGAGTGAGATAATATGGGTTAATTTAACAGTCTAGCTCTGAAATCTCGGTACCCTACGGTGCTAGTTTGCCGCAGGTGACTTATGGTGGCATCTCTGTGGGATTTTGGTGGAGCTCGTATACGATAGGACATGGGCGGACTCGCGATGCGCCTCGGGGCGCCTAGAAGTGACTTGGGTTATCTATAAAATAGTTTTTGCCTCTTTCATACTCAGTTTAAAACCTGCTGCATGAGGGTGACCTCCTCCCCCATAAACCGCTGCTACTTCTGATACATCTATACCTTGCTTATCAGATCTTAGCGAGATATGTTTCTCGCCACCAAAATCGAAATAAACAATTGCAAAAGGGTACCCTTTACATAATATATTGCCTACTTCTGAGGTATATATACCTGGAGCGTTTGCTACAGGGACTGTGTAGCCTAGTATACTACACTGAACAGTGGAACCACTTACTAACTGCTTTATAATTTTCTTTTCGGCTCTTTGTAGGACTAAACCTTCTTCATATAGCTCTGATATCTCTTTCTCAAATAGGAAGTTATATATGAGTATATCTGTTTCGTAAGATCTTACTGCTGACATAACTGCTTGCGTCTTTTCAAGCTTGAATGACCACAGGTCTCTATCCTCTATGTACTTGAAGAGTTTAGGCATTGGAACAATCATAAAGCTACCATTCAAATAATTCCATGCAAGAATAGCGCCGCTATGCTCTGTTGAGCTACTGTCAGTGTCCAAGTTTGAATATTCTGATTTAACTTTTTCTGCGATCTCCAATGACCTTTTATGATGATCAATTAGCACTACTTTATTGGCTTGCTCACATATGGTACGCATTGTTTCATAATCGTATGAGAAGTCTACCAAGAAAACTGTCCGATTCTCAACATCAGGAGGTGTCTCATTGAATACGCCTGGATGATATTCGTACATTGATCCGTAAATCTTAAAGAAGCACCAGGCTGCAGCTACTCCATCTGAACATCCGCCATGATAAATAACAATAGGTCTTTTCATTACTTGCATATCCTTACTAATTGAGATTCATAGTCTGAGAATACCTTCCTATTTCTTTGTCTTGGTAGTGCTGGAACTTCTAAACCTGCTTCATACATCTCTTTCCTGAGAGTTATTACATCATCCACTAGTGTGCTTCGGTTTAGAGTGCGTCTTTCTGCCCTATTTTTATACATATTATTGCCCACTTTCTTTGGTGTGCTCATATCTGCTCTCCTTGATATAGCCACATACTTGGTATTGGTTTTCCGCGTCTAAGTTTCTTTCTAGAAATAACTCCACACCTATTACAGAATACTCCTGGAGTTGCAGCGGCTTCTTTACCACACTTTATGCATATCCCTGATTCTTTACGTTTTTTGCTCAGTCTTCTTAGACGATCTATTATGTCTTTTGTGCAAGATTCACAGGTTGACCTCTCTGGTCTATGTGGTGCTTTGCCACAATTTTCACAAAGTCCTACAGAGGCTCTATCCGCTCGTATTTTACGTATACGCTCTCTACGGATCTTTTTACAAGCTGGGCAAAGTTTTGTACCGTCACTATGAGATGTGCCACAAACTGTACATTGCTCAAATATCTGCGTCATATCTGCTCTCCTTCATAAACCCATTTTCTTGGATCAGCCTTCCAACATTTATGCTTCCTCTGATATTTTCTTAAAATAATACCACAGGTATTACAAAAGGTTCGACCGTCGATTGTTTCATTCCTTCCACAGCGTAAACAAATGTTTGAAGCTTTACGGTCTTTTCTAAGTCTTTTAAATCTGGCTAGTTCTTTTTTATTACATCCCTCACAAATTGTAAGGTTTAGGATATGTGGCTCTTTACCACACCGACAGCAAAGTCCATTAGAAAGTCTTCTTTCGGCTTGCTTACGTTTTTGCAACCTGAAATATTCTTTGCATACTGGACACATCTTTGTCCTGTCACTATGCGCTTTTCCACACTTTGTGCATTGCTTAATTACCATATCAATCCTCGAATATTTCGTCCAAAAGAGTAGTAATATAGATATTGTCAATTCTCTGTTTTGGGTCTCGGCTCTCCAAGACACCAATAAGTGTTTGCATATGGGATTGATCCACACCAATAAGCTGCTCCCTGAGCACCTCAATGTCCGTTAAGTCAATCGCTGAAATTTGATGTGCTATTTTTAAGATCTGACCAGCAGATACTGACCAACCTCTCTTAATAAACTTTCTTAATCTGAACAGAGAGGCTACTGGATAGAGACTGCCATTATAGATTAATCTCTTTGTAATGATAGACTCATACACTTCTTTAGGTATATCGAGCTGATCATAACGGTAGTCATACACACTGGTGGCATGCACGAAATCGTAATTCTTATGTATCTCGCTAGGCTCCCCAAAGAATCTAATTACTAGTTGAGTCTTACTTGTCAGTGATATTGCATTATTTGAGAAGAATATTGGCCTGAATTTCTCTTTCACTGCGGCCACTTCCGAGATTAGCTCAGGTGTCTGCTCTACCTTCATCTCACCTACTACACCACTAGATTTTATGAAGATTGTGACTCTGGTCTCATCCTCATTTTTTATATTGGTGATCGTTTTTAGCTGGACTTCAGGTATTCCTTTTACACCTCTTAACTTTTTAGTTGTCCCGTTATACAAGTTGACGTAGTACTCCGCCACTGCAGTTGCTGTTTCAATGTCCCGAAAGTAAACATCAAAATCATTCACTTTCTCGTTCAACAGCATCGAAGTGATTGCACCACCAGTTATGATGGTGTTTCTTTTTGCCAAGTCTTGCACTTGCTTATCTAGTACTGAGTCTATCCAGTTGTTGCAGTGGTTTCTTAATATTGTCTTTATAGTACTTAGTCTCATATGTCACTCTCCGTTCTGAAGCCAAGCGCATTAGCATAGCGTGGCTTATCTTTAATGCCGTGTGCAAAGTACTTAAACTTCAAGACCATGCCTAAATAGTAGCTCTGGTTTTGCCAGATGAAATCCCGCTCTTTGTGTTTAAACACTCCTGGGCCTACTGATAGCTCCATCCCATTCCAATCTACTACAAATACACCTAATGTGGCAGCACCTTCTTTATTCTCTTTGCTTGATGATCGCTTAGCATACCCTCGCTCATCGACTTCTTGTGCATTGTTATTGGTCATTCCCTCTTTAAATCCAATAATCATAGCTTCTGTGTCTGTGAATCTTTTAAGTTTATAAATAATTCCTTGCTTGAAAGTAGCTCTACCTTGTTTGTAAGCCGATATAGGGTTGTTTAGAATCAAACCTTCAAAACCTAGATTCAGTAACTTTCTCTCTGCCTCTACCAGCTCATCATAGTTCTCTACCGGAAGATGACCTACCATTCTCACTTTAGGATTACCTATGGCCTTGACTCTTGCTTCCAAAGCTTCTATTCTCTGGTAGAATGGTAGCGTAGTGTCATCTAGTGAATCGAATACGTAATACTTTATATCTCCAGGTTTGTCTCTTGACATAACATGGCTCTGAGTGAGATTATACACCCCAAAGTCTGTGGGTGGGCCTACTATTAGCTCACCATCGAGGTCTTCTAGATTGCCAAACAACTCTTGGACTTGCTTTGATGGCAGAGGCTTCATTGTCCTTGAGTACGCTGCCCCTTCCCCAGCTATACACCTGATCCCATCCAGTTTAGGAGATACAATTAGAGGATAATTAAGCTCTTCGAAGTACGAAGGGTACACGCCCGGTACTTCCCTTGGTGCTAACATCGGTCTTCTAATCATTATACACCTTCCATTCTTTATATACTGCGTTGTCAGAACCTGTCATAGAGGTACACCATCCAGTAAACACATCAGCGTAGCCCTCTTTAGTGATCTCTCTAAGATATCTTGGGAACCATTCACAGGTGCTATTATACCTAACCATTACAAGAGTATCGACTGATAGTTTTTGTATAGCTCTATCGCTAATCATTCTTCTCTTTGAAGTCTCCCAATTTGAGCCTAGGTCTAGTCTACGAAAAAGAGTATCTAATATGAGACAGAGTTCACTTTTAGCGTTCCAAACCAGCAGTGAGCCTAGCTCAGGCTCATTTTTATAGAAATATTGTTTACCATTTGCATCTTCAGCCACCCAGCTATTAATATCCGATAATAACTCTAGTTCCATTGCTACTCCTTAAATACTGAATCTTGACATGCCTGACACATTCCTGATATTACATACTCTATCTGAGATACCTTATCTCTGAACGATGTCAGGGGCTCTTTACATAGCCGACATACCTTTAGTCTCTCTGCTTCTTGTTTGGATATGCCGGTTACGATTGTTAAGAATTTCTCTATTACTTTACTTTTCTGTTCCACGATTCTCCTCTAAACAATCCAATAAGGTCTGGTTTTTGAACTCTGATATCACCTCTTGCTTCATTGCTGCAGTACCATATAGAGGGTGACTATATGATAGCCTCATTAGTCCTTTTGCTATATTGTTCATGAGCTGTCCATCATCAGGGACCACTCTTAGCATGTCGGCTAATGGAACGCTATTCTGTCGATTCCCCATGATTGTACCGGCAAGCCTTGAAATACCTATACATATTTCCTCTATCTCTGATGCATTGGAGCTCACACTAAAAAGCAAAAACACCAGACAACATAAAATTGTTCTCATAAGACCTCCTTAAATTAATCTTAACCACTCGATCATCTTTTCAATATCACTATCGAACTTATCTCTGTACTTTACCCATATCAGTGTCCCTGTTGTTCCATTCTCTTCAAGCTTACTAATCAGGTAGTGCCCATCATACAATTGGCTTATTTTCTTTAGCACTGTTGCTGCACCTGGGTTTCCTTCACTAACTCTAATCATTAAATCAATCATTTTCTTATTGTCCTCTCAGCAAGTTCCCATAATATATGGTCTTCTTTAGGTTGTTTCTTTTTATTACTTGTTAAAAACACTATACCGTAATGTGGATTGTACTGTGCCAGCTTTCCAAGAACTGATATGGTGTATATAGCATGTGAACACTCTTTACAGTACTCTACTGGTGGCTCACATTTAGCATTTACTGAGTTACATTCTAGTTTCATATTCCACCTGCAGGTTTGCTGTAGCCTTCCCTTGCCGGTTCATCACCAAACAGATACTTGTATTCCTCATCGTCCACAACACAAATTTCTATGTAAGTATTTCCCTTGTGCTGGACAACGCATATCTTTATCATCCCGGGATCCTCCCACTCTTCTATTGCATATATACAAGTAGCTCGTCTCCTTGAAGATGGATTGTATTTATTATCACCTATCTTGCAGGTGAGTTTATTGTCCTTTAGGATGGTCATTACACAATGTTTATCATCCTCCTCCCTCTCAAATACCACTGTGGCAAATTGTTGGCTAGAATAACCTGCGAACTCTGGGTAGTCGATTTCAATAAGGTCCAGCATTTAAGTACCTCTCTAATTGTGGCTCTACAATTTCTGTCAACTCTACTGCATCCCACAGATTTAGATCTTCAAGACAAACAACTAGTCTTATATCCCCGACACTCATACCCTCGAAGAATTCCTCATCAACGTATAGTGGATCTCTCCCGTATTCCAAATAGCCTTGCCATTCTGCTAATGTTACTGCAATCGTTTTGTGTATCATTTATCCTCCATTTTTAAGGGACCAAATTAATGGCCCCTTTTGTTCATCTTATAGGACAGCCTCCTTTGAGACATTCATCCTCGTCTGACAACTCTATTTCCTCTGTTATTGCATTAATTGGCTTTGTTCTTGCTACTAGCTCATTAAATTCAACTTCAGTAATTTCTTCAAATGGCTGCTGTATGAAGCCGTTATCTGTTCTTAATAAGAAGGACAACGACTTATGACAACTTCTGTAATTTTGCTTTAAGTATTTCTTTATCTCAGGTAGTTCATCTGGTGAGAAGTACACTGTACATGATACAGCATTATCTGACCATACTGATTGCAATCTTTTTATTTCCTTTAATTGCTCGATTGCTGTCGTATCTTTTGCTAATTTTGTGCCCTCAGGATAGCTGAACGGAAATGTAACTACCACTGTAGTTCTGTCTAGACTTCCATCAAAATTCTTGACAAATTCTAAATCGTATCCTGACTTTCTACATGTCTCAACTAATGGATGATTTGCTGCTATTCTTATCCTTCGTTTCATATACCTTGCGAAACCGGGATGGCATCCAGGTGTAATTCCTGGAAGTAAAGAGAGTGTACCGCTGGGTTTGACTGTAGTTAACTTGATACTCTCTGGCATTCCTTGTTCGGCGGAGTATACTTTATCGAACTCTCTTAGATACTCGTAGCACTCTGAAAGCCAGCTGTTTTGCTCTTCCGTAGCTTGCATCGTCCCACTTACCCCGATACCCATTCTCATATTATTATGTACAACATCCTCTGTCAGTACTTGGTGCGAGGGTAACTTGAGAGAGTGTTTACATATACGATACAACAACTCAGCAATATCCATCAGTTCGTATTTATCCTTCACATTTGGAAGAAATAATTCACATAGGCAACATGTCTCCCAAGGTTCAAGGAACTGTTCAAAGCATGGGTTCGCACCTTCTACATCAGGGTCAGCATACTGGGTTTCCCCTAGTCGGCCTACGTGTTTAGCTAATCTTAGATTTACTAGGCCAAGCGACTCTCCTTTATTTTCATAACTTTGCCAGAAGTACTCATGGAGATCTTCAGTATCGTCACATACTACTGAATTATTTGACATAGCACGCCAAGATGGGAGTGTGCCCATGTCCCAGCGCTTGGCCAGTAGAAACTCGATGTCGTCGTGATCACCTATCGCACTTAGCGCTGACCGTCGCACATTGCCCGCGACGATCAGTTCTCCTATTATGCACATTATATCTAAAGCGTCTATGGGTCTAATCTGTCGTCCTTTTCTACGAGATAGCACATCACTAATTTTATTAATACCAATTACTAAAGCTTCAGGACCACTCGAGGTTCCACCAAAACCTTTAATTGGAAGGCCCATGCCTCGAATAACTTGAGTAGAGTACGTGAATGTCCCCTTTTCCTCTGAGTCAGATAGAAAAGCTGACTTGAGAACTTTACCTAAGAACTTAACCCAACCTTCTCTTGAGTCAGGAATAATATAGTCTGCTCCTCCATCGTCCTGCCTGGTAGGCTTTTTAAACCAGTCTTTAACTGGTGGTATCTTATTGACATGTTTTCCTTGGACACTGAAACCCACTCCAGCACCCAAAGCCAGCATATCCATTGTCCAGCAAAATGGAACGATTGGATCATCTACAACGGTGAATGCGCAGTTTTGCAGTGATGCTAAGCCGAATCTATTTACTGTATCTGTGCCAAGCTGCCACCAAAATCTGCCCGCTACAGAGCCTTTTAGTAGCAGAAGATAGCTCCTTAGCCTTTCCTCCTCATCGGTTGAGAACCCACACTTAAGTTGCTCATCACAGGCCTTTATGACCCTTTCTACTGTTTCCGGAAATTCTTCCGTTGTGCCATCCTCCTTAACTCTGGAGTAAGTCCTCTTATAAGTTAAATAGCCTATTGATGACCAAGGGATTTGTATATTGTCCATTCTTATTCCTTTAATCTGCATTCTATTTCAAATGCAGTGTATTTTACCACTACTTGACCTTCAGAGTATTTTCTAACAGCGTAACTTTTCCCCGTTCTTTCTAGAAAGTACTCACCAACCTCAAGCCTTGTTAAGTATTTACAGCACAGAGATTTGCACCATGCCATTGCGTCTGACTTGTCATCAAAGATTTGATCTTCAATAAAATGAACTCTATAACCAGGATCTTCTGCAGTAACAAGATATGCCATTATAAATCTCCATCATAGAGTGCTTCAACTATCTCGAAGCCACAATGTCTCAAACCAACCGCATCTGACAACACAAATCCGATGCCGTTGAAGGATACATGTAAATCTGGATAACCTTCGTTTGCATTGTAGGCACATTGTTTATAATAGTCTAGAGCCTTATCCTTTGATCTAAAAACTCTCCTTCCGATATCTCTAGCACTGTATTCTGTCCAACTATTAATCAGCCACATCTCTTAAGACCTTGAGGTTATGAGGAAATTCCTCTGTTACTGGCGGTAGGTTGTTTTTATCAGCCCATATTGCCAAGGTGTCAGCAATCTGACTACAATCTTCATACCTTGATAAGATTGTCATCTTCTCTCTTGTGGTTAGATAGGCTATAAACCCGTATACTGCTTCTCTTGCGTTTAGTTCACTCATTCATACTCCTTAAATCAAATAGCATGTTTTCATATGTAGTATCATGCCAGTAATAATAGTTGCAATTCTTACAGAAGACATCTTCAGCTTCTCCAAGAAAATCTCTAGTGTTATTTAGTTGAACTTGCTGCAGTAGGCTGTCTTCCATTCTCTCATCTTGGACATAGAAATCAACCTATTTACTATTACAGTTGCAGAAAATTTTCATAGGCATTTGCCTAGGCTCTTAACCTGGGCTCCTTCTATTTCTTCTTATCTTTAGCCTTTCGCATTATATCATATGCGATTGCCACGGCCTGTTGTTTTGTCTTGCCAGCTTTAATCTCTCTTTTAACGTTCTTCTTGAAGGCCTCTTTAGTGCTTAATTTAATTAGCGGCATAGTTTCCTCCCTTAGAACATATCAGTTGACTCGTTTACATCGACTGGTGCGAATATTTCCCCAGCGTATGTCATCCTCCCTGTTGTAAAATTGTAATTAGTACCTGCCACTGGGCCTGTCAAACCTGTCGCTCTACATTTCAATACAGACATTATTATGTGATTTCTTTCTGCCTCATTATCTGCTGACATGTCTCTAGCGAAAGCAAAGATATCTAGGCTTACTTGTTTAATCGACCCAGATCCTTTTATATCGTCTAGAGTTGGTAATTTACCCTGCTCAAACGACTTTCCGCCTACAGCTGTCTTTCTCAGATGACTAACAAGACCGATATGTATCCTATGCTTTTTTACCAGTCTTAGGAGATCATTCATAATCTTGTCTATCGCCTCGTTGCCGGTTAGACCAACAGCTCCCTCTGAGACAAGAATTGTTATATGATCTATAAACAGGTACTTACAACCCATAAGGGCCATGTATTCCATTTGGTCAACGATTGTTTCGTCTTTTATAGACCCTTGATGGTCTAAGACGATGATCCTGTCATCTTTGAATACCTCATCAAACCCTTTATTCAGATCTTCTTGCGATATCTCTTCATTAGCTAAATTCCTGCAAAGGTGCATTGAAGATAAACTTCTGGCGGTCTCTCCTGGAGTCTCTTCCAGACTTATGATCCCTATCTTATCCTCTGTAACCTTTAACAAATGTAAAATTACCTCTCGGATTATGGAACTTTTGCCGCTTCCTGTACCAGAAATATAGAGAGCTATCTGTCCTAATCGTAAACCTTTGACCTTAGAGTTAATACCTTCCAGGCATTGAGGGTAAGGGATTGATGGTTCATCTTGAAGAGCATTCATATGCTCTCTTAATTGAGCAGTTGTGAGAATCCCGAAGGGTATATACGGTGCTGCGTTGAAGATGCACTCCAACAATGTAATATGACCATTAGGTTGCAGTAAAGTTTCATTAGCATCATTGAAAGGTAACTTGGTTATCTTTGCCTTATCAATTCCAATTATCTTTATTGCTTCTTTCCTAGCCTTGTCTCCAGCCTCGTCCTCATCAAAACATAATACAACTTCTTTAAATGATCTGACCCAGTCTCTATTCTCTAAAATAGACTTAGTCATTACAGAGCTAGACAAACTAACAGTAGGATAGAACTTCTTATATTTTCTGTAAGATGCTTCTGCTACGGAGAGCATGTCTATCTCTCCTTCGCAGATTGTCAATCGTCTGCCACCACTGCTGAATTTTTCTTTACCACACAAAGATGATGACTTACCTAACCAAGTGAATTGTTTAGGCAAAGTTCGAACCTTATATGCAGCGCCACCGTCATATGGATAGTAGTGAGTATCTACCTGACCAGCATCATCGTAAGTTACCTTGACACCATAGAACTCCGTTACAGCCTTCGATATACCTCTTGAAACTATCGGCCTAACAGGATAGCCACTAATTTCCTCGCATCGCTGTTTAGCCCGAGCCAGCTCTCTTTGTTTCAAGCTTGCTGCTATATCAGGTAATGTTGTTGTTTCTGTCTTTTCGAAACTACCAGATGCCTTCTTAACATCACCACAGCTGAAGCATTTAGACCCACCATCTTCATAGATGACTCTAGCATCCGATGAGCCACATTCACATGATGTCTTTTTAATCATCTTCCCCATTTTTCCCCTCGCTGGTTACGCTTACTATGAATGTACTAGCTAGCGAGAGTACAAGGTAATCAAAACTGTCGAATGACCAGTCTGTATGCACTCTGCTTTCTAATACCACTTCTAGTGCAGCTAAAAGCGAAAATGATACTGCAAGTAAGCCAAAAAGGCTCTTAATTAATTTCATCGATTATTTCCTTTAGTCTATCTTTGTGCCTGTCGCTAATTGGTTCTTTCACAGCCCAAGAAACTTTAGGTATCAGTGTGTTATACCAAGCGGTGGATGTTGGAGCTTCAGCTGCACATAAAGACCAAGTCTCAGCATAACTGAGAGTGCCTTTAGTATTGTACTGCTCTAGACATATAAACCTAAACTCCTCTATAGGTCTTTCTCTAAACATCTCCTTTAGAAGTTTGGAGCTAGATTTATACGTTCTCCAATCATTCTTTTTAGTGATATAAGTCTTTTTACCTATATACCCTCTGTTAAGAGCCGTATCGTATATTATATAGATAAATCCGACACCTACTCCCATCTTATCAGGAAACTCCCAATGGCCGTTTGACTTCATAGAGTCGGGCACAAAAGGCTTATTCGACTTCGGTACTACGCCTTCGAATTTCAAGTTGAGTTGCCTCCTCATGTTCATCTTGCATCTTCTTTAGTTGCTCAATACACTCTCTAAGTGTGTAATGCCAGTCCGTGAAGCCTAGTAGCGATACGTATACTCTTTTCTTTACACTTTCCATCCCGGTGCCAAAGGTCGTATCCACGCATACATAGCTGCTACTCGTCATGGCTTCCGCTGCGTCGTAAGCTTCTTTATGCGTCATATCTATTTATTATTTTCTCCATTTCAATTAAGGCTTCTCTGAATGTGGCACACTCTTTTGTAATACCATGTTCCGATGCATACATTACTTTAGCTGTAGAAAGTTTTATATCCCCGAAGCCCTTTTCCTCGCAAGTAACTGATATGTAGCAGTCAACCAGTTTTCTTAATTTATTGTATGCTTGTTTTGGTGTGAGATCCCTCATAACACTAGCTCCTTAATTATAGGCCAATCAACTACATCTTGGCAGTAATCGTGATAATGTTTTTGTATGTGTATCATCTTTAAATTAGATAGCATATAGCCATACCATTCGTCCGGACCATACTTATTAAAATAAGCCTCAACAACTACTTCTTGAAAATCAACTTCCTCAGTCAGGCCACTAAGCAACTTATCAGCCGTCTTTGGTCCAAGGCCTGGGACCCCTGGGATATTGTCGGTATTGTCTCCCATTAAGACTTGCTTATAGTAGAACTTCAAAGCATCTGCTTCTGACACTTCAATTATCCTCTTATCATCGCTTAGGTTATTGTGCATCAGATAATGTTTACCTGGTATGCATAATAAATCCTTATCCATTGAGCAGATTATATAATCTTTCCCTGCAGCTCTACACTCCTCTGCCCAGATTCTGATAAAATCATCGGCTTCTCTACCGTCTGCTCTTATGGCGTAACCTTCTTCAACAGCTTTATCCCTAATTATTGGTACTATCTTTTTCGATAAGGAGTACTTGCTGTCAACTTTCTGTGCCTTAACTCTAGGCTGCTTATACTCCGGGTATATTAGGTCCCGGTAGTTGTTTTTGCCCTTTACCGCCATTAAATAGTCATTAGTCCATAATGTGTCAAGCAATTTATTGTGATTTGATTTAAAATTTGACCATGCTGTATTTATATATCTTCTATTTTCTTCTTCTGTAAACTCAGGCATTATATACTTGCCTTCGCTATCCAGTTCAACAATATCTTGATAGATCAATTTACCGTTAGCATCTAAAGAAACATGCTTGCTATTGCTCTGGTATCTTGGTGGACAACACGAATAGCAAGGTATATCCCCGTCTATTATCGCTAACATATGATACCAAGCCTCCTAGACAATTCCATCAACTCTACCGTTGAATTTACCTTGTCTACGTGCTTATTCCCTAAAGCAGGGTATAGTTTTAAATTCTCCTTTGCTAAAAGTGCTCTTATCGCTTCTACATCCTCAAGCTCAGAGAGTGCTCTTTCCAAGTTAGATACACCGTTGTATCTATGCTCTGGTCCGAATCTGAGGCATTTACTCAGTTCTTTCTGCACCTCTGATAGTTCTTCTATTAAGCACACTAATAGGTATTCTTGTCTTGTCATATTAACGATTTCATCCCTAATTTTTGTATTACCTTTCTATAACCAATTTCCAGATTAAGTTTATCAGTTACCTTAACCACCTTTGCCACAGAAAAGAAGTCACCAGTGGGAACTAGTATAAGATCACCATACTCTAAGTCTAACTCTGTCTTATATGTGTATGGTTTTGACCACTGCCCCATGTTCCTGAACCTTACATACACGCCTATCATTAATTCACCTCACATAGTGTGAATCTCCCATCCTCCATCTCACTTTTACACCTAACCCACACTATATCTCCTTTATAATATGGAGTGCTGTGGTACGAATAGAAGGTGTCCAAGTTGGATTCTAGTCTAAAGTCATCTCTTGGTACCCCATTAATTATGTATATCTTTCCTGATTTTAAATGAACTATTAAATCACCTTGCTTAAACATATATCTCCTATCAGTGGCAGTCCAGCCAGTTTTTACCTATTTTGCCATCACCATCCATGATAGTAACTCCTAACATCTTCGGACCTTCTCTGAAAGCCTCTACACCTATCTCCAGAACTCTATCAGCATACTTCTCAGGTGTCATGACTTGGAACTCATCATGCATAAAGATCAAAGGTATATATGGTATTTTCTCCTCCTTAAACTTACGCATCGCATACATCAATGCGCACCCACAAGTGGCTTTTTCGCAAGCTTGTAAAAGATATACTAACAACTTATGGAGTGAGTCTACATAGAGCCTATTTCCAGCTATCCCGTAGATGTAACCCTCTCCTCTCTTAGCTGTGGATGCATAGATTGCAGCTAATTTGTCTAACAATTCAGACAATCCTGGAACTGCCTTAATGAAAGCTGTCTTTAGCTTATTACCTTTTGGTTTGTCAAAGACATCAAATACGTAACTCCAGAGCTTATCACCTCCAGCACCAAACAAGAAAGCATATAAGATCCTTTTAGCTCTGGGCCTTGGCACTTCATGCGTCATCTTAAATACTTCCAATAGTATCTCTGTAAGAGTATCAGCATTCCTTTGGTGGATATCCCCGTGTAGCAGTAGTTCAATAAAATCCTTATCTTCTAGATAATGAGCCAATCCACGGACCTGATTACCTGCAGAGTCACAGCCAACTTGCTTCCATCCGTCATATACTCTGAACAAGGCTCTCATCTCTGGGCCCCATTCTGATACAGCATTGCCAGCTTTATCTACATCCCCTGAGGGTACATTCACAATAACACTATGCCGCATTCTCATTGATGGTGTACCGATAGTCATACAATCACCATGTAGCATTCCATCAGAGTCTGTGTTCTCAATCCAGGTCTTTACGATTGAGTGTCTACTTCTTGCAACTAGAAAGTCTACGTATAGTTTAGCATTGCCTCCTAAACACTCTAAACTATCCTCAGTTATTTTTGGTGAAGTCTTCTCCCTTTTCATCTTCGGCTTTCCATTAAAGCCTTCAGTCTCAACCATTTTATAGTTCCAGGAAGTTGGCTCCCACCCATTTCTGAATAGGAATATCTTAACATCCTGAATACTATTTAAATCTAGAGCAGGAAAAGACACTCTAGAGTATTCGCCTTGGATTTGTCTGTGTCCAATACAGGCGTTTAACTCTGGATCATCTAAACCCGATATTGGATCAACACCAAAGTATTCAGCCATTCTAGCGTCATACAAGCCATGCTTTGTCCATCTTGGCCTCTTCGATTCAACGATACCCTTTACCTTATCAAGTGGTACACACTTGTAGCCAAGATTAGCACTCAGTGCATCGTATGCCAGGTTCATAGTTCTTTCTAATTCTACTAGAAGCGCCTTAGCACCCTCCAAATCAAATGGCCAGCCTATTCTTTTAGCTTCAGAACAGAACTCTGCTACATAGTGTTCAGCTTGAACATATGGCTTTAAGTTAGGCTCCCTCGCTACAGTGGTTTTAAACTCGCTTAAAAGGATCTTATAGGTCTCATATGTGACAATTACATCTTGCTTGACATAATCTAGCATGTCAGGGTGCCATTGTGCAAAAGCATCTGCCTTAGTAGCGCCTTCTGGTAGAAAACCTATCTTGATCAGATGGCCTAGCCAGTCCATCTTTGGCTTTCTCAGTAGAGCGCCCCAGTTATCTAAACTATGTCCTTGCTTACCGAATCTCTTATAGTTTAAGATTAGTGAAAGTAGCATCGTATCATGGACCATACAGTCATCAGCAGGATCAAAATCAAATAGTCTTTTCAGTACAAATTTATCATAACTGATTATGTTGTGCCCAACTATAAGCTTAGCTTGTCCCAGTTCTTCTTTCCAACTTAGATCGCCTTCAAGCCAGTATTTATGAGTGTCTGTTACAAAGTTATAACCATGTATAACCCACATTCTATCACAATCATGTAGGCCATTCGCCTCGATATCGATAACCCATTTGCTCATTCTATTCCCTTAAGAATTTTGGCTATTTCTGCGACTTTGATTGGCGTATTATCATTTGCCACATACGCGCATAGATACGTCAGGTACCACCTGGCCTTCATTAGTTCTTGTAACTCATTATCTTTCTGACCATTTCGGTCTAAATACTTCCTTATTTGTAGCTCCAAAGCCCCTTTGAACGCTGCCGGATCTCTCAAGCTTGGGATTCTACTCATAGTGTCTATCCATTGCATTGAATCGACATACCCTTGATAATGAGCTGGGTCTACTGCTTGCTTAATTGTCATATTATCTCCAACTTCCTGCTTTTAATTGAATAGGGTGGGCATACTCATAGTATGGATGTAAACATATAGCATCCATATCTAAAAGTCGTTCTAGACAATCTTTGAAATGGTCTCTTAAAGACTGCTTAAATGCGTCATGGATGAGTTGCCTACTACCCTTCCACTCACCTGTCCATTTAACAGCTTCTGTTTCATATCATTTACCTTTTGGTTTAAAGAAGTCAACTCTAACCATTGCCTCATCTTCTGTATATCCCATTTAAAGCCTCTGTGAAAGGTTTTTTAATTTCATAAATAATTTTTCTGTTGGGTGTCGTCCCATCTTGTAACATGAAATATATTCATCTTTTGCCTCCACAAGCTCGCGAAGTAAATCTCTTTCCATAACTAGCATTCTACCTTGCTCACTGCTATTTGCAATCTCTGCTGCTTCTGCTTCTGTAATACATCGAAATTTTGTCATTAAGTTATCTCCTTAAAAAGAATGAGAGGCAGGATTCGAACCTGCACCGGATTTATTCATCGAGGCTATTATCCTAGAATCGACCTGGATACCTTGCCCTTGCGCTCCTGGCCTTGGGTGTCGTTACCTGTACCTCTCGCGTCCGGCCTCACGTTTTTGGGCGTCTACCAATTCCGCCACTCCCATTCGTATCTATTTAGTTATATCAAAACGGTAGGTCTTCTTCACCTGTATCAACACCTACATCATTCACACCCGTAGGCATGATAACTTGTGTCTCTGTTTTTTCAAATGTTTCCCTGGGCGCAGGTATATATAAGTAGTGTTTGGTTAATTGAACACCCATTAGAACGCTGGCAGTCTTCATAATTTTAGTGTCGCCTTGAGGATACTCATAATGAAATATTCTTATATTTGCGATAGAGCCATTTCCAATTGTGTTTGGATCCACTGGTTCGTTATCTCCATTAACCACTTCAACAGGGCCAGATGGTGTTCCATCTGACTTCACTGTTCTTTTTCTCAATGTCGTCTGGAAATACGTTTCGCTATCATCATCCGGTACTACAGCTTTAACATTGAGTCTTAGTGTTTCCCACTCTTTTTTCTGCATCTTTGAAGTAGTTCTAAGAACGATGTCCCATGTTGGCTTGTCTGGGTATTTACGATTTGGACGAGAGGGGTCTAATTTTGCGAAATATACTTCTGCATTATTAATAATTGCCATTTTTAATTTCCCTTGAATGTTATTGATAGTATTTCGTCTACTTCTATGTACGCTTTGTTTATATGTACGCAACTTTTTCCATTAATATTATAAGTCTTTAAATCAGGATTCTCCCTTAAGTAAATTGGTTCAACTATTCTTTTAACTCTACCAGATTTTGACACCAAATACTCTGACTGGTAAGGCTGCCACTCCTCTGCAACATAATTGTCAATCATCTACAAATGTCCACGCAAAATTTACCACTATACTCTACGATTTTTAAATCTTCCGGCTCAGCATCGTATGCACCTTTGATGCCATTTTCATTAAATAGATCAACTATTTGTTTAAGCACAGTAAAGCCTCCTATATCTTTATTATCGCAGCTGAGCTCTAAACCCTAAAAATGTGATTCAGTTTTAATTATACATCCTCCTCATGAGAAACAGTACTCACTATCTTTGATTAGAGTAATATCTAAGCTACCCATTTGCACATCGTTGATATCACCACCAATATCCTTCATAAGTGATCTTAAAGGATCTTTCTCGTATAACTCGACAAATGTTGACCTTGTCAACTTATATAGTTTAGGCATGTCACTTAACAGACAACCAAAACTGTCATGTACTGTTGTCACTCCGAAATCTGCTTGATCACAAATCATGGCTAAATGAGCTGCATCTAAACTGTGTATGCAGTTCGGACTTGCACCTTGAGCTTGCTTCCCTTTTGAAGGTGTTGTGGTTTCTACAAAACATACAGCAAGTTGAAATGTATTTTCATAGTATCCTGTGTTCTGCTTTCCACCTTTTGGAGACCCGTACTGACACCATATCTTCTTTACAGTACCTTCTACATAATGTTGCACAACAGGGAAATTAGTTACAGGTGTAGTCCAGCTAAGAAACTTGCCCTCTATCTCAGCTCTTCTACCGGCTGCTTCAAAAAGCTCTAGCAGTTGCATTGGACGTTTTAATGATACTCTACAGTCTTCATAAATCTCTCCTCCTAAATATGAGCCCCATTGATGCTCTAGATATAGCAATAGATTTATTCCATGCTTCTTTGAATCATCTATTACTTGTTGACTTAATCCATACTTAGTTCCACCATACGGAAGAACCATTACACCTCTCTTCACTATTTTTCTTCTTTGCTTGTTGCATTTGATTCGAGACCAAAACACTGCGGATGATTTATCTCCAAGCCCTTTATGCTTCAGCTTGAAGGCTCTTATCTCATCTATTCGTAACTTCCTCTCTTCAGTACCATGCTCAGCTTCTGCTATTTTCTTCTTTAACTCGATCAAACTATCTATGTACCAATTAATCTTGTGAAGCTCTATTGGGTCGAGCTGCGCTACAGCTGCATCTATGCGGGACCATACATGCTGAGCTACATACATGTAAAGGTCGCCTGGAAGGTCCGATGGTACTAGATTCACGTGTGGTGCAGTAACCTCATCTCGAGTCAATGCTGACAAATGTTGTGATCCGTTGTTGGTTCCGTCGATGAACACCTCTAAATGTGATTCGTATGAATAGTCAGTGAAACTAGCGCCGTAGTTACTCTGCCATATCCGTAGATTTTTAAGCTCTATACAAGCTGCAAGAAACTGCCAAGGCTTATCAGCCTTCATCCAGCCCTGATTATTCCTTGGATCTTCAGCAAACTCCAAGATCAAGTTCTCATTCTCCATTACCCAATCGAACCTTGATTGTAATGGAATCTTATCAGTCTTTCCGCCTTTAATCAATCCAGAGTCTCCGGCCCAATTAGAGGCTAATGAGACCAATAACCAAAAGAAACCACCTTCACCGATAGGCTTCTTCTCATCTCTTAGAAGTAGGCCTCTTGAAAGATCAGAACCCTGTTCATGGAAGTAGGCTGTATTAGTATACTTCCTTCCTCTAAAGTCAAGGCTATAAAGGTGATAGAACGTCTTTCCTATATAGCGCTTGGCTATATCCCCGATAGCCTTGGCCTCTCTTATTTTGGTCTTCCTTGCCTCTGGATTTTGTTGAGTCCAGATGTCTGAGAATGCCTCTGTCTTGTTCTTTAGTGCCCACAAGTAAATTCTATAAACTTCTTCATTAACTCTCCAACCGATTGCTTGGGATTTGTTGAGCATATTGTAGATAACTGGATTATTCTCTGGGGTTACCTTTTCCAGCACATCTGGATCAGAAGTCTTGATCATTAAGACACCGGAAGCATGTCGTGTGCTTGTCCATGGAGCTGCTGGCTCAAGTAACGGTAGCTTAGTGGAACCACCCTTGGCTATGTCATTCCAAAGCTTTGAAATAGCCTCATCATCTATGACCTGAATAATATAAGATTGGTGACCATTATTCCCTGCACCCATTACAACTTGGAGAATACCCAGTTCTTCAAAAGTGTATAAAAGGAAGGAGCCAGTCCTGACTGCCAGTGCTGAGTCTTTCTTCATCTTGTATCTAGCCATTACCCTATGGCCAATAGCACAAGCCACTTCTGTGAAGTAGATAGAGGTGCTCTTCTTTCCTTTCTTTGGTCTTGTATATAGGTATACCGTAGCTAGCACGGTATCTATATACTCCTCTGCCTTTCCTTTGAGGAGGTACTTCAAAGAGATTCTACTTGTAATCTCAGTGAGGTACCTCCTCTTCAGTGATGCTAATATCTTTTTCTTCATTAGCTCCGCATAATCAGAAATGTTACATACAATGACACAAACAAAGAAGCAACTGCTGCGAATTTAATGCTAACACAGAAGACCACTATTGAAAGGGCCACCTTGGCATAAAATTCTTGTTGCTTCTTGTTCATAATTTACCTCTTTTAGTTTTTAATTTATAGACGGTTTATATGGCTAACCGTAAACCGGGGGCTGCAACTATGCTACAACTACTTTTGCGTCTCTTGGAATGCATTCTGTCCATGGGGAGACTAATCTAATAGTACCGGTCTCCAGCTCCAGCATTTTACAAAGTTTATTATTTCCAGAGTTAATTACTATAGTAACATTTTCTTGATTTGTCTGTAGCCGCATGCATAGCATGTTGTTATTAAACTTCGGAAAAGTACAACATTCTCCATACGGTAAATCCTGCAATTTTATAACATTCATATTTTGTCCTTAATAGTAGTAACCGTAGTCCATCAGATCATAGTTGAATAAATTCAGATGTACATAATCGCCAGGAGATTCTTGAAAGTCCCCTATCTTAATAAATACACTGAACGAGGTAGTATTTGGCATGTCACTGGACACATCTACTAAATCAGCATCTTTTGGTGCAATGTTTTCGTCAAAGAATACATCATTTAGAGAAAACAAGATCTCTACGAACTGCTCTGGATCTAGATCAAATAGCGTTTTGAAGGCCTCACTCTTTTTGAATGATACTGTAAAACCCTCTGTCAATACGTCAATGTTATCAACTTCATGTTCACATAGTTCTTCGAGTTCAACAAAATACGAGCTATATTCATTCTGGTAGTAGATGATACCTTCATCGTTGACATCTCCAATTTTATAAGTTTTATTCCAATACCTAAGAATTTCCTTATCTTCATTAGAGAGTGAGTTACATTTACCGAGTATGACACCCTGGAGATTCGGGTTCATCTCCAGTAATTTAGGAGACACGCATACCCTGACCATTCCATCTTCTGGGAACTCTTCTACATCAAATGCTTTTGTATTTATCCTGCTTTTGAGCCTTTCATCAGCCTTTTTATCTACATACATTATCGGCATTTATTCTGAACCCTTTTAAAATTAGTTTATTCTTATGAATATTGAAACTACTCTGTTTATTGAAGAACGGTGCATTTAGATTTGTACCATAGTAGCTAGCCTCCTTATTTATGATTTTCTGAGTGAGGTCTTTATCACATATTAATCTCTTATTGTGTATAAAGGCCCTATCGACGTCTAATTGTGCATTAAGTATTGTGTGTTTAATCTCCTTATGTGTGAGTTCATTCACATACATCACATGTAGCTTTAATGAAGAATCCTTATTGTGCACCAACTGCTCATATATTGTCTTTCCTTTCATCTTCCACCCAGTTACTCGGAAATCCCCCTCTACCGGACCTCTTGCAATGATATCTATATCATCATAACTCTGCATACCACCTGATATGTAGTGCTTAACAAATCCACCAAACAAATAAAGGTCTTTATCAGCTATGAGGTCCAATATAACCTGACGCCTATCTGGCATGATATCATAGCCTGTCACTATATTATTTACTAAATATCTACTCTCTAGGCAGCCTCTTTTTCCTAGTATCTTTATAGGACCGCTGAAGGACAATGCATCATAGTTTAAAGGGAAAAAAGAGTTAAGATTTTCTCTTAGCACTAAAGGCTGCTTGAGCTTGTTAAGTAACTTAAGATAGTATGGTTTGTGCTTAACTAAACGTGTTGTATCTAATGGTGGCAATACGATGGAATACTCTACATTGCTGGGAAGATTACCAATCTCTTTCATTACTTGATTGTCTAGAGAGATGCTCCAATAATCAACAAGATGAGACAACATATGCAACTTCTTGACTTCTCTGGTGATTACTCTTACCTTCTTACCGAGATCATGTTTAATGAAATTAATAAGAGCCATCGTCTCGGTTATATTTTCTTCGAGGTTCCAAAGAGGATCGCCGCCACCAGACAAAGTTATTAAATCTTTATCACAATCTTTTACAAAATTACTTACCGCTTCTTTTGATTGAATACCATGTGGCAACTCTTCACTGTTACGCCAGTTACAGTAGCTGCATTTTCTGCTACAGCCATGTCCTGTCTTGCTTAGATTTAGTATTATAGAGTAATCCATTTCTCTCCTGAAAAAAAAAATAAGAAATAAGAAGGCCCCCGAAGGGGCCAAGCTAGGTTTATTTCATGGAAAGTAAATTCCAAGACATCATTGCCTCAAATGTAGATTTGAATGTTTCAGCAAAGAAGAACATACAAAGTACGATGATAAGTGCATCAATTAATGTCATTTCTCTTTCTCCTTTCTAAAGTCATCTTTCCTTAATTCCCATTCTTCAGGTATTAAGGTGCTCATGTAGATCAACACTACAATCCAAAACGCAACTACAAATACCTTAAGTGCTCCTACTAGTATTATCATGACGCCTCCTTTTTAGAGGACGCTTCTTGTTATAGCAACCAACCCTTAACAGGTCAGTCGGATGCATCCTCAGTAAGCTAAAGACTACCCGAATTATGCACATAATGATTATTATATTTACAACGAAGGCACCTATAAACGCAAAGATCGTTTCCATGACGGCCTCCTTACCAATCCTTTCAGCTTTGAGAGAACGCTAGAAGCCAGCCGCTTATGCCTAACTAGCCACAGATTTCTCGGTCCCTCTAACTGCAATCTGGTCACCTTTTTTGGGACAAGCCCTAATGGTAACCAGTGGTGGTGTAATGTTATTACCGTTACAAGGTAGCCTATTACAGGGTACCTTTTCTTGATCCACATATCTGCTATCTGTCTAATCTCTTTCATCACCTCAGGTGGTGCTTTAAGATACTTATCACATATCTCTGATAGGATCTCAGATATTTCATTATCAGTCAGGTCTGTTTTATAGCATCTTTCAGCTACAGAGTGTAACCTGGTGATGGGCCTATTTGCGAAACAGGCCCTGATAAGCAATCTTTCTGTATTATTCATTGCCTGCCTCCCTCAATCTTTTTACTCTTCTAACTAATTGAGCTCTTGCTGAACGGCTATCTACCCGATATATGAGCTCCCTCAGTGCGGTTATTATCGGACGGAACCCACATTTCTTTGCTGCAAATAAATCGGCAGCATATTCGATTTCAGGCACTATACTAAAACAGGCCACCATCTTGTAACCTATCAAAACATACTTACTTTTCTCAAGATGGAACAGTTGGATATGACCCTCTTCATGTGCCAATATCGGATCTTGAATTATTACAGGGAGTTCCATGAATTTTTCATTCACTACAATCCTCGGTACCCCATCCTTGAACTTTATAACACAGGCTCCAGGACTATTCTTAGGCATCCCTGCTAGCATAACCAAGTCTGTAGATAGTACTACTTGCCTGCCTAGTATTTCTTTGAACGGAAAAAAGTTGGACATTCTCACTCTGATTGTGGCTTCAAATGCCTCTTTAAAATTTTTCCACATAATGCTTCTCCTTCTCAAATTACCATAGTTTCCTCTATGGTTAGGCAATTACTCTCTCCAAGAACACAGTGCATTGCATACGTACTCTCTCTCAATACTCTCATTATGACGCCTCACATGTCCGGGTATAATAGGTTAATACTACCACTACTTTTATCTCGATTAACAACAACCACAAACAAATTAGAGTCTTTTGGATTATGCTGATAGTCATTCTCAGCATATTTCCATTTGAGGAAAGGAAACCTTTTTCTGAGGTGTGATAAAGGATTCATATCCAGCTTGTAACTGGCTTCTGCGAACCTGATTACCGTAGTCTCTAGGTTTCCAAGAGGACTAAATTCAATCATATCATCCCTCCAAATGCTAGTGAGAGAAAACCACATAACCCTATAATTACTAGACTCACCACAACAACTATACTCGCAACTACTATAATATTTTCTAACATATCACCCTCCTATCTCAAGTATGGTATATGCAGCTACTGTCGCACCATCCTCAACGGTCGCGTCTATTATTGAGAATATAGTAAATTGTCTGCGCCTGGATGATTCCTGGCCAATGTACATACAAGTCTCGCGGTCTTTTGTGGACCACAAGGTTATACACTTTAGTCGGTCGATAATTTCACTAAACATAATATATCTCCTTCTTAAATTACTGAGATTTGCCTCTCAGTTGGCTCACATAAAATACAGTTTTGTATCACTAAACACGCTAGCGATCTTTGGAATATCAGCATCTTCATACTCCAATACTCTAACTTCAGGCATCATCCCATTATACGTTATCCTGGCCTTTGCAATAACGCTACTGTAATTCTTAATGTTTATATTTTCCTCAATAAATTTCCCAAAGTTTCTTGATGACAGCCTGACAATTCTTAACATTCTTAATATTCCCGGTATTGATTTTGCCGGGTCAAGCCACCCGGCTGGCATATGTTATTTTACGAGTTTACCGCCAATCATTAGCACTACGCTGCTTACACCCAGAACACCGGCTGCAATAGCTGGATTCACAAATAGCAAGCCAATAGCTGCTACTACACCAATCAACCACTGCGCTACAATTACATCACTAACAATTTTCCTATTCATAACAAATCTCCTGCTTAAGTTACTACACCTTCCTGTGTAATTAGGGATTGTCCTTTTATGGACCTTCATATAAGATGCTTCTTTTTCCGCGTTTTATTTCACAGAAAAACTCACAAATCTCACCACGCCTGAAATCTTGCTTGTCGAACATGAAGCCATCATAGGTATCCTTCAATACAGGGTGGGCGATTACTTCTAAGTTACTACACACTTTACATACTTGAGCTAGCTTACAACAAGGTCTGGCGGCCAAATACTTGTCCATAATAGATCTCCTATCTGAATTAGCGGTTAACCCTCATGGGTACCTTCAAATAAGATACTCTAGAAATCTCGTCTTATTTCATTTGAAATAGTCTCCCTTCTTCAGCTCTTCTTCTGACGAGACCTGTAAGTTTCTGCTTCTTACCATTCACTGTAGCATATACCCACCTATTAAGTTGATTAGGCACATCATCCCAATCTTCTTCTAGGATACGCTTCCTGAGTGTGGATCTTTCCAGATTACCTCTTCCTAGATTAAACACAAAACTGGTTATCGCGCCTATACGGTTATCACCAATTAGGTTGGGGCACAACTCTAATACAGCTTCCATTGCAATAGTGGTGTCTTCAATCAGGAAATCTAGAGCTTCTTTTTTGGTGATCTTCCTTTGATTTCGATCACAACGATGGCCATAGCCGACTGTCCAATAACCAGCTGGGCATAAATAGGGCACTAATGATAATCCTTCATACTTCTTTATTAAGTCTAAAGTTACTTCATTTGGAATTAGGTTATTCATAGGTTAGTCTCTTTTAAGATTTAACTACTGATAATAGGGATTAAGGGAATAATGGGAACTGATGGGACTGTAGTTTAGGGTAGGGATTATGGAGGGGATTATCTCTTATGGGGATATTACCACTTATGTCTAACCCTCTTAATAGGGTTAATCAAGCTTAGGGTCTCTCCCTATAGATCCTTCTATTGAATTGACTTGGCTGGACATTTTTGGGTTAATTTAACAGGTTGGTATCCTACGGGTGTACTTATTTGTATATGTGACTTTTTCTGAACAAATAACTTTCTGCCTAAGCTCTTGACTAGTTTTCGCCTTGGCACCCCGAGTGAGAGTTTTCCCAAAGTTGAGCCAGAGCCTACCCGCCACGCCACGCAGCTGAGTTCCGCTTACGGTCGCATTTGGGACGGGCTGCGACTCACCTTGGGCCGATTTATTGCATTTTAAGAGGACACCTCAATTAAGAAGTGTCCTCTATTTAATTATTTATTTAATGCATAAAATCGCCATAGCCAACCTATTGTTGATGTTCCTAGAAATACAGCTGGAGGGGCGATATATCTTCCCCAGAGAATCTTGTACCATCTGTTAGTTACTCTTGGACTGTAGCTCGAAGCCCAAATACAGTATGCTAATTCTGCATTAGATTTTATCCAAGATACTTCTCTTGCTTCTGCTAAGCCGTCATGCCCTTCACAGCATTCACCGTACCATAGGTCTGGAAATAGTGTACAATGGTTCATCATTTACCTTTAAGTGATCTTATTTCATTCTCAAGAGTTGTTATTTTTGCACTCATCTCTTGCATTGCCTTGATCATCAGTCCAATAAATTCGTGGTAGCGCAACCCATAGGAGTCATAGCTCTCTAAACATTCGTCTCCTTCCTGTAAATCCTTTGTCTCGATTTTAAGTTTATGTATTTCAACTTCTGTATTTTTTACTTTGGACACATCTCCGTAATTATCTGTAATATCCTTCTCAACAGTGTTCCTTACCTGCCTCTAGTGCTGGTGAAATCTTGAACATACTATCTCCTTAATAGTTTTTATCCATTGTCATGGTGCCGTCAACGTTACAGAGTAACGAATAATTATGTGTACTGGTTTAGGTTTTGGACCACTGTCTATACGATAGTGAATATCATCTACCGGATCAATGTTTGTTGGTTTACCCACAGTGATACGTACAGGCTATTGTTTTAATAGTCTCTGTCTCATTTGCCCAAATAACATCCTCTAACGCTTTAGCAACTGTGTAATTGTGAAGTAGGTCATCGTCTTGTTTCTTTGCATAACCTGCAAGATTTGCAGAGCATAAATAGTCTCCATTTATGACATCACCATTTTCATTACAAACAGTTATGCCTCCTTCACCAACAGCATTTACGTGTACTTCTAAGTAACCCCCATTTATGAGTATATCTATATAGGGCTGGTACTCCGGTTTAAATGTCCATTCACCATTGTTATTTTCTAATCTCTCGGCGATAAATTTATTTTGACTGAGAATGCTAAGAATATCGTTAGAAATACCAGATACAACGCCAAATACTCTTGCATCTTTTTCTTTCGTAACAATATCCGTATGTACCAGTGTTTGGTTTATGCCTACACACCATGCATCAATAGAATAGACCAACTGCCCAGGCAGCAGTTGTGTATTTTGGGAATATGCTATATGTGTACCAGTAAAAGGCAGCACACTTCCATACGCGTAAATCTTATCATTTGTATAAAAACCATAGCCGCCTGACGTGCCTGTGTCGCCGAATACACCTATACCTTTGGTCGTACGAAAATAGCCTCCATATGCTGTACCTCCTGTTGAGTCATTAGACCCGCAAACCGCAGCACCAGTTTGGGAAGTGCTGGTACAGTGCCCAAATATTGCAGAGCCATCACCTGATTTTGTACTTTGCACCACCAATCCTACAGGTGCAATTGCGGATTTAAATGCAAAATGACTTTCAAGAACCCCCCATACTACGGAGTTGAAAGTAAAAGCAGAAGCAGGCGAATCTGTAGAGTTTAAAAGTATCTTACCGGAGTACACAACACCAGTACTAAGAGATCCTGTTGAAATTTTTCCAGGAGATATTGAGGTTATTTGCCCATCACCTACCTCGGATCGCCATGCCAGCTTGTCTATACCAAACACCTCACTGCTCTTATCTGCACCAGCTGAAGCGGTAGACTGATCCAACCTAATAATAGTGATTTCATCTCTAACTGCACTACTTCCATCAGCTGGATAACCTGTTAAAGATATTGTTAGGTGTTTTTTACTACCAAAATCAGCCACTGTAAGTGTCTTTGCTGATACTGTTGATAAGTAGCCGCTGGTAAAAGCAGACAACTCACCATCGTTGCTCCATACAAATATGCCAATATCACCGTATACAACAGGCATTATTGTTATATTGCCTTGGTCACTTG
>Ga0100378_1001102_pt1 | contig 29190 bp, 25 predicted proteins | sample CryGeymeta201502_FD_81535 | JGI IMG/M metagenome (GOLD analysis project Ga0100378, IMG submission 81535) | Groundwater microbial communities from Crystal Geyser aquifers in Utah, USA - Crystal Geyser metaG 2015-02 | ecosystem: Environmental > Aquatic > Deep subsurface > Groundwater | place: USA... | reverse complement strand
CTGTACGGCTCGATTTTAGTTGAATTATGTAAATTAGTAATTGTTGAATAGTATGAATGGAGGGTAACTAATCAGGCGGGCTGAGACAGTTTGAGCGGGGCATTAGCAAAATAAAGGCTCAGCTGTTGTTTGTTTTCCTAACTCATGTAAGGTCCGTAAAGATGGCTGGTTTTACTAAGAACATCCTGGAGATATTTGAGTTCTTCTACCTTATCAAGAGGAGAAACATAGAACTTGTTGAATTCCATTTCCCAGTCATCATCTTCTTCCTCATCTTCACCACCTCCGAGCATCATATCTTTATTTGATGGGGCAATTCCTTGCATTCCTAGCATGTGAGTATTTTCATCATCTCCAAAAGCCTTTTCCTCCTCGGCTTCATCATCAAGATCAAAATCATTTTCTGGACTGTCACCGTTCTGACGTATATTACACAATCTTCTGACAAATTAAGGCAGAACTTCTAGCATAGCTCTGACAGTCTGCTAATCTCCGACAAGCTGATTATCCAAGATATGACTGATGCTGACAATGATTCTGGATAGCTCAGAATCACACTGAAAAGTGTCCCTGATGAGTACGATTTTCTGAATGGCCAGGACAATGTTGACTCTTTGTGTTGCTGCCTTATAGAAATTCACTGATAGAAGGAGGATCTGTAGGTAAACCGGACTATAAACAAACTTGGAGGAGTTTTGTTGTATTCCAAAGGTGCTAAATCCATTGTTTTGTTGAGCTCCTTGGACAATCTATTCCTCCATCTGCATCCAGTTTTCCACTTGTCCAATTATTTATCTTAATTCTTGATCATCAACAGCCTCGTACTCAATTAATGAGATGTACAATGTGAGGACAATAAGTCTATTGCTCTGGGATTGTTCTTGGGATTCATGAACCTGTTTGACAATTTTGAATATATAATACAAGTAACTGTTTCCAAATTCATCTCTTTCATTTCTCAAGACAGAACTGTTGCATTTGGCAATGAAATTTCTCAGGCAACCGATGGCATTTTAGATAAGGTCTTTATCTGGCTCAACACTAACATTTTCAAGAATATCAGCATACTGATGGCTCTGACGGTCGCCCTTCTGTCTCAACTCATTAATATAGCTTTGAGGAAGCCCCAATATACCATATGCAATGACTCTAAAGAACAAGAAATACTAGGATGGCAATTGTCCATCTTTTTTATAGAGAAGTAAGTTGAGCACATTGAAGCCTTCCTCTATGTAATCTTGATTCCGGTCACTGAAAATCCACAACACAATGTCGAAGAGTTGGCTGCTTAAATCTTCATGAATTTTTGTCTTGGAAGCTTGCAGAATCTGTCGAATAGAGGATAGACAAGCCCGAGCACACCTTTCATTGTTAGTATCTTCTTACTCTCCCTCTGAGTCATCGTCATCATCTTCTTATTTTTCAGGTCGATACCCCTGTTGTGGCTGGTGTTGAGTATATCCGACAAACATACCTATCAACATTTTGGCAAGATCGTTAGCATAGGGAGCGATTTATTCTTAAAGCAAATCAATCAAATCTTCAAAGTTTTTCATAACAGATGCATCTGCTTCGAGAAGATCTGTATATATTTTCAACAGCTCAGGAATAAAAGGTTTAACGAAAGTTTCTATTTGATCATACTTCATGAGACTATTGAAAGCATTGATTGCATATATCTTCAAAAAGGTCTCTTGCTCAGATTTTCCAACCAGCATACAGCTGTAAATCATTCCAGCTAGCTCAGTAATATTTTCTTCCGGCAGATCTAAGTAACTGTAATGAGTGATTAGTTAGCAGGCTCTAGCTCGAATCATCAAATGATTCCCCTCTGCCAACATAGGCTTGACATAACTTTGAATCATAACAACCATCTTGTCATCCACTTTGTCAGCCAAGTACTTGATCTCAGTTGACATTTCAGTAAATAGGTAGAGGGCCAATTACTTATGCTCGTCTGATCCCTTTTCTAGATAATCTAGCAGAAGACTTAAAATTTCAGTAGCAGCCTGTCCTTGTTGTTAATTGAAAGCGTCACAGCTCAGAAGCGAAAGTACAAACTCTTTGAAGTGTACTCTATTTTCCTGCATGTACATTTTAAACTCAGTAAAGCTAACATAATTTCTATTAAGTGAGGATCTGAATTTTTCCATGCAGAGCCTCAGAGTTGATGCTCTGTATTGTGCTAACAGCTCTGCAGCTTATCTATTTTGTCTGTTGATGTAGGATAGTGTAGAGAGGGATAATTTTGCCAATTCTAAGCATCTATGACGGCTCAAGCGATCATTTTCTTCTTTGAACATCACTTGCATCATCAGAGTTTCGACAAATGATTTGGTATATGTACTATGGAAGCGATGAGCAAAATCTTTCTATTATGTCATTCTTGGATTTGCATGTTTTTGATATATTCTGAACAAAATGCGTAGACAAATCTTTTTTAGAAGAAAAACACTATTGTTTTGTTCTGAAGAAAGGTCTGCTGGCAAGTCTAACAATTTTTTGACAAATATCATTAGGTTGTGAATGTTGACCCTGATAATTTCAGGCATGTGGTTAAGAATAGCCGTGCTGAATACCTTGAAGATTCCCACCAACACATAGGATGTCTCTTGGTTAAAATTTTGAAATAGTTTGGAGGCCAGGCTCAGAAGAGGAAGTATACTTTTGTTACAAAGATTGCTTAGTTGAATGTGCTTCATGATCGACCCTCCAAACACAGAATATATTGCCTTGAGAGTTTATACTGCTCCTAAAAGTCCCTCCAAATTGTTGCTTGTTTGAAGTAAAGCCACACACTCATCAACAATGTTAGGCCATTCAATAGGATAAAACTTTTATGCCATAACAAAAACAAGCTCTCTAAATGTTGGAATTAACTTGTTGCTGGTCACATTCCTAATGAGCGCTATATTGAGAAAGATCTACCTTAAAGGAGAGAGGCTTTGAGAGTTTCCAGGTCGTTCTGAGGCAGGAAGGGCTCTTCTCTACAGTGTCTTTGCAGAAGATTTTTGAGGTAAACAAGGGCTGATTGTCTGACGTTAATGTCTTGATTGCTATCGTCGCTAAGAAGGAGCAAGTCGATGACAAACCCTTGAGAGGCATCCATTTGATGAAGAGTGGCGTTGCTGCTGTGGATAGTAGAGGGATTAAGGGTTCCTGCAAGAACTTGAGCCAAGTTACCGCCTTTCATGAATTGTTATAAAATGAAGTTCAAATGCCATGGCTTAAATCAGTCCGATCAATTCAATCAAAATTCTCATACAGCCTACAACATCAGATTAAGCTTATTTTCGAATACAGTCTTTGATTTCTGATTTTTGGAGGGACATCTATGAAGTCATGTTGAGGCGCTATAATAGATAGATAATTTGCAATGCGTAGAGGCGATAGGAGGGGAGATTACGACAAAAATGCTAACTACAAAAATCTTATCACTCAGTACTATGATAGAGACCCTCACCTTGCAGATGTTAAACCTCAGATCAAAAGTATCACTCCCGACATTGACGTCCTAGAGGAGTTATCATAATTCTAAAAAAAGATTGACGCTCTCATAAAGACGTACCAGTTGCATAAGTCAGCAAACGCTACGATGTTCAGGAGATGTACATGAAGCCAGTTCAAAAAATCAAAAGAATATTGAGAGTCACTATCCTTAGGGAGGATAGTCAAGGTCAGCCTGCCATCAAAATATTCGGATACATCCACCCTCGAAAGTAATAGACAACCTCTTGCAAACTAACATCTTTTTTCAGGCAGGTAAACGTCCTTAGCGAAAAAGACAAGAACAAGATTGAGTCAGTACATTTTAGATTATTCAGTGGAAAAAACCAACTTCAGGTTTCAATGAAAAGGATGGTCTCATCATAAAGATTCCCCATAATGTATAAGAAGCTATCAACGTGCAACTGCATCCCATCAACAATCCTCCAAAATTCTCAGTGGATCCTATCCTTGAGAAAATCATCAATATGAAGATTGGCACTCGTGTGTAGATTCTGGATGCCTTTTGGCTCTATATCAAAAGTAATAAGCTTCAGGATGTTGAAAATAAGGAAATTATCAATGCAGACGATCTCATCCGACAAGCTTTCAAAACTGAAAAACTCACTTTTGCTACAATCAATAGTCGAGTCAGATAACTGCTGGTGCCTGCTGATCCAATTAAGGTTGTTCTGGGGGAAGGAGAAAGGAAAATGATTGATGTGGTTGTTGAGATTGAGGATCGTCCAAGCGTCGATATCGTGCCATTTTTTAGTCAGAAGCTAAACGAAGAGAAGAATGACCACCCTTTCCTGTCACTGATGGGTAAGATCAAAAAATACGAAAACAAGTTCAAGGAGCACACTGAAAAACTCAGAAGACATCTTCTGAAGAGAGAAATGTACAAGAATTTCAAAGCGGAAACGATTGAAGAGATAATCACCGAGCAGCATGAGCTTCTCAAAATTATTCGCCAGAAAGACCCCATGGAGGAGTATAATCGCCTTGAGTACATTCTTAAGAACGAGGATTAGCTTTAGAGATAGGTCAAACACTATTTTGATAACCTCAATCAATCACGCTCTGATTGAGTTCAATCTTGATTGTATTACAACCAACAACCTATAATTGATAAATAGGCCGCCTAATAATAAACATTGATGGAGGTAGAGTGTCCCCGCTGCCGACTACCTTTCTCCCGGTTCGGAGCAGGTAAATAGCCAAGGGTTCTTCCTTGTGGAGATTCCTATTGCAATGAGTGCATACAACAATCTCTCATTTCTTACAGTTTTCTATGTACCAATCTATCGAGGCAGGCATCAAATGTGGGAGTAATATATAGGTCCAAAACATTTTTCCTCTCAACAAGCTCTACTACGAAAGCCTATCTCAGTTCACAAAATATCTCAAGAAGAAAGACTACTACGAAAGTCCCTCCCTCTCAAAACAACTAGATGAATAATTCAATCGAGAGCACATAAAATACGAGCAAAAATGCATGAATCCTTTCTGCATGAGGACGAGATATGAATCCGATGGAGTTATCTAACTGTTTTGTTCTGCTCAATGCAAGATTTAGAATGAAGAGTTGTACCTGGACTGAACCACAATCGACTGATAGAGCTTACCCACTGCGTATATTACTCAAAATCAAGCACTAATGAAACCAATCAAGAAAGAAAGTATTGCGACTGTTGCGATGATTGGGGTAGTCAACAAAGAACTGCTGCTTTCAGCTGTTGTTGGCTCAGATTCTAAAATGCGATTACTCAGTGCTTCAGGTATTATTCTACTGGACTGCTTTTTGCTTTGCACCCTTTCCTCCTCAAACATACTGACACTTTCTGCTTTTTTAAATCCATTTTGGGGCAATTCAATGTTAGAGTAGGGTTCGACGACCTTTATGGTTAATATTTGTTGGGAATTTGGCTCAGGAAGATGATTATTTCTGAGTTGTTCATCGGTAATTGTAGCCCATTGCACATAGAAGAGATGGTGAGTGGTCAAATCTCTTATTTTTTAAAGGTTGTTGTTGTAAGAATCTCTTGGATTGATTGCCATCATTCCTTTTTTTAACTTGAATGCAATCTAGCTCCTAGCAGAAGAGTGAAGAATATCTTGTGAAGGTGCGATTTAGTAGTAAGCTGAGCTATTACTAACGATCCGGAAGTAAATGCTTTGAAGGCTATAGTTTGTGATAGTTAGTCCATAGCTGACCAACACATCTGAACCTTAGTCATACCGAAACACTATCTCATTTGTACTAAATTGAACATTGACCACATCTAGGACCTGTGATCGATTTGATATACGGCTGCTTGATTTATTTGACTTCATTGAATGGCGGCTTTTCCTAAAATTCTCAAATGTCGTCATTACTATTCATTATAAACACTCTTCAAATTCATATTTAGACCAGCTTGACTGTTGAATAATTCAAAAATAATCATTAGCAAATGTATATCAGAATGATAAGTTAATGAGCCAATTTCAAATTAAAAACTATGAATAACAATACTTCAAAAAGGAAATCAAAGGCCAGAGATATTCATCTTCAGTTCGTCAACCACTGCGCACTCATAGTCCAAACTCACTGGAGAGGCTACCTCCAAAGAAAAAGATATAGACAATTTCTCCCAATCTATCGACGATTCCGATAACTGATGTTAGGAGCATACTAAGGATGGAAAATAAGAAGAATCATGAAACTACAGCATATTAGGCAGGAAGTACAGAAAGTCTAGGAGAGAGCCAAACATCATCAAAGCAACATGGGCCGAATAGCAAAAAGATAGCTGACTGATTAAATTGAGAGATTGAGAAGGAGAGGTAGATGGGTCGACATGTATCGAAAAGAGAAAATTATGAAAAGTAGTACAAGGAAGGAGCTCACCAAATAAAATGCCTCTCTTTATGGAAACATCAAGTCGAAAAGTATCAGAAATATATTTCATCAAACTATTCCTCACAAACAACAAAGAAAATGCGAAATATAAGCTAAGTCTTCTGCTATTTTGAATAAAAAGGAGGAGACACTATTTTCCACCAATAAAAAGCAGAAGGCCTCAGACTTCGATGAGATTAAATTGAAAAAGCCAAAAGACTTTTATGAACTATTGGAATAGAAGCTAGAAGGGAGAGAATGTCAAGAACTAAATCAAAAAAGAAAAGAATCTAATGTCAAGAGGCCTATTAAAAAAGCATAGGCTAGACAAAAAAAGCAATAGGTAAAAGTTATCTAGCCAGAATAAATTCCTCATTATCCAACTGGACCAGCAAAAATAGTATAAGAGGCTTCTAAAAGCTCAGAGAATAAAAATGAGGCTGTAAGTGGAGAAAGCTTATCTTGTAATTCTAATATTCCCCGGTCTCAAAAGCTGAAAATAACTCTTTCAAAGAGATAATCTCAATGTTCGTAAATGTCCAGCAGTACAGCTTCTCTTCTTAAATCAAATATTTAGACTAAACTGATATAATTGGACAGTAAAAGCATAAATATGTCAATATCTCTCAATTAGATCTTGAAGCATTACAGTTCGTCTTATTTCCAAAAAAAGCAGACCCTAAAGAACAAAATAGAGGTGACCTATAGAGGATGTACGATAAAAAATGAAATGAAATAATTTTTGGATGATAAATACTGATTAACCAGGGTAAAAGCCACTTGTTGATGCTTTTAATATCATCTCAATATCATTATCAATATCTTATATTATCTGACCATGAGACAATCCTTCACTCAAAACCAGCAGCCTCTCATCGAAGACGACGACTTCGCTGTTGAGAGACCTGCCCTCACCAACTTCAAATTGGCCATCCTCATCATCTCTACCTTCGGACTCATCGCAGCCATCTATGCTATAAGGTATTCATTAAGTTTACTCAGCTCTGCCATCGAACACGTCACTGGATCCTTTGCTCAATCATACATGGCAGGAGGTGGTATCATTTTGGCCCTCTTTTGCGTTTACGTCATTGCTTTTGGAATTTGTTGGTTCATCGGATCAGGGAAACGTGAGCAGCTCAAGAGAGACGTCGTAGAAAAAGCCATTGCCAAGGAAAGAGCTCTCCAGGCCAAACAAAATTTATAGTGATCGGCCTATATGATTACGACCGCAACACTTATCATTACTTAACATTCCCAACTAAAGTAGCACAGTATCAGTCTTCAATAGAGGCTTGGTAGAAAAAATCAATTCATATCTTCAAGCTATCTTCTTAATTGTTTTTTTTGACTGAGTCTATGCTGAGAACTAATCCTTTTTATTGTCGATTTTTTATTGGAGGAGGAGTTTTTCGTTTTTGATTTAAGGATAGTCAAAGTAAAGTCAATACCGAGCACAGATGTCCGAGCGGTCTAAGGAGTCGCACTCAAGATGCGATGTGGCAACACGCGAGGGTTCGAATCCCTCTCTGTGCATTTTTTAAATCTTGACCCTTTTAAAGTAACTATAATTACCTATGCTTCTGAGAGATATGAACTTGAGATGAGGGATTTTTAATTTTGATTACGTTGATTATATATTGATATGTTAAGATCACAGAAAATATAAAACAAGAATGTGTCTGCTTATATCTCACGCGACTATCTTGGTGATAGTTCCTATGATCTTGGTCTTTCCTTCTCTCAACAATATCGTCTCTCCAGGTCTCACAAACTCAGGTCTGTACTTGAATGTAAATTTCACAAGACCTCTATCCTCATTTCTCAACACTTGATCACCCCCGTAAATTTCATCCAAGACGACTGTTTGCTGAATGGTTCCGCAGTGAAGGACTCCTTCATAGTGGGGCTTGATGGTAGTTGAATGGTGGAGCACCTGCATTTCTGCCTCAAAGCTTGTCACTGGCTAAGGTTTTTCATTGCTGTCAATTACCACCATTCCTCGCCTAATGTCTTTCCTGAGTATTTTCTCATTGGCCTTTGTTGACTTGAGACACAAGCAAGCTAGTTCTCCAGCGTAGGCATCATGCCTCAGCACTCTGTTGACGTGAATGGACTTCACAGTTACTGCCTTGAAATTTTTGAGTTTATCAGGTCCCAGCAAGCAATGCTTATTGTTGACGACTACTCCTGATTTGATGATTCCTGAAACAACCAAACCGACACCTTCAACCAAAAAATTCTAATTAATTTCGAATTCAAAGGGCTGGCTGATGGCTTCTTCCATACTGATCTATCTTGGTCTTTATATTAGCCACAAAAAGTTAGTCAGAGCATCGAATCCCATCTTTGAAACGCTAGAGACACTAAAGATGGGACAAACGTTTCCTGATGGCATAAGTTCTGCGGTCTTAATCATTTAATTTTCAGGAGTTTTGTCAGTGATTTCAATAGCAAATTTGTTAAGCAATTTATGTCTTAGGATTTTCTTCAACTCTTCCATAGTCTATTCATATTTGTTCTCGGGACACATGTCGACCTTTGTGAGAACTATGAAGAAAGGAATTTTCAAAAAGAGGCAGAGCCCAATATGCTCTTTCGTCATTTTCTGAAGACCCATATTTGCTCCGACAACCACACAACCAAAATCAGGAGATAGGCCTGTGAGCCCATTAATGGTGGTTTTGAGGTACTTTTCATGGCCGCAGAGATCGACCATCGAGATTATCTTATAGCTATTATTGACGACCTCCTTCCAGTATTTGTTCTTATTCTGGTTGAACCTTTAGGGAAGGACTTGCTTGCCTTCTTTAGTGAAACCCAAAATTTCCTGGCCGATTGAGCTTGTTCGACCTGACTCTTGCTCATGAAGGTAGTTAAGGACTCGAACTCTTGCACCTCCATTGCCGTCATCAGCAATTCCTTTGGTAAGGACAGAGACAAGGGTTGATTTTCCTGCATCGACATTGCCAATGATGCCTATTTTGACCAGCTTTTCTGGTCTTTATTCCTCGTTCATCATCAATGATATAGTAAATCAAATATAAAAGAATTGCAAAATAGTGTTCGATTTACACTCGAGAGTCACCACTTGTCAACTCTCCTGTCCATTTCTGATGCACCTTCACACGTCATATATCAAAAATGACTCTTTTCCTTACAAACTTGAAAGCTAAAAACTAGTTCACTGTGTATAAGTCGCAGACGGTCGATATATTTTTAATCGTGACTGTGAGAATGCGTTGGAGATTGTTTAAACAAAGATTCTATGACAAATTTGACAAGAAGATGACTACGTGGGAGAACAAGGGATTCGGCTGGGCCAATAGGATGCACAAGTACGCAGTCAACGGGCTTTTACTCTACATGGGATATCTGATTTTCGACTTCCTCTCCTCCTATAACGACCTTCTTCTCCGTGCACGTTCTACAAATAAATTCGATGAGCTTGATATCGAAGGGCCTATCAACAAATAATAGTGATTTGTATGTCTATACACCCTTCGCTATCATTTTTTATACATATGAATACAAGCTAACAAAACAAAGGAGAACTCCAGCTTACTTCATCCGACCTTCTCTGCTACATTTGCCAAGATTTTTACTGCCGCCCTCACACAGCAGCATGTGGGCATACTTTTTGCTTCCTGTGTATCGACGAATACCTCCTGTTTTCAGATGTCAATACCATCTTAACCAGGTATGTCCCCACTGCATGAAACCTATTCGAGGAAAACCTCTTCATCCAGTTCCTTGTCTCGCTGAATTTATTGATAATCTCAACAAAAACGACAAGGAGTAGCGGTTAAGCATAAAAAAGAGAAACGAAAAAGCAAAAGAGTATGTCAGAAACAGAGAATTAAGAGGAATAAAAGTGGGAATGCTACTCGATATTAGAGATTCCAACAACATATGGTGTGAGGGTAATCTTCTTTTTACATTTAGGAATGGTGGTTCGAATCATCACTCGCCAATAAGAACCACTTCGACTTCTCAGAGTCACCTATATTGTATTCAATATCCAATCCAGAACTACCTTTAAAAGAAAGAATAGGATGTTCCCATTGACTCAGAAAGACTTGCTTCAAAAGGTTTCTTTACCAGTCGAAAGGACATTCCACACTACGGCATCAAGACAGTTAGCCCTCTCATTTCCAGTTACCAATTTTGACAAAAATAAAAATCATCTACGAATACTAGTCTTTCTTCCTCCTTTCCTAACTATTGTGCTTTGAGGATGTGTCCTTAGTTGAGCTGATTTTTTTGAAGATATTTTGAGCTCTTTGACCAAATCTTCAGGATCAGGAGGATTACCGCCATATTTGACATATCTGAGATTGTATTTGTCCACACTACTCAACTGCTCCTTTCTTGAATGAGATCCAGTTGTCTATTTTTCAGCGATACTTTATGTCTTATTGGGAGTGGCTATTTTGAGCATTTCATTGTATTTTTGATGGTTGATTATAATTATGCGAGAAGAATTGCTTCGGAAACTGTTTCTCCGGTCTTTTTATACAAAAGAATTTTTTTTTTGCGAGTGATTGCCCTTATCAGGAGAGATTTGTTCATTTGGTTCTGTTTTAACTTGTTCAATAGAACTTGCCACTCTGGGCCGATCGCTTAGACTGTAATTTCTGAGAGGTTTTGTTATTTTTTCTTTTCTTTTCAATTCATTGTACTCCGTTCTACTCATTTTTCTGCTTGAAAGTTTTTCGGATTCGGAAGGAAGAAATTAAGAGTTCCCTATTTTCAGTTTGATTCCTTCCCGACTAATTCTTAAGGCTTATTGTACCTCTTGGTGCGATTCAGGATTGACTTTAACATCCAAAGAAGGAGATTTTTATTTTGGTTATTCTGACTTGATACGCATATATCTCGCAGTTTTTTTCTTCTCAATTTAAATTTCCTTTTGGGTGATGTTATTGACATTTTCGATGGTAGCAATCAGACTAGGTTTTTGTTTGTTTCCGATGATCATATCTTCTTCATCTATCCAGCTTTCGAGATTGGAAATGTTGAGTCTTTGTTTTGGTTTGAGAGACTATAGTTTTGTTGGTTTACATTCAAAATCAAACATAACCCGGGCTCCACTGATATCTTTCTTTCCTCTCTTTCTGTCATTTTCCTCAAGCTTCTTTCTCTAGTTTTCTTAATGCTTTCTCTCTTTTTCCTTCTCTAACCTCAACACTTGCACATATTTGTCCTCTTTCTCAACTACCCTCTCTATTCCCTTCAGCATGATTAAGCCTTACTTCTCTTTATTAGTCTTGTCTTTCTTCAGAGTTTGACCTCGATTCATATCAATTGATTCACCTGATCTGGTGCTCTGAGGTTATAAATATTTTTTTGGTTCAGTTTTTTTGAGCTTATGTTTATCGTCAGACTGACTGGAACAAAATGAACGACTATTAATGTGAGGAACAGTAGTAACATTGCCTTCAGGAACAGACATGAAATTATCCATTTTCTGGGTAGGCATATCGTAGATTATTCTGATTTAGTTTTATTGCTGTGGAATCGCTAACTGCTCATTAGTTTTTTCGATGATAGTACATACCTTTTCAACACAATGCCTGTTCATGGATCCAAGAACTTTTTCTCTCCGATGGATATGCTTGGCTACTTTACCAAGCAGATACTCTTGCAACTGTTGTGCTGATGAGGTTGACTTCCAACTACGTTTCATTCGATAAGTCCTTAATAATTTTATATATGCCCGAAAACACCTTAGTGACTGATAGCACTACAATAGATACAAACAATGATGTGGATATTAAAAAGAAGAAAGGAGCTAAAAGAATGCATCGGTTACAACTGATGGCTTAGAATGGAACAGTATTTGTATGGACAGCTTTGTTCAGTAAGTTAGTGCTATTCACTCGATATCCCATCATGAACTTACCTGTAAAGTGTTTCTTCCTATGGACATATTCGGCTACACTTGACCCTCTTGTTGTCTACTCAGGATATGCTCTTACCAGAACAATACAAGCTAATCAATAAGATCTGTGATTCTCAATACTATTCAATTTGTGTGAACTATATATTCATTGTCATCCCTTCAACACTTGATAGGATAAATGAGATCTAATCATATTTCGTTGCCGATAGTGACCCATTTTCCTCTGAGATTGTTTCTTCTGCCGAACACTTCTAAATAATGTCCATTGGGGACCAATTCCTCGATGTATTCATATATCTATTCAGGTTTTTGACTTTGTCCTCTTCGATCACTGAATATCACATCTCGTGCCACACCTCCTTTTACTTTGGTCATGTTGCCCTTGACTCCTATCAGACAAGTTTCCTTGGCATGTTGCAAATAATATCCGTGACCCTTGGCTATTTTTCCGTTGACTGTTCTTTTGACCCAAGTGATTGAGTCCACCAACGTATACCCCCACTCAGCCATCAGCTTGACTGTGAAAGAATACTTGGCATTGATCGCCCAAATTATCAGGACTCCATTCTTTTGCAATTTTGGTACAGGTATCTTCTCGATCCATTCATCAGAAAGGGAGTCATACTGAATGGCGACTCCTCTGGAAGGCTGGGAAGTGGATAATTTCCAGGGTGGATCCATCATAATGACATCGAAGTAACTCTGAGTGAATTCGAGTTGCTTTTTGATGAGCTGATCAAAGTTGAAGGTTGTTACATCTACACAGATTGGAACAGCGTCCTCATTCACATATGACTTTCTGACTATGATAAATGCATTCATACCTTTCAGCTAGGTTTGTTCCTTTAGGAACATGGTTCTGTAAGTCTTCAGTTTTCCCTTCACAACCTCCAACAACTTACCCAGTTCATGCTCAGATTCAGGCAATCGGTCCACTATCTCCTGGCTGTTAAAAATATCCGAATCCTCGGAAATTTACTGCTTATCATAGTCGAACTAATTGTGTCGATTCGTCCTGGAAGTCTGTCTCAGTCGGCGTTTTGTCCAACCCTTATCAGAGTCATCGTCATCCTGAAGGTCATCCTCCTCAATGCTGTAGCATTCGAAGATACTCTTGCGATTCTTTTCCCGCAAGTTGTAACCTTATTTGCTCATACCGCCAAAAAATAAAATATACAATCATTGCTTGACACGAACACCCTCGCCTAAATTCCGAACAGCCTGATTGAGAGACATATTGCCCACATTTCTGGCCTTAAACTTTTTGAGCTCTTCATCCCTGAGAAGTCGATTAAATGGCCTATCAACGTCAAAGAAAGGTTTATAGCGAACAGCTGTTTCAGTAGGGAAAATTTTTCTCCAGCCTCCAGATCTACATAGAGCTATACATACCTTTTTTCCTCTTCTTCAGACTCTTTGATGACTAATTTTTCTAACTTGACGTATTAGTTTTTCATTTATTTGGGAGTGCGCCTATTTTGGTTGAGCATATATGTCTTATCTGTCGAAAACTGTTGATCGGGAGGAACCACTCCCATCATGGTGAACATATCTGCCACCATTGCTCCCTTGATTTTCAAGTCAAGAGGTGAGTCAGTATTTAGAGAAGGCGATAAATTGACCTCCAGCAACCAAGGCCTCAGAGAATCATCCAGCAATATATCAAAGCCCAATATTTCAAAACAGTTAGTTCTATAAGGCACGTTCATTTCCATTGCACTAAAGACGGTATTTTCGATGCTGAGCATGGTCTTGACTACTAAATCATCGATCCTTGCCCAAATTGTTGCAACATCATACCCTTGACCCTTTAAATACTATCTCAGGGCATAATGTGACCACTTGTGTCCTTTGCACTCATCAAGATCGTCGTTTGCTTCGAACTGCTAATTAAATTTGTTGAGAGAGTAATTGGTGAGATGAGCGAAAAGGTTTTATTTGGAAGATAGATCGAAGGTGTAGGGAGATGTTGCAAATCTGGTGAGACCATCTTCATAAAGATATATCCTCAGAGGGTTCCAACAGGTTATACCAACATAGAATCTCATATCGAATTTCAGTCCATTGGCTAGCAAAGGTCGATGTATATACTCACTAACCACGATGCACTCCTTTTGCTTTTGTAAAATTTCTTCAGCAGAATTAGACAGCCATATCCCTCTTCCCTGTGAGCTGTTGTGAGGCTTAACAATATACCATCTTTCTTCTTTGACCTTTTAGCAGCTCTCCATGAATATGCTGTTCTAGCTCGGAAGAATGAATGTTTGAGGAAAGAATGAATATTATCTGGGCATTCGATGCTTCATTTTTGAAAGGTTTTGCAGCATGAGATCTTTCCGGGCTATTTCGAAACTTTTGGGAAAATGGTTGATCTTTTGATAGGCACTCAGTTGCTGATAGACTGATGAGTTGATTACTCCATTGTGCCACAATATCAGGGCATCTTGCTGTCCTCCTCCTTCCACAAAACCGTTTTCCTCCAATGTGTACTTGATCAGACTGACCAATCCATTGGTAAATCTGTACTTGTAACCTCGATCATCCAGCACAATATCAAGATGGCTTCCACTCCAATTTTTGAAAATGAGGTATCTAATGTTGATCTTGTCAAGGATGTCTCCTTTCCCTAAGTTCATCATTTATTTGTGCTGGCCCGTTTTTTTCTGAACAGCCTACTACATCTATTTCTTCTTTTTCAAATGCTCCTGTTTTGTTTCATTTTTTTTGTCCATCTTTTCTAATCTTTTTGAGTATACCTCATTGAAATCAGGCAAATCTTCGAGATGAGTTTGTGCTTATAAAGGCTATTCTGACAGTGGATGTCTTTCATTTTGCTTGTCTTCTTTCTTTTTCTTCTTGTCATGCTTTTCTAAACTCTGGTTGTTGAGCAGGCCGATGAGGTTGTCAAGGTTGTCAAGCTACATTTAAATAACAAGACTCTATATAAGCCTTTGATAACTGTATGCTAAGTAAAGATAATCATCAACGAATATACCTCACTCTGTTATTTCTCCTGTTGACGCTTCTTCTTCTATCTCTTTCGATGTGAGGATTGGGGAAATCAGGAAATTCGTAGAACTTAAGCATTGCTGAGTTGATGGAGTATCTCAGGAAGGTCGGGGGAGGTCCGTCCATAAATACAGCTCCTAAATGGCTCTGGCAATTGGCACACTGGCACCGTTGATAAACTGAGTTGTCAGGTTGATTCCTAGCTCTGGGAACATTAACTTCATCGAACTTCACCTCCTCATCAAGGGTTACCACTGTTTGATCGATAGCTCTCCAGAAGGAAGCATAGCCTGTATTTGGCTGAAATTTATGATTGTAAGTGAACAGTCTCGTGTTGCAAACAATACAATGGTAAAAGCCAGCTGACATTTAGTGCCACAATTTGCCAGTGAATGGTCTTTCAAGTGCTTTATTGTCGATGAGGTATTGTTGATACGGAGACAGAGATACTGAGGAGGGTTACTGATTGATGTGTGGAATCGACTCGGAAGGAGCTCTTGGATATTTGGATCCATTGATCAGTCGTTATTTATTGGTGAGTTTGTTGATGATCGAGAAGGAGTTCAGAAGTCGAGTTAACCTCATGTTAATAATCATTCTAAAAACTACAATTAAATTTGCATTGACTTCATCTAACTTTCTAACAAAAGTCATGAAATGTAAATAAAAGGATGAAAAGGAAATGAATGATTTGAGTTTTTGATTATTTATATAACTCCCATGAATAACTACGCCTTCGCCTTTCCAAAACCATAACCTACAGCCTTTCAACTACTCTCAGATTCGACAGTTGGCTATCTAGATGACTCTATCTTCTACAAGCTGGATCTCAACACCGGAAAAGCCTAAGCTTTGCAGTATGTTTTCCTTAATTCAGTCACCCCGAAGGACGCACATACCAAGCATTCGCTTCTCTTCACAAACGTTCTCTCACAGTGTTGGCAGATTACGGAAAATCTTCCAATCTCTATTTTTTCTCAGACTCTGAGCAGAACAATTTTTAAATCAAAGGAGTTTGTCCTTTAGAAATCCTTCAGATGGAGCTCTCCCTTGATGGAAAAATTCTGGCAATAGCCTGTGGGTCTCCATAGTTCAGGGTAATTTTTGTCAACGTTGAGGAGCGGAGAGTGATGGGAGGGTCTCAAAGTTCTATTAATTTAAAAGGCAGAGCAGATGATCTGATCTAACTGAGCTTCAATCCAACTAACCGCAAGCAAATTGCTGTAATATTTCGCAACCATATTTAAATCCATGAAATTAAGGATTGTTTAGAGATGAAAGAGACTGGAATTCAAAGTGGAGTGATCGTCCTTCCTAGCAGAAATCTCGATGTCCCTAACCTTGAGGCATTTGTTTGGGATGAGCTGAGCAACGTAAATTTTCTTTAATTTAGTTGTACATTTCCGCTGAGCACAAGTTATGGGTTTGGTCAGCTGAAACAGGAAAAGACATAGTCAGCTATGATATATAGCAATAGGGTCCTGAAAATCTTGTTCGATCCCTGGTGCTTACTCAAAAGCATATAATCGCATTCTACAGCAACGGTCGTGCTGAATGGCTTATCAAATACTATCCCGAACTTCTGGATGAGGACTCCCTCACGAAACCTTTCCAGTTAGATAAATAGTTCCAAAGTAACAAAAAAGTTGTTCATGCCTTGTACAATCATCACTTCACCAAGCTATTGCTGGCATATGAAGATGGATTTATGGGATGCCTTGATGTAGAGGCATAAAGGTACCCAAATTAAGACGAGGAAGATGATCCTGAAGGCAGAAAAAAAAATCGGGAGCCAAAGAAAATTGATGTTGAGGCTACATGTATTGGTCCTTATCATCGTAGTAAAATCATCCTCATTAGATAGCTTCCTAAATCTAGTTTGGTCATCACTGTTTCAATCAACGGCAGAGTAATTCTTTGGTCTGGAAAGGAACGCAAACAAATCGGCTTCTTTGACACCGAAGGATCAGTTGCATGCGTCGATCTCAATATCAAATGTAATGTGTTGGCTGTTGGAAAATCAGATGGCATGGTTCAGTTCTACAACATTAGCTCTTTCTCTAACGCCTTCCTCTTCAAGGAGTTCAAATTGACCAAGAATACTCCTATTGACCAGGTGACCTTCAGCTCCAGTAGTGAAGAGTTAGCTGTCCTTTCTAAGGCTTAAAACAGAGTCTACTACTTGCTCACATCTCTATCAATGGCCTTCGAAGTTTTAGGATATGTTTCGCTAGGACACTCACCTCTGCACATAGCATGGCATGCTACCCATAAATCAGCAGTCAATCCTAAACATTAATACACTCTTATATGTATTGGTTATGGTCTCCTTGTAGTAAACGGTCCAGCAGCTGTCCCCAGCAAACGAAGAGGGGCCTAGCTCAATCTCCAAACTTAGATATACGCTCTTCGTACAGATCTTGACTTGAAATTAGTGAGTTCTATTCCCTCAGGATAGATATTGATGACTGGAGATGACAAATTCATCAAAAAATACAGGCAGCCTGAAGAACTTATTGCCAAGGTTGATTTCAAATCAAAATTTCCTATCCAACCTCCTCTTGAAGAGATTTAGGCTCATGATCTAAGGATCACGTGCTGGAGCAGATTCGATAAGTATCTTGTTTCTGGTAGTGCAGATGGAACTGTACAAATCAGAGATGTTTCTTCAATTTCTCAATACAAAAGTTTCCAAGTGGCAGGCTGGAAATAATAAAGCTTGGGTTGTGTCTCAGCCTCAGTAACTGGAGGTATTTATGCTGGCAGTACGGGAGGATGTTTCCAAGTGTGGCCAGTCGAAGGCAGTCCCCTTCCCGATGAGCAAAAAGTTTAAGAAGCCTCCTTCAAAAGATTACCTAAGGATAGATAGACTAAATACTATGAAATCATGATTGAAGAATAATACCTGGAAAGAATGAAGGAAGTTATCAGTGGCAAAAAGAAAGTTCAGTTCGAAAAACTGGCTAAAATAAGATCCTAACTACAGGCTCTTCTGGCTGAGAACGAAAAACATGATGAACTTTAAAGGATGGAGAGAGACTAGTTTGCTATTGATCTTTAGTCGAGAGGCAAGATGGACAAAGCGGGTCATGAGTAACTGTTTTGATATTTAGAAAATGCCTCAAAATTAGAGAGTAAAGTAGAATCAAAATTCTTAAAGATGAAGTCATGACGAAAAAACTCAAGCAAATCACCTGGGACCGTATGAAGGTTCACCTCAAAGGCATCAATGGACTCAAAAATAATTTCGTCATATTTAACTATCAAATCAGAAAAATCAGTAAATAAGAAAAGAGAACCCTCGACATTGTTTTAGATCTGCGGAGGGCTCAAAAAAGATAACACAAGAAATATGAGCCTGAGTTGAATTATGACTTTTATTGTAACAAAAATGTTGTCAATGGGGGTATAGTTCAACCACTCATTCTGGGAGGTATGGCTTCTGAAAACAAATAAATCAAGAAAGATGAGAAGGCAAAAAAGAAGAAAGAAGATGATATTGGAGCCACTCAAGCCGAAGTTGTGGAAGAAATTTACAACGAAGAGGAATGGTCTTTGCTCTATAACTCTTTTGAGCTTTATTCAGACAACTCCAAACGCAACCAGATCGTCATGATGAAACACTTAATTATGCGCATCAAGGAAACTTTCAATAAAGAGTTCGAAAAACTTCTCAAGTACAGACAAAACCAAGGTGACATGATTAATGATAAAAACAAAAGAATTGAAGAAATTTGCTAATAACTCAAAAAGCCCAGCTAGGCAGTGAAACCAAGGAAGAACATTCTTGAGTCCAATGATTCTGTCCTTTAAATCAAGCCATAAGATATTCCTTTCAAGAGATACCTTTCGAGAGAAGAAAGATAAAAACTTGAGAGATAAAGAAAGAAAGAAGAATAAAGGTTAAGAAAATTAGCTGAGGATGATTCCTCTCAGAGAGCCCTTGCCAATATGATGGGAGGAACTCTTGAAGAAAAAAAGACTTCGGTCCTTGAAATCACTGTAGAAAGGGAAAAGTGGATGGATAAGCCTCTTGAATAAATGTCTGAGGAAGAAAAATCCAAATTCAAGGAATATGAGCAAAAACGTCAGAAAGCAGAAGAGGAAAAAGAGAGAATTGTTAAGAAACTAGAGGCTGAACTTCGAAAGTTAAAATTGGAGATCGACGACATAATGGAAAAATATGATGAAAAGCTCTTCATGCTTATCAAGAGAAAACTCGAATATGATTACAGAATTGAATAGCAAGAGCTTTACTGCACCAGATTGTATCTGAGTATCAGTACAGTTTATGAACAACTAGCTAACAAACAAAAACTGAGGAAGGACATCATAAAATCTCAAGAAAAACTTGAACTTTTAGCCCGACAAAAAGAGGCATTCCTAAATGAAGAGGATAACCTGGATAAGGCAAAGGAAGCAAAACATGCCTCCCTTGATGCAAAAAGGTTAGGATAGATATAATCTAAGATTAAGACAGTTGAAAAAAGCATCTTTGATGAGTATCAGTCGAATCACAAAAAGAGAAAATAACTGGAATAAAAGCTGCTCGAATCTGAACCACATTACAAAAACCAGTTAGTAGCTCTGGACCCCATGAAAGAGGTCGAGTCTAAAAACTTATCCTTTGAAAAAGCCAAAGATTTCAATTTTTTCACAAACTAAATAAAGATACTGCAGCAAACCTATGATATTCCCGAAGCATCCTTGTTCCAAATCCTTGAAAGCAGATTTAATATTCGGCGTGAAGAAGCATAAATCGACAACAGATTAAAATCATTGAGGGATACTCTAGCCTTGCAATAGCATCGGCAAGCTGAGGCTGAAGTTGATCTCAAAAACAAAGAGGAATAACTGGGGATCATAATATAATATTTGAAGCAGGCAGAATCTGATCTGTAGGTCGAGTGCAGGATAAAACAAGGTCAAGTTGAACTCAACAATGAAAAACCAGTTCCTGAACTCGAATAAGCCCTCCTGATAGGAAAGCCTTAAATTGATGAAAAAAATGTGAAAATCATAATCAATGCTAGCGAAAAGATCAAAGTCATGGAGCAGATCAAGACATGCAAAATTAGTGTAACTGAAGAAACACTCAATCTTGAGAAGAAATAGGATTTGATCAACAAGCTCAACTCCATGATCAAGGAAATTCAGATGTTAAAAGTTAAAAAATAAATGCAGGTGGCCCTTGCCAAGAAAGATACTAAAATTAATTAAAATTAAATCAAATCTCTGAAGGAACAAATATAAAAAGTGCGCAAGGAAGGGGACAAGAGGATCAACCACTTCCAGAAAAAAATATAAAAGGTGGCTTCAGAAATTTAGACCATAAAGAAGGAAAACAAACAGTTGGAGACTCAAAAGTGGAATCTTGAAAGCGCAGTAAAGCAGAAAGAGAAAATCAAGGAAATGATGGTTGGTGAGAATGGGGAAGGAAATCAAGAAGCAAAGGAGAAGTTTGAGCAAATAGCCATCAACAGAAAGCTATTCGACAAAGCCAAGCAGCAAACAGAGGAAATTTAGCTTTTAAGAGAGGAGCTGTCAAAGTTAAAGGCTAAGACTTTCGCCAACTTTTCTAACGCAAACAGATGATCAGTCACGCTATGTATAATATAGATTGTAATATTCAGTTCATTAAATATTGGGTTCGATTCCAATAGAAATTATATGGAGTCAGAAAATAGTAACAAATAGTTTTAGGACGGTTGGGATAACCTTTCAAACTCCAGTGAAGGATCAGTTCAGCTCATTAGTCTCTACCGACACACCAAGGGTAGGCCTATTCTCGAGCATCAATATTCCCTTGAGCCAGACATGGCGACCGGATGGATTCCCAAACTTCCCTCTTGTCCCATTCCTCTCACTTACCAAAACTCTCTCATTCAAGCCATCCTCCTAAAAATATAATTTGACTCACGATTCCGCATAATGTACCGAGGAGCTCGCCACATAAATTCAGTCCAACTTCATCAAAACAACCCCTATCGCTGGAAATATCGTGAAAAATATCAAGTTAAAATCAATGCCATATAATAGGCAGTAACCGAAGTCGGTAAATAATAAATTCCAGTCGCCTCTTTGAAGGGTCTAACTCCTGAACTTCTGAATGACTAGTAAATTACTTTTGACTCAAACTTTGAGAGCGGAAACTTAGACTTGGCAATCAGAGTAAAGACAGCCTAATTTGACTGTTACATGAGAAGCGATACAAATACTCGAGGTCATACCAATTGGTACTACTTCAAGGTGAGAAATGGAAAATTCACTGGACCCATTCAGCTCAATATCTGTAACATCATCAAACAGAAAAATCTTTACAGCAAAGGCATGAAGCCCTATACCACATGTCGATACATGAATCGATCGGAAGAGGAGGAGGGGTGGAAACAAGAACTCTGTTATGACGTGCAGTTTGTCGAACGGCTGTGCAGGTTTGGAACGAACAATACTCAAAATCAGCTTCAATTTAAATATAATTTCCATGAAGAGAATATGGAAGTCAGCTTTGCCTACTCCATTCCTTACACTGTCACAAAAATGCAAGAGTATGTCAGTCAGTTACAATCCCATCCTTAAGTCTCTGTCAGCACTCTTTGCTAAAGCTTTGGAGGGCTTGAGCTGCCGCTAGTGACCATAGCTTAGTCCTAAAGAGCAACAAAGGTAAATGTTGTAATTGCTGGCAGAATACATCCAGGGGAGACCAACTCTTCTCATATGTTAGAAGGATTTATAAACTCTCTTCTCGACAAGGATTCTTAATCCCACCATCTCCTTTCTTCTGCTAATTTTTACATTGTTCCAATGCTCAATCCGGATGGAGTTGCAGCTGGAAACTATAGGACCAGTTTTAGTGGAAGGGATCTTAATCGTAGTTTCAAATAAATTAATAACTTCCTCTATCCTTAAATCAAGGGACTAGTCGGCTTGGTCAAGAAACTCAAAACTCAGAGGCAAAAAGTATAATTTTTCTTCGACTTTCACAGTCATTCATCAAAAAAAAATCTATTTTGTTATGGACCTGAACATCATTAGGGAACTTTGCACTATTTTCGCTCTCGCATTTTGATGAAGACTCTTCAAAAGCAAAGCTAGATGTTCAGTGCTTAGCAATGCCTCTATAAGATCAGCTAGTATAAGAAATCTACAGCTAGAGCTTACATGCTGACCAAGGAAAAAGTACCCATGACTTTCACTGTTGAGGTCTCCAACGGATTATATTCCCTCAACAAAGATAGTTAGGTGTGTTATGATGAGAAGTCTCTCCATCAAGCTGGAAGAATAATCTTAGATGGTCTGAATTAATATTTTAGCCAGTATCATCGGGACATAGCTCAGCAACCAAAGTTAAGGCTCATCAAGTTCAAAGATGAAAGGCTATCCTTTTCTATAAATCAAAAAAGCTTTGTCAATTTCAGAAAAACAGTTGGTCCTTCTCGATCCCCTTAAAAAGCTCAGCTTAGCACAATGCTGAAGCAAAATCAAATTAGCACATTGATGAATGAAATCCTTTAAGAAAAACCTGTGGATGTGGAGAATGAACAAAATAGCGATAGTGAATCAAGCAACGAAGACATCAGATAAGAAGAACTAAACAACTTATTTTCGATGAGGAGAAACTATAACATTAAGGAACAGCCAAAGGCAGGACGGACTCCAAGTGAGAAAAAGTCTTAGAGATTATCTCTACAGAAGATCAAGAGCAGAACTGATATCCTAAAGTCATCAGCCAGCACAGTTATATTTGCCAACAGAGACATCAACATTTAGTTCAGCAATTCTAAAGGCACTTTAAAGAAATACAGAAAAAATAGGGTCACATACGAATAAACTCATCCTCGAACTGCCAAAAAAATATATTAGAATGTCTTTGAGTCTAAAAAGCCCATAAAGCAGAAGAAATTTCCCATTTTGTTTTGATGGTAACTAAAATGTTATAATTCCAATATATGATAGAGATAGTTGACAACGATTGTTACAGGACAGTTGTAAGGTTGTCTGAAGATAAATGATAGTGGTTAATAAGAGAAATGATTGGTAGTGGATAAATTGAAAGTCCGCAGTTATTTTTTGAGAGATCCGATATTATAATAAAAAATGAAGTTAATGAAGTTGGCAGTCAGCCTGCTAATCTTAACCACTGCTGTCATGGGACAAAGTGCACTGGTCTCATCGATCCCTTCAAGCCTCCAACCTCTTAACAAAGGCATGACCTACCAGGCCACAGTCTGGCCCTCCTATGAGTCTAATTGGGTGGGCAGATTTTCATGCAACAACTGCAATCCCTTTGAAGGAGATCAACCATGTAATAAATCATTACCTATTCTGTGCATTTCTTCACAAAAAACTATCACTCGGCCCTTCTACAACATCCAGGCTCAATACACTCCTTTCGCTGTCCTTGATGGTGGATACTACGACGGATGGACTGGAGGTGTTTTGACAGTCACTTTGCCAGTTCGAGGATCAGATATCACTTCGTACTCTGTTGGAGACAATCTTTGCAAGGGCTATTTTGGAAATAATTCTAAGTTTGCCAAGTTCGACCAAGGACACTATATGCCCTTCATGAACGAGGCTCCCCAGAAGACCTGGTCGATGTGGGACTGGGGTAAGACTAAGGTAGGAGGATGGAATTTTTGGGGCTACTTCAACCACCACTACAGAGGAAGAGCTTGGGTTTGGGTAGACAATCAGCCCAGTGGCAACTGTGGCAACTGATTTGATTTTGCATCATTTATAAGCTGTTATCACTTTCACTCCTTATTAAATAAAATTAAGCCTTCAATTATCATGATGACATCACTTAAATAAGATCATCTATCATTTGACCCTACATGATCTCAACATTATGAAATAAAATAGCAGATTATCGATAATATAAAATGTCCCACTCTAACCCCTCGGAGCAATAAAGCAGTATTGAACTGTCTCCCACTTCATCCCTTGCATAACTTCTCCCTCCAGCTAACCCTATTATCACCAAAGCAATCAGACAAGTATAGTAAAAACCCATCATCAGAATGGAGGCCATTCCTACAGATAACTCAATTCACTTCTCAGCCCTCCACACATCGCAAACCTATAAAACAAATTAATACCCGATTCGCATCCCCAAAAAAACAAACTCACCAGATGATGAGGAGATATCCTACATGCAGAGCGAATATCATGATTCGAACCTGGTTTACAGGAGATGTGACAACAGTAGCTGCAATAAACGTGACAAGGTCGAGTACATATCAAGTGTGTTTATTCGAAAGAATAATCAAGGGAAAATAGCATTTCCTTCTAACATTGGCACCCTCCAAAAAGATCAGCTTTAGTTCGACTCGAATTTTCCAGGAGGCAACCTCATGCTCGCCTATAATGTAGCAAGCATATTAATTCAGAAAGGCAACAACTAATACGACCTTATTTTACAAAACGACACTAATACAGGAGGCTGCACCCAATGGTTTAACTTTCAGGTCAAGAACAAAAGGCACAATTTTGTGGCCAAATTCAATATTGTAAACCTAGTAAAGCAGATTATATACAGTACAAATCAGATTCACTTTACAACAAAGGCATGAAGCCCTGTGTCAGGTCATCCAGAAGTGACAAGCAGGGCAAAAAAGTATGGAGAAGGAAAGGTTTCAATATCACCTATGCCATCAACGGCCTCAACTATGAGGATAATCCGAGAAAATATTATAAAACTCTTACTTTTTAATACGATTTCACTGTAGAAAATGACACCGTTCAGTTCGCACATTCCATGCCATACGATCTCTAAGATCTCGATCTTATGCTAGAAGCAGCCAAAGGCAATTCAAAAGTTACTATTCGCACCATCGGTAGCACCTACATGGGAAGGCCGATCCCTGTGGTCTGCCTAAACTCCCCACAACAAACTAGCATCGACAAAAAAGCTATCATAATTATGGCTCGTCAGCATCCAGGTGAAACAGTTGGATCACATATAGCTGAGGAAATGCTACAAGAGATGTTAAGGCATTCTGACTAGACAGAGTTTTTGCTCTGGAGATATGACATATATGTCATTCCTATGGTCAATATAGATGGAGTGGCTGTGGGGAACTACAGGAGCAATTTCGCTGGGTACGACCTAAATCGATGTTGGGAAAAGTCAGATGCCAAGCTGCATCCTTAAGCTTATTCTGTCAAAAACTTTGTGAGGAAAATCAGCAAAAAGCAACCAGTAGAGTTGATATTGGACCTTCATGGCCACAGTCGCAAGTATAATTTAGTATATTTAGAATGGGTAGTTTTTTCTACGGAAACAATACAGGTAAAAATCCCATGCTTTTTCCTTATATTGCTTCAAAGTGCAGCCCTCATATACTTTTTGAATCATCTAGATTTTCGACTGAAAGGGGGAGCAAAGCATAGACGGCAAGAGTAGTTCTCGGGAAAATAATAAAAGGGACAGGAAATGTTTACACTTATTAAGTGTCTTTTTATGGTCATTATAAGCAGGACAAAAGCCATCCATTTTCTTTCACTGATGTTCACTATAAGTAGCTCGGTAAATCTCTTGTTCTGGCGATGTATCGAACATACATGGAGACCTATAAATAAGAAAAAAATCTCAAAGAAAGCATTTTCCTCAAAAATATGAAAAAATAAATTCAATAACTATAATAGGTAGTAATTCTGAAAGTAAAAGAGGATTCTGGCTCTGACAGTTAAGCAGAGTAACTCATGAAAGACGAAAAATAAAAATTGAAATAATTTTATAGAAAGGATGATTAGCAGAAACAAGATATATAGTAGCTAGTTAGCGAGGAAGTTGCCATTCTCAATAAAGAGGTGGATACTGACAATGTACAATCATCTTACAAAAAGGATCCGAAAACCATCAGCTAGCTTTTGGGAAATGGGAGAGCAAGGTAGTACCTCGAGGTGAGGAACATCATCAAATCTAGATTTCCTCAACTAAATCGAAGCTAAGTGATTCAAAGTGAATAGTAACTAGAAAAAGAGCTTCAAAATAAAAAAATACATCCATCTTCGAGTCTAAGAAAATCCCATAATCCCAAGTTAAAGATATATGGTTAACCTTGCTAGCTTAAATCGAGGATCTTATCTCATGCATAGACTATCAGTATTTCTCACAATGAGCTGAACCAAAAATAAATGAAGACTATAGAGATTAAGAGGAAACCAATGAAGGAGAGGTAATCCCTCCTCAGATCTTACAATACTGTTGATTATAAAATGCCAAAGGAAATGCTGGACAAATAACTATAGTCTATTCGTTCAAAAAATAAGTAAAGAAATAAATCTCTGACTCTCAAAGAAGTGACTCCGATATTTAACGAGCATTTCCTTTGTGATAGTCGAAACAACAGCCCTATATTTAGAAACAATGGTAAAAAATCTCATTTAATGTTAGAATATATGGGAAAGTAGATCAGACTACCTCTGATTTGAAGTAGATCAGGCCACCTCTGATTTGATAGTATCTAATACTTATATTCCTACTTGAATTTAATAGTGCAATTAAACAATAGGAAATACAAAGATCTTTTGCCCTAAAATGAAAAGAAATTCTATAAATATGTGGGAGTAACTGGTAATGCAGGAAGAACTGCTATTCGTAAAATAGAAGACGGAAAGAGCTATCAATCAAACCCATCAGCAGAAGAAGACGAAAGTGCAATCAGCAAATACTATTCAGTTTTTATGGAGCGCCAAAGAGAGCAGATGCGAGACAGAATTCATATTCAAAGCAGCATGGTGACAGATAATGCAGTTCTTAATAATGAAATGAACAAGCATGAATTCTTATTTATAATAATTCGGAATTTAATTAGATTACTTGACTATTCAATTGAGTTTTATAATGACGAATACCAACCCTATCTTTGTCGTTGCTTTCGTCAGGGGGACTTTAAAAATGAGTCAATAATGAAGCACCTATTTTCCAGTAGACCCCTAAAAGTTTATTGTTTATTATTCTACTCTTTGCCTCTTTGAACCAGTGCTGATCGAGTTCGCATCAAGATCTTTAGTTTCATAAAACGTGGTTTACCTATACTTTCACACTACTTTTGTCATCCTTTACTTTCAGCAATGACCCAAAGCCTATCTGAAGTCTAATTTGCCACCTAATCAAGGAACATGCATCAAGGATGGTCAGCAAAGTTTAAGAGTTGCTCACCTTTTCCTTCAACAACACCAAAAAGAGTATTCAAGAACATCAAAAAGATAGACAGTCAATGCTGTTGGTGCCATACAAAGGAGAACATTCGGGGTTGGATTAATTATGGTAACTTAATAGGATGATAAAAGGGATTCTCATCATTTCTTCTTTCATGGTTTGGCTTGAATCACATTCATCGAATTGGCATCATTCTGAGGGATTGTGGCGGGTCCATCTGAATTTCTCTTCACGATATAAATGATGATCACGATGATGACGACCCCAATCACGGATGCAAGCACTATGATAATGATGAGCCAGATAGCTAGTCCACCGCCGCATTGGCACCAATCACTAGTCACTGTACCGGTTGTCATCAGCTCTATCACAGCAAGACTAGAAATGATTGACACTCCAGCAGATGATTCGGCGCACATGGTGGTCGAGACTCCATCGAGGATGGTGTTGAGGGTGCACAGGGTGCAGGCTCCATCGCAGACGAAGTTGTAGGTGCCTGAGGTGGTTGTACAACTTGATGTGGTTGAGACAACATTATTGAATGGTCCTCCATTTATGTTAACGGCGCAGGTCCCTCCTGAGCATGAGCCGCAGGTGTAGGTGATTGAACTGTCACAGGAGGCCAGCACAAGGAAGAGTAGGCAGAAGATTTGTCTTGTCATGGTCTACAAAAGTAATTATAACTTGCATGATAAATTAGCTGGTTTTATTAGGCGCTTATAAAGTAGAGAAAAAGCCTGATATAACCAAAAAAAAATAACTCGGAAAAGGGCTCAAATTACAATGTCAGACATAGAATAACATGGATAATCATTAATAGCGAGTTCTAAGAGATTGGAATCAGATTTATCTAACGTCGATGGTACAGTTTCAATTTATTGTGTCGGTTTTTGGTGCGATGGCGAGGATGAGGTCTATTGAGCCTATTTTAAGGTTTAGTAGCACCATATATTATCTTTCAATATTTTTATTTTGTCGATGAATTAGATGATTATGTTATTGCATCATATTAGCATGCACTCTTACATTATAATAATGATGACAACTTTAAAAAGGAACCTGCCTTTAGACATCGCTAATAAACCATAGAAGAAGTCAAAAGAATAGCAATCATGGTCAAAAAATGCCTATCACCTCCGAAGGTCTCAGCCCCCTCCTTGCCTACCTCGAACAATGTCAAATCAGAATCAGATAATAACCTCTCGAACTCGATACGTTAAAATTGCAGTTTGTAGTTCTGTTGCAACAGACCCTTCTGAAGAGGCAGAATCTTAAGTCTGAGTAGATATCTATGGCACAGTTGGATACTACTGTGCTGAATATCTATGGATAGTTGGAGGGAAAACTTCCTATAAATGAGCAAGCAGTCAATTTGAAGGTCGTCATAGCCATCATGGACTTAAAAATCCACATAGAGATAGGTAATGAGCCGAGGTTAAGCATTGATTTTTTTTGCTTTTATTGGATGAACTCAATTTATGGGCTCACTACAAGGGTCAGTCGTCATAGCTATGTTCGCTTATTTTATATTTGTCTCATATACAAATATTATATATGGCAAAACGAAAATCAAGTTCATTTTTTTCTAATTCCGAAAAGGTATTTCTCAAGAGCTTGAGCTTGTATGGCTATGATCCGATATTAATCGCTGTTATCTGTCCGTCTTTTCGTTTATGAATCACTTTCTTTGCTGGCTTTCTTCCCTAATTTCACACTTTTAGGCTTGTCTTTTTTCGT
>Ga0100378_1001090_pt1 | contig 29380 bp, 21 predicted proteins | sample CryGeymeta201502_FD_81535 | JGI IMG/M metagenome (GOLD analysis project Ga0100378, IMG submission 81535) | Groundwater microbial communities from Crystal Geyser aquifers in Utah, USA - Crystal Geyser metaG 2015-02 | ecosystem: Environmental > Aquatic > Deep subsurface > Groundwater | place: USA... | reverse complement strand
TGAAAGATCAATAAGGGCCAGATGCTCACTGGCTTCAGGAAGCGTCATAGTCTTTTCGAGATATGGAGCAACTGCTTTGATCTGTTCCTCGAGCTGATTAAATTTGTTCTGAAGTAAATCGTTCTTCTATTTGAGCTGAAAGAGGTTGTGGGCCAGCATTTTATTGTTTTCCTTTTCATACAGACCTTTCCTCTTTTCCTACTCTAATTTAACAGTCAAATCTTCAATTTTAGCTACTTGATTTTTCTATGTTTAGTTGGCTTTAGCAACTGATTCCTCCAGCATGGCTATCTTTTTGGTAAATAAAGCTAACCTTTCTTGCAACTGCTCAAGCTTTTTAGTATGGAAGTTAATTTCGAAGTCTTTTTGGCTAACTGTGTTCTTCAAAGTTGCATTTCTTGATGACAACACTTCAATAGTCTGCTTAAGCTCATCATACAGTTCTTTGAGAGAAATTTGGTTGTTCTCATACTACTTTTGCTTTTGATGCCAATTCTATCTCTCCTCAGCGAGCTGCCTCTTCAAATATTGCTCAAATGACTCACCCGATTCTTATGGAAATTGCATTCCCATGTCAATGTATTCATAGGGTCCTCTTCCATCTGCTTGAGACCAGCCATCTTGAGTGCTCCATTAGAAGTGCTCTCGAACAATTGTGTCTACTTCAAGGTAAGATTTTTTTCTTTCCCAGTAGTTGCTGAGCATATTTTAAAGTTTGCCCACATTGGTGTTAATCCCTTCTAAAATAGTATCTTTCAGCACGTTTTTCCGGATTTCATTCTCGAAAAAATCTTAAAGAACTTCATTTTTTGGTACTTTAGCAACAACTCTTATTTGGTCATTTTGGTCGAGATAAAAGTAAATGTTATGCTCTTCTGTTTTTTGAATTTTGATGAAATCTCGTTATTCGAATTAATGAATTAGACGAAGAAGGTTGGAATTCAAATAGTCATTTTGACTCTTTACGCTTCTTATTTCATCTAAAAGAATGTTGAGTTCACGGTGCATTTCTTCGTTCACCTTTTTGTACGTTATTCCAGTCAGAACGATTTTCTTTTTCTCTTATCTCAAAGTGTGAAATTCCTATTCGTATTCATTCAATTTGTCTTAGAGCTTGTGCATCCTTTATTGGAACATTTATCGCTCTTCTTTTGATTACCCATTAAAATATTTAAAGTCACTAAAGTTCAGCCTGTGTTGTTATCGGATCAATTCTTCGAATAATCTAATCATCGACCAGGCTACCTTTTCCAAAATAAGACCTTTTTCTGCCGACTAGATGTAAGTTAAACGAATAAGTTATTTGATAGCACAAATATAGATGGAGTAAACTAGATTAAAAGAGCTGTACTTTGATTGAGGTGTTCTTTTTGTTGAGTCTCTCCTCCTTTTTATTGGTTGATATGCTTCTAATTGACGAAAGTTACAGCTATTTCTAACCATTTTTCCAAAGATTGATAGTCGCTTTTGTGATATCTCTTAAAGTCATATGTCATCTCTTGATATCCAGTGCTTATTTTTCTGTTACTTCTAAGAGGGGTAAATTATCCTGAAGGGGGTCTATTTGTGATGCTCAGATTAAACAGCCTGCTCTTGTTATTATAGTCAACACTCAATCGTTCTGTTTTGTTTTCTATAATCTGACTAACCTATGGCAATTACGGCAGCCACAGGTTCTCTGGAAGTTTATCCTTTGCTTTTATTTCAAGATTTTTGTAATATTTTGGATCTTAATGATGAAGGGTATCCAAGCTGTATTGATCGCTTTGTCTCACTATATTGTTTGATACTTACTTTTCACGAAAAAATCTTGATTGTTGGTTCTTGCTTTATTGAGCTCTTAGATATGATTATTGTCATACAAAGGAGAACTGCTTTGTCTTTGAGTCACAAAATTTATTGTTTAGCTTTGTACAGTTGGATTGTATGAAATACTTTACCTGATTCTATCAGGGGTGAGCTTGGCCAGTTATTGAACAGATTGAGTACGTTTTATGATGGGTCTCATCTGGCTTTGAGGTCTATTCTTACTCTATGCTTGCTTGATGAATTGCTGAAAGTTACCTTTAACTGAAATCATTTATGCTGATAATTTTTGCTTGATTAGAGAGTCAATGATGGGATTTTTGCTGTAAGAGTCGACTCCTTTTATGTTTTTTATAACCTTGAGCTTCTCAGTGCTAGTGCTCATTAATAAATTTATAGCATCTCAGTTAATTGGAAATTGTCATTCTGCTGTAAAATATTCATATTGTTCTTTCCTGAATTTATGTGTTTGTTTAAGGATAGTTTATAATTTAAAAAAATGGAAATAAACAATTCAATGACAGGATAGTCTCTGCTTAAATATGAGCCGTCAATCGAAATATACGAAAACATGAAGTCTTACCATCAAGAGAGGCACAACAACGAATCAAATGGATCTCCTCCTAAAGTATAAGGTAGGCCTTGAGACATTTAGATATCATCGACTCCATTCTGCCTCCAAAAGATTGGACAGACCACCATAACAAACTACACATACAGTATGTCTCTCATCAACCTTCTTCTAGATAAGATGTTGTATAGCTCACTGAAAGGTTAGATCACATGCTCAACGAAAGACAAGCCAAAATAACTGGAGTTTGTCCCATCAGATAGGGTCTTTATAGTCAAGTTTTTGACTAGATTATCAGACAAGTGGCCGTGGATTGTCCAGAAAGAGGTCTTTTGCTGATGCGAGTAAGAGATGAGCATAAAATGACCCTTGCAGCATATGAGACAATATATCAATCTTCAATTAGTTATGGTATGAGGAAACAGGTAGAATCTGAGACGGGAAATGACCTTATCTAAGAAGAGTATACAAATCTTAATAAGCTCAAGGAAGAGCTGGAAACCAAAAAGAGCTTGCTACTTTGTCGGAAGGATCTCATGGAAAAATAAATCAAATAGAATAGAGCAGTCCAGTCTGAGAAGAGAGATTAGGAGCTCCGTTTCCTCCGCATCCAAAAATAGAACATGATAAAATTTTTGGAAACAGTTCGAAATGAGTTCAGTTTAACTGGTTGATTTTTGTATTTATTAAAGCATTAGTTAATAAAATCAAGAGCTTTGTCCTCACATATCTAGCTGGTCCTCTAAGATCATCTTTTTAGCAAACATCAGAGTGACATTCTCGTCGAGGATGAAGTAGCAGGTAAAGATTAAGGATGGACCGAAGATTAAGCCGAACCAAGTCAAGTACAGTCCGCTTCTTTTGTTTTTCATGGACCTTGTAATTTTGATAAGAGGGATTTGGAACAGAATAAAACCTAGAAAGATGGGTTTTACTGTCCTAAAGATGATAGCCAGCAAAAATTAGTGCAGAAATGCACTGAAAAGGAAAGTTACTGCTTGTGCTAACATTTTACTTTTTTTCCATCGAATAATGACCTCTAGGTACACATGTCGATACAAGAAAAGATGGACTGGTTTATTCCATTTTCTATTAAATTCTTCATAGGTTGTTGAGTTCCACCAATCTTCGTAAAATTCACGAGAATCTAATCGAGACAGCTATGCGAAGAAGTTACAGTTAAGTTAAAACACCAAGTAGAAAACTACCACCAAGAAAATGGTCATTGGAAGCATCAGTCTCAGGATAAGTTCAACCGAAGTGATATTCCCTGCTTAGTGGACCCAAGGTTGAAGAAATTAGCTGTGGATCATGTAGAGAGTTATAAGCAAAAGCATAGCAAAGGAAAACTTCTTAATCGCATAGAAGTAGTTGATTGTTGATCTTCGAGGATAGTTGGCGTATACTAGCCAAGGAGTAATCATGAACAGGCAGAAGTCCTTGATGTTTACATTGTCAGGGTAGTTCGAAAGAGGTTTTCTTCCTTCCTTCTTTGCTAACTCGTAATCTTCCCTGTAGTCACGGTTGACGGTCACATATGAATGCATTTTCATGAAATGGGAGCATGCCTGCAAGATAACAAAAGCTGAGTGCGTAGAGCACCAATTATTATTGAGGATGATGTAGGTTGAATAAATAAACAGACCACCTTGAGTTAGGTGCTGAAGAATAGAGGCAATCCAAGGGCTGAGCCCTTTCACAACCAGAAGCTGCAGGAAAAATGAAGTAAACGACCTACATTATTGTATATTTACCAGAGGAAGAAGAGAGGCCAGTTGACAACACAGAAGATGAGGTCGACCTTAAAGGTATTGTAGAGAGTAGACTCCAAGAAATATCCATGATCGATAAAGTTGATGATTGGTTGGGTGACAAAAAATATGATGCCAAAAATGAGTCCCATGTTGAGGAAACCTCTGAGTTGGGACTGGTTCAGGGTAGATGAGGGATCTTAGCTGTCGAGATGCGATGGTGTGCGATCAAACTAAAACTATCTGGGAGGCAGGTTTGGATACTTCCACTCTTCTGATATTTTTCCCTTTGACATAATGATGTAATATTCGTTCTAGCGTTAATTTAAACAACAAAATCAACTTAAAAAATGCTCTTCATCTTGCTCGTCCATCATCCTTGACCATGGACCAACCAGATTTTCATGATCTCTCGACCTTCCTATTTTGATCATTGTCCCCTTCTTGGTCTTCCGGAACTTCTTGCCTCCATCGATTAACTATTCTGCTTTGTTTCTGTAGTAATCATTATTCAATTCGGGCTTCTAAAAGATCAGAACTTCAGAATGCCTTCTATCTTGGGTGAGATGACCTTCACTTGTCCAGTTCAGTCTTTCCTTGCTTAGACACAAGGGAACATAATTGTACTGAGTCTTTCTTTTTGTTCCTTCAAAATTAAGATTGTCAACTCCCATTTTTTTATTCAAGTAGCAGTTGTAAACTGTCTTATGTTGCTGCTGCCTCTTTCTGCCAAAATAATTGATTGTACAAATAGGAACAGAGTGATTTTTTTACAACCAAGCCATGCCTTCAGTATTTTTTTAACTCTCTTGCCAAGCAGATGACTCCGTGTAGCTTTTCTTTCTCGCCTAGTTGACATTTGCATGAATTCTTTGTTTTTTTAAATAAAATTGGCCTTCGAACTATTTTTGTCTTTGGACTGCTCGATTACAGCTTCTTCTGAGGTTTCTTAGAATCGATTGTTTTTTGCTCGGATTTATAGCTTATGGAACTTATTCTTTGGCAGATATTTTTTTATTCTGAGTATTTTACCTCGGTTTGTTCCAAAAAACCATCCGATTTACATTGAGTTGGTCTCTACCCCTTTGGTTTTCTATGTAGGTCGCGAGTCTATCTTTGAACAGCATGAATGTTGAGCTTTGCTTGTGCGGTTGTTCATGCGTCTCTACACTGCAATCATTGATTGGCATGTGTGGGTATCTTTTCATTCGTGAATTTCTATTTGCGAATATTTGGTAGTCTTCATCTTTGTACTTAGACCTGACGTTGAACGTCGTCATATAATTACTCCTAAATACAAATACTTTGATCAATTAATGTAAAAAAGAAGTTTACACTCCTCCCTTTAGACGATATCAAATAGATAAGAAGTTTAATCGATGCTGATTTATTGATCCTTGAGAAAATGATCTATTCTATAAGGATTATACACGAATGAATTTCCATCAGCACTCCGTCCAGGCAAGGATGCTGGACCCTATTCGATAAAATCACCATCTCGGTGGAAAAGACGAGAAGGAGCTTTATGAATCAATGTTTGCCAAGCAGTTCCAGATAATTCAAACCTTCCTCGAAAAGATCAATGAACTTTACAATAGTATTTAATAAGATAACCTAGAAAACGAGGATTTCGAACACACAATATGCCAACTCGAGGACAGTATCCATCTATCGATATAGAAATGGAAAGAATCGAGACGAGCACCAAAAATATTCACTATTAATTCAGGACGACCCATCTGATGATCGACAAAAAAATAAACACCATGAACACTGACTATAACAATATGCAAGAGCAACTGAAAACGTTTCAGTTGTAAAGGCCCATCGAAAAGTACCTTTCCTCTAAACATTTTTTGAGAAAGAGTTCTCATCTCAAAACTAGGAAAAGTAATTAAAGTTATAGCTAGACAAGCGTTAGAAAGTGAGAAATAAGATGAAGAGCAGCTAGGGAGAATATAAAATTTCAGTCCTTTCTAATAATGATCTCAACATGACTACACCTGGAATTTTGTAAAAAAGGGATGATTCCAAAGACTCAGAACCCAAAAGTTAAATATCTTGTGACAAAAGCAACCACAGTAAGCTCAGTAATAGAGTGGTCGCCTTTAAGGATGCAGACAACAATAACAGCCTCATACAGCAATCAGATGGAATTAACAGCATGGCTTCACTCAACAGCAGTGTCAACATCAGTCCTTCAATAAAAATGTTAGAAGATAGGGATGGCTTTGAAAGTGAGGAATATTCTGAATAGACATCTATCGATCATCAATTTATTTAAAATGCTATTGAAAATAAGACTAAATAAATTTCTTTGAAATTTTAGGAGGAATTCAAAAAGGTTAGAAAAATTCATTAATAGTCAAGCATAAGTTTTCAGAAAAATCTTACGGCTTTGCAATAGAAACAATAGAAGATGATTACACAGGTGGACCTCGATAACTTGAGCTCAAAGTTGCTTCAATAACTTGAGGCAATGATAACAGCTGTCAAAGAATAATTTTCAGTTTCATTGGTCAACATCAAACATGAAATTTTTGAATACAACCAGAACCTTATCGCTACTTTTGAAGAAAATGACAAAAGATTGATTACTCAGAAAGTTGAGATGTCCTATTTTGAGTAATCGATGGACAACTTGACAGCTGCTATTAATGATCAGATGGTGAAGTGGGAGAAGAACTTTGCTAATAAGATTCAGACCAAGAGAGCAATTGAGTTTTTGGATACAAAGATGAGTAGAATTATAAATGAGGAATACAGTAACTTCAAGAGCAAGAAAAATGTGGGAATGTAAGACCAGTACCTTAAAATTAATAAATGTGAGTCCAGCAAAAAAGTAGATCTTTTTAGCTAAAAGAGCATCAAGGATCGATTATAAGACAGCCAAATAAGATCTCTTGAAACAAGTATGCAGATGATAGAACCTTAAAAAGCATGTTCTCCAAAAGGAATGTAAAATAAGGTCAAAAGGGTTATTTCGCAACTCATCACATGGAAAAATCATACTCTGAATGCTAGTTTGCATGCTGAAAGTGCATAGAAGTAGTTCAAATTGCTCAGAAGTAAATCTCGGTAGAGCCATGATCCAACGATATAGTTCAAGAGATTGTCTAAAAATCAGGCAGAACCAAATATAAACTTAAAAGAATGGCGAGAGAAAGTGATAAAGGTTTTGAAGAAGGAGGACAGGCGTAAAAGGAAGGTCACTTTCAGATGATCAATCATAATAAGGTTGTGATACTGTCTGGCATAGTATATCAATCAGATATTAATTTTATACATTCTCTTCTCCCCTTCTTGCTCTTATTTCATTATTCTCGAAAAATATTACACGTTCTCCATCTGGCTGATCACCTTTCTGTGTAATCCTGTAAAGATGACTTTGATGTCCTGTCCCTCCAAATGCTCAGCAAGATAAGCTATCTCTGTGATTGACTCAAAATCAACTATTTGTGAGTATCTTAAACTCAATAGTAGCGGAGGACGTCTCTCATTGCGGCACTGTTTGTCAACAACATTATTTATAGCTTTAATGTGTTCGTAAAAGTTCATGTAACTGATCGAGCCTAAGTATTGAAGGTTTTACCTATCAGTCTATAGATCACATATTCACGGGTTCTGTATTACTCTGGAATATCTTAGTCGATCGATACGATTCTGTTTTAAAACTAATTTATGTGTCTAGTCTCAGCGTCAGGATTCTTTTCCACCTAAACAGCCATCCTTGATGACTGTCTGCTGAGTCCTGACTCTCTTCCTTCTATCATCATTTCAGCAGGTGCAGGTTTCAATAGTTAGCATATTTCATAGATGGAGACAAAACAGGCGAAGATAAGGGCTATGATTGGATGTGTGAACACACTAATAAGTGCGATGAAGATAATAGTCGGCAAGTTGTACCATTGATATGCCAGAACATTTTTAATGAAGTAAATTGCAGGAGTTGCAACTACTATGAAGAGGACAAACATAGGAATCATTTTGAAAAGGAAGTCAGCAAAAGTGTACAGTAAGAAGCTGAAAGGAATTTGTAATAGACCCACCCATTTCGTGCCTTTGAAGCCTTGGGCTTTATTGAAGGCGAAATTTTCATATGTACCGAAGATGTTAACGCAGATAGGAAGACCTCCCAAAACTCCTGAAATCAAGTTAGCTACAGCCAGAACTTTAGTTTCAGTGGTGACCTATCCAAGGTCCCCTTCATTTCTGTACCTTTTCCCTCTTCTATCAAATTCTTCCAGATACAAGAACTGCTAAAATAGCACTACGATGGCCATCACCAATGAAACTGGAATGATTTCGATTACTTAACTGAGAACAGGCTCTTTCATGTTTGATATATCAACCACGTAGAAAGTACAGTCAACTTCCTCCAGAGAGCAGATGTCAGAATAAGATTTAAAGTTATGCTGCATGTTTGCGAGGACACCAATAATGACCATGATGCCAATAATGGGAATTTTTGCCAGTTTTTTTCTCAGAAGAAGCATGGCTACAAGCAATACTATGGTGAGTATCAGAGTGATGACGTTGAAGCTTTCAAAAAGAAGATTCAGGACATTAAAAGGCGAAGACATTACTTCCTCTTCCGACATCATGAAAAATGCTTCCATATTTTAGATCGCGAGGGGGAAAAACTGAATAACATCATGAGTACCCTTGACAGGACAATGAGAACAACACCAAAGACCAAACTAGCGTGAATTCTTCCAGGCAAACAGTGAAAGATCGATCCTATAGCATGGATAGGTTTCCAGAAGAAAAGCATAAAGACTCCGCTGAGTGCGACAATGTAGAAGATCTGATATTTGGTATAGTAGGCCTGAAGCATGGAGATGTAGAGAGTGCCGAGGACAGAGATGCCGTAGATGGTGAGATGTGAAGATGAGATGAAGAAACAAGATGTGGCGGATACGATGATGGAGATGAAGGCTGCGCTTTGCTCCTTGAAGGTGATGAGCGAGTAGATAAGTGAGAAGGTGTGTGTGAGTAGAGAGATAGATATTATCAGATAGGTGCTTCTGCTTATCTTCGACCAGACTGTCTCCTCCTGCTCATCAAGATTTTAGTATCGCATATTTCAATAAATTACAAATAATCAGAATAGCATTAACTCTCCTCATGTTGATGCAATCAAATTCATTGAACAACTGTTCGAAGTATTTTCAGCCTTCAAGAACAGTCGTATCCCTTTCTTACCATAAAGTAAATTGTGATATATTTGTTTTCAGAAAAAAGCCATTAAATTATGAATCGGATTAACCGGCTCATTGAAAAGTAGTTAGACAAACCTCGTAGTTACGAATAGCTGAGACACAATCCGTTTCCTTATCTTCAAGATAGCAGTCGAGTTCAAATTTTCTAATTCGTTCACAATATTGAAGCCTAGAATCACGCCCTCAAGACTAAAATTTCTTTAAAATACCCCGAAAAATCCCTTGAATAGATTATTCAGTATCACCAAAGAATTCAACTGAAAAGGTAGCTAGTTTAGCTTCATAAATAATCCATCTAACGCATGGAGATCGAACTTGCTGCAAAGAGGCAAGAATGGCAGTTACTGTAAAGCCGAAACAAAGCCCTAAGCAATCAAGTCATTTAGCTTTAATAGGAAACTGGAAAAGCCTAAGCGAAATTGATTGAAGTATAACAGCAGAAGCGAGATTTAGAGTTATAAGGAAAACTTAACAAATAAAGATAAAATTCTGTGGACGCGTCATCTATCTTCAAAGCGTTGTATCGAGATGTGAAGGATATTCTTTAAAGCAGTTTATGAATCATAACCGAATTATTTTACTTAAATTGATCATAGAACATGATTATTTAGTTTAAATATAGAAACATTTTAGAAAACCCTAATGGAAGACCCTCATTAACTATCAGCGAATAACCTCAAGATGAATTAAGAACTGCAATATGGCAAAAAACTAAAACCTCACCGCCCCTCCAAGGAACTTAGAAAACAGGAGCCCAGACATTCCAAATAACCTCTCGATGGAAGAAAGGCCATCTAGGGAACTCAGGCAGGCTAAAGCCTTTCAAAGGCAAATTTTTAACTTGCCCTCAAGAACACTGAGAAGAAGAGCAATCGATACTACAGAGGAGAGGAAATGGGAATAACCACTGACATAGAATACTTCAAGAAATACGGCCCAGGAGTTTCACTCTTTTTCGAGTTCCAGCTCAGCCTAATCAAGACATTCCTCGTAATGAGTATCATTTCTCTAATTCCTACAATTTACAATGTTATTGTTGGCCCCGTCATGTCTAGTAAGGGATCTTCTCTAGCCTATTACGTTTCAGCCACAACTATAGGTAACTTCAGCAGCAGTGACAGCAGCTACACTCAATGGAATAAGTATCTGAATGTGATTCCTGATATGGTCCTGATGCTTGTCTTTATCACCTTCTATTTCTATTGGCTACACAAGGGAGAAGTCATCACATAAGAAATTAGAAATTAGGTTAAATTAAAAAGCTATAATGTTCTCGAACTTGTCGAATTTTCTCCCAAAGCCACCACTGAAGATGTGGAAAATTTCATGGGACAATTTGGAACTGTGATCGAGGTGGCGCCTGTCATGAATTACAATGAAACTATCTCTCTTTCAAAAAAAATATTTGAATAAGAGATTGAACTCAGGCAACTGAGACTGAGGAAAAATGATTATCCTGCAGATGAGTTTGACAAAGAAGTTAAATAAATCTAGGATAAAATTGATGAACTGTACAAGGAATTGGTTCTCTATGAAGATGAGAAAAAAGAGGAAGTTATCATGTACTACGTCACTTTCAACAGCTTTTCTGATAAAATAGCTGCCGTCAACATTCTCAAAGAACACGAAGAGAAATTTTTCAGCTGCTGTGGTACTGAAACTCCTTCTAATTATTTACTCAAAAATGAACATGTTAAAGTGAAAGCCTGCCACACTGAGCCTGGATAAATCATTTGGGAAAATCAGCATGTTACTTGGAGCACTAGATGGATTAGAATCCTTATCCAGTATATCCTGCTTATCTGCGCTTTAGCTGTCGGCTTTGTGGTGATTTCGTATCTCAACATATTGGTTCCTTCCAGCAGCTCCAGTGTCGATACCTCCAGTTATACCGAAACAACCATTCAATCGGAAACCAATACAACTATTGTGCAGTCATGGTGCATTACAAATCAGGTCTATGTCCTTCAGCAAGGTTCCTCAGCAGCCATATATAGTTATTGCTGGGACTACATTTTGGAGAATCTTCTCAAAACTGCCATCACAATCGGCATCGCTATTGGAATTGTGCTGATAAAATTTATTCTAAAGCATTTCGTGATATTCCTCTCTCAGTTTAGAAGATACAAAACTCACGCCGAGCAATCTAAGGCCATGATTATGAACCTATTCTTCGTCTACATATCAACAACAGTCCTGATCACTCTTATCGTAAGTCATCATTAATGTAGATCCAAGCCAACCTTTTGTCAATTTCTTTCAAGAGTCTCATCACGTATTTGGTCGCCAATGACAGCATCAAGGCAAATGCTGAAAGTATGAGTGAATATTCTGATTTTGTCTCTGATTGGTACGTCTCGATTGGCTATCAAATTCTATTCAACGCTATCATCCTTGTCTTCCATCCTGCTTTGAGTATGCCCTTCTTCTACTGCTTCAACGAAAAAATCTCTCACTGTAGAGCACAAAGAGAACAAATTCAAGCTCAGATGGAGAAGAAGCTTTTGCCTTAAGAATTTTAAATTGAGAGCGACTATGCTGAAATCATTTCTCTCGTATACATGTGCCTGATCTTCTGCGGTAGTATGCCAGTCATCACCATTATTACTTTCTTCGCTCTTTGCCTCAGGTATCTCTATGAGAAATTCTATTTCTTCAGATACTGCAGAATCCCGAAGACTGTTGACGAGGCTCTTGACCTTCAAGTCTCTGGTCTTATCCCCTATGCCATCATCATTCATTTTGCTTTTTCAATCTGGATGTTTGGATCCTCAGAAATATTCCTCCTCGACACCAGCGTCTTCAGCGATTTGGTACACCTTATTTCTATTTAGACAACTTCTTCAACCAATTCATTCGTAAACAGTATCCAATTCATTCTTGAAAGAGTGTTTGGTACATGGTACTATTCGATCTTCTTTATCCTTTTCGTTGTGACCTGGATCTTCAAGGAGATTTTGTTCAACTGTATCGCCAAAAGCTTCATGGACAATCCCAAAAGCAATAAAATTATTCCGACTAAAGTAAGCGGAGGAGGCTCAACTACTGACAAGTTTGATCACAACACATTTGTCTCAACAAAATCTCTCTGCGATTCATACAAAATCTAGAACAACCCTGACTACTCTGAAGTTCTCTAAATCATGCAGAAAAAGAGAAAGTTTGTTGTTCAGGTCAAAGGTTTTCCCAAAATCGATACATGATTCAACTTAACTACTAATATCATAATATATTATAATCAAGAATAAGATCATGTTAATTTGGGTTTGCTGACCCTCCTGATCGCCATTTTTGTCTTTTCAAAAGGCTATATCCTTGATTCTATGCTATCTTCTTTTTTATATGGGACTTTATGAACTGACGATTTTTTGTCCTCGTATATCAACAAATTTTAAGGTCTCTCCTTGTCATTGCGAATCAGAAATTTTTCCTCAAAAGTTAAAGCCTTGACTTCCTTCGCATTTTATTTCATCAGTTACTTGATCCTATTGTACATCACGGTTCCCACATTCAACAATTGATTCTGTATCTTTTCAATAGGCTCTAGATTGTCGATCAGAACTTAGCTAACCTCATCTATCAAGGGAGCATCGGAGATGAGTCTGTTAGCGTGAGTATCAAGTCCTTTGACCTTCTTCTTGACACTCAGAGGTATTATGGGTCTAATATTTTTATTCACAACTTTAAATTTTCCGGTAAGGTTAGTTCCTGTTTTTATGAGCTTTTTAAACTTATTATCGATCATCATTTACCCAATAAGGTAGAAAATTGTCAGGAGAAAATTTCCGATCAACGAATTTTCTGTGCGATATTTTTTGTGAATCTTATCACGATGCATTTTGCAGAGCCACCTATAGGCATAGACTCTACAAAAAATATCAAAGGTCAACAACGTTATCTATATCTCTTCTGATGCCACAAGCAATGTTTAGTGGTGAGGATGACACCTAATTAGACCGCTATCGACAACTCTGGCCAGCAACTTGGGCCTTGAGTTGTTGATGAAGGAGTTGTTGAGGAGTCCTTGAGAAATTGTTTACCAGTATTTTTCAAGAAAATCAGTGTTTTAAAGGATGTCCATAAAATTATCGCACATTGTTGCTGTTATTCCCACCAGTTTTTCCATAAGGAATGATACATTTTTAGGGGAAACTAGCTGTTTCTCAAATGTCATTGTATCCTTTTTTAAAAAATCTTTTTCAGAACCTAACTCGCTACTGCTATTTTTATGTTCACTCAATAGAAATTTAAAATGCACTTTTACTTGTTTAAGTTTTTCCACATCTTTCAGACGGTCTTCTAGCTTATTATTCTGTATTTCTTCCATGAAATTCATCGACTCCTCCATAATCTGCCACATCTTAGATTATTCATATTTGAACCTCGATATCTGGTCTTTCGTGTCGTAGTACTTTCTGATCTAGTGAGGGTAAAGATTCATGAAACGTTTGAGCTTATTTTGATATATTTTTTTAGAAAAGGAGGGAAGAAAGATGCTGAAGTACACCGCAATGATGCAGGAACGAAGGCGACGTCTGGCTTGAGGGTTAGTTTTGTATTTTTTCTTTCCTTTTTCTAGCGTTCCCAGTGTACTGCCTAATTTGCTTAGATCAATTTTTATTCGACTTTCCCTCTTGTTTTTGCTCATTTTATGGATCACTGTGCTATCAAATTCTCCTTCAGAGTTTTTGGAACCTTGTTTTAAATTTTTGTCAGTGTTTCTCTAGACTCGTGCAGACAAGGGATCCTCTGAGTTTCTCAGACTAAGTTGTTTGTTCTCGATATGGTGAGAATAAAGTTGTTTGTATCTTACATTGCTGTATAGTGGTAGACAAATTGAGCACTCTTGCTACTATGTCCTTATTCTGTTATTGATGTACTTTTTATCTTAGAGAAGAAACACCTGTCTTTTCAGTTTGTCAACCTATCCCTTGAGGTGCGAAATTACATGTTCTTCTTGTTGTTTTTTTCTATTAATATAATCTTTGAGCTCATTGTCTTTTATTCTAGCGACGATTTTGGGAAAGAGAACAGAACGATTGACTTCTCCCTAGAGATCGATAGCAAAATTTGTCATTTGATCGTACTTATTTTCCTGGCCGTGAGAAGTCACGTAGTTCCGGCGAGACATTATGTTTCTATTTTAAGAAGAATAATCCATACACCTACTGGGTTAATAATCAATCGAACAAGAAATTTAAAAAAACATATGAATATACCTCTGCTTCTGCTACTCATCATCATTTGCACCCAGCAACAGTGTCTCAGTTACTACGAGTATAATGATTTCAACACGGGTAACTGTCTACCCTGTGGCATTTCATGCATCTCATGCTTCGATAGCGTCATCTGTACTCAATGTGTGTCCGAGTATTATCTCAACAATAATCAATGTCAGAAGTGTTCATTCGGTTGCTCGATCTGCAGCTCAGCAAGTAGTTGCAGCACCTGCAATGATGGACTGTACCTGACAAGTTCAGGAGCATGTCTGGCTTGTGGGACTGGAGTAGCTACCTGCACCATTGCTACAGTTCAATCCTGCTCAGAAAACTATTTCATGTTGGGAACCATTTGTGCAGGATGCCTGACTAACTGCAAGACTTGCTCTGATTTTGTCACATGCTCAACTTGTGCACTATCTTACTACTTGGATGCTTCAGGGTCGTCGTGCTTACCTTGTCCAAACAACTGTCGGATCTGTACATCTTCAACCAATTGCTTTGAGTGTGATATGGGCTATACTCAAAACGGTTCAGGTTGTACACCTTTTTCATGCACAACTATTGATCCATTTTGTATATCTTGTGCAAACGGATTTTGTTTATCTTGCCAATCAGGCAAGTACCTACTTAACGGAGTTTGTTCACAGGGTGGTTCTTTACTGTGTTTGGAGTCTACAGGTCCATACTATACAGATTGCGTCACCAGCAGTTACGGTTGTCAGAGCTATTCTGTCATTCAGACTCAGAATGGCAATCAAATGACTGTATGTCTGCCTGTGATTGCCACCAAGCTCAACGAATACACATATTCAACACCGACATATACATGTTCAGGGAGCTGCACATTGGTCAATATTGTGACTATTTCATACTCAACTTCCCAGACCTACTATCAACTCAATTATTATCTTAAGATTCGATTCTATTCAACGACGACTGCTAGATCGCTGACTGTAAAATTGGTAGATGAAAACAGCACTATCCTAACAAGCCAAACAACATCTGTCGATATCAGCCAAGAAATAACAGCATATAATCAAGTAGACTCCGGTTGTCTCAATTGCATCTATGGGGAAAAAGTAGTCAGTGGCAGTCTTAGTTACTCAGCTGGATAATACCCTACCAATTTTACAGTGACAGATTCCGCAGGTATGGTGCAAGTAACTGAGATGTTAGTAGAACATGAAGTATGCCAGGTTGATTACTGTAGCAGCTGCTCTTCTGCTGTCGACTGTTCTGCCTGTTTTTCACCTTATTACCTCCAGTTATCCACATGTGTTTCCACCTGTGATTCTGGATTTTATCTTTACGGACAAGCCTGTTATCTAACTTGTCCATCAGGCACGTATACAGTAACCTCCTCATATTCCTGTTCAGTTTGTGTATTTCCTTGTCTGACCTGCTCTTCATCCTCAGCCTGTTTAACATGCCAGCCTAACTATTTTCTCGAGAGCACCAGCTGCCTTTCTACCTGCTCCAGCACCTATCTATTTGCCAACTCAACCAGCCAAGCATGCTAAAGTTGCCCTAATCCCTGCGTAACTTGTTCAATCTCCAACAACACAGTTTCTTGCCTATCTTGTGCTGAGGGCTATCTGTACAGCAATGGCAGTTGCGTGTACATTTGTCCTTGGGGAGAGTACGGCAATTATATAAACAGCACCAGTCAATGCCTGAGTTGCTCGGCTGCTTGTTCGAATTGCTACATCAATAGTTATACTTGTTCTTCTTGCAATAGTGGATATCTGCTAATCAACACCACCTGCCAGCTAATGGTCTCATGTCCGTCTACTTACTACATCGATAGCTCACTCAATCGATGTTTGGCTTGTCATTATCCTTGTGCGACTTGCTCTGTTACATAAAGCAATTGCACATCTTGCTCCAAGGGAGTCCTATCAGGTTCTTCATGCCTGAATACCTGTCCCTCGGCAGAATACCCTGATTACACCACATCAAGCAATGTGACTTGCGTGACCTGCACCAATAATTGTCTGACCTGTCAGAGCAGCACCTCCTGCCTTTCTTGCAACAATAACACTTATTTATCGTCGGATGCGTGTGTAAGCACATGTCCTGATGGGACCTATCCCAATAGTATCAACAATACTTGCTCAAACTGTCTACCACCTTGCAAGACTTGTACTACTGCTTCTTCTTGTCTCACTTGTAGCAGTGGATATCTTGACGGAACTAGTTGCACCCTTCAATGCAACTCAAGCTCATACATTGACCCCTCGTTTACCTGTACACCTTGTGTTTCACCTTGCACGAGTTGCCATTCAGCTACATCCTGTCTTTCTTGTTCGTTACCATATCTTTTCTTCAATAATACATGCATCGACCTGGCAGCCTGTAACAATCAGACAGGATACTATGCTGCTTACTCCCCCAATGCTACATCTGCAACTTAAGCCACCTGCTCTTCCTGCACTTTTCCATGCTTGACTTGCTAAAACAACTCGGTCACTTGCACTTCCTGCCAGACTAACTATTATTTTGTGCTATAAACATCCAAATGCTTGTCTTCATGCCCTGATGGATATTATGTCAATGGCAGCAACTGTGAAAAGTGCAACAGCAACTGCTATCTCTGCTCAGTCACTGCCACAAACTGCACCAATTGTGCATCAGGCATGTATCTCGACACCACAACGACAACCTGCACCAGCACTTGTCCAGCCACTTACTACCCTGACGATCAGAGCCAGCAATGCCTCGCATGTGCTTCACCATGCAACTAATGTTACAGTCTCTATTTGTGTATAACATGCAGCACGGGGATCCTGTTTAGCAAAACATGTGTGACGAGCTGCCCTTCTTCTACTTATCTCAATGCCAGTATTAACACATGTGTAGGTTGTACTAACAGCTGCTTAACTTGCTCGGGAACTTCTTCTACTTGTTTGAGCTGTTCCAATGGATACTACCTTTTCAATAGCAGCTGTTCAACAACCTGTCCAGATAATTACTATGCCAACGATTACACAAATACTTGTGATGGCTGTGTCTCACCATGTTTAACTTGCAGCTCTTCTTCTGCATGCCTCTCATGCCAATCAGGATACTACTATCTCAACAACCAATGTTTGACTGCCTGCAGCACTTCATACTACGCTGATAGCAATAGCAGTTTATGTCTATCCTGTAACTTGACCATCTGTCTGACCTGCACAGGATCGGCCAATGGCTGTTTAACCTGTAATACTGGATATTACATGTACAATGGAAGTTGCACAAATTCTTGTCCTTCTGGATACTATCCCAACAGTGTAAAGGGAACCTGTGATGGATGTCCCTTTCCCTGCGCTACATGCTCTAACTATACATTCTGTACGTCTTGTCTAACCTCTTATTATATATTTTCTGATAGATGCTTCTCAGCCTGTCCCTTGTCCTACTATCCTGATAACTCTTCTCTCTGTCAGCCCTGTGGAGCAAACTGCCTAAGCTGTACTTCGGCTACTTCTTGCACTCAATGCAGCACCAACTACCTTCTACTTAATAGCAGCTGCACCAGCTCCTGTCCTACCGGTATGTATGCTGGTACACAATCTATCACCAATTATGACTAGTGCCAGAGCTGTCAGAGTGACTGTGTGGATTGCTCGGCCTATGATTACTGCTTGACTTGTCAGACTTCCCTTATTCAGTTCAATGGTCTCTGCCTTTCTTCTTGTCCGATATTTTACTATCCTGATGCCAATGGAACATGCCAGCAATGTAGCTAATATTGTACGACCTGTACTAATTCTTCATTTTGCACGGCTTGCATCGGGTCCTATTTGCACAACAATGCCTGTATCACCACCTGTCCTTCAGAAACATATCCTTTGTCAGGGACTTCCTGCTCGCCTTGTATATCTCCATGCCTCTAATGCACTGGCGATTATACATGCACCAGTTGCCTCACTGGTTACATATACTTCCACAATTACTGTGTGACGAGTTGTCCTTCGGATATATGGTACTACCCCCACAATAATTCGTGCAGCTCCAGCTGTCCATACAATAAACTAGCCTCAAACTTGACCTGCTACATAGGCACCTGTGGTAATTTCATGGTTGCCCTCAACGGATACTGTTTGACAGAATGCTCAACTGGCTATTATGTCAACAACAATCAAGAATGCACCCTTTGTGAGCAAGGAGCAGGAATCTGCGGAAATCTTTTTCTTGGAAATTTGGAAATAGTATACACTGAGGCACTAACTCTGGTTTTATACCTGAACCAGGAAGCAGAAGTTCCTGCTATTGGAGATATCTCAATTAATTTTGTGGATATTGATGGAAATACTGTTAGCAGGACTTTAAATTCCTATGAGCTGACAGCTTTCAAGATGGAATTTATCTTTGACAGAACTGCCACTTCTCTCGTCAACATAACCCTTACAATCCCCTATATTTCATCTATGAGCTCTAACCAGAGAGTTTCAGCTAACTCCTACAAAGCAGAACTGCCAACATATCAAGACTATTCATCATATCAGGCACCTTCCTTTATTAGTCTTATCCCTCTCTTCCTTTTCGCCATTCTCATGTGTCTCATAATTATCAACGTTGCCAATAAATCGAGCAGATTCGTTCAAATCTTGGATTTCATTCAATTGGTGGCTGTCACTCTCTACCTAGATATCCAATATCCTCCTGTCTTGTAGAGTTTTCTCTCAGGATTCAGGGTGTCTCTCTTTGCTGCCAAAAACTTGCTGGCTTCAACACCATACATTTTTTCACCACCAAAATTCATCTACTATCATGTCGATACATCTCTCTTCAGGACAGAAGCACCTCTTTTCCTGGTCTTCATTCTCACTTTCACCACCTTTATGATACTCATCGCAATTCATACTTATAACCCTTAGCGACTTAGAAAGGCTGTCAGATTGATCAGATACCGTCTCCTAAACGATCTCTTTTCCATTTGCATGACTCCTCTATTCCTGTTCGCCTGTCAGTTCCAACACCAGCCTTCTATGCTACTCGCTATCTCTATTTTCTTGATTTTGCTTGGAGTGTGTTATGTTGCTTGGATTAGCTTCAAGATCATACAGGTTAAAAAGTTAAGCGAATTGTCAGGTTTGTTGGGTGATTTTGAGAGGACTGAAAGCAAAATCGGTCTGATGTACACCCCTTTTGCATTCATCAGGAGAATAATATTCACGATCGGACTGGGTATTGCACCTTATGAACCAATAGCCACTATTACTCTGTTGTTGGTGCTAACATTCCTCATAATGATCTGTATCTACTTCTACCAACCCTTCGATAACCAGTACACAGATTACGTCACAATCTTCATGGAATCATCGCTCACTATTTATGTAGCATGTCTCATTGTTCTGGGTCTCAACGTCATGGATCCGACAAACTCACACAACATGGGTGTATTCTGTCTTGCCCTGTTACTTATCACTATTGTACTTTGTCTCGCTTGGCTCACCTACCTCACAGTTCAAGACATTCGCACCAAAGGATGCTGCCCGAAAATGAAAGAGGATGACAAAGATGGAAAAGATGACTACAGCTAAAAGAAGTACGATCAGGATTAGGACCAAATTCGCAAAATGGAAGGCTTGTAACCTCTTCATAAAGATAAAAAATAGTCTGGTGGAAAGTAATAAGAATAGAAAGATTCGGCGAATGAATTGATCAACAGGTTCGGAAGTGGAGGTTTTTCGGAATAACTTTTTAGCGGAAAACAAGTAGAAGGAGAGGAAGAGTTCAGACATTGGACCTAAGATAGTTCTGAAGTTGAATAGATAAAGATCAGCAATGTCAGGGAGAGCAAGCTGCCTCACCTGATGATCAAGGTAGAAAGAAACCAGAAGGAAGAAGAGCCAGCAGAGAGCTAAAATGCCATTAATTGATATTTCCTTCTTATCTTAGCTTTGAGATAAGTCAATATGCATGCATATTTATATGGAACACTCTTAAGAATTCCATAAAGTATAATTAGAGTCAATTCGTCATGAAGCAATCTGATCCCTAAGACTCCAGCGTGGTTCAGGTGTTCTACAACGTCTAGCGAATTGTCGATAGAGTAAACTTTCTTCTATTCAGCGTTCAACTCCCAAAGGGTACGAGTACTTGGTCAAATGGGTCAGCTATCCTAACAGTGACAACACATGGGAACCAATACAACACCTTCAAAGCTGTCTTGACATGATCGAACTCTATGATCAAGAGTGTCAGGAGAAGTAAAGGGACCAAAGACGCAAGGAAAAAGATATTAAGCAAAAATTGAACTAGCATCAAAAAGAGAAGCCTGTTCTATCCAAGAAAGCAGACGCAAAGTCAAAGGGAAAAAATACTGCTAAGGTTCAAGAGGAAGAGTATCCACCCTCTCCGATTGCTCTCTCCTCTAATGTCGATTCGAGGCCAAATGACTAGGATTAGGTTATCACCAATGACAGAAAAAGAGGAAGACCAAAAGGGACCAAAAGTCAGCCAAAGAGAGATCCCACTCCTTCAAAAAATACCATAAAACAGGCTGAAAAAGAGGTGCCAAAAAAAATCCATAAAAATGAACCGACTGCAGGAAAATTTGGTTATATTAGAGGTGATTCGAGCCCTTCTTCACCGGAACAAGCTGAAAGGTGGTCACAAGAAGCCTGCGCTACAAAAAAATAGAAAAAGCCTCGAATTGAAGAAACTGGCTACGCTAGGCCCATTGAGGGAAAACACCTCGAAAGGCTTGCTGCAAGGTATCTCCAATAACTTGAGGACGGGAAGGACAAAAAGATCAAGGTCAAAAAGGATCCTTCTCCCAAGCCAAAGCCTAAGCTTCCAGAATAGATATATGTGAACAAGAAACCAACTGTAGAGGTTCCTGTTGAATACCTAGACAGATGGTACTTTCAAGAAGGATACTCTCTTGGTACCATCCACACTCACTACTTTGAAGGCAACTAAATCATATTTGGAGTGAACGTGATGAAAAACAGGAAAATTTTTTGTATGGCAGAAGTCTCTCTGATGGACATGGCCCAGATTGACAAGGAAGCAACTGAAAAGTATATGGAAAATTATCTTATTATTCTGACCAAAAACTTTGAAAACAGATCAAGCAAACTGGAGTAATTGTGGTAGCAGATCCCCCAGTCATGATATTCATTCAGCCTTGATCAATTTTCATGATTCAGATCGTATAAATACTCATATTAATGGAATTAATTGACTTGGTCTTTTGTGAACCAATGTATTTTATCTTTGAGCAAGCAGTGCTCAAGCCTGACTGTTTACTCTGAATCCAATTTTTTAATGAATTTTTCACTCAATGCAATTGTTCGACCCTCTGAATCATAGTACAAATTTTGATCAACCTAAAGTTTGACACATTTTTCTATTTCACCACTTTTGTAGTTATATTAACTCCATGAGCATTTATCTTTCATAGTTTTTACAGCTACAATATCAGACAATACGTTGAAAACAATCAGTTGAGGTTAATCTATTTTAAGTATATGCAGTTTTACTTTTTAATGAAGACTGTAAACAGTTAAATCGGAACTCCATATCTTGAAAATGGCAAAAATTCCAGAACCATCAGAGTAGTTGTTGTTTCCTTTCTTAGCGACCCACATATCCCAATGTTTTTACGGGCAATCAAACTCGTAGTAGTTTTCAGGACGATGAATATATAATACTCTCGCTTTATCCATGTTCTTGAGAGGAATTCCAAACATGTCCAAACTGGCGCACATAATAGGTCCGTATATCTTATCGTACCAATCAGCTACTTTTGTGAGGGCTAGCCTCCCTGACGGAATTTCATAATGTTTGAGAATTATTGATGCTCTTGTGATCTCGTATGTAATCAAGTAAGGGTCTAAAAGGAGTGGAATTTACTCTTGAAGCTGGGAGCAGGGAAGGCAGTTAAGGACTGCTGAGTTGATGAACTAGAAGGGATGAGAAGAGGAGAAAATGTGTAGTATATATGAAGCTTAAACGAAGCACAGGTAGTATTAAGTTGAACCAACAAAAATACAGTTTCTAAGCATTTTTTGAAAGTAATATCGCTTTGAATTCTTTTTCTTGAGCTTAAGATGATTTTAATTATTCAATTATCTGAGCGTATTGAAATTAAATTTCTTCCCTTATGAACTGAATACTGTCATCTAGCTTTGAAAAAATATCGTAAGAAGTTCATTGATTGCACTTAAATTAGCTTATTTATTAATCAGTATAAAACTGTCCTCTTCATTCATCTGTAAGATCCAGTGAGTCTATTATTCTACAATTTATTTATTTCTGATAGTCCGAAACAGTTGTTCTTCCTCTTGATTCTCGACAGTGATGATGATGATGCATCGTTTAGCATAGCTGAATTTTATCAAAGTATCCCTAATGGTTTAGTCTTTTCCAAAACTATCTAACGTTGTGTGAAAGCCATAATAGGTGATGGAGGCATACCTTCCATATCTTTTAGCCAAACTTGTCAGAAACATGATCTTGCAGTCAGTACTCAACTTGAATGTTTATCGAGTAAAATAAGCTACCTAGATCTTTTAGTACTTCCCTGAAATATGTCAAATACAACAAATACGCAGTCTTCACTCAATGTTTAATCTAGCGATTTTTCCATTTATTCAAAATACTGGGTGTTGTTATGAGTAAAGCAAACGGCCTCAAATTATTCAATTAGCTGAACGAAAGTAGTCGTATCTTTGATGTGATCTAGTTTGTTGGCTGGACTGAACGGATACCGATAGAGATAAATATGTGGACTTTTCCCCATCTTGTTTGCCACCAGCTATCTGAGCGAGCTTATAGATAAGCTCATCTATGCTTAACTAAGCTTGATTGTGACTGTTTTATCTATTTTGATAATGAAGAGTTAATGATCGGATGGCGGTCCTTATTACATCAGCACCCTAAATATATTGAATGCTTTTAATGATATGATTAAGCTAAGCAATAAAATAAAATCTTTATAAGTATAGCTTTATCAGCAATACTATAGCGCACAGTAAAAATGAATTGAAAAAGTACGCCTAACTTCCTTTAAATGATTTTTTGAATCGTATTTGTTCACTGAACTAAATGATTGCGAACATAGTAAATATAGAATGCTTTATCTCCAAAAGGTACTCTGTCAGTGCTCTACTACTCAACTTATTGAGCATTAGAATCTCTACGATCCTGCAAAGCCTCCACAAACACTTATCAAAGACCTCACTCAGCCCAAGTAGCTCCAAACGATTCAACAGTACATCTCCCTCAGACATAATGAGCCACAGTAGCTACGGTTACTAGGACTGCTCACTACCTTGATACTTCAGAATAAAGGAATAGAACATCTTATCGAGGAAAGCTTGGAAATTCAGAGAATAGAATCGAAAGCTGACAATTGGATATTTAAGGATGTGATCACCCCTTACAGAATGATCTTGCTTCAGTGTTGCTAAGCACCTTAGTTGTTTAGAGCGATGAAGATCCAACGCTTCGACAATAATCTTTTTCTCAAAAACCTACCCTATCTGGTCAAGATTGTTGAATCAGCAGTCAGCATTCACCAAAACGTCATCAGAATAGGTCGATATCTATTGAAGAGTCAACGATAGAAGACATACAAATTCTTTGGTGAATGCTATATGATCTTGTTAGGAAGCTTGTATCGCTACATGAGGTTTTCTCTTCAAAATTATCTCCGCTGGCTCACAAAAAAACCGACGGAAATCAATAAAATTAAAGATATACTCGTCTGGATATTTTTTGAGGTGATTCCTGATATAAATGAGAAGATAAGGATCCTGAATTCAAATAAATATTTTGACTTCCAAGAAAAGAACTTAAAAATCGAGCTTTTCGAAACAGAAAAACAATCTTCCTCCGTATAAAAAATCATCAAATAAATAAATAAACCTTCATCCAAGAAAAAATAGAAAAATGCTGCAATGAATGACCTTGAGTCCATGATGATTCTAAAAGACGGTTCATTCAATGAGACTTTCCCCATCAAAACCCTTTCCATGTAATATTCATATTTTGATCCTTAAGAAGGCTAATAGACTTTATGTGAGCTTAAAATATCGACGAATATGCTTACAGCTGCTAGTGAATCCCCCTGATATTCATAATATGCATTTTATTTTATTTATGAGTCATTCAGACTGTTAGTGATATATAGTTTTGTTATTTGAAATGTCAAGAAAGAAAATCGACTGGATCGACACTCTCAAACGCTACGTCAACACCAAGCCTCAGCGCTCAGCTCAGGAAATTGATGATGAGACTGATAAGCTCTTCCTAAACTACATCGAATAAGCCAAGAAAAGAGAGTAGGAGTCTGATCCCAGTTTCAAAAAGGTTCCCAAGTTCTTCCAGAAAAGCCAGCAAGCTGAAAATCCTCTCAGTGCTAAGGTGAGACAGGAGGCCCGTAATAGATTCCTTAAACACAAGACTTCTGAAGTTCTTGATAAAGAAGGTAAAACATTAGTAATTTAGATCTAGAACAGCTTCATCAACTTCTCAAGGAGAACATCTCCCCTCCTCACGACAATAAGGAAAGACTCAACTACAACTCCTTCTTGACAGTTGCCTCTAAGCTTCCCCTGAAATTTAGACATTTCTTTAGCGCCTCAACATTTTTGAAGTTCGATCGGGATGAGTATGGCAGAATTGACATGCAGTCCTTTTTCCACTCAATTGTAAGGAAGAACAACCTTTTCCAGACCAGAATTCATATCAGTCTTTATGATACTGCTGGAAATGGGTATCTTACATAGGCCAACCTCACCGAATATATTTCAGAATTGATCCCTACTTTTGTTCACCTCAAGAACATGGATGAAGGCTTCAAGGAAAACTATATCATGGCTGCCATTAGAAAGTTCTTCTTCTTCCTTGATCCCAAAAGAACTGGAAGAATCTACATCAAAGATATGTTGACCTCGACCATCCTTGCTGAGCTTTATGAGCTTAGACAAGAAAGATACTCAGAAGAAGATCTTGGACAAAACTGGTTCTCTATTCAATATGCTACCAGCCTCCATCAAAGGTTCAACAAACTTGACACTGACAAGAATGGTTTCCTGAAGAAAGAAGATTTATCAAAATACTCAAAGGGTCTTTCGACTATTGTGATTGATCGTATCTTCGAAGAGTATCCTACTATCAATGGAGAAATGAACTACAAGGGTTTCCTCTAATTTGTTCTGGCCATGGACAACAAAAAAGCTCCTGAGGCCATCCAATATTTCTGGAGAATTCTGGATGTTTACCACAAAGGAGCCATCGATTCATTCATCATCAACATGTTCTTCCGCTCCATCATCCAAAAATTAGAAGCTATGGAGAAAAATGGATTCAATGTTGAGGACATCAAGGACGAAATCTTCGATATGGCAAAACCTGAGCTTCCAATGGCCATCACCCTGAATGATCTGATCAAGTGTCAACAAGGAGACATCATCGTATCGATGTTGATCGACGCCAAGGCCTTCTTTGACTATGACCAGCGTGAAAATGGCCAGACTTTGGACGTGTACGATGATTTTTGATGATATGCCCGTTATCTTATCTATATTCCAGATATAAATTTAAATGTTTGAAGATAGTCGACAGGCTAACAGATTTTAGATCACTCGCAACGAAAAATAAAACCCCAATAGCAACAAACTCATCAGCCACTTTCAAAATAGCACATTCTTAGCTCAGCAATAAGAGCTGTCAACCTTTATCAAAAACCTCCCTCTCATTAAATTCGAGTAAATCAACTCTCTCAACAAACTAATCGAACTCCTCATTCGCCAAAACTAAGTCCTGGGCAACAAATGTCAACAAAACGTTCTCACGGTTAACTAAATGTTCCACAAGCATTAAGAGCTCGTTAGGATGAACCGAGACCTTCAGAAGTAGTTAAGGTAGAGTCAACAGGAGATTGAGCATAACAGCATAAGCCAGCATCAAATGATTAGCTATGAATAAAAGATCAATGTCTTGAAAGAATAAAACAAGGAGAAGGATGAAACAATTTCAAAATTGAAATAAATGACTGAGCAACTTATGGAGCAGAACAAGCATTGCCTGGGTTCTCTTCAAGATATTGCAGAAATAATCAAATATGTTGGGGAAAAGAACTATAAAAAAGCAATTGAAAAAGTGAAAGAACTTAACTATGTTGGCAATAAGGAACATTGGGAATGGCTTGAGCTTGACAGTTTTGAGAGATACCTCAAGGACGAGAAAAAGAGGGCCAAATACATTCCAAAAGTTAGATAAACAGTGGAATCTTTTTGCCAGCGTTTTCTTAAGATATCTGTGTATGTTTCTGGGGATATGGTCAAGTCGTAGTTCAATAGAGAGGTTGGAAATATGCTTGAAATAATTGATGATATGCTTCTTACCAGAAAAAAAAGTAATAACAGCTCTCAAAGCAGACTGACCTAATATAGCCATGACTGTAACTTCTTTGAAGGACTACTTGATAAAATTCTCAAAGAAAAAGACAGCAAGACAAACAGTCAGGAAGAGATTGCTGGATAACTAGGAGCCGTCAGACAAGAACTTTAGTAGTGCAAAAAATACTATGAATAGTATTTGATGAAAACCAAATTTTAATGCTAAGAGAGTATTCGCAGGAAGGATGAACAACTAACCTAAAAGACACAACTTTTGGAATACTATGAGAGTTCAAAGGAAAAGTAAACAGTAGAGATTATGGAAATGCGTTAGCATCTAAAGGAAGTAGAATAGTGCCTCAGAGTAGAAAGGCTAAACAGTGAAGTCAAAGGTGAAGAGATAAATAGCCTTGAAAAGAAATTATAACTAACAAAGGTTCAAGCATAGCTGAAGTAAAAATAAATAAAAAATCAATGGCAATAAAACATAAATACCTATGAATATAAATTGGCTCAGAAAGTGGAGCTTTTTGAAGAATAGCAGAGACAAAGAAAAGCTTTGAAAGCCTAGATTGATTAGGAAAGAACAGAGTTTAAAAAGTCAATCAATGAGCTGTAAGAAAGGGAGAAAAAAACAGGATAACGTAATCGTCAGCTTACTGACACTATTGAAGAATTGAACAGTACTGTTGACAAGCTCAAAAAAAAACTCGATGAAAATGCAGCAAACTATTAACAAGAGTTGGGGAACAAGGCTAAATCCCTAGAAGAAAGCACTCGAAAGATATAAAAGTAGCATCAAACAATAAAAAGAATGAGATAGTAACAGGAAACTAGTGAGAAGGAAAAAGATCTTCAGGCAGCTTATATAAGAGAGTTAGAATATAAGAACAAAGAGCTTTTGTCGAAGATAAAGTCCTTTGAAAGTAAAAAAATAGAAGAAAAAACAGCCAAAAAAGAAATGGACTCCATGAAGAAGACTTTCATCTAGGAAAAAAAATATTCGAGATAGGTTGAAGATCATTTGTTGAGTCAAAAAACTGAGAATCATAGGCAAAAATAATAAATAAGCCGATTAAAGTCAATAATAAAAGAAATGAAAAGGTAGCTAGAGGAAGTCTATCATCAGCTGACTAACTTGAAAGTAATCGAAAATGATCGATAAAAACTTGTTCTTTAGATGCAAAAATCAGATAGACTTCGAGAATAACTATTCAAAAATGGCTAGCAGCTCAAAATATAGCTACTAAAATGCCAACAATAAAATAAGGGGATGACTCTGGAGATCAGGCATTACAAAAACGCTCTGAGCAGAATAGAGGCTTTGAAAATATGATATTGCATCTATATTTTATTCAGTTATATTAATATTCCTAAAAGAACACTAGTTTAATTAGCTTGCTCTGCCATGTTGTATATTAATAATGACCGAACTTGAATGCTACGGCTGTTAAAATCAGCTATACCCTCTTCAATACAACAAGAAGCCAGAAGAAAAACCATGGAATGCTCTTTAGAGTTGCTCCGAAGCCAAACTCGAAGAAAATATCCCAACAGCCGGATCTAACCAATCTGCCAACAATTAGTTAGAGAGTTAGTCTCCAATTCATTTCAAGTGTAACTGCTGCTAAAATATATACTGTCCTCGCTGCTGTCAGTCTCACCTTGAAGAAAGCCATGAAACACCAGAAAAATCTTAATAGACTGAAAAGGTGGAAGAAAAGGATTTGGAGCTCAAAGAATAAAAATTTATTGAGCAGAAAATAGAGAAGAACCTTCAAATTATTTGCCAGGAATGTGAGGAGGATTCCTCAGGAAGATATTGCTAAAATTGTGAGCAATATTTATGTGAGAAATGCAGTTTCAAGATTCACAATAAAGGAAAAAGGGCAAAGCATTCACTAGATACTAGTATCACCAGAAATCTCATGGTGAGAAAGGTAATGGTCATCGTGGGAGGAAAACTTAGCAGCTATCTTAAATCTATATAAGAAGAAAGCACAAACATATAATAGAGTTTTTAAACTGTTGTGAATAGACACAAAATGGCAGCATCCAATACGCTCTTTCTTCTTGATTAGCCAGCTCATAAATAGCTCGCAGATCTTCCTGAATAAAAATGGCTGTTTTAGGAATATGACATTCAAACTTTTAAGTATGAGGACCTGAAGTCGATGCAAAGCAAACATCCTTTTTTCAGAACTTGCATAATGCTGGTCCTTGGGGAAAATATTGTATTTCAGAAGAATATTTTTGAAGAATACAATCGAGAAACCAATCACTATTTTTCTTTGGAAGTTGTTTAATAATGGAAACTGCTTCAAGTAGAAAGAAAGCATGAAAGAGTCAAATCATAAAAAATAGCGATCAAACATAACAAAAATATTTCTAATTTTTCTAACGTTTCAGGAATATCAAAAATATAGCACCAGTCAGTTCTTTCCAATGAGCCTTCTGACTTATTCTC